>Ga0265593_1000164_pt1 | contig 44150 bp, 32 predicted proteins | sample saktaG_8_FD_190136 | JGI IMG/M metagenome (GOLD analysis project Ga0265593, IMG submission 190136) | Saline water microbial communities from Sakinaw Lake, British Columbia, Canada - sak_2011_5_24_36m | ecosystem: Environmental > Aquatic > Non-marine Saline and Alkaline > Saline ... | reverse complement strand
GTGTTTCTCGTTGAGTCGCCAGGTCTTGTTTACCGGGATCCAGAGCAGGTCCATCTGTTCCAGCACCAGCCATAAGGTTCGGATGGCCCGGGTAAGGTATGAAGTATAGGCAATTTTAAAATCAAATCCTTCCTGTTTCAGTACCTTTCCGGCTTCGATGGCTTCACGGATGCCTCTTTCCGAAAGCTCCACATCCGTCCAGCCGGTAAAACGGTTTTCCTTATTCCAGGTGCTTTCACCATGTCTGATCAAAACAAGTCTGTACATGTGTCAGGGTTTAGGTTATGTTGCAAAAGTACAAAATAGTCTTTATTTTTCCTACCTTTGCTACCTTCCAAAGCCATATCCTATGAAGATCTACAAACGCATCAACAACGTCCTTGGATGGATGGTGTTTGTCATTGCTTCCACCGTATATATTCTTACCTCCGAACCCAGTATGAGTTTCTGGGATTGCGGTGAATATATTGCAACGGCATTTAAGCTCGAAGTAGGACATCCCCCGGGCGCTCCACTCTTTCAGTTGCTGGGTCGTTTTTTCTCACTTTTCGCTTTTGGTGATCTGTCGCTTGTTGCCCGAATGGTCAATACGATGTCGGCTTTGGCCAGCGGTTTCACCATTTTATTTCTTTTCTGGACCATTACGATGATTGCAAAGAAAATCGTTGTAAAACAATACGGAGAAATCAGCGGCAGCAGAATTTATGCGATCATGGGAGCAGGGCTGGTTGGCGCACTTGCCTACACTTTCACCGACTCCTTCTGGTTTTCGGCAGTAGAAGGTGAAGTGTACGCCATGTCTTCCTTTTTCACGGCAATTGTTTTTTGGGCGATTTTTAAATGGGAGGAAGTGGCAGATGAAAAGCATGCCTATCGCTGGCTGATCCTGATCGCCTATCTGATGGGTCTTTCCATCGGGGTTCATTTGCTCAACCTGCTGGCGATACCTGCCATTACTTTTGTTTATTATTTTAAAAAATATCCCAAACCAAACTGGAAAGGGATGGTTCTTACGGGGATACTGTCCATTATCATTCTTGCTGTGGTGATGTACCTCATCATTCCCTGGATCATTAAACTGGCGGGTTTATTTGAACTTTTCTTTGTGAATACCGTCGGATTGCCATTCAACTGGGGATCGGTAATTTATTTTGCACTGCTCACAGGCTTGATCCTTTATGGATTATACTATACCCGGAAGAAAGTAAAACCACTTATGAATACCATCCTGCTGGCTTTTACTTTTATTCTGATCGGGTATTCATCTTTTATGCTTCTCGTCATTCGAAGCAATGCCGATACGCCCATTGATGAGAACAATCCCGAAAATGCCATGTACCTCTTAACCTACCTGAACCGCGAGCAATACGGCGACTGGCCTTTACTGAAAGGTCAGTACTATGATGCACCGGTAATCGACCGGCAAGACGGAAATCCGGTATACGATAAAGATAAAGCTTCCGGAAAATATATTGTCAAGGATAAAAGGGAAAGGGTTATTCCGGTGTATGATCCTCGTTTTACGACCATTTTCCCACGGATGTGGTCCCAACAGGAAGAAAGACATGCAAAAGAATATGAACGCTGGGGGAAAGTCAAAGGGATCCCCATTGATCTGCAGTATGGCGACCGCAGTGAAACACGCATCAAGCCTACTTTTGGAGAAAACCTGACATTTTTCTGGAATTACCAGCTGATACATATGTATTACCGTTATTTCATGTGGAACTTTGCCGGAAAGCAGAATGACATACAGGCTCCCGGAAATAAAATAGAAGGGAACTGGGAAAGCGGAATTCCTTTTCTGGACAAAGCCCGTGTAGGACCCGATCTGAAGCCTGAAAGTTTAAACAGCAAAGGCCAGAATCATTTTTATTTTCTGCCGCTTATCCTTGGTTTGATCGGTATATATTTTACCATCCGTAAGGATTACCGAAGCAGCATTGTCATTTTTCTTTTATTTTTCATGACCGGTTTAGCCATTGTTTTATACCTGAATCAGTATTCTCCCCAGCCACGGGAAAGAGATTATGCCTATGCGGGATCATTTTATGCATTCGCGATCTGGATCGGTCTCGGGATTCTCCAACTGACCGATTGGCTTGGAAAAATAATAAATGTGAAACTCTCTGCAATTCTGGTTACCCTGGCGTCACTGCTTCTTGTACCTTTTATCATGGCACAGCAGGGCTGGAATGACCATGACCGTTCGGGCCGTTACACCGCACTTGCCATGGCCGAAAACTATCTGAATTCCTGTGCTCCCAATGCCATTTTATTCACCAATGGCGATAACGACACATTTCCGGCCTGGTATGCCCAGGAAGTGGAAGGAATCCGCACCGATGTGAGGATCGTGAACCTTAGCCTGCTGAATATGGATTGGTATATTGATCAGATGAAAAGAAAAGCCTATGATTCCGATCCGGTGCCTTTTTCGCTCACCAAAGACAAATACCATCAGGGCAACCATGATGTTACCTACCTGATCGAGGATCCGGGAATTAAAGACACTTATATCGATGTGCGAACTTTATTCAATATCATCAATAAAGATGAAAATAAACTGAAAATGAATACCAGCCAGGTCGGACTGATTGACTTCTTTCCTTCAAAAAAATTCATGGTTACCTATGATTCCTTGGCGGTTTTAAAAAACGGCACAGTCCCTCCGCGACTGGTTCACCGGATGGATACCATTCGCTGGGAGATCAACCGCCAGGCGCTGGAAAAAAATAACCTCATGATCCTCGACCTGCTGGCCACGAATGACTGGAAACGTCCGGTTTATTTTGTGACCACCACCGGAACCGATACCTACATCGGACTTGAAAAATATTTTCAGCTTGAAGGGCTGGCTTACCGCCTGATACCGGTCAGGTCAAGAAGCCAGGACGGGCAGATAGGCGAAATCAATACTGCGGTGGCTTACGACAATCTGATGCATAAATTTAAGTGGGGCAATGTCAATAAACCAGGCATTTATATTGATGAAACCAATGCACGTTTGTTGATGAGCGTACGTAATCTGTTCAGCCGTGTTGCAATGGGTCTTATACAGGAAGGAAAAACAGATTCCGCAAAACAGTTGCTTGACCGTTGCATGGAGATGCTCCCGGATCATGTGCTTCCCTTCGATCTTTATATTGCTCCGGTGGCACAGGGGTATTATAAGGCAGGTGAAACAGCCAAAGGGAATGAGATTGCAGGTAAAGCCGGTCAAAATGCGAAGGAAGAATTGGCTTATTATTTCTCTTTTCCTGATAAAGACCTGAAAGATATGGATATGAATATCCAGCAATCACTCTATACTTTGCAACGCCTGACGACCATCACGAAAGAAGCAGGACAGGAAAAACTGTCAAAGGATGCAGAAGATAACCTGGCGAAATATTACAATCTGTACGTAGAGAAAGTGTATCAAAAATAATCGGATGCGCGCAGTTCGGCCCCCCTTTTTTTTCAGGCTACTGAGCCCGAAACTCTGGACATGCGAAATTCCCGGAAGGGAAAAGGTCATTTACCTGACTTTCGATGACGGCCCCGTTCCCGAAGTCACGCCTGGAATACTTAAAATCCTGCAACAATTCGGTATCCGGGCTACCTTTTTTGTGGTGGGCGATAATGTTCGCAAGCATCCTGACCTTTTCAGCGAGTTGATTTCTGCAGGGCATTCCATTGGAAATCACACATTTCATCACCTGAACGGCTGGAAGATATCTCCTGCTGCATACGCAGAAGATGTCTTCCGTTGCAATGAGCTGGTAAAGACAAATTTATTCCGTCCTCCTTATGGCCGCTTTACCCCATCCCAATACCTTCTCCTGCGGAAACATTTTAATTTCATCCTCTGGTCGGTGTTAACCTATGATTTCGATCCGCATCAAACTCCGGAATCATGTCTGAATGCGGCAATTTCAAATTCCGGTCCGGGTTCGGTGGTGGTGTTTCATGACAGCCTGAAGGCCGCCGGAAATGTGATGTATGCACTGCCCCGCTTTCTGGAACACTTTCAGGGAAAAGGTTACCGGTTTGAAGGATTGAATTATAAAGCGCCCTCATCGGCAAAGCTATAAAATCCGTTTTCTCCGATGATCAGGTGATCAATCACGGCCACATCGAGCATTGCCCCCGCTTCTCTTATTTTGCGCGTAATCTTAACGTCGGCTTCACTGGGCTGTACCAGTCCCGAAGGATGGTTATGTCCCAGGATGATGGATGAAGCATGATAATCCAGGGCAATTTTAAAGATCTTTTTAGGGTCGACCAGGGTGCCTGCAATGCCTCCTTCGCTGATACTGCATTTCCGTATGACCCGGTTTCCCCTGTTCAATAAAATAATCCAGAATTCCTCGTACGGACGGTCGCCGATGGTGCTTTTAAAAATTTCATAAGCGTCTTTACTGTTGGTGATCTTTTCCTTCACAAGTACGGCCGCTTCATTTCTGCGTCGTCCCAATTCCAGCGCCGCGAGTATCGTAATGGCTTTCGCTTTTCCGATTCCCCTGACTTTTAGCAGCTCGCTGACCCCAAGCCTCGATAATTCCACCAGGTTGTTGTTGATTTTTCCGAGGATGACTTTTGCCAGATCCAGGGCTGAATCCTTTCGGTTGCCAGAACCGATTAACAGGGCGAGCAGTTCGGCATCACTCAGCGAATGACGGCCTTTCAGAAGCAGTTTTTCCCTGGGCCTGTCATCTTCGGCCCACTGTCTGATGGTGATATGTGGTTTATAGCTTTCCATTTTCGTTTCCTGCTTAATCCGGTTTAACCCCAAAAGGTAATACCCTGATAAAGGAAAATTATTAACAATCGGATGAACCTGCATTTCAGGTTTTCAGAAACACTTAACTTTGTCTACCGCATAAATACCCATATCGGATCTTTGTGCCCGGCCTCCAATTTAAAATTCATGATCGGCAATCCCATTCTTGAACTCCAGCGTGTTGATTCCACCAATGTTTATGCCAATACCCTGCTTGAAACCAGCGAGCTGGCGGAAGGAACGGTAATCTGGGCACATGAGCAGTTTGCTGGGAGAGGGCAGCATGAAAACCACTGGGAAAGTGAAGCAGGGAAAAATCTTACTTTTTCAATTATTCTTAAACCTGACTTCCTTGCACCCGAACGGCAGTTTTTATTAACCAAGGTTATTTCGCTCGGTATAGCCGATTTTATTCAGGCCACCCTTTCCGGAACTCCCATGGGGCAGCAACCATTATCTTCCGGCATCAAATGGCCCAATGATATTTATATCAATGACCGTAAAATTGCCGGTATTTTAATTGAAAATAAAATCCTGGGCAATGCGATTGAAACCTCAGTTGCTGGGGTCGGCGTGAATATTAACCAGACCAGGTACGCCTCTGAAGTTCCGAACCCGGTTTCGCTGGTTCATCTGCTTCACAGGGAAATGGAACTGAAAGCTTCTCTTCAGGTTATTTGCAAGTCAATCGACCATCGTTACCAGATGCTCCGGAATAATAATACGGAAGCGCTTGATTCTGCATATCACAATAAACTCATTGGATTCATGAAATGGAGGAATTTCATTTGTGAAGAAATGACGCTGGAAGGCCAGATACAGGGGGTCGACCTCCTGGGCCGGCTGATGGTAAAAACAACAACCGGCATCATCCGTGTATTCAGCCATAAAGAAATAGAATACCTGTTCTGATCCTTTTCCTGATTATTTATTGAAGCGTTTCCCGAACGATAGACTTACATATAAAGTGAGGAAAAAGCTTTGTTTCGACCGGTAAGCCATAATGGCGATCGGAATGGGTGAATAATCCAGGGTGCCTCCGACTTCGAGGGAGCTGATTTGTTTGTTTTTTACACCAAACTCAAAGTCAAGACCGGTTTTTACATAAAGGCCCGGATGTACGCCAAGCTGAAGAATGCCGGTCAGAAAGGAACCCCGCCCGTAAATATTGTCGGGATAATGAATTTCCGGATTATATTTTTCTTCCGAAATTTCATAATTTGTATTTCCGCTGTTCAGATGAATGATATTAAGGTAGTATGGCTTCGTGATCCCGAGAGAGAGACCGCCATAATAGAGCCAGGCTACCTGTACGCCTCCCCAATAGGGTTTCCTGTTTAAAATATGCTGCTGACCGACTCCGCCCCTTAAAAAAAACACGTAATTATATTTACCGTAAATATAGGATTTGGAATCAGAATAATAGGGATTGATAATCCGGTATTCCTTGACCGATTTATAAGTGGTAAATTCAATTTCCCACATAAATTGCCTCAAAGCAGTAAGATTTTTCCCCCTCCTGAATTTCAACCCCCAGCCATTGGTATGGAACAAAGCCCCAAGGCTCCATTGCCTTTCAAATAATACATTGTCGGGGGTCGTATCGGGTTCCGCCTCCATCTGAGCGCTGGCAGTAAAACCTCCCGCAAAGAAAAACAGAAGGATTAAACCGAAAAGGTATCGCTTCATAGAGACATTTTAAAAAGCAAAGGTAAGAAAGAAAAAAAAATGGGAGGTTTGTGCCTCCCATTTCAAAGAAAATAATGTTAAAATATTTTCAGCGCCGCTCAATTTGATATCTTTGTCTTTCACCATAAGCGGCACAAGACCGGTTTGAGGCGCAGGAAGTGACGATACCTAAAACAATAACAGCCAGTAAAAAATACAGAGTTTTTTTCATAATGTCAGGTCCGGATTTTTATTGATAATTTGATGCAAAGAAAGTGGTTTTTAACTATATGAACAACTAAAATCAACATTTATTGTGTAAAGTTATCAACCTGAGATAGTTTATAACCTAATATGCAGACCATAAATCCAAATATTGAAGCAAGCTGGAAACTATTATTGAACGAGGAATTCGGGAAACCTTATTTTTTTAACCTTAAAAGTTTTCTGGTTGAAGAAAAAATCAGGCACCGTGTATTTCCTCCGGGATCATTGATTTTCAACGCTTTTAATCATACTCCTTTCGATAAGGTAAGGGTTGTATTGTTAGGTCAGGATCCATACCATGGCTTTGGCCAGGCGCATGGATTGTGTTTTTCAGTGCCGGAAGGGATTCCAAAGCCGCCCTCTCTGATCAATATGTTCAAGGAAATTGAACAGGATCTTGGAATCGCTCCACCTGCACACGGGAACCTTACAAAATGGGCCGACCAGGGAGTATTGCTGCTCAACGCCACCCTGACCGTCAGAGAAAACCAGGCAGGCTCACATCAGAATAAAGGCTGGGAAATTTTCACCGATGAAGTGATCAGACAACTTTCCGGGAATAAAAAGGGTCTTATTTTTGTCCTCTGGGGAAACTTTGCCATTGCAAAAAAAGCCATGATAGACAAATCCAGACATGCTATCCTGATTGCTGCACATCCGTCGCCCTTGTCTGCCAACCGGGGATTTTTCGGATGCAGGCATTTTTCACAGATCAATGATATTCTGAAACAGAGGGGAGAAAAGGAGATAGACTGGAAGCTTTAATCAATTATCAGGAATGAGAAGTGTAAAGCGGATTCCGAAGGTGATTTTTAACTTGCTGATCCTGATTTCGATCGTCCTGGCGCTGTATGCATGTTCCAAAAAACAAAATGAAAATCATAAATATGCCGGGACCCCGTATCAGATTGAAATTCCCAGGTATTTCCCCACACAGTTGAATATTCCGGAAGACAATCCAATGACCCTGGAAGGAGTGGAGCTGGGAAGATACCTTTTCTATGAGGGTAAGTTATCGGGAAGGACTCAACCCGATTCTATGATGAGTTGTGCCACCTGTCACCTCCAGTCCCATGGTTTTGAGTGTGGTATCGATCATCCTAAATATACAGGGGGGCATCCTTTCGGGATCACCGGCATCCTGACTCCCCATTTTATGCTTCCCATGATCAACCTGGCCTGGGCCAATCATGGATTTTTATGGAGCGGATCAGTCCATACGGATAATCCTGATCCGGGGAAAAGAAACCTTGAGGACCTTGTCTGGATGGGAATCGTTGCTCCGCATGAAATGAACGGAGATACCACCCGATCGAAAATTATGATCCAGCAAACCAAAGGGTATCCTGAACTTTTTCTCCGGGCATTTGGAAACAGTACGGTGACCGCCAGGAATATGGGAAGGGCCATTGCCCAGTTTATCCGGACCCTGATATCGGCAGACTCAAAATTTGACAGGTTTTTGAGCGGTGAAACGACTTTGAATGAAGATGAGCGCAGGGGATATGTTCTGTTCATGACCGAACAGGGGGCAGATTGTTTTCACTGCCACGGAGGTGAAGGTAATCCGCTTTTTACCACCAATCAGTTTTATAACAATGCCAAAGATTCTGTTTTCACGGATTCCCGCGATCATTTTTCAGTCACCGGAAATATAGCCGACATTGGAGCTTATAAAGCACCGACCCTTCGTAATCTAATCTTTACCGCTCCCTACATGCATGACGGACGGTTTAAAACGCTTGAAGAAGTATTGGACTTCTATAATTCCGGACTCGTATGGTCTCCGTATATCAGCCCCCTCATGCACCACATGAATCAGGGAGGGGTGCGTCTCACACCGGCTGATAAAAACTGCCTTAAAGCTTTTTTGCTAACCCTTACCGATAGCAGCTTCATTGTCAACCCTGCTTATATGAAACCATTAAAAATGCCCGGCGAATGATACAATATCCAAATGCAAAAATTAACCTCGGGCTGAATGTCCTCTCACGCCGGCCCGACCATTTTCATGAAATTGAAACAGTGCTTATCCCGGTAAACCTATGCGATGCCCTGGAAATTATTCCTGCTCCGGATAACTCCTTTGAATTTTCTTCCTCTGGTTTGTCTGTCCCGGGTGAAACATCCGACAACCTTTGTATCCGGGCCTTTCAGCTGTTATCTGACGAATTGAGTGAAAAAGGGAACAAGACACCTCCAACCAGAAATAAAGGAAAACACGGTCTTGCTCCGGTAAAAATACACTTGCATAAAATCATTCCCATGGGGGCAGGGCTTGGAGGAGGAAGTTCGGATGGGGCTTTTACTTTAAAAATTCTAAACGAATTATTTGAACTCGGGCTCTCCTTAAAGCAATTAAATGTTTACGCAGGACAACTGGGAAGCGATGCAGTTTTTTTTATTGAGGATAAGCCTGTTTTTGCTTCCGGAAGGGGAGCGTTGCTGACAAACTTCAACATCGATCTTTCAGGATACCATCTCGCTGTAGTCAAACCTGATATCCATATCGCTACTGCCAAAGCCTATTCCATGCTTTCCCCCAAAAAGCCCGAAAAACCCCTGAGGCAGGTCGTCGCACAACCCATGGAAAGCTGGAAGACGGAACTGGTCAATGATTTTGAAGAAGCAATATTTGCTGAATTTCCCATCATCCGTGAAATAAAACAGAAACTTTATGAGGCAGGGGCTGTCTATGCATCTTTGAGCGGAAGCGGATCCGCTCTGTTTGGCATTTTCGGGGAAACCCCGGATATAAAAGATTTCTTTCCTGATTGTTATACCTGGGTTTCAAAATTCTAAAACGGATTTATCCTCTATTTCGGAGCTCTTTTCAGCATGATCAAAGCGATGATGCCGAATATAACATTGGGCACCCATACTGCGAGGAGCGGAGGAAGATCGCCGAAGGTCGCAAAAACCGTAAAAATCTGCATGAAAAGGATGTAAATAAAAGTAAGGGCGAGGCCAAAACCCAAATGAAACCCGATTCCGCCCCTGACTTTCCGGCTGGAGACCGATACGCCAATGATGGTCAGGATAATGGTGGCAAAAGGAAATGCAATCCGCTCGTACTTTTTAACCTTGTATTTTACGACATCCGGATCCCCCCTCAGCACTTTTTTATTAATATGTTTCCTTAAGGTCATGTAATCCATGACCTTAACCTCTTCAATGTCTTCAGTGAAATCGGATGGAAGAAAAGGGAGCAGGGTATCCAGCTTTTTTCCTTTGTGAAGGGATTCATCGATCCCGTTTATGGTCCGGGTAAAATAATTTGAAATGATCCAGTGTTCATGGATGCTGTCCCACTCCAGGCGGTCGGCCTTGAGTTTATAGATGAGTTGCCGGTCCTGGAACTTCTCAATGGTGAATTTCCATCCCGCATTTGTATGGGTGTTGTAATTTTCAAGATAAATAAAGGTTCCCGGACTGATCTGTTTATGTATGTTCTGATCGCTGAATTCCCTTGGATCGTTGATGTACTGTTTTTCAAAAGCAAACATCCCGCGGTTGGTATAGGGAATAATAAAATTGGCAAGAAAAAATGACAATAACCCGAGGACGATTGCCGAGATGAAATAAGGAAAAAGCATACGGCGAAAACTGATACCGCTGCTCAGGATAGCGATGATCTCGGTATCGGATGCCATGCGTGAGGTAAAGAAAATGACCGCAATGAATGTGAGAAGGTAACTGAAAAGATTGACGAAATAGGGAATGAAATTAAAATAGTAATTAAAGATGATGGCTTTTAAGGGAGCATCATGTTTCAGAAAATCATCTATTTTTTCAGAAATATCAAAGATGATTACAATAAAAATCAACAAAATCAGGGTAAAGAAGAATGTCCCCAGGAACTTCCTGATAATATAGAGGTCGATCTTTTTCATCTTCTCCTCATGAACTGGTTCACCATTTCATTTTTCCAGGTTGAGAAGTTGCCGGCGATGATATGAGCTCTTGCTTCCTGCATCATCCAAATATAAAAACCAAGGTTATGGATGGTGGCAATCATGGCGGCAAGGATCTCCCCTGAAATAAAAAGATGCCTTAAAAAGGCTTTGGTGTATTGAATATCTGCAAACACGCTTCCGGTCTCGTCCAGGGGAGAAAAATCATCCTTCCATTTTTCATTCTTGATGTTGATGATGCCTTCGCTGGTAAACAACATTCCATTTCTGCCGTTCCGGGTCGGTATCACACAATCGAACATGTCGATACCCAAAGCAATGCTTTCCAGGATATTTGCGGGAGTTCCAACTCCCATGAGGTATCGGGGCTTCAGATCAGGAAGGATGCCGCAAACCTCCCGGGTCATTTCATACATCATTTTTGCAGGCTCTCCCACAGAAAGGCCGCCTATTGCATTTCCCTCCGCTCCCATGCCTGAAATATATCCGGCCGATTTCTCTCTGAGATCAGGATAAACACTGCCCTGAACAATTGGAAATAAGGTTTGTGAATAACCATGGGGACATGCTGTTTTCTCAAATTGTTCCATGCATCGACTCAGCCATTTGTGGGTGCGTTTCATGGATTTTTTTGCATAATCGTAATCACAGGGGTAAGGCGTGCATTCATCGAAAGCCATGATGATATCAGCCCCGAGTTCCCGCTGAATGTCAATAGCCCTTTCAGGAGTAAAACGGTGTTTTGAACCATCAATATGTGATTGGAATACAACGCCGTCGTCCGTAAATTTCCGGATGTCTGAAAGAGAATAAATCTGGTAACCTCCACTGTCGGTAAGGATCGGTTTATCCCATCCGGTAAAACAGTGTAAACCTCCTGCTTTCGAGATAATATCCACACCCGGTCTTAGAAAAAGATGGTAGGTGTTGCTGAGCATGATCTGCGAACCCACTGATTCCCTTAAATCCCTGATATGAATTGCTTTTACAGCTCCGGTGGTGCCCACTGCCATAAAAGCAGGCGTGTCAACCTTACCATGGTCGGTGGTTAACTTTCCGGCACGGGCCGAAGAGGCAGGATCGCGGTGAATGATGGTGAAGTCCATCAATTTTTCCACAAAGGTAAATTTTATTCACCTAATATGAATAACTTTGCCCTCTAACCCTGTTAAATGATGTTAAATGCCTGAATCATTGATCGATTTCCGGTTGATCCCCTGGTCGCTCTTCCTTATCTTTTCCATTGCATTTTTTCTTCAGGTAATATTTTACTGGGTAATTTTCAACCGATTGGGTCGTTACAAGACGGAAAATATCTCCGTCAAACCCGAAGGGGTCTCCGTTGTGATCTGTGCCCATAACGAGTATGAACGTTTAAAGGAAAACCTCCCTGTTATACTGGAACAGAATTACCCCGAATTTGAGGTGCTGGTAGTAAATCATACCTCTGATGATGAAACTTCATTCTTGCTTGCTGAGATGGAAAAGCAATACCCGATGCTGAAAACCATTGTGATTAAAGAGGATCTGAATTTTTTCAGCGGAAAAAAATTCCCACTTTCCATTGGTATCAAATCAGCCAAATTCGACCGGATTTTACTCACGGATGCTGATTGCTGCCCCTCCTCGAATGAATGGATATCAAAAATGCAATCTGGCTTTTCAGCAGATAAGGAAATCGTTCTGGGTTACGGTCCCTATCGCCCTTACAAAGGGTTACTCAATAAACTGATCCGCTTTGATACTGCCCATATTGCGATACAGTATCTTTCCTATGCCCTGGCCGGCTTGCCTTATATGGGGGTCGGAAGAAATCTTGCCTATGTGAAAAAATTGTTCTTCCGGCATAAGGGATTTATCTCCCATTATAAAATACGATCGGGGGATGACGACCTTTTTATAAACCATGTGGCTAACCGGAAAAATACTGCCATCATGGTGGATCCGGATAGTTTTAATTTCTCTGATCCAAAACAGACTTTCGGAAAATGGATTACCCAGAAAAAACGTCATCTCTCTACCTCCCATCATTATAAACTCAGGCATCAGATTCTGCTTGGATTTTATGCGGGAAGCCTATGGCTTTTTTATGGTTCGCTGGTTTTATTGCTGGCTTTTCATTGGTCTGTCTTCCCGGTCATCGGCCTTTACCTGCTACGCTTGTTCACTCAGTACCTCGTGTGGTCAGGGTGCATGCGACGGCTTAATGAAAAAGATTTAGTACCTTTCTTGCCGTTTTATGAGATCATGATGTTATTGCTCAATTCCGGACTTCTGCTTTCGAATATTTTCCGCAAACCCCGTCAATGGAAATAAACGGACATCTCACCGAAAAAGCCCAACGCGATTTCAGACTGGTTCAACAGGCGCGGGATCATGGCGATCAGAAGGCATATGCGGAATTGCTGAATAATTACCGGGATTCCCTGTATTTCATGATGCTTAAAATGACAGGTAATCCAACGGACGCGGAAGACCTCACCATAGAAGCATTTGGAAAGGCATTTAAAAACCTGGCCCAATATTCCACTGCATACGCCTTCAGCACCTGGCTTTTTAAAATTGCCGCCAATAACTGTATCGACTTTCTGAGAAAAAACCGTCGTCTGCAGTTTTCCGAGGGCACTTTCAGGGATGAAGATGAAGAAAAAACGGATTACCCTTCCAATATTCCATCAAACACCCTCGATCCGGAGGAGAAAATCATTGAAAAACAAAAGATCGCCCTGATGCATGACGTCGTTGAAAAACTTAAGCCTCATTACAGGAACCTTGTGCAACTCAGGTATTTCAGCGAATGGTCTTATGAGGAAATTGCAACCGAACTCAATCTTCCCATTGGAACTGTTAAAGCCCAGCTTTTCCGTGCCCGTGAATTCCTGTACCAGGTGCTCCGGAATGCGGAGGAAAAAATTTAATTATGGAAACCAGAGATTTTAAGAAAGCTGTTTTGCAAGGGATACCTGACGAGATTCCTGAGCTACTGCCCTATGATGTTACCGTCAACCATGCCCCGGTCCGCAAGGATACATTGAACAAGGAGGAGAAAAAGCTCTCCCTGCGAAACGCTTTGCGTTATTTTGATAAAAAACACCATGCCGTCCTTGCTCCGGAATTCGCGGAAGAACTGAAAAAATCCGGAAGGATCTACATGCACCGCTTCCGGCCCGCCTATTCAATGTATGCCCGCTCCATCCATGAATATCCCTGTCAGTCGGTACAGGCCGCAGCCATCATGCTGATGATTCAGAATAACCTGAATCCCGAAGTGGCTCAGCATCCTTATGAACTGATCACTTATGGAGGCAATGGGGCAGTTTTCCAAAACTGGGCACAGTACCTGCTAACGATGAAGTACCTGGCTGAAATGACGGAGGAACAAACCCTGGTGATGTATTCCGGTCACCCGATGGGATTGTTTCCCTCTCATAAAGACGCCCCAAGGGTGGTGGTAACAAATGGAATGATGATTCCCAATTATTCAGGACCGGATGACTGGGAAAAATACAATGCTTTGGGTGTTACACAATACGGACAGATGACGGCAGGATCCTATATGTATATCGGACCCCAGGGCATCGTTCACGGCACCACCATCACCATTCTGAATGCTGCCCGTATGAAAAGCAAGGGGAATATTGCCGGAAAGGTATTCGTTTCTTCCGGTCTGGGTGGCATGTCAGGAGCCCAGGCCAAAGCAGCGGTAATAGCGGGTGCAATCGGAGTGCTGGCAGAGATAAATCCGGAGGTAGTCAGGAAACGTCATTCCCAGGGATGGGTCGACGAAGTTTTTACGAATCTGGATGATCTTGTTTACCGCTTACAGCTTGCAAAAAATAATAAAGAAGCGGTATCCCTTGTATACCAGGGAAATATCGTTGATTTATGGGAAGCATTTGCTGATAAAGAGCTGATGGTCGATCTTGGGTCTGATCAGACTTCACTCCATAATCCCTGGGCTGGTGGGTATTATCCGGCCGGATTGTCTTATGCGGAATCCAATCAGCTCATGGTGAAAAACCCTTCTGCATTCAGGGAAGAGGTTCGGAAATCCCTGAGGCGTCAGGTTACCGCAATCGGAAAGATGGTTAAAAACGGAATGTATTTCTGGGATTACGGCAACGCGTTCCTGCTTGAGGCAGGCAGGGCAGGAGCTGATGTGTTGAATCCGGATGGTAGTTTTATATATCCTTCTTATGTTCAGGATATTATGGGGCCGCTTTTCTTTGATTACGGATTCGGCCCTTTCCGCTGGGTTTGTACTTCCGGAGATCCCGGTGATCTTGCCATTTCCGATACAATCGCTGCAAATGTAATGGAAACCATAGCGGAGCAGGCTCCGGAGGAAATTAAGCTTCAGATGCGCGACAATATTCACTGGATTAAAGAAGCGGGGAAAAATAAGCTTGTGGTGGGTTCCCAGGCCCGGATTCTTTATGCTGATTGCGAAGGCCGGACAAAAATTGCAGCCGCATTCAACGATGCCATTCAAGATGGAAGAATTTCTGCCCCTGTCATCCTGGGACGCGATCATCATGATGTATCAGGAACAGATTCACCCTATCGGGAAACCTCAAATATATATGACGGATCTTCATTTACAGCCGATATGGCAATCCAGAATGTGATCGGCGACGGCTTCCGGGGAGCTACCTGGGTTTCCATTCATAACGGCGGAGGCGTCGGATGGGGTGAAGTGATCAACGGAGGGTTCGGGATGCTGCTGGATGGGAGCCAGGATGCTTCCAGAAGACTGCATTCCATGCTCCACTGGGATGTCAATAATGGCATTGCCCGCAGGGCCTGGGCCCGCAACCATGAGGCAATTTTTGCCATACGCAGGGCCATGGAAGTAGAAAAAAAACTAAAGGTCACGCTGCCAAATCTGGTGGATGAAAACTTAATATCCGGACTTTTTTAACGCACGAACTCACCTGCTTACCAATTTTTTTCCTTCAGCACCTGGGTCATTATGACGCTGTCACCATCATATTGCAGGGTTTTGATCGTTCCGTAATTATTGTTGAACCAGGTTTCAAAATATCCGGATAAGCCTCCCGAATGGAGGGGAATAAATTCTTTGGTCATTTTCACACATTTAAAGGTTCCGACCGGGACCGTTACCTGTGTATTCATTGAAATAACCCTGGTAATGATGGAATCATCGGGAGTGACCGTAATATAGGTTTTCCCGGGCCGGGCATCAATGCTGAAACTGATCTGGCAATCCGTATAAAGAGAATCCATGTCGGGCATCTGTCCGTATTCAACAGGCGTGATAAAACGGTATATCCGGTTTGAGGAAGCCGGCTTAGGGTTGCTATAAGTAACGGATTCCCGCCATACTCCATTCCCCAGTTCTTTCATCACTTCCTGAGTCATCTGGTAATCGGTACCGGACGTATCGGTGATATCATAAATCAGGCGGCGCCCGACTGCAGCCATGGTTAAAAGAATGGTTGTATCCGGAGCCAGGTTAATCCTCCCCATTGTTCCTACAATATCTCTGGGATGTACTTCACAGAAAGTTCCGCCAAAACTCAAACCCAAATTATTGGTATTGATCAGATACGCGGAGCCACTCACACTCCAGTCGGGGCAATTTGCATTTTTCCGGATGCTAAAAAAGTAAAGACCATTAAAAAACTGCTGGCCATCCATGATTAAGAGGCCATCGGGCGTACTCATGTAACCGGTCAGATTGGTATTGTTGCTGAAAGCGGCCAGAGAAACCCTGATATCACTGACCGGTCCTTCGCTGGAATAAGGCAGGGATCCTTTCCACTGTCCTGTGAAATTATTGATCGGAAAAACAGGATTGGGTTCAGGATCATAACCTTTAACACAGGAAAATAAAATCAGGCTGATTAAGGCCGCCCAAAGTAGCAAACGGGAGTGAAGCATGTTCATTGCAGAATGAATTAATTTCCGGTCACGAAGTTACAAAAAAATCTCAAAATTTGATTTATCCATTTAATTTCCATAAATTTACGAATGAATTAGACCATAAAAGCATTCATTGTAAAATAAGCAGTATATGAAAAAGTTAACCTTTTTACTGGTCATTTCCACCATGCTCCTGATGAATTCATGCAAACAAAAAACGGCATTGCAATATCCCGTTTCCAAAAAAGTTGACACCATTGATAATTATTTCGGGGTTAAAATTTCAGATCCCTACCGGTGGCTTGAGAACGATACTTCCAGTGAAACCGCTGAATGGGTGAAGGAACAGAATTCTTTAACCTTTGATTATCTGTCGAAAATACCCTATCGGGATAAAATCAAATCAGAGCTTACCAGATTGTGGAATTACCCAAGGTTCGGAGTCCCGTTTAAAGAAGGGCCATATTTTTTCTTTACGAAGAATGATGGCCTGATGAACCAGGCGGTTTTATATGTAAGAAATGGTCTGAATGGAGAACCCCGGGTGTTGTTGGATCCAAATAAACTGTCTGCGGATGGAACCGTTGCATTGTCAAGTTATTCCGTTTCCCATGGCGGAAAATACCTGGCTTACAGTATTTCAAGAAGCGGAAGTGATTGGAATGAAATCAGGGTTATGGAAATAGAAAACAGCAAGGTATTGCCTGATAGCCTGCGATGGGTAAAGTTTTCCGGCATGTCATGGCAGGGAGATGGATTCTATTACAGCCGGTATGATGAACCCGGAAAAGGAATGGAACTGTCAAAAAAGAATGAATTTCATAAAGTATTTTTTCACAGGGTTGGCACGCCTCAAAAGGAGGATATACTGGTTTACCAGAACCCGAAATACCCCCTTCGGAATTATGGAACAAAAGTCACTGATGACGAGCGTTTTCTGCTGCTTTATGAATCTGAGTCTACGAGTGGAACAGCATTATATTACAGGGATCTTGACAAAAAGAACATGCCATTTAAGTTGCTGGCCCCTGGTTTTGAATATGAATATGATGTGATAGACAATGTGGGCGGAAAACTTTTAGTTATCACCAATTACAAAGCTCCCAAGAGGAAGCTGATCATGATGGATCCCCTCAAACCGGGACCCTTCGACTGGGTTACCATTATTCCTGAGCGGGATGATGTCCTTGAGTCTGTCACCATAGCAGGTCAGGTTCTGGTTTCAGAGTATATGCAGAATGCAGTTTCCAAATCATTTATATATAATCTGAACGGGAGGTTTCTGTTTGAAATGAACCTCCCTGGACTGGGGACGCTTGCCGGTTTCAGCGGAAAGAAAAATGAAAATACGGCATTTTATGGTTTCACCTCCTTTACCTATCCTTTGACCGTTTTTAAATATAACGTGGTTAAAAATTCATCTGAAATATATACCCGGCCCGAAATTGGCTTCAATCCGGAAGATTATGAAGTGAAGCAAGTGTTTTACAGCAGCAAGGATCAGACGACCATTCCATTGTTTATCGTTCATAAAAAGGGGATATTCCTGGATGGAAAAAATCCGGTCTTATTGTATGGATATGGGGGGTTCAATGTCAGCATGACGCCCGGGTTCAGGAGCAGCCGTCTGGTTTTTCTTGAAAACGGAGGAATCTACGCGATTGCCAACCTTCGCGGAGGAGGGGAATACGGTGAGGATTGGCATAAAGCAGGTATCAAAGACCGGAAACAGAATGTATTTGACGATTTTATCGCGGCAGCAGAATACCTCATTCAGGAAAAATATACTTCAAAAGACCACCTGGCAATTTCCGGGGGCTCGAACGGAGGACTGCTTGTTGCGGCTTGTATGCTGCAAAGGCCTGAACTGTTCAGGGTGGTCATTCCACAGGCCGGTGTGCTGGATATGTTAAGGTACCATAAATTTACCATTGGCTGGGCCTGGGCTTCCGATTATGGCACCAGTGAAACGAAAGAAGGTTTCAATTACCTGATCAAATATTCTCCCCTGCATAATATCAAGGCAGGCGTTGATTATCCTGCAACGCTTGTTTTTACTGCTGACCACGACGACCGTGTCGTGCCTGCACATTCCTTTAAATTCATTGCAGCTTTGCAGGCATGTAATAAAGGGAAGAACCCGATCCTGATCAGGGTCGAGACCAAGGCCGGACATGGAGCAGGTATCCCAACCTCCAAGGCCATAGAGGAATCAACCGATTTCTGGGCTTTTATTTTTTACAACCTTGGGATGAGATCGCCCGAATGATCTGAATTATTTTTTCCACTCAGGGGATGATGGCCATCATCCTTTTTTTTATTTTTTTTGGTTCATGCAACCATCATTACCATTACGTTGTCATAACTTATAGATCAACTCGTCTGGCCCGGGTCGAAAAAGTTATTAACAGGGGCATTACCTTTTCAGTTTTCCCGGATTAAACAACAAGTATGGGCATCATGGCATTGAATTCTTCAGATGATACAATCATCAAAGGGCTTAGGGAAAAAGAATCTTCCAGTATAAAAATACTATACAAGGAATATTTTCCTTTGATCCGTTCAATTGTTCAAAGGAATTCTGGTAATTTCCAGGATGCTGAAGATGTTTTTCAGGATGGATTGATTGTGTTATTTAGACGGGTACAGGTCCCATCATTTACCTTGCAATGCAGTTTAAAAACATATTTTTACGCAGTCTGCAAAAATATCTGGCTGCAGCGGTTGGAGAGAAAGTACAGATTGCTGTACCAGGCCGATTTAGAGGTGCATGAAGACATGGAAGCCTATTCGGCAGATTCCAATAATCTGAAAGAAAAAAACCTTGAGAAAATGAGATTATACCAGCATCATTTTTTGTCCCTTCCTCAGGACTGCCAGTCCCTTCTTACTTTATTTTTCAGAAAAATCCCCTTAAAAGAAATTTCAGTGATTTTAGGATTAAAGGATGAAGCTTATACAAAAACCAGAAAATATTTATGTAAAAACATGTTACGCAGAAAAATTTTTAATGATCCAAATTGTCAACAATTTATTGAATATGATTGAAATTTTAAAAATGGCAGAATGGATTGATCGTTATAATGAGGGCGATCTTTCCACCATCGAGCACCGACAGTTTTCCGAGATGATTTCCCGACACCCGGTTCTGAGGGCAGAAGTGAAACTGGATCAGGAAATTATCAGGATGATTGAGGATGAAGATGTCCTGGAACTGGTCCAAAAACTGGAAAAAATAAGGAAATCTCCGGAAAAATCAATGCATGGATATTCATTTTTAATGCTGGCAGCGTCCATCCTGGCGCTGACCACCATCGGATTGTTTACATTATTATTTATCCATACCCGTGATGAGCCCTATTCAATGATGGCCCGGGATGAGAAGCCTGTACCGGCTCGTCCGGTCAGTTCCGGAAAAACTTTGCTTTATCTGGATCTTTCCAAAACAACGAAACGGATTTCACCTCCCGCTTGCAGAGAAATGGCTAAGAACCGTCAGCTGATAGCCAGGTATCAGCCCCTTCCTGAACTTGAGCTTTTAATAGGTTCTTCTATAAGGGCAGATGCATTCCATCTCTTTTCTCCTAAGCCCAGGTTAAGTCTGCCGGGCGGTTCAACGATTCTTTTTCAATGGGATCCTGTTCCGGAAATTTCAAACTGCAGCCTGGAGATTATTGACAATACCGGAAAAGTGTTGTCAACCATATTTTTACCAAATGGCGATCGATTTGTACTGGATACCGATTACTTGGGGAAAGGACTTATATACTGGAAACTTATCATGGATGAGGAAATCATTTCACTTGGAAGTGTCACATTGATGTAGCTTGAAAATTCATAAATATGGAAAGTAAAATAAATGCTCCGAGGTTTTTGGTCTGCCTGATCGTTATATTTCAGGGGCCCATGATGAATGCACAGTTTGTCGCCCATGACGATTCTTTGCAAACCTCCGCCAACACGGATCTGCCTGATTTGATGAACCGCCTTTTCGGGATTGCTGAAGGAAAACTTCATCATTGTTTTTTTTCATCCGGCCTGAGTTTCTATGGGATTTCAGAAATTCCTGTTATTCAGGAAAATCTCGGACCGGAAGAAGTCATGTTGGAGTATAGTCTGACAGAAACCCATATGACCATTTTCATCATTTCAAAAGCGGTATTTTCAATTCACCAGCAAGCCCTGGGACCTGAGTTCTGGAAAACCATTGCAGCCTTTCGAAGGAAAATAAGACTGGCTGATTTTCAGGAACTTGTTTCGTTAAGTCACAAACTGTATTTGGTTCTGGTAGCCCCTGCAAAACAGGTTCTTCAGGGGAAAAAGCATCTGATTGTCATTCCGGGCAAGGAATTGCTTAGTGTTCCATTTGAAGCACTTATTGTTGAAAATTGTATGCTTGGGAAGATCCCCCAGTTTAATCAGTGTCACTACCTGATTCTGGATTTTGAAATCACTTATCAATTTTCAGCCGGGCAATGGATAGAAGCCCGATACCGGCCTCCATGGAGCGCCGGAAAAGAAAATGCTTTTCCGGAAATTGATTTTGCAGGATTTTCACCCGGAAGTTACCAGAACCCGGCCATTAATCCTTTGCCATTTGCGCAAAAGGAACTGGTATCCATTGCTGAATTATTCAGTCAAAAAGGCCTTACAGCCTGTCTGAGACTGGAAGCGTGTTCGAGTAAAGATTTGTTTAAGGAAATCTCAGAAAGATCCCGAATCATTCATTTTGCCAGTCATAGCCATTTTAATCATGACCATCCCGAATTTAAAGGGATCGTTTTCTGGGAGTACCAGCCTTATTCCGGCATACTCACGCCGGATAACGGTATTCTCAGTGCCGGCGAAGTTGAATCATTGGCGATAAAGGCTGATCTGATTGTCCTGAATGCATGCGCTTCCGGATCTGTTTCCGATATGGATAACGTGCGCGTGATCTCATTACCCCTGGGATTTGTACAGGCAGGTGCAAAAAATGTTTTATCAACTTTGTGGAATGTCACCGATCGCCTTGCAAATGAGATCATGCTTGGTTTTTACAGAAAATGGCTTTCAGGAAAAACTTTCAGTACAGCTTTAAGGGAAGTAAAACTCGAATTGATCCGTTGCCGGGAAACGGCCCTCCCAACAATCTGGGCGTCCTATATGCTGATCGGCCAATAGATGGTCGCAACGAACCGGCAATTGCAAGCTGCTTTTACTTTGCAGCGATCGTTTCAATTTCAATCAGAGCTCCCAAGGGTAACTTTACTACTGCGTAAGCGGCCCTGGCGGGTGGGTTTTCAGGGTAATATTTTCCATAAACCGCATTCATTGCAGCAAAATTATCCATGTCGCTTAAAAGACAGTTGGATTTTATAACATCTTTAAAAGAATAACCCGCTTCCTCCAGAATAGCTCCGATATTTTTCATCACCTGTTCGGTTTGTTCGGTGATTCCTCCTTCGGCAAACCTACCGCTAAGGGGATCAATGGGAATCTGTCCGGAGATAAACAACATGCCATTGGTTTCGACAGCCTGACTGTATGGTCCGATTGACTTGGGCGCCTTATCGGTCGAAATGATTTTTTTCATCGGTTGGTTTTTTGGTAACAAAGTGCATAATTAATCTGCGAAATCGCGGAAGTCTTTCTTTTTGTTTAATTTCAGATCCTGGAGAACGGAAGCTTTGACATTGATGGAAAAATTCCAGCTTTGCTGAGCTCCTTTTGGCACCCATCCGAACCGCATCTCCCAGCAATGAAGGTCGCGGTAGATATCAATGGAAGTGTAGGAAAGCTGTCCGTTGACGAAATCCCAGCCGGATGTCAGGCTGATTTTCCATTTTGGCGTTATGTTAAGCTGACCGCTGAATCCCAGTGTCTGAACAATTTTCCCGACCCTTTGCTTGCTTCCGGCGTCGTAAGCTTTGGCATACCGGAAGTTATAGATAATATTAAAGCTCCAGGGAATATCAAAATCCACATAATAATCATAATAATCGATGACGTCCTGTCGCTCACGTGGGGTGCCTTTATCCGGAGTTTTCTTGCCTTTCACCTTATCAGACGACAGACTATAGGTAAGTCCAATATCCCAGGTGGTATTATCCAGGTGAAGAAGACGGTGATGGGCTTTCCACTCGGTGACATTGATGCGACGGTTCAAAGAATCATGGGCATAAATATCCCAGGAACTGGAATACTGTATCGTAAGCCCCTTGATAATAGTGCTTCTTCCGCTCATTGTCAGGGGTGACCAGTTGAGCGAATCTCGGGCCAGATCATAGGAAATCCGGAAAGAAAGATCGTCGATCAGGGGGATTTTTCTATACCCGTTGATGGTGTCTTTCCGGTTACGCACTTTCATCTCCAGATTATTACTCAGAACAAAAGAAACCAGACCGGATTTTTGACCGGGAGGCCCCCCATAAATATTATTCTGAAAAATGGAATAACGTTCAGGATTTCTGGTATTGGTGTCATTTTCAATATATCTCCAGTATCCCATTGATTTGGAGCCCCAGTTCGGAGTATAGGAAAAACTCACGGAAGGAGTCAGCATATGCCTGATCGCGACAATGGGCCCCTTTTTGAACTGGTACATCCCGTATACCCTGGTGTTCAGAGAGGAGGACACATTGAAATCGAAAGCATTTGCAAATCCGTAAACGGTATCTGTTTTATAATAACCGGGGATCGTATCGGTTGCCGTATAAACGGTATCCTGAACATATCGTTTCCGGATGGTCGAAAAATACATACGGTCAACCATGTTCAGGGAGTTGGTCCAGTTAAAGAATTTCAATACCCTGAAGGTACCGCTGATCGGGATGCTGTGCCGGATTCCGTTTTTCAGTTGTTTTGACCAGCCGGGCTTGAAGATAAGGGTGTCGTAGGTATTGTACTGGTTTTCCATGTCCAGGTTATACTTTGTACTGATCTGCTCATACCACCGGAGTTTCCCAACCGGAATTTTCCGGCGCAAGGGATAGAACTGGTTTACGGAAAAAGAGATCTGAGGCAGGGTGACATTGAATACTTTGGTAAGTGTATTCTGACTATGCCCGAAATTCAGATTCAGGAAATACTTACCTGCAAAATTGGTAGAGTAGTTGACACTTGACTGGAAGGTATTGCTAAGGTAGGCTTCCGTGCTTGAGGAAGGGTTATACTTATTGAAAGAGTTGCTTACGATGTTGACATTGGCGGAGAAACTGCTGTGTGGCCGGGCTTTGGCATCCTGGTTATGGGTCCATCTCACCCTGAAATCATTGGATTTCTGGTAGTCGGGTGCGCCCACTTCCCCTACGCGGTTTTGGGCATAGCTGAGGTTAAACATGCCATTGTAGTGATAGCGTTTATTATAAGTAAAGGTTGGTTTTAGAGCCCAGCTTCCACGGGTATAAATATCGCCCTGGATTTTCAGGTCCATATATTGGCTGATGGCCCAGTAATAGCCCATATTTTCAAAGAAAAAGCCTCTGTTATTTGATTCCCCATACGTAGGCAGGAGGATGCCGGATCGCTGTCCCGACCGGTTGGGAAAGAATCCGAAAGGGATCAGCAAGGGAGTGGCTACGTTGGCAATTTCCATATAAGCAGGTCCGGTAATGACTCTTTTACCCGGGATGATTTTTGCTTTATTGAACCGGAAAGCGAAATGCGGATTTTCTTCCAGGTCGCAGGTTGTATAAGATCCGTCTCTGATATATGTCACATCATTTTCCATCTTTTTAACGACCGTACCATGCAGGTATCCTTCATCCTGTTTTGTAAATACGGTGTTGATATACCCACGCTTGGTGGTGAAATTATAATGGATTGTTTTTGATTTAAAAGTCTGGCTTCCCTCCGTAAACTGCGGGACCCCCTGATCCTTACCGGTGGAATCGGGCTCACCTTTTGCAAAGACCAGGTTTTTCGGAAAATCGATTTCAACATACGCTGCTTTCAGGCTGATATCCTGGTATTTGATATCAGCTTCATTAAAAAGATAAACCATTTGCGATTTGATGTCGAACCGGAGAGAATCTTTGGAAGAGTAATCAACTTTGGCTTCGAGCCTGGTTTTGTTTGCTGATTGATTTTTCAGGCTATCCCCTGTTGATTTGACTATAACTGAAAGTGAATCCGGCTTTCTTTGTCCGGTCGTATCCTGGGCCTGGAGATCGGCCAGGGGCCACAGGAGGACAAGGAGCAAAAAAAGCGATAGGAATGAAGTGTGTGTTAATAATTTCGTTAACAACTTCTTTTCTGAATTCCAGGGTTAATATTCTATCTTTGTTTTGAAATCAAATTCAGAATAAAAAGGCGTTACAGACCGTTATTCTTTAGGTTTCAAAACTAATCAAAAATATCGAGATTGTTGTTTTTTTTAAGATACTTTAACATACAACTGAAGCAAATCCGGCTATGGACGGGGGTTTTGATAATAATTACCGGAATCTGCTTCAGCATTTCACCCTTGTATGCCCAGAAACGGAATATGATCCGGAAAGTGGTGATTGATGCCGGTCACGGAGGGCATGATCCCGGAGCGATGGGACGTACTTCAAAAGAAAAAAATATCAACCTGGGCATTGCGCTGAAGTTAGGGAATATGATACAACGTAACCTTCGCGATGTCAAGGTTATTTATACCAGAGATAAAGATTATTTTGTTGAACTTGATCGCAGGGCCCAAATAGCAAATGACAATAAAGCAGACCTTTTTATATCCATACACTGCAACGCCAATCATCAGAAATCATTAAAGGGTTCTGAAACCTATGTGATGGGTTTACATAAATCCCAGGCCAACCTTGAAATCGCAAAACTTGAAAACGCTTCCATTCTTCTCGAATCTGATTATTCAACCCGTTACAATGGTTTCGATCCGAATTCGGATGAATCGTACATTATTTTTTCTCTTTTTCAGAATTCCAATCTTGATCAGAGCACTGAATTTGCCGCTGAGATCATGGATCAGCTTGAATCCCGGACAGGTTTGAATAACCGTGGGGTTCGACAGGCCGGATTTATGGTATTGTACAGAACGACCATGCCCAGTGTACTGGTTGAATCAGGGTACCTCAGCAATGCCTCCGAAGAAGCATTCCTCGTCTCCGATAAAGGACAGGAATATATTGCAACCGCGCTTTATAAAGCTTTCAGGAATTTTAAAGAAAAAATTGAGAACCCGGGCGAAACAGCATCAGTCCTCTCAAAATCGAATATCCAGAAACGTGAATCAACCCAGGTTGTGAACCCTGCTTATGATAGTTCTCCGGCACCCAGGAAGGAAATTCCGGTCAAACGGAAGGCCGGAAACAACCTGTCCTACCGTGTACAGATCCTTTCATCCAACATGGAACTGGGAACTGGATCACAAAAATTTGCGGCATTCCGGGATGTCAGGATGTATAAGCATATGGGAATGTATAAGTATACCGTAGGGGATGAAGCCTCTCTGGCCGCTGCACAAAGGCTTCTATCAAGCGTGAAACGAAAAGGAATCAGGGATGCATTCATTGTAATTTTCAGGGAAAACGAAAGAATCAGTGAGAATGAGGCAAACCGTTTGATGGGGAAGCCGGGTAAATAATAATTTTGTATGTTTGTATAAAACAAACCGCCTTGAAAATCCGGAAAGAATTTAAAATTGGGATTGTTTTCGTGATTGCAACCGCAATCCTGATCTGGGGACTTATGTACCTGAAAGGTATCGAGTTGCTAAAGCCAAGCCGAACTTTTTATGCGGTGTACGACCATGTAAACGGGCTGGTGGTTGCCAATCCGGTTTCCATTAAGGGCCTTCAGGTCGGACAAGTCAAGAAGGTTTATTTTGACACCAGGAATCCCTCGAAGATCATTGTAGAACTTTATATTCTGGGCGATTACCCGATTCCACAAAATTCCTATGCACGCATTTTCAGTTCCAGCCTGCTCGGTTCCAGGGAAATAGAGATCATACCGGGAGATTCACGCATATTGGCCAAGGATAAAGATACTTTATTCGCTCAGACAGAAGCTACGCTGGGAGAAGAGGTCAACCGCCAGATTCTTCCCCTGAAAAGAAAAGCCGAAAACCTGATCAGTTCCATCGATACGGTAGCTACGATCATCCAGCAGGTTTTAAATAAGAATACCCGCGACAATCTTGTTCTGGCCATTGAACATGTGAAACAAACCCTTGAAAACATTGCCCATGCAACCCATAACCTCGACACCTTGATTGAATCGAGGAAAACAAACCTGAGCGATATCATCCTGAACGTGGAGTCGATCAGCGCAAACCTCAAACATAATAACGATAAAATCACGAATATCCTGAATAACTTTTCCGATATCAGCGACTCCCTTGCCAAAGCAAGAATTCCTTATACCATTGCACAGGTTAACAAGGCAGTGGGCGACCTGGATTCCGTTTTACTGAAAATTAACCGGGGAGAAGGAACCGTTGGACAGTTGCTGAATAATGAACAACTGTATAAGGAAGTTGAAAAAGCTGCCAGGGACCTGAATTTGCTGCTGGAGGATATCAAGGCGAATCCGAAAAAATACGTGAAAGTCTCGGTATTCTGACCGCTCCTTGTTGAAATCCCTTAAGGGGAGCAAGCTTTACCAAATAAAAATATCTTCTTTTGATGCAGGCCGCTGATCGTCCAGCCAAATGAAATTTTTAAGCTTTAAGTCGTAAGGCGACATGTCTTTTTCAGGATACATGGTTGCCTGAGGACGGTCGATGTAAGTGATGGTTTTAATGGCATTTTTATCCAAAAAAATAAGCATATCGCTTGCAACTGCTTTATTGATACCGATCAGGGAGCGGTCTTCTTCCCTCACATAATAAATCGTTTCCGCATTTCCAAGGACATTGACCTTATACATTTCACGATTTCTGAATTTGGAAAAAATGTTCCTTCCTTTGATCTGGTTATATTTATTGCTGTCGTCCAGGGAGATGATAAAAGCTGAATTGTAAAGCTTCATGGAATCCGGCTGCCCGTTGAGCAGGGTCAGGGTGATGGAATCGGCAGTCAGCTGGTTTTTCCCTGACCAGATCACGGGATCATGATACATGGTCATGGCTGAATCGAGTGCATGGTACACCAGCGAATCGGCTTTTCCCTGCATATCATCCCTGAAAAATTTCACTTTAAAAAAGCAAAATACATTTTTAATGTTCTGAGCCGTGTCGAAGGTAGCCCTGACCGTATCGGAATGCATGAACAGGGAATCTTCCTGATCAACCATGATGACCATGGCGCTGTCGGTCATGTAAGCAACTCCCTTTCTTCGCTGAAGTTCTCCGTAATTCCCCGTCAGCATAACATTCTGTGTGGAGTCTTTCAGCATGGCATGTTGGAAGGCCTGCCCGAAACCGTTTGCTCTTTCGTAATAAATGCTGTCGCCGGTCAGGTACTGGTCTTCGTGATAAATTTTTGACTTTTCGCAAAAACGCGCAATATCATTTCGCGTATCATACCAACCGTTTTGACAATAAATGGAATCCTGTTTGTTTTTGCTGACAATATTCGAAGGTCCGTAGAAATAAGCAGTTTCAGTAACGGTTTGATACATCAGGGTGTCTGAATGCATGGTGTAATCAGGATTGATCAGCAGCACTTTGTTCTTAAAGAAAAACTCTTTCAGGTCCGTATAATAATATCCATGCTCGCTGACCAGGATGTTTTTGTCATTGACGATCTTTCCCCAGTAGTCATAACGGGCAATCCGGGTATTACGGTCATAAATTACGGTATCGGAAGTCAGGATGGTTTGGTTATCGATCAGTCTGACATTGCTGTAAATCCGGGCAATTTTTGTATTTCCGTTGTATTTCGCGGAATCCCCGTACATGTTCAGGGTGTCGCTGATGCGGATACGCACATTACCGAAAGCAAGCACGCTGTTCTGGGCATCATTCATGTATGCGGAGTCACAATACAGGTTGGCGCTGTCGTGCGTGAATTTTACATGGCCAATGATACGCTGAACATCCTGTTTGAAATCTTTATTATACTCCCAGGTATTGGCGCTGTCGAGATTGATTTTCGTGTTTTCCTGGGCGGATAACAGATAAGAAATTGAAAGGAAAAAGAAAATGAAGGCTGACCGGATCACTGACATGGATTACTTCATAATGTATTGCAAAGCTATGAAATATTGGCGAAATCCTTTTCCATGTTTAAGAAATCCCTAATTTTGGAGTCTCCTTACCACTACTCCGCTTCATCATGAAACAGAAATTTGACCCTAAACGCAATTACAACGACACCCGTAAAGCCGTAGGATACGTAACCCGAAAGAAAGCAACCCGTAAAGATTACAACCGCATAGGTTTTATGTCGGGACTTGAAGTGCACCAGCAACTCCTGACCAGAGAGAAATTATTTTGTCATTGCCCGGCAGGTCATTATCAGCGTGCCAATGATTTTGATGCTGAACTGATCCGCCATATGCGCCCCACCTTGTCAGAGCTGGGCGAGTATGATGGCACAGCCCTGATGGAGTTTAAAACCAGGAAAGAGATCGTGTACCGGATCAAGAATGAAACCGCCTGTACCTATGAGGTGGATGATACGCCCCCTTTTCCTTTGAACAGGGAAGCCCTGGATATTGCCATAGAAATTTCCCAGCTGGCCAAACTTAAAATTGTGGGAGAAGTTCATATTACCCGCAAGCAATACCTGGATGGAAGCATCCCGACCGGATTTCAGCGAACAGCCATCATCGGGGTGGAAGGGGAGATCCCGATAAAGAATAAAAAGATCCGGCTTATTCAGCTTAGCCTTGAAGAAGATTCCTGCAGGGAAGTTTCAGATATTGGCCATACACGTATATACCGCACCGACCGACTGGGAATGCCCCTGATCGAAACAGTTACTTATCCCGATTGCACCAATCCCGATGAAGTGAAGGAAGCCTGCGACTATATCAGGTTCCTGAACCGGAGTACTGGGAAAGTCAGGACCGGGATCGGAGCCGGAAGGGAAGATGTTAATGTAAGCTGTACCGGGGGGACAAGGGTGGAAATCAAAGGAGTTGCCCATACCAGATGGATACCGGAACTTACCCATAATGAATGTTTCCGCCAATGGTCGTTGCTTCATATTCGTGAACTGCTTCAGGAAAAATGTCCTGATCCGGGAAAATGGAAAATCCAGCATCAGCAACTGAATTTTTATTTATTTAATTTTCCCTGTTCTTCCATCGCGGAAGCGGAACAGAAAGGATATCCGATCATAGGGGTTAACCTTCCCGATTTCCAGGGAATACTCTCGCATTTCACCCAGCCCGGAAAAATGTTCGCCGATGAAATCAGTGAACGCCTCAAGGTTGTTGCCTGCCTGGAGCAGCCAAATATGACCCATACCGAAGAAAGGGAGCCTTCCATTGCCGAAAATGACATGGATAAGATCAGGGCCATCCTTAAAGCGAAGGAAAATGATGCCCAGATCATATTCTGGGGACCGGAAGAGGATATTAAAACTGCGCTTGAAACCATTGAAGAGCGATGCCGGATGGCTTTTTCAGGAGTTCCCAATGAAACCCGGAAATCATTTCCGGATGGCAGTACCATCTTTGAACGTGTTCTTCCGGGCGCCGACCGTATGTATCCCGATACAGATTCAAAACCTATTCCGCTCGCCGACTCCCATATCAAGCAGCTGGCAAGGAACCTGCCTTCGGATGTGACGGACCGTTTTCAGCAGCTGAAAAAATGGGGGATACCGGAAGATACTTATTCGTATATTTTTATCAAGAACCATTATCCGGTGATTGAAAAGATTATCAGTGAACTGAAAGTACAACCTGTTCTGGCCGGAACTTTCTTTGGTCATTACCTGAAATGGGTGGAAGGTCACTTTGAGTGTCCGGTTACTTTTAACTTTTCGCTTATCTACGATCTGTTCAAATACATGTTGGCGAACAAGCTCAGCCTGGAGTTGATGAAATTGATGATCCCGGTGATTTACGAGCATCCGAAGATGGATTTTGAATCCGTGCTGACCAGCATCCGCTTCAAACGGATATCAAAAGAAGAGATCCTGTCGCATATTCCTTTTCTGAAAGAAAAATTCAAAACTACCGGCCGTTCACAGAAACCGGGCAATGCAGAGAACTGGATCATGGGGCAATTAAAGACAATGGCTGTAGGAAATATCGCACTCAATGAACTCAAAAAAGCAATCGCAGAAAACTAAAAGCAAGGTCGAGATGTCAGAAGATTTTTTTCAGGGATATAAAGGAGCCTCTCTGGAGGTGCTTAAAAAATATAACGTCAGGGTTTGGGGGCAATCAGAAATTGATACCACACGGGGTCCTTTCAAGGGGACGGTCCTGCCCCGTTCAGAGAATGATGACGACCAGCATATCGTTGTTAAAATCCCAACAGGTTATAATATTGGGATTGACATTGCCACCATCACCGGGATGAAGGAAACGGGATATAAAAAAGCGGTGTACAAAATCCCCGAAAAGGAATTTCCTGTCACCCCTGGATTGCCAAAAGTGAAGCTGATCGGAACCGGAGGAACCATTGCCTCCCGTCTCGACTATCGCACCGGGGCTGTGATTCCGGCATTCTCTCCTGGTGAGTTGTATGGGGCTGTTCCCGAACTGGCCAGCATCTGTAACCTTACCACTGAAAAGATTTTTGCGGTTTTCAGTGAAAACATGGGCCCCGAGCAGTATAAGAAGCTTGCCATCACCATCGGAAAAGAGATTGAGAACGGGGTAGACGGAATCGTGGTAGGACATGGAACCGATACCCTGCACCATACCGGCGCAGCCCTTACCTTTATGGTTCAGAATTCGCCGGTACCCATTGTCCTGGTGGGTTCCCAGCGGTCGTCAGACCGCCCGAGCTCCGATGCCGCCCTCAACCTGATGCATGCCACCACCGCGGCGGGTCATGGCGACATCGCAGAAGTGATGATCTGTATGTTTGGCCCTACTTCTGATGAATACGGTTTTCTGCATCGGGGAACACGGGTGCGTAAAATGCATTCATCCTATCGTTCCACTTTCCGCACCATCGGCGATATTCCCCTGGCCACTGTGACCCGGAAAGGCGTGGTTCCCCTGAAACCGGTTTATAATCACCGCCGCAAGGACCGCGATGTGATCATCAAACCTTATTTTGAGGAAAAAATTTCCATTGTATATTATTATCCCAATATGCAGCCTGATATCATTGATTCGCTGGTGGATAATGGGTACAAGGGAATCATTATTGCCGGCACCGGGCTGGGGCATGTCAACAAACCCCTTTACCCTGCCATCGAAAGGGCTGCAAAAAAAGGAGTGCATATCTTTATGACCGTGCAAACCCTCTGGGGATATGTGCATATGTTCGTGTATGATACCGGCCGCGACCTGATGGCTAAAGGCATTGTGCCTGCTGAGAATATGCTTCCGGAAGTGGCTTATATCAAACTGGGCTGGGTATTAGGACAAACCAGCGATCCGGAAGAAGTGAGAAGATTGATGCTTACGCCCATCAACGACGATATAACCCCCCGTGAGCCTTACAACGGTTACCTTATTTACCAGGGCGGAGTGCCTGAAATTGAAGAATTCATCAGGAAGGTGCATAAATAAGCTTCTTCAATTTGAAGGGATGTAGGTTCGGATCGGTTTATAGAACATTGACGGCCGCTCATTTTGCTCCTTTGCCAGGTATTTTTCCAGCCAGTTCTGCTGTTCTTTTGCATTTGCAAGCGCCTGTTGGCATGTTTCATCCAGGGAAGAGATGTTGGCGGATGCCACCGGGTCAGAAAGGATGATTCCATGCAGTATACCAAGCGACGCCCTGAATCGGACAACTGCAAAATCAATCATTTCACGGATTTCTGCATCGGGTTTTACGGGTGTAAACTTCTGGTTCCTGTATTGAATGAAAGCATTGAGGGAACTGATCCCTGTATTGTAATCTCCAACGGCTGCATTGTATTGCCTTACGGTAACGTTTTGCTGTTCGATTTCCAGTTCCTGAATGAGAAATCTCAGGCGGTCCCTGACCAGGTTATTCTTCGTTCCATTGTTCTCTATTCTTCTGATCGTTTCCCGAACCTGGGCAATTTTATCCAGTTTTTCATAAACTGTAATGGAATCCTGAAAATTGAACGGGGTTCCGGTTTTTTTTAACAGGATTTTTCCTTTTGAGAATTCTTCCCTGCTGACAGGATAAGGAAGAAACTGCCAGAGATAATCGAAAGGCATATGGGTCTGGATCAGATCCGCCGGACGGATCATAAAGTAATCATTGTTAAACTGTTTGATAAATTTTCTTTCACTGATGTAGCCGGAGCCCCAGGTCGGATCGAACATATACCAGGCTTCTTCCAGTCTGGCTGCGCACCAGGAATGGGGGATCTGATCAATGGAGCCGTTTTGCCGCGTATAGCCTTCAATAACATAACAGGGGATCCCGGTTTTTCTGCAAAGTTCTTCAAACAGGGCGGAATAATTTTCGCAAATGCCTTTCCGGGTTTTCAGGGTCTGGATTATTTTCTCATTTTCCGCTGTGTCATAGCTTATAACCAGCATTCTCCCGATATCATAGGAAATGTGGGTGGCGATCCAGGTATAGATGGCCCTTACCTTTTCATGATCGGTACTGAAGTTGTCAAGGATGTAAGCCGCGATGTCTGCGGTGTTGGAAGTCAGGGAATTCTGAATCTGTCTGGCTTTCAGATCGGTCAGCGTATAAGGATTCCCGGCCTGCTGAGCCCTGAGATTCATGGTTCCTGTAAACATGAAGATAAACAGCAGGCCTGAAAAATGAAGGTATCGGCCTTGAAGGTTCAGCGTTTTTATCATGCAGTGAGCTTCAGATAAATCTTACGCTAAACCTGGGAAAATATTGTTTTGTCTGGTAAATAGAAAAATATAAGGGTTTTATCAGGAAACAGGTTGTACAGATATGGTTTGTTTTTAACTTTGATAAGCGGAAAAAAGAAAAGGCGACCCGAAGGCCGCCTTAGATGTTTTCACAACGGAACCTGGTACAGGGAAAACAAGAACGGCGTTGTGGTTTCTATGTCAAAGATACAATCTGAAAGCAATTCACAACAATGGAAAGCAAATAGGTTTCATTGCATGGGTTGTGGTTTCTATGTCAAAGATACAATCTGAAAGCAATTCACAACTATGAGTGGGAGGGGATCAATGTCATAAATGTTGTGGTTTCTATGTCAAAGATACAATCTGAAAGCAAGTAACAAGCAAATTCCTCCCCCCATTCATTCCTCCTTGGGTTGTTCTTTATCGGGTTTCTCCTCCCTGAATGAGTCTTCCAGTTTTTTAAGAAAATTTTTTCCTCCTGCTGCGGTGAGCACAATGGCAATTACACCGAGCGTGATAAAAATGGTCGCAAAACCGATGATGATGATTTCACGGGCTACGTCAAGTTCAACGAGGGAAACGGCTGAAAAGAAAATGAAAATAATGCTCTTTATAAACCTGGATATAAGCGAAGCTCTGGGAATTTCTTCCCTGTGCAAAGTTTTCAATACAGAAATCTGAACCCAGGAAGCCAGTAGCCAGCCTATGCCAAAGATCACCAGTGCGATGATGATTTTTGGCAGGAAGAGGATGCCTTTGCTTAACAGGTCGGATAAAATATTTAATTTCCAGGTTAACAAAGCATTGTCCAGAAAAATCAGAAAAATAATGACAAAACCGGTATTGCCGATAAAACTATAAAGGCTGTAGCGGACATCTGCTTTGGAAAAATCCTGTTCATAACGTGATTGCTTCAGCAAACGGTCAATCCTCAGCAAAATGGAAAACTGTATCAGCAACTTCTTGACTACCCATCCGACGAGCCAGCCCAACAGGATGAGGATGACACCTCCGATTAAATTTGGTAAATACGCGAGTACACTGTCGGTAAAACCTATAAACTGATCCTGAATTTTTGTTTCCATGGGTCTCCGTTATTTTTTTTGAGATTTAAAAAGGGAGATCAGAAAGGACTCCTTTTCTTCATATTCTTTCAACCAGAGTACCGGACAATTCACCCGTTCTGTAATTTCCCTGGTCAATGATTTGGCTAAAAGGAGTTCGAGAAAATCTCCGGATTTGCCTCCCATAACCAGCAAATCAGTTTTCCTGGATAATTTCAATATTCCATTCAAAACATCCGCATCAACGGTGGTTTCAATATTGGCAATCAGATTATTCTCTGATAAATCCTTGCTTATTTTATCAATGAGTATTTTCCGTTGTGATAAATTGGTTTCAGGCCTGAAAACAAGACCAATGGTAATTTTACCTTTGTAATATTCCATCAATGCAGGGGCAATTTCAATGGCCAGTTGTGTGTGAATGTCTTCACTGTATGGAATCAGGATGTTCCTTAAGTCGCCTGTTTTGATTTCTCCATGCAGAATGGCTATTTCATTTGTTGTTTTCTGTAAAACCCGATCGATTGCTGAAGAAAAGAACCGGGAGGAGAAACGCCTGCTTTTCTTACGCCCCATCATAATAAAGTTACAATGTTCTTCCTGGGCCGTATCCACGATGCCGCTGGATATACGGTGAGAAATTTTGATGATGGATTTTGAAGGAATACCTGAATCTTCTGCCAGCCTCTCTGCCTTTTCGAGCATTAATTCCGCCCTGGAAGTTTCTTTCAATCCTGATTGTAATTTTTTTTCTTCACTCAACTCGATCACATGCAGAAAAATGATTGTTGCCTGGTGTTCCCTGGCAATGGCAAATGCAATACCCGAAATACTTTCGATATTTTCGGAATCCGATAAACAGACAAGGATGGTGTAGTCCTTGTTGGAGATCCGTTCAAGGTTGGTGATTTTTCTTCCTTGTTCAACTTCGCGCTCAGCGCTGTAAAACCTGTAAACGGACAATCCGGCTGCAACCCACACAATGGTAACAATCCAGGCTGTTAAGCTGTAGTTGAACATGTATATTGCCAGAAACAGCAATAGAAGAATCCCGGCAATTGACAGGTATGGGAAAACGGGGACTTTATAACCCCGGTCAAGGTCGGGTCGTTTTTTTCTGAGCCGGATCATGGCAAGGTTAACCAGTAGAAAGAGCAGCAGGAACATGATGTCGGCAGCACAGGCAACATCTTCGATCGGCAGTGAAACCGCCATCACAACAACGAGCACCAGGGTGATCATGATACTCCAGTGAGGCGTGAGATTTTTGGCATGAACTTTACTGAAAAATCCGGGGAAGTTGCGGTCGCGGCCCATGGCAAAAGCAACGCGGGAAGAAGAATAAATGGTTGCATTCAGGGCTGATATGGTGGAGATCAGACCTCCGACCAGAATTAAAACGCCGCCTCCGACAAAAAAATTCCGGGCTACATCAACCAGCGCAGTTTCTTTCTGTTGGGCCAGGTAGGCCCAGGGTGTCATGCCTTCAGGTTTTACAGTCCCGATGGCCACAAAAGCGATTAAAATATAGATCGGGATCACGATCAGCAAAGAGAAAAAGACTGCCCGGGGAATGTTTCTTCTTGGATTTTTAATTTCTTCCGAGCTTTGGGTAATAACTTCGAAACCCTGGAAGGCAATGAATGTAAGTCCCATGGCTTTAAAAACGCCCCCGTATCCATTGGGGAAAAACGGACTGAAAGTCGTTCGCCAATCCCCTTGCCGCAAGATAAGCTCAAGTCCGAATCCAATAAAGATTAATAAGATAATGATTTTTGTGATCGTAACGAAGTTTCCGATCTTACCTGTTTCCGAAGCGCCCCGGAAATTTACATAGGCGAAAATTATGGCTGTGATGGCTGCCAGGATTTTCTGGGGAGAGAATAATCCCCAGTGAGGCATGGTAAGGGAAAATTCGCGCAGCACATGTTCAAAATATGCGCCAAAACCCAAAGCATACAAACTGCAGGCAACCGCATGGGCTGACCAGCTCATCCATCCTGAAAGAAAACCAGTCCATTTCGGTAGCGCTTCCTTCACCCACAGGTAACCTCCTCCGGCAGTATGGTAGCAGGAACCTAATTCTGCATAGGACATGGCCGTTAGCAATGCGATCAGACCATTCAGGGAAAAAGTAATCAGCAAGGCAGGGCCTGCAACGCCTGCTGCAATTCCGATCAGTACAAATATGCCTGCCCCGATCATGGCGCCTACTCCCAGAAGGGTAGCGTCAAAGGTGGTCATTTCGCGGGCAAGCCTGATTTCGGATTTAAAATATTTCACGAAAATTCATGTTAATTGAATCAAAGATATTAAATTTTCGTTATTCGAATGGATTCAGGAGTTATAAAAAGGAGGTCGGGAAAAATTGAAAGCTGTGTTTACAACCCTGAAAAATTTCACGCAGATTCCATCGATTCATTATATTTGCAGGACAAACAGTTCCCGACTTATTTATTTTTTCAAGATCAAATCCCAACAAGTTTATTATGAAAAAATCTTCATTAAAATTAGCAGTTTTTACATTCTTACTGCTTATCAGTGTCAGCCTTCTGGCTCAGAAAGTTTACAAATACGATACGGTACCCGGCGACCCGATTAAAGCCAGGATCTATACCCTTGGCAACGGCCTGAAAGTTTACCTGACCGTTTACAAGGATGCTCCCCGCATTCAAACGGCCATTGCAGTCAGAACAGGAAGCAAAAATGATCCTTCCGACAACACCGGTTTATCGCACTATCTCGAACATATGATGTTCAAGGGCAGCGATGAGTTCGGAACCAAGGATTTTGCCAAAGAAAAACCCCTGCTCGATCAGATTGAATATAAATTTGAGATCTATAAAAAAACAGCCGATACCCTCGAGCGTAAAAAGATCTATCACGAAATCGACAGTATTTCCGGTATCGCAGCCACTTATGCCATTGCCAACGAATATGATAAACTGCTCAGCGTAATCGGGGCAAAAGGCACCAACGCCTTTACCTCATTCGAGGAAACGGTTTATATCAATGATATTCCATCGAATAAAGTGGAACAATGGCTGGAAATTGAAAAAGAGCGTTTTCAGGATCCCGTTTTCCGGATTTTTCATACGGAACTGGAAACGGTATATGAAGAAAAAAACATGAGCCTGGATTCGGATGATGACAAGGTGTTTGAAGCATTGTTTGCCGGTCTTTTCCCTACCAATACTTACGGCACGCAAACCACCATCGGAACGGTGGAACACTTGAAAAATCCATCGCTGAAATCCCTGAAGGAATATTTTGCTGCCCGCTATGTTCCTAACAACATGGCTATCCTTATGTCGGGTGATTTCAACCCGGATGAAGTCATCAGGGACATTGATGCCACCTTCGGGCAGTTACAGGAGAAACCGGTTCAAAAGTATATCCCTGCCATTGAAAAACCCATTACCGCCGCGATCATCAAAAACGTAACCGGTCCTGATGCCGAATCCGTGACCATAGGTTACCGCATGGGTGGCGCAGCAACAATAGATGCTGACCTGGTGACCCTGTTTAATATGATCCTCAGCAACAGTACAGCAGGCCTTATGGACCTGAACCTGAACCAGGCTCAGAAAGTTCTGGAAGCAGGCGCATTCTCGTATACTTTAAAAGATTATTCCGTGAATGTTTTCTCCGGAAAAGCCAAGGAGGGTCAATCTTTGGAAGAAGTTAAAGACCTGATCATGGCGCAGATCGAACTGGTAAAAAAAGGTGAATTCCCCGACTGGCTGCTTCCTGCGATCATCAACGACATCAAGCTGAGCGAGATTAAATCTTCGGAAACAAATAACGGCAGGGTATTCAGCATGTTAGATGGTTTCGTCCAGGAAATTCCCAGGCTTGAAAAAGTGAAAAACATTGAAAGATTGTCAAAGATTACCAAAAAGGACATTGTCGATTATGCCAACCGGGTTTATGGAAACAATTACGTTCTTGTTTACAAGCATAACGGGATACCGGAAACCGTTTCCAAAGTCCTTAAACCGCATATCACACCGGTGGTGATGAACCGTGATGACGAATCGGCCTTTCTGAAAAAGATCGTATCGGAAAACACCAAATCCATCGAACCTGTTTTCATTGATTATGACAAGGATATTAAAAAATTCAACATCAAGGATCAAATCCAGGTTTTATATAAGGCGAATACGGAAACCAAGACTTTTTCCCTGATCTATCATTTCGAAATGGGGCAGAACAACAACCGGGAATACGGCATTGCCCTCGATTACTTAAAATATCTGGGAACTACCCGGTATACTCCCAAACAGATACAGGAAGAGTTCTATAAGCTCGGATGTTCTTTCAATATAAACAGTTCTGACCTCGAAGTCTGGGTTTCACTGGATGGATTGAGTGAAAATATGCCAAAAGCCCTGGCCCTTTTTGAAATGCTGCTGTCTGATGCTCAGCCCAATGAACCTGCCCTTACAAACCTGGTAGCTGATATCAAGAAACGCAGGGCGGATGATAAACTTTCAAAACAGACCATTTTGAGGTCGGCCATGGCAAATTATGGGATATATGGACCGAAATCACCGTATACCAACATTCTCACGGATGAAGAACTGGATGCCCTGAAAGCGGGCGATCTGATCGGCCTGATCCATGGCCTCGAAGGATATGAGCATAAAATCCTGTATTATGGTCCGGAAACGGTCACATCGCTGACCAAGGTACTTGACAGGGAACATAAAGTCCCTGCAAACCTGAAACCGGTTCCTCCGGCAATGAAATTTACACAGCAGGCAACAGATACCACGAAGGTTTTCACGGTAGATTACAATATGAAACAGGTGGAAATCCTGATGCTTTCCAAATCCGTAGGGTTCGACAAAGAAATGGTTCCTATCATCCGCCTGTTCAACGAATATTTCGGAGGAAGCATGAATTCGGTGGTTTTTCAGGAGATACGTGAATCAAAAGGGCTTGCATACAGCGCGTTTGCGACTTACCGTTCTCCCCAGCGTCTGGATCAGAATTATTATCTTTTAGCCTATATCGGAACCCAGATTGATAAACTTCCTGAAGCCATGAAAGCCATGATGGGGTTGTTCAATGATATGCCGGAAAGCGAAAAAGCCATGAATTCTTCCAAAGAAGCCATCCTCAATAAAATCCGTACCGAACGCATTACCAAAGCTCAGGTTTTGTTCAGCTACATCAATGCCAGAAGGCTTGGGCTGAATTATGACATCCGCAAGGATGTATTCGAGAAGATTCCATCCATGACTTTTGCCGACCTGAAATCTTTCCAGGAAAAATATGTTGAAGGGAAGAACTTTAACATCATGGTTCTGGGAAATAAAAAGGAACTGGATGTGAAGACCCTGGAAAAATACGGGGTTGTGAATACCCTGAATTTAAAGGATGTTTTCGGGTATTAGTCGTCGGAGAATTTCTTAAGCAACTCCCGGTATTGGGAGAAAACAGTTGCGCGGGAGATAAATCCCAGGTACTTGCCATCTTTCAGCACCGGAAGGTTATAACGATCGCTTGTCTGGAATAAATGGATCACGGTATCCATCGAATCGTCGGGATCAATGGAATAACTGGGCACGAACAGAAGGTTTTTCACATAGGTGTCATCGTACAGGCTTTGGTCAAACATGATTTCTCTGATATGATCCAACAGCACGATTCCATAAAACTTTCCTTCTTTATCTACTACCGGAAAAACATTCCTTGTTGCTTTTGCCACGATTTTAACCAGTTCGCCCAGGGTGGCTTCAGGCGGAACCGTGTCAAAATTGGTTTCGATGAGCAGGCGCGGGCTCATGAAAAACAGGACAGCCTTGTCCTTGTCATGGGTGATCAGTTCCCGGCGGATGGCCAGCTGATGGGTATAGATGGAATGGCTTACAAACAAGTGGGAAGTCAGGTACGCGATGGCAGAAACAATAATCAGGGGCGTGAGAAGCTGGTAGCCTCCGGTTATTTCAGCAATAAGAAACATGGCGGTAAGCGGGGCATGCATCACCCCTGCCATCACCCCTGCCATCCCAACCAGAGCAAAATTGCTTAAGGAAATATGGAGTCCGAAAATGGAATTAATTAAACTGGCAAAGAAATAACCGCAAATGGCCCCCACGAAAATAGAAGGCGCAAAAGTGCCTCCGATTCCGCCGCTACCCTGGGTCACAGCCATGGCTACTACTTTCATCAGGATCAGCCCGAAAATGACCAGTAAAAATGACCAGTGATTTTGCTTTAAAGCTCCGAATATGGAAGAGTTCCCGATTATTTCCCCCTGTCCATTGATCACTGATTTTAACACGGTGTAACCTTCCCCGAAAAGGGAGGGGTAGGCGAAAATCAATAGCGCCAACGCGAGACCGGCTACAGCAACTCTTTTTTGTTTGGATATCTTCAATAACAGAGCTTCAATGGCAAGGCTTCCCCGTATAAAATACACTGAAACGAGACCGGTAAAAATACCAAGGAGTATAAAAAATGGAATATGACTCAGAATAAACGGGTGGTTCAGGGTGAAAGAGAATAAAACATCATTTCCCATGAAAAGGAAAGCAACCATGGAAGCGGTGACCGTGGCAATCAGAAGAGGTATGATCGTGGTCATGGTTAGGTCAAGCATCAGGATTTCGATTGCGAAAACAGCTCCGGCAATCGGCGCTTCGAATATTCCTGAAATGGCTCCGGCAGCTCCACAGGCGATGAGCAGGGTGGTGATTTTATAGTCCAGCCGGAACAAACGCGACAGGTTGGATCCGATGGCCGATCCGGTAAGTACGATGGGCGCTTCAGGACCCACAGACCCTCCAAAACCAAGGGTCAGGGTACAGGCCACAAGAGAAGAATAAGTGTTGTGTGATTTTATCTGGCTGTTGTTCTTGGAAATGGAATACAATACCTTGCTTACCCCGTGGCTGATATTATCCTTGATGAGATACTTCAGAAACAATAAGGTGAGGATGATGCCAATTACCGGAAATGCAAGGTAGAGATAATAGATTCCATGGTAACTGAATCCATTGGTCAGAAAGTAATTGGTGTAGTAAAGGGTATTCTTTAAGGCTACCGCTGCAAGTCCGCTTCCGATACCCACGATGACACTAAGGATCAATACAAACTGCCTTTGTTTGATATGGCGTAAACGCCATAAAAATAATCGGCCGGTCAAAGATTTTGGAAGCATTTCTTATACAAAAGTAACATTTCGGGAAAACTTTTCCTGTATTTATCATGAATTATTACTTTTGATGCCTAAACCTCATGGATTATGAAAAGAATCATCTCCTATAATGTAAATGGAATAAGGTCTGCGCTTGGAAAAGGATTGGCAGATTGGATCCTTGCCGTCAATCCGGATATTGTGTGTTTTCAGGAAACCAAAGCCCAGCCTGACCAGATCCCGGTGGAAGACTTTGAGGCCATGGGATTTCATCATTACTGGTTTTCGGCGGTGAAGAAGGGATACAGTGGCGTTGGGATCCTGAGCAAAGTCAAACCTGACCATGTTGATTTCGGATTGAATATACAGCAATACGATGATGAAGGCAGAAGTATCATGGCGCATTATGGTGATATCACGGTGATGAGTGTTTACCATCCTTCAGGCACCACCGGTGAAACCCGTCAGGGTTTCAAGATGGTATGGCTGGAAGATTTCCTGAATTATATGTGCGAATTGAGGAAAACCCGTCCAAACCTTATTATTACCGGCGATTTTAATATCTGCCATAAACCGATCGACATTCACGACCCCATCCGGAACGTGAACAGTTCAGGCTTTCTCCCGGAGGAAAGGGAATGGCTAAGCCGGTTCCTTGAAAGCGGTTTCATTGATTCTTTCCGCTTCTTTAACGCCCAGCCTCATCAATATACCTGGTGGAGTTTCAGAGCCGGCGCCCGTTCAAGAAACCTGGGATGGCGTATCGATTACCAGATGGTAACCCCGTCATTGGAAAATAAACTTCTCAGAGCCGCGATATTGCCTGAAGCCCGGCATTCGGACCATTGTCCCACCCTGCTCGAGGTGGATTTCTAGTCCTCCACCTTCAACAGATGAATGTGTCTATAAGGAGATGGAATAAAGAAATTCCCATCCCCAGGTGCTGGTGAGCGGGAAAAACATGGATCTTACTCCCAGCTCAAAAGGGTAAATAAAACGCAGCAGGTGCAGATCGGTGGTAAGTTCTGCACCGCAGGTTTCATATATCCGTATGACTTTCCTGTCCTGCCCCTCGGCCCAATCATAAAACAGGTTCAACTTCAGGCGTTTAAAATAAAACACCGAGCCCAGACTGAAATCAGGATAAAAAAGCGGGAATTTATAATTAAAACTTAAACTCAGCAGCTGGCTGTTATAAACGCCTGTGTATCCTCTTGGATAGTTGACAATGTTGGAGAAAGAATAATTCAGGGTGTCTCCTTCATTACGGATTTGATATCCGCCATAACACCTTAAACCATGATGCCTGAAGATTCCGGGAAAGTAGAAATTCGCTTCGCAGGCGAATATGGATCCCATATTATTTCCGGAAAAAGGGGTTTGCCTGTAATTGAGTTCCAGGGTTTGTCCCCATTTCGGGAACATGTCTTTGGCATTCGATTTAAGAAATTGGGCTGTATAAAGCCGGAAATCGAGGGTTGGGATCAGTCCCCGGGTGAACCGGGCAGGGGTGGAAGCATTGTGTGTAAGATAGATCAGGCTTGTCCCGATCGAAGGGTTAAGGTAACGGTAGAATTTTCCGTGTGAAAAATTCCATGGAATGCTGACATGAAACTTAAAATCCGTTTCCTGCCACGTAAACCGGATCAATTCGCCGCCGCCCTGGCTATGGGCATATCCTGCACGGTTTCCGACGTCAAAACGGAAATCGAAAACGGGATACCATCCCCGGTAACTTAAACCCGCATAAAATTTCCCGGTTTGCTCGTTAAGGTCGTATTCCCATCCGGCATTGGCGAAAGTGTTGCTTAAAACATTCTGAGACATTACAGAAATACCCGGATGAAAACTAAGGTTGTTGAGATCGAAGGAAGCGGGAGCCCAGCTATGGGGATTGAAAAGGTGTGCAATTTTTGAATATTTTTTTGAGGGGAAAATTTTTCCCTTGATGGAATCTCTGGCCAGGTTGAAAGTGTCAGATTGGTTCATCTTATAGATCCTGTCGAGAAGAATGCTGTCCTGAATGTTCGCTTTTTCCTGACCGGCCAATGTCTGGTATAATTTAATGGAATGATCCACGACTTTTTCCATCGGGACCCAGGTCGTGGTATCCAGTGGAATTTCTGCAACCATAAGCCCGTCAGCAGTGTAATCGGAATAAATCATCCCGGATCGGTCAGGGGTAAAATCTGCATCTCCTGAGGCATACCGTGCAGAAGTGACCTGATACATCCTGCCCGAAAGGGTGTCGAGGGCATACAGGTTTTCAATTCCCGACAGATCCACGCTGAACAGGATGTATTGTTTCAGAAAATAGGCTGGACCTGAGTATTCGTTATAATCAAAGGGAAGCAGATGATGTTCCTTTCCTGTTTCGGGATTTAACAGGGAAATGGTTTGTCCTTTCTCCGTTTGAAGGGTGTAGATGATTTGTTTCCCGTCGGGCGACCAATTTGGCATGAGCGCCTGTCCATTTTCAGGGATGATATATTCAGTTATGATAGCACCGCCGGGGATCTCCAATATGCGAATCGAGGATTTATTTTCCGTTGAAACAAATACAGTGGCTACTTTCGTCCCTTCCGGAGAGATTACCGGTGCGAAGTACCTGGTTTTACGGGTTA
>Ga0265593_1000162_pt1 | contig 44657 bp, 55 predicted proteins | sample saktaG_8_FD_190136 | JGI IMG/M metagenome (GOLD analysis project Ga0265593, IMG submission 190136) | Saline water microbial communities from Sakinaw Lake, British Columbia, Canada - sak_2011_5_24_36m | ecosystem: Environmental > Aquatic > Non-marine Saline and Alkaline > Saline ... | reverse complement strand
TGATGCCGAGTAGCCGTGTGTTTTGGTTTTTTGAGCCGATTCAATCAGCTTTTCGCGAATATGCTCTGGGGTATCCCCGTCAGGGTTTCCCATACTAAAATCAATAACATCCGCACCAGCGCGTCTGCGAGCCATTTTTAGCTCATTTACTTCAGCAAAAACGTATTTTGGAAGTCGTTTAATTCGATCAAATTGGATTTCATCAAACATGATGTGTACCTGCCATTAAAAAATTGTGCCATTCTAGCACTTTTCCTCTACTCTAAAGCTTATAAGGGGATTTTATTCTCTCAGCGTCCATCCCTATTGCTTTCTATCCACATCCCCTCTTTTAGAAGTTTCATTCCATTGGTATTAGCAACTTTCAAATACATTGCCCCATCAGGAAGGGTAAAGCTCATCGTCTCTTGGGGCTTAAAGATACGCATAGAACTAAGAACTTCCATGTTTACATCCAATATGGCTATATCGGGATACCATTTATTGCCATAGGGTGCTTCTATCGTTAGTGCTCTGGATTGATTGACGACAAACCATAGAGGAGTTGTGCTTTTTTCCATCTGCGCCCCTTCATCAGGAGTAATTGCCGGTATTTGCCATACAATAGAGGACGCATCTATCTCAATCGTCCATTTTTTATCACGCACAGCTCCTGCGGTAATAATCATTGCATTTTCACGTAAAATTTCACTAAAATATTTAGGATCGAAAACTTTTCTGCTGCTCAAAGAGACTTCCATTCGAGTCATCCCTCCATCACTTTCATAACGATGAATACTCACATGCTGTCCGATAGTATTAAGGGCTTGAACAATGATTTTAGAGGAAAGAATATTTCCATGGGCAACATGAAAACTAACATTTGTTTTAGTATCACCCGCCACCAGAGAAAAGGTAAAAATTACGCACCAAACAAGAAGCTTCACTACCAGTTGCTTCCCTTGTTCTTAATTTTAAATTGCTCGAAAGTAAGCTGTTGCAGGGAACCGTTTTCATACGTGAACCATACGGTATTTCTCTCTTTTAATGTTTTACTTCCTGATGAAGTCACGATCTCCAAACGACCATGACCAAATACAAAAAGCCAGTTTTTTGTGCCATCGATAAGAATAGGTGCGCTAGTGACTTTTTGTGTTTTCTTCTCTGTTGCCAAGTCCATCATCCCTACCCATACTTTGGAAGAGGGTTTAATGCTAAGAACATTGCCAAAATTTACAACCTGACCTTGTTCATCCTCAACAACACTCTTGTTTTGGTCTCCAATTAGCAGCGTTGCATTGACTTCAGTACTGTTGAGCTCATTGGTTGCATTCACATCACTTGCATTCATTTCACTCGAATTAGCTTCAGCAACTTCAATGATCGCACTGCTTAACTCCATCACATCTTCTTTAGGAGCAACACTAAGCTCTCCTTGCATCATCGAACCCATTATCATCAAAACGATGATTGCAACTATCGCACCCAAAATCCAAAATGTACGCGAATTTGAAGAAGCTTGTAACACAACCGATGGTTTTACAATCGCCATATCTGGATGAAGACCCACATAAGCATCATATTCACTGCGCAACGATTCCAGATCTACACTGTATTCACGCTCCAAAATAGAGATGAATCCCATAAATTGAACACGGCTTAATTCATCAAAAGATTTATGCAATACCTGTTCAAGTTTAGCTCGTGAAATATGAGTACGCTCATGAATACTGTTTGCCCCAAGCTCTTGCAAATCTTCAAAGGACTTAATCGTACTCATCGCATTCTCTCCATCAAAATTGCTCCGGCTACTCCTACATTAAGAGAATCAAAATCGTGTGCCATTTCAATGGAAATCCCATGGTCAAGCCCTTTTTCAACACGACCGCTAAGCCCCTCACCCTCACTGCCTAAAATCAAAGCCCGCTTAGAGTCAAAGCTCATCTCACGTACATTTTTCCCCTCAAGCGTTGCCCCATAAAGGGTAAATCCTGACTGTTTAAGCTCATGCATCACGTCATGGATGTTATGAACAACGACGATAGGCAAATCAAGTGCCGCCCCGCTGCTCGTTCGGATTAACGCTTCCAAATTTGGCTCTCGAATACCGGTAATCACAAGTGCTTCCACTCCAAGAGCATACGCACTTCGTACCAATGAACCCATATTTCCCATATCGGTAATAGAGCTTAACACGACAATAAAACCGCATTTTTTCAAAAAAGGAGAGGCATAAGGGACGATTTGAGAAATCTCTGCAATATACCCTTGATGATTTCCACCTTTAACCATGGATTGGGCTGCAATCTCTGGGATTCTCTTAATCTCAAAGCCCATCTTCATCAATTGACCGTACTCTTTTTTATCAATCTCTTTGGCAAGATAAAGTGTTTTTATCCGATCACGATGACGTTCAAGTGCATAAAATACTGGTTGTTTTCCGTAAATGAGCATAATTATCCTTTTATTTTTTTATACGCCATCGGAATAAAATCCCGATTGGCTACGCTAACGCTATATTGACTTCGGCAGTAAGCCCATTTTACAATCCTAGTAGCCGGGTATAGCACTCTTTTGGGTTTTCGCCGGTAATCTTGGCGATGAGCTTGGATGCCGCTTTTTTGGGTATATCGAGCGCCAGTATGTCGGCTTCATTTAAACTTGCACCGCAAGAAGCAGAAGCTTCGATAACCACGACCCATTCACCCCGAATTTCCCCTTCCATTTTGGAGAGGAGTTCGGAGGCAGACCCTTGGTAAAAGCGTTGATATTTTTTGGTAATTTCTTTAGCCAAAAATACTCTACGATCAGGTGCCGAAACAACAAGTTCATGAAGTAGTTTATCCAAACGTTTGGGAGATTCATAGAGCACGGTGGTGTAGCCGTTGAAAAGAGCCTCTTGAAGGGCAGCGGAACGGTCATTGCCTTTGTGCGGTAAAAATCCGAAAAAGAGCATTTTTGTCTCACAAAAACCACTTGCAACGAATGCACTCAGAACCGCATTCGCACCCGGTAAAATATCGTACTTGACCCCATTATCCAAACAATACTTTACTAACAATTGCCCAGGATCACTAATCCCCGGCATTCCAGCATCACTGACATAAAGGACATTGGCATTAAAAAAATCGGGGGTAAGTTTGGAAACGAATTCTGCTTCATTATGAGAATGGAGACTTAAAAACTGAGGTTCACTCGTAGTAAGATTGTGACGTTCTTTAAGTAAGTGTATGAGTTTTTTAGTAACACGAGTATCTTCACAAAGGATAATATCAGCAGTAGAAAGAACTTCAAGGGAACGAATGGATATGTCAGAGATATTTCCGATGGGAGTGGGTACAAGAGAAAGCATTTTTCTTCTTAATCTGCTTTAAAAAGCAAGGCTTTTATCGTGATGGCATTTAAATCTACCTCGTAAGAGGCTAGCTTTAGTGCCTTAGCGGCTAGCGTAGCCAAAGGGATGAATTCCTTTGGCGTTCAGATTACTGATTTAACGCGTAACGTTTTTTGAACTTGTCGATACGACCAGCAGTGTCTACTTGACGCTCAGAACCAGTATAAAACGGGTGACATTCATTACAAATATCAACACGGAAAGCAGCTTTTGTGCTTGTTGTTGTAAATGTGTTACCGCATGCGCAGCTAACAGTACATTCTACAGTATTAGGGTGAAGTTCTTTTTTCATAATATTACCTTGTGAGTGACGGCGTTGTACGTCAATCGGTTTTAGTTTTACATCCATACCTGGGGACGGATTGTTGGACGCGAATTATATCCAAAACTTTTTAAATTTACAACCTCATCGAGGCAATAGCCACAACTGCGGTCTCAGAGCGTAAAATCATCGGCAGATTAAAATGGCGAATACGGTGTGAACTGCACGATTTACGCTCAGACTCATCAAAGCCACCCTCACATCCAATCACCACTGTTTCAAATTCTTCATTTTTAGCCAAAACTTCCCCACCAAAATCAAGAACAACCGCTTCAGGATTTGCAGTTAAAAAAGTGCTAAGAGCAGGAGTTTCAGAAAGTTCTATCAAAGAGGTTCGTCCGCATTGCGTCATGGCGCTTTCCATAATGCGGTTAAATCGTTCAAAATCGAGTCGGAAATTTCGCTGAGACCGTTTGCAGTGGATAAACGTGATTTTTGAAATACCCAGTTCCATCAGCATAGGCAAAGTTTTTTCAATCGTTTTGGGGTCAACAATACACCATCCAATGTGGAGCTTTTTGGGTGATTCACAGGGAACGCTTAATGAGCCTTCACGAACAAAATAAGCATTGCGTCCATCGGTTTTTACCAGGCGATAATGATGCGCCACACTCAAGGTGGCGCGGTGACGAAAAACGATTAGATCACCCAAGACATGACGACGTACTTTGATGAGATATTTATACTCTTCCCCAGAGACGATAAGTTCATCCGAACCCGCTTGTATATGGAGAATGAATTTCATGCCATCATCCAAAGTGTCACACTAAGCAATAGCACCATCTCTATTCCCAAGTAACGAAATGCTGTACGTTTATAGAGAGCAAACGCCCCCTCTTGAGTAATATCCGTACGACGTTTGAGTGTCTTATACCGCTTGGCTTCCAAAATAATCATCACGATACCCACAACAATCATCGCATCATTGGCAAGGGTAAAATGCAGATGTTTTGCCGCCATCATAATCATCCCCGTCAAAAGAATTAATGCAATCAACGACGCTGAAATCGGCATAACAATCCGCATCCGTTTAGCGTAACGAATAACCTGCTTACTCAAAGCGAGCATCATGATGTTAAACATCACCACTCCCATCAAAACAATAACTCCGACCGTGTGGATTTCTAATCCCATTGTGTACAGTGCTTCCATAAAGGAGATTTTACCCTATTTTGTCTATAATGACTTAAAACGTGGCAAGGGAGTCATACATGGCAGTAAGCGTAGAAGAGGCTTTAGCACTTATATACACACATACGAACCCTCTTGGAAGTGAAATAATTCCTATTGAAAACGCTCTTGGACGAGTGCTATGTGAAGAAATCACGGCCTCTCACTGTCTCCCGCCGTATGATAATTCTGCCATGGATGGATACGCTGTTACTATCAGTGATGCGGGTAAAACTCTGACACAATCGTGCGTCATCTTTGCAGGGGATAAAGAGGATATTCGGATGGTTGAAGATCAATGCATCCGTATTATGACCGGTGCTAAAATCCCTCAAGGGTGTGAAGCTATTGTCCCCATCGAGGAAGTGACCCTCATAGACAATAACGTCACCCTCCCCTCTTCCATCAAAGCGTCTCAACATATACGCCTCAAAGGGGAAGACATTCAAGCTGGGACGTTATTACTACTAAGTAGCGGAACACTGCTTCATGCTCACCATCTCACTTTGCTTGCCTCTCAAGGGCGTACTCACGTGCGTGCCTTCAGATCCCCTCGTGTTGCGTTGTTCGCTTCAGGAAATGAGCTTAAAATGCATTTTGAGACGATTGAATCGCATCAGCTTTACAATACCAATACCCCAACCTTTGCGGCACGCGCACGTGAACTTGGGTGTGATGTTATTTTTACGGGAACGGCTGAAGACACCATGGAAAGCATTCAAAGCCATATCAAAAGTGCATTGGATGCCGATTTTATCATCACTTCTGGTGGGGTGAGTGTCGGAGATGCGGATTACACCAAAGAGGCATTTAGCACTCTTGGGATGGAAACACTGTTTGAATCGGTCGAAATCAAGCCCGGTAAACCCACCACCTTTGGTCGTATTGGGTCTACCCTCATTCTCAATCTTCCCGGAAACCCGCTTGCTGCCGCACTGTGTTTTGAACTCTTTGGTCAAAGTGCAATTATGGCGCTTAGTGGTCGAAGCGACAAATATCTCAGCACCATCACCACAAAAATAGGAGAGCCTTTCACCATGAAAAAAGGGCGCCGCTCACTCATCCCCGGCTGGTTTGATGGAGCTACCTTCATACCATCACCTGTTTTCGGACCGGGGATGATCCTCCCGTTATCACGCGCCAATGGATTTATGATGGTAGATGCAAAAGTAGAAGGATTTAAAGAGGGAGATGAAGTGCAAATCATCCCCACACGCTGGTGTATGTGTGCAAAAAATCAAACGTCGTTAGTGACCTTTTAAACGGTTCTAGGATTGGTAAATTCCTCTCCGCTTTTAACTCTCTCCCACAACTTTGGATCACTCCATCCTTGGCATACTTCATCGCTAAAATAGATTTTATCGAGTTCAATCAGCCCCATAATATCTGAATAGGCATCTTCACGAAAACATTGTGCGTACCCTGTCTCTGTTTCATGGACGATGACACTGCTCAGACGTACCATTTTTTCTCCATTAACTGTTTTGGTAAACCACATCAATTTATCGATCATCACAAAAATCACGCGGCTAAACTGTTCAGCAGAAGGAGAAACAGGAAGTTGTACCCAACGCTGAGAATGACGTTTCATATCGACAATGTACTGCTCATCATCTCCATCCCAAAGGGCAATTGAATGATCGAAACTGTCAATCAGTTCTTTCATCCCCTGCTTCATCAACCCAAAATCGTACACCATCTGACCATTGTCAAGATACTGTGATTCAAACAACACTTCCACTTTATACGAATGCCCATGAAGCGATGCGCGACAACGCTGCGTAGAACAGCCACGGACAATATGGGCATTTTCAAATTTGAATGACTTTCTGATTATCATTAATTACACTCCATGATTTTGATCCCAAATCCGTATATGCAAACGGTCACTGTAAATAAATCCGCGCCGTTTGCAAAATTCGATGACCGCTTCGCAGTTGGCTTCGATGTGTGCTTTATCTCCGCCTAGTGGCATACAATAGACACTGGTATAAGGATGTGGTGCGATAATCGTATCCATCTCCTCTTCCAAAACACTGACCAAAGAGGGTTCATCGACACTAAATTTAAAAAAGCTCCCACTGGCGTTGTCGATAATAGTGCTAATGACATCACTTTTATACCGCTTTTCCAAAGGTTCACCGCTGTTGGAAAGTTTTACCGACAACGCATAAATTGCCTCTTTATAAAAAGGATATTTTTGAAAATCAGGAGCAATCGTCGCATTCGTCTCAAACGTTACTCGATGCCCTTGGGAAATCAAATACTCAATAAACTCTACAAAAATCGGCTCGTTTGCATAAATCAGCGGTTCACCGCCTGTGAGAACAACATCGACATGAGGGGGGAGGCGATAACCGTTCATAATCCAAATCAGTGTTTGAAGCTCTTCGATTTCCTGCCACAATTCACCAAAACCTTTGCGATCGACTGCATACACCGTATCGCATCCGATAATTTCAACCCCATCAGGAGTTATCTCGCGGCACCCAAAACCCTCACACTTGAGATTACATCCTCCAAAACGAAAAAATAGAGAGGGAGTTCCGACATACTTCCCCTCACCTTGGACGGAGTAAAAATGTTCCACTAAATAGAGCATCTCACCCTCCCGTCTCATAAAATGCACGCTTTGAGAGCTCACCATCGGGGTCACTCCAGCGGTTCTTTTCAGGTTTCGTTCGAATGACTTCTTTGAGAACCAAAGCGGCTTCTTTTATGTCCCCGCGTCGTATGGCATCTCGAATACTCATCGCCTCATCAAAATACAAACACGGAATCAAGTTCCCTTCAGCTGTCAACCGAATACGATTACATTTTGCACAAAAATCATCTTTATGAGGTTCGATAATCCCAAACTCATACCCATTATCAAGTTTATAGTAGTGTGAAGGGGAGTGACCATCAAATCCCTCATCCTTGTAAGGATAACGGCTTCCGATAATCTCTAAAAGCTCGAAACTCTGCATCCCTTTAATATCAACCTCGGCATGTACATTTTCCATATACTCAATAAAACGAACCGTCATATTGCGCTCTTTGCAAAACTCCAACACGTCCAAAATCTCAGTATCATTCATCCCTTTCATCGGAACCATATTTACTTTAACTCTGAAGCCCACGCGCAATGCCTCTTCGATCCCTGCCAATACGTGACTCAAAACAACTTTTTTAGCAATTTTTTCTGCAACATCCGGGATAAGAGAATCTATCGAAACATTAATACGGCGAAGTCCTGCATCGTAGAGTTTTTGTGCAGCGCCTTTGAGTAAATAGGCATTAGTGGTCATCGCTAGATCAATGTCACTTTTATAATCATGAATCATCTTTACAAAACGATCAAGGTCTTCACGCAATAAAGGTTCTCCGCCAGTAATACGGATTTTTTTAACGCCTGAGTCAATGGATACTTTGATAAACTCAAACAGCTCTTCAAAACTAAGAAGGTTTTCTTTAGGAACCCACGAAAAAGGTTTTTCGGGCATGCAGTATTGACACCTGAAATTACACCGCTCCGTTACCGAAACACGCAAATAATCAACTGTTCTGCCGTAACTATCTATTAACACATTCATCCTTGGGATAAGTCATTGTGTGCGATAGTATCTAAAAGTAGTTTGGAGTTTTATTTAGTAGGGGAATTAGAAGGTAAATATGCCTCGACTGAGGCAAACTTCAGCGCCTTAGCGGCTAACGTAGCCAAGGGAATAAATCCCCTTGGTATTTAAATTAGTGAACTTCTGACCAGATTTTGCGTTTCCACAAATAAGCCAAGATCGCAAATACAAAGGTATAAAGCATTACCCAAAGACCAACGCTTTCACGTTCAGCTTTTTTCGAATCTCCAATCTCTTCCATATAAGCGATGACTTCTTCTTGCGCTTTTTCATTCAAACCAACGCGTGGCATAGACGTTCCTGCCAACAACAATTGAGGATCATTGATAAAGCCGTGCAAGTAGTGCTCTTTACGACTCTTGATGTACTGAGACAAATCAGGAGGTGTTGCACCCATATATGCTTTGATGGCATCTTTTGGTGTTGTTGCTTCAGATTTTGCATACGCCATTGAGTGACAACGTCCACATGCCGCATCGTAAGTTGCTTTATGCGCTTCTTGTCCTTCAGCTACTTTTGGAGAAACTGACTGAAGATAGGCTACAACGTCCATAATCTCTTGAGGAGTCATCCAGTTATACGCCGGCATTGGGAATGTTTTTGCTCCCCCTGCTGGATATTTATGACTAAGCTTCATAGCAGTGACCGGATCAAAGATAAAGTTTGCCAAATAGTTTTTATCATAAATCCGTCCAGCATGACTTAAATCAGGCGGAACAACTCCATACGATGCTGCTGCATCTGCATTTGGCATCATGGCAGGGTGACCTGCTGCTTCGATTGCGTGACATGCAAGACAGTTTGCTTCAACCAATACTTGACCATTGGCAACGTTACCCGCTAACTTCGTATCAACATTTTTGAGATCACCAAATGTGAAATCTGCTGCTTTTACTTCAGGGTGCATAACATGATGCGCATACGGTTCAATCCCGTAATACGTAATACCTACGAGAGCTGCAATAATTGCTAATATTTTAAACTCTTTCATTATTTGCCCCCTACTTTTTTAGCTTCTGCTTTAGTAACAAATGGCAATGAAATAAACAACATCAAGAAAGTGATTGATGAAGCAAATCCAACCCATGCATTTGCACCGGTCGGAGGTAATTTACCATACACCGTAAGTACAATCAAATCCACCATCAAGAACCAGAACCAATATTTAAAATACGGACGCTGATTTGCAGGTTTTACCATTGGTGAACGATCCAACCATGGCATAAGGAAGAAAACGGCTTGAGCAAGAGCGAATGCGATCAGACCCAACGATTTTCCTGAAATACCAGCGATTTCAAAGAAGAATCCACGCAATACTTCATAACTCCACAAGAAATACCACTCAGGGTAGATATGTGCCGGTGTTTTAAGACCGTCTGCTTTATCAAAGTTGACCGGATCCATCGCGAAATCGTAATGGAAGAAAACCAAATAGAAAAAGAACAACAAGAAAAAGCCTAAAACAAAGAAGTCTTTAGACAAGAATACAGGCCAAAAAGGGACTACTTTAGAGTTCTTTTTATCTCCTGCAAGATATTTTTCTGCTTCTTCATCAAAATCGAAAAATTCTCCTGCTTCATTGTTGACATGAGGAAAACGAAGTGCATAGAAATGAAGTACGATCGCACCAATAATAGCAAGAGGAACTAACAATACATGCAACATAAAGAAACGGGTAAGTGTTGAATCAGAAACGTAGAAGTTACCGCGAATCCATACAACCAAATCACCACCAATAAGAGGAATACCACCGAAAATTTCTGTGATAACGTATGCTGCCCAGTAAGACATTTGTCCCCATGGAAGCATGTATCCACTAAATCCTTCTGCTGAGAAAAGGACAAATAAAAGCATTCCAGAAATCCAAATCATCTCACGCCCTTTTTTATAAGAGCCATAATAGATACCGGTAAACATGTGAATGTAAATCACCAAAAAGACAACTGATGCACCCACCGCATGAATATGTCGGAATAACCATCCGTAGCCAACTTCTTGCATGATTGTGTAGTTAACACTGTCAAACGCCATGTTGACATCAGGCTTGTAATACATCAAAAGGAAAATTCCTGAAACCACTAATAATGTGAACATAACGGTCAATAAAACGCCCATCGCCCACAAAAAGTTAATATTTTTAGGAATCCAATATTCCGTCATCATCACTTTTACGAATTTATCAATTCCTAAACGCTGATCAAACCACTCGTACAACGAATCTGCTTGTTTGAACTCTGCCATCTTATGCTCCTCCTGCTTTTGCCATCATAGCTTTATATTCAGGACCTTCTTCACCAAGGACAAGAGTATTTCCATCAATTTTAAATGGAGGAAGATCAAGTGGACGTGGAGGTGGTCCAAATTTATTAATACCCGCAGATGTGAATTCACCACCATGACAAGCACATTTAAAATCTTTTTGATCATTACGATAGGCAGGAATACAGCCTAAATGGGTACATAATCCAATCATAACCGAATAATGAAAATCTCCGACTTTAACGGTACGTCCATCAGTTGGCTTCATATCGTCCGTATATTTAAGAATAAATATCGGTTTACCGCGCCATACAGCGATTTCTAGCTTATTGGCTTCAAGAGCAGACACATCTATGGTTGTAAAACCAGCTGTCATAACACTTGGAAGCGGATCCCATGTTTTCTTCATCGCGATGAGTGAGGCAACCCCACCCACTGCAGCGACGGCACCGAAGGCTTTACCTATAAAGCCTCTTCTGCTTTCATCTTTCATCATTTCTCACTTAATTTAGAAATTTAACACTCTATCATAAGGCAGAAAGGTTTAATTTTCTATAAATCGAGCTTATTTCGTATGAATTCAATTATTTCTTTGTTACTTCTTAGGTATTTTTGATAACTTTTTGATGATTGGTTGCTTATAACTTCCATAAGTTGCTCTTTATCATAACCGTCAATGACAGGAATACCCATTTTCTCAAATAAGGGGAGAAAGTCCCTCTCATAATCCGGACGTTGCAAATAAATCGGACGTCCGCCTCCGGATAAATTTTGTAAAACCGCCATCGGAGAACTACTGATAAGTACGTCGGTGTGGCGAATTACGGTGTCGTACTCTTCATTATCATGGATAGCACCAAAACTTTCCTTAAGACTATTTTCATACCCCAAAAAGTGGTAAAAACCCATCAATAGCTCCATTTTATAGGGAGCGAATAAAGCTTGATGGAGCTCTAAATCTTTTTCGTAATCATCATCCCCAAAAAATAGCGCCATCGGAATAGTTTTGGGAAGTACTTCAGTGTACTTCGTATCCACAACGGTTCCCGTTGCAATCCTATCACCGCTTAAATAGGGTGAAATTAAAAATTCTTTTTCATAGTGTAACGTATCCGGATTATCACAAATACGAATAAAGGTTGGAAAAAACAGGGTCATATCTTCCATCAATGTTGGATTAATCTCATCCGAATCAAAAATAATTTTATCCCCGTGTTGCGCAATCTGAGGAATATTACGGACAAGATCAACACCTACCGCACGCTTAATTCCATAATTACGCGCTTCTCCTGCAATACGAAAATCAGAACACAATAATGTAATATCCAAATCACTCAGTTCGTTGAGTATGCACGCTGCACGGTGAAAACGGTCAAGTCCGATACGGTGTCCTGTGTGGACGTAATAAAAAAGTCTCATTTTTTTCCTGCCATTTTGATGTAAATTTGTAAAATATCCAAAGCTGCCGGTGTCATACCGCTGATTTGTGAAGCAGCTTGAAGCGTTGGCGGATTAAATCGTCCTAGCTTATCGACAATCTCATTTGATAATCCCGATACCGATTTAAAATCAAAATTTTCTGGGATGGCTATGTGTAACATCCGTGACATTTTTTCGACATCTTCACTTTGCTTTTCAACATAACGAGCGTATTTTGCTTCGATAAGAATCTGCTCTTGGATATACGGATCAAGCGTCCCAAAACTCGGAATTAAGGCTACAAGCTTCTCTAACTCAAAACTTTTACGTGAAACGAGTTGTGTTGCTGCCATTCTGTCATTAATACGCTCTTCATCAATGCTCTCTAAAAATGCCAAAAACTCTTTTGTCGGTGTCAAAATCGTCTCATCCAAAAGGGCAATTCCCTCATTGATTTGCAGCCGTTTCATCTCGATTCGCGCCATTTCCTCATCACTGATCAGTCCCAAGGCGTGACCGTACTGTCCCAAACGCAAGTCGGCTGTCTCTTCACGTAATAGTAGTCGATATTCAGCACGGGAGGTAAACATACGGTAGGGTTCTTTCGTCCCTTTTGTCACCAAATCGTCGATGAGAACACCGATATAGGCTTCATCGCGACGCAAAACAAGGGGTGCTTTCCCCTCAAGCGATAACGCGGCATTAATCCCCGCCATCAACCCTTGTGCTGCTGCTTCTTCGTATCCCGTCGTTCCGTTGATCTGTCCTGCACAATAGAGATTTTTAACTTTTTTGGTCTCCAATGTATGTTTTAACTCGGTGGGGTCAACATAATCGTACTCGATGGCATAGCCGTAACGGACGATTTTAGCGTTTTCCATCCCTATGACCGAATGAATCATTTGGCGTTGCACATCAGGAGGAAGAGAGGTGGACATCCCGTTGATGTAGCACTCAGTATTCTCAGCCGTTTGCGGTTCGATAAAGAGATGGTGGCGCTCTTTATCTCGGAAGCGGTTCACCTTGTCTTCGATACTGGGACAATAGCGAGGTCCTACCCCTTCAATCTGTCCTGTAAACAAAGGGGCACGGTGAAAATTCCCCTCGATGAGGCTATGGGTATCTTCATTGGTGTAGGCGATATAACACGGAAGTTGCTTTTTTTCTCGCGCAAATTTTTCACGGTCGGTACGGAAACTAAACGGATTGGGGAGCTCGTCACCGTCTTGAATCTCCATTACACTAAAATCGATGGAGGAGCTATCGACGCGAGGGCATGTTCCCGTTTTGAGCCGTCCTACATTGAGTCCATGCTCACGTAGCGATTCTGTCAAGCCTTTGTCTGCAAACTCTCCGAAACGTCCTGCTTCTTGGCGGATTTCACCGATATGAATCATCCCGTTTAAAAATGTCCCTGTGGTCAAAATGACACGCTTGGCGTGGTATTCGTTGAGCAAGTGGGTTTGTACGCCAACTACTGTATTGTCTTCAATCACAAGAGAGGTTACCGTCTCTTGGATAAGGCTCATATTGGGAGTGGTGAGGATGGTATTACGTGCAATCACACGATAACGATCCATGTCAATCTGCGCACGGCTTCCCCGCACTGCCGGACCTTTGGTAATGTTGAGAATACGAAACTGTATCCCTGCTTCATCGGTCAACAAACCCATCTCGCCGCCAAGGGCATCAAGCTCACGAACCAAATGCCCTTTTGCCAAACCGCCCACAGCCGGGTTACAGCTTGTCGCCCCCACTTGCTCGGCTAACATCGAGACCATTAGAGTATTGTGTCCCATACGGGCAGAGGCGAGTGCAGCTTCGATTCCTGCGTGTCCACCACCGACTACGATTACGTCATATTGCATGATTGACTTCTTTTACGTAAATTATTGACGCAATTATAACCGTTATAGTTGAAAGCACTAAAATCTAAAGCAAAAACAGTATAAAATTAAGCAAAATCTTTGATGCGAGACATACCATGGACACACCAAAAACTCTTGAAGAACTCTTAAAAAACTATGATCCTACTCCTCTCGAGTTTGACCCTGCTGTCGATGGAGACGAAGAGCACCTCATTCGTGATGATCTTTTAAAAGAAAAAGAGCGGATGAAGGATGTTATTACGAAACTTAAAGAAAAAAATCGCGGGGATCGAAAAGTAAGGCGTTAAAGCTAGGCACGTTATAATTTCTCAAAAATGGATGCTACTAACTATGCAACAAGCCGCATTTGATGCTTTTAACGCTCAAAATTATTCTAAAGCACGTGAACTTTTTGAAACACTTGCACAACAAAATGATCCTATTGCTCTCTCATCTCTAGGCTACCTCTATCAGCAAGGGCTTGGTGTCGAAAAATCACAGCAACACGCGTATGAATATTATTCCCTTGCAGCCAATTTCGAAGAACCGACTGCCCTTTTTAACCTCGCCTTGATGTATGCGGATGGAGTTGTCGTTTCACACGACCAATTTAAAGCGCACGAACTGCTCATCCGCTCCGCTGTTTTGAATTTTCCGCAGGCACAATACGAAGCAGCTCTTAGTTTAGAGAGAGGTTTAGGCTGTGTTCAAAACTTTAGCGAAGCGGCATTTTGGTACGAAGAAGCGGCGAAACGTGGTCATGCAGGAGCATTTAATAACCTTGGTGTTCTTCTCAAAGAGGGGCATGGTGTCATCCAAGATTATGCCAAAGCATTCATCTGTTTTTCACGGGGAGCGAAGCTCGAATTAGTAGAAAGTCAATACAATTTGGGTCTCATGTATGACCAAGGATTTGGGTGCGATGCTGATCATGACGTTGCGCTAGAATGGTGCCGCAAAGCTGCTTACAACGGTCATGAAAAAGCCAAAGCCATCATCCAAAGCTTACAAGAAGAGGGGAAAATAGTATGGTAGTACGAACCAATACTTCATTTAGCGCTGAACATTTACGGTTTTTAACCTATATCCGTGCTGTCGGAACAGGACCAAAAGGGAACCGTCCGCTCTCACGAGAAGAGACTAAAGATGCGTTTTCGCTTATCCTAGAGCGACGTATTCCTGACACCCTTATCAGTGCTTTTTTACTCGGCTGGAGAGTGCAGGGTGAAAGCGAAGAAGAGCTTAGCGGATGTATCGACTATTTGGTTGAAAAACTCAAGCCGCACAAAGAGCAAGGGATCGAAATCGGCTATCCGATGGATGGAAAAACAAAATTTCCCTTTTTAATGCTAAAAGCAGCTGAATTATTAGGTGATTTAAATATTCATGCGACGTATGATATTCCCCTAGGACCAAAATACGGCTCTACCCTCAATGAGTTTCAAGTTACCGCTCCCAATCTCACCTTGCATCATCGTCGAGATTTACTCAGTGGCTTAAGCGATTTAACACCATTGCGTAACGACATCGGAATTCGCACCGCATTTAATACCCTCGAAAAACTCAATTTTTTAGCACCTACCGCCCTCATTGGGATGCATCATGCCCCCTATTTTGATCTCTATGCAACACTGTATACCCCCTATTATCAACGTCTCGTCATTGTTCAAGGACATGAGGGAACTCCCGAAATTGTCAAGAATACCAAATATAAAATCGTCGAAAACGGTCAAACGACAACCCATTACCTCGACCCTGAAGAGTTTGGTATTGAACCTATTGTTACAAAAGAAGAGATGACACTAGAAGAGATGGTTTCCCTAATGAAAAATCCTGATGAAAATCTTGCTAAAATGGTACGACTTAACGCTGCATTTTTAGGCTTTGTTGCGGGAAAATATCAGACTATTAAAGAAGGATATACGTGTTTACAGGATTAATTCGTGAGATGGCACAGGTAAAAAGCTTTGGAGCCAATCGCCTCTCTCTTAAGGCATCTCATAAACCAAAACTCGGAGATTCGATTGCTATTAATGGTACTTGTCTCTCGGTCGTCAGTATCGAAAGTGACGGATTTACAGTTGAGCTTTCCCCTGAAACACTCACCCATATTGCCACTGAAAAGCTGACAGGGAGTGTCCATATCGAACCTGCTATGATGATGGGAGATCGTTTCGAGGGGCACATTGTCCAAGGGCATATCGATACCATCGGAACCATCTCTTCTATCTCCAATAATGGCAATAGTTATGAGGTTGTTGTCGATATTAATCCAGAATTCATCCCTCTCATCCCCCCCAAAGGGTCAATTACGATTGATGGGATAAGCTTAACCGTAAACGAAGTAAACAAAAATAGTTTTCGCCTCACCATCATCCCCATCACCATGCGTGAAACACTCTTTGGAACGTATAAAAAAGGGACCCGGGTCAATATCGAAACCGATGTTTTTGCCCGCTATATGCGTCATATTCTTACCACATCCAGTAAAAAAGATTTGAGTTGGAATGATATTGACCATATTCATTCATTGTATTAGAAGGAAGAGTATTGAAAACAATTGAATGGCTGATGATGTTGGCTTTTATTTCAGGATTAGGGATAGGTTTATGGAAAGTATATGCTTTTTTGCCCTCAAAACCTCTTGAAGATGATGATACAACTTCCAGTTCTATTGAAGCGCTTGAAAAAATCATGGTTGAATCTAACACTCCTGACATGACCGAAGAAGAGCTATTTGAAAAGATGCGCAACCATCCAGAGTTTGACACGAAACATTTTTGGCGATTTAACCCCAATCGCCTTCGCCACCTCATCCAAGATTATCGCCTTAAAGAACCAAATTTTCGTCTCTAAGAGATGTTGCATCTGAATTACATGCTATCTTGTGCTCCATATCGACTTTCTCAAAATCCTCTAACTCTCTTACCGATGCAACAGTTGCAGTACGATACCCTTCACCCTGATTTAAATAAATATTAAACCCGTTTTCATACAAAGCCAACCGTGTTGCCAATGCCATAGAGTACGTGGTTACAATCCCCTCATTTGCCATCAACCGTGCAACATCAGCGAAATACTCACGAGTCCAGAGGGCTGGATCACTAGAGGGGCTAAAAGCATCTTGGTAACAAACATCCCATTCTCCCTCCAGCTCTCTCATTGCCACTCTCGCATCGGTAATATCAACGGTGATCACGGTTCGCTCATCCTCATATCCGCAGAGGGTTGCAATGTCGATAATGATGTTGCGGTAAGGCTCAAAGATTTCGGGATAGGGAAAATCAATGAGAGAAGCGACCAGTTCTCCATCTAATTCGGGAGAATAAATTTCCAACGTCATATTAGGAAAATAGGTGTCACGATAATAGAGAGTTGCAAGAGTATTTAATCCCAGTCCAAAACAAATATCGATGATTTTGAGATAATTTTTTTCGCGGTGAAGCACAAAAGCAGGTTCGACGTGTTTTTTGAGAGATTCATTTAATGCCCCGTCTTTGGTCGAGTGGTAGTGTTCGTCGTATTGCTCACTGTATGCGGTATAGCTTCCGTCTTCACTTTGTACCCATGCTGTCATAGCCCATTACCCCACATGTGCATCTTTTTTGCTACAATCACCTCATGCCCCTCGATCAAATCCATAATAGCATTCGTAGCTCGAAACTCCGATTTATCCAATAGATCTTCCACTTCATCTATGCTCATCGATCCATTTTTTTGAATAATAATGATTTCGGTCGCATTAAGTAACGTACGATAGATTAGTTGTAAAAATTTGTGCGGAGATTCATGCAGATGCAATACATCTTGCACAATCACCGCCGCATAATCGCGAGGAATTCCAAATGCAGGAGATTTATAGTCTTTTATTGCGTGTACTTTATGGATAGAGTCGCTAGAAAACTCTTTATGTTCACCTGGGAACAGTGAAAGATCAATAAGTCCCTCATGGGGGGATAAAAAAGCAGACAATTCCTCTATCATCCCATCCAAATGACTACTTGCCACCATGATTTTGGTATGGGGCGTAGGATGGAGGAGTTGGGTAATCATAGTGCTAAATCGTGCAACTCTCGGAAAAGATATGCTTCAACAATATCGTCAATGGTGCGTTGCGTATGTGCCACTAAAACCATCATTTGCTGGTCAATAAATTCCATTACGGGTTCGTAGTTATTTTTAACGATCACCGCATCCAAAAGGGCATCGATTGTTTCACGATCTTTGTAAAAATTAATCTCGACTACACGTCCCTCTTCGACTTCAACCGTCGCCCAAAAAGTAGCACTCAAAACACCTGTAAGTTCAGATTCTTGCGTATCATCGCCATTCATAGGAAGAAGCAGTAACATTAATCTACCTTAGACAAATCAAGCTTCAACGCTTCATTATCCATAATATCGATGTCTTTTCGAAGCACTTCCGTCGCAATTGCTTTGGCATCTTCGAGGGAATGCATCGCACATGTTCCGCATTGGTAGAGGTTGAGTTCAGGGATATCGCTTTGTTTTTCAACCGCAATCACATCGTGCATAGACGCTTCCCACGCTTCAACGACTTCCTCTTCTGTAGGAGAACCGATAACGCTCATATAAAACCCCGTACGGCATCCCATCGGAGAGAGGTCGATGATCTCGGTTTTGCCATTGTTGAGATGATCCCGCATAAATCCTGCGAACAAATGTTCTAACGTATGAATCCCCTCTTGAGATAAAATCGCCTCATTGGGACGGCAAAAACGTAAATCAAAAACGGTAATATCATCCCCTTTTGGAGTTTTCATCCCCTTTGCGCGACGAACGGCAGGTGCTGGCATAATAGTGTGATCAACGGTAAAACTATCAAGAAGTGGCATGAGTATCCTTAAAAATCTGATTTTAGTTGTGGCAATAGTACCATATTTCATCCTTGCGTCGCTATAATTTGACCACTAAACCAAAGGTCTAAAACAATGAAAAGCCTCTTTAATGATGATATAGCTTCTCAATATACCAATGATCCCCTTGCACTGCGAGTTTATACCTCTCAGCTGCTTGGTCAAAGCAAAGATTTAGTCCTTCATGGCGGTGGAAATACCTCGGTCAAAATTGATGGCATACTGTATGTCAAAGGGTCTGGATGGAATCTCGATACCATCGAAAAAGGGGGATTTTCTCCTGTTGATTTAAAGACACTCATAGAGATGGCATCTCGTGAGACTCTTAGCGATACACAGATGGTCAAAGAACAACGCGCCGCGATGAGCGATCAAAGTTTTCCAAACCCTTCCATCGAAGCAATACTCCATGCCATTATCCCATTTAATTTTGTAGACCATACCCACGCCGATGCCGTTGTCACTCTCACCAACACCCCTAATGGCAAAGCAATCATCGAAGAGCTTTATGGCAAAAACATGGTGATCATTGACTATGTTATGCCGGGGTTTGAATTGGCTCATCATATTTATCTACAAACTTTAGGTGTCAACTGGAACTCACTTGATGGGATTATTTTACTCAATCATGGTGTCTTTACTTTTGATAATGATGCCAAGCGTGCTTACGAGAAAATGATTGAGATTGTCACCGTTGCTGAAAACTATTTAGAGAAAAATGTCACCCTACCCTGCAATGACTGCAAAGGCAACACCGACCCTAGCATTGTCACCCATTTGGCGCATGAGGTGGGTATTCTGCGCGGATGCACTATTTTCCCAATTGTTATGGATTCTTCTCGTGCCAAATTGCTTAGTATCTTTCCCCATCTCGAAGTATTAATAAAAAAAGGGGAACTCACCCCCGAACATGTCATCCGAATCAAACCGTTTCCTGCCATCATTGATGAAGATATTTCCTCCGGCATTACACAATTTGCACACGATTACCAAAACTATTTCAATACATATGCCAATAAAGATCACATCTGCCTCGATCTTGCCCCCCGCTACGCCATACTTCGTGGAATCGGTGTTGTAGCCTTAGGAAAAGATGAGAAAGAGTCCGCTATTATTGCCGACATCGTATGCCATACCATCACGGCAATCGTATCTGCTGAACAACTCGGAGGATGGACATCTCTTAGTCTTGCACAGATGTTTGAGATGGAGTATTGGGAATTAGAGCAGGCAAAATTAAAAAAGGACAAACAATGAAAATCACCAAAAAAGTAACCTTCATCGCAAAAGAAGAGCATATCGCTACAGTAAAAAAACTCCTCGAAGACATGGTAGCACCCTCACTCAAAGAACCGGGATGTCTTTTTTACTATATCTTTCAATCTCAAACTAACCCAAAGAAATTTTTTGCCGTCGAGTCATGGGAAAATAATGATGCACTTGAGGGGCATAAACATACCGAACATTATGCGTATTATAAATCGCATTATGAGCCGTTTGTGGAAGATAAGTATACGGAAGATTTAGAGCTATTGGATGCAAAGGCGTATGGGTTTTAAAAAACTATATGCCTTTAATATACAACGTATCAGGACAAAAATCTTGCCCATTTGGCCATTCAATGGTTCCGTTCATCGCTTTTACTTGTTTAAAATAATCTTGATTTTGAAGCTCTGTAAATATCCCTTTATCCAAATAAGGGGATACATCAAAGACCTTTTTTTCATGAGTATTAAAAGTGACTGCCAGCTTCGGAAACTCTAATACTTCTACTAATTTTACATATATACTCATAATTACTTCAACGGTTCGATTTTAAAAACTGCCTGACCTGTGCTCGCAAGCTCCCAGTCAGCTATCAGATCTTCTTTATGAATCTCTATCCATGCTACTGTAAGTTTTACTTTATTTTTTGGTAAATCCCCTTCGATCATCTCTCCACTCAAGATGTCAAATACTCCTGAAAAATCTTGATACTTTGCGTGAATGTGAGGGGTATGGTGCTTTTCATTATCGAAATAATAAAGACTAATGACAATTCCATAAAACAAGCTAATCGTTGGCATTAAAACCTCCCTTCGGCAAATTTATTTTTGCATCGCACATGATTTCCCTCGCTAGCAAAATGAAGTGTTTGATTATAGCATCAAAAGCAATTGAAGCGAGTTAATTTTACGAGCCGTTTGTTAAGGATAAATATACCGAAAATTTGGAGTTATTGGATAATGGGGCGTATGGGTTTAAAATCGACAAACGCTCCCCCTTCTTTGCCTTAATTGAATACCGCACTTATAATTTCACAATTAAATGTTTTAGCCTGAGAATTCATAAAGCCCATATTTACTTCTTTAAATCTTTTGCTTGATTTAGCATTTATATTTTCATATATCGTTGCACTAACTTTTCCTACTTCAGTACCACTTTTAGCATTCATGGTACACTTATCCCCTATATTGCCGAAGTTTTAGGGGTAGATGAACAAGAGCTTTTTCGTTTTGACATCGAGTATGCCACCGAATATAATCTGCGCTATTCCAAAGATGCGAGAGAGATTTTGGATTTGCTTCAATATACTCCCAAACCGATGTTAGAGCAGATAAAAATGGTTATGCGAAGATTTAAAAAGATGTATGAGGATGGTATGAAAGAGCTGTAGGAATATTTGACATATATATCCCATTTGGGATACAATATACAAAAAGGAACTATTATGTCAAAGCTACAAACAACTATTCGACTTGAAGAAGATGATTATAAACAAGCACGTGAAATTTTAGAGTTTGTTGGCATGAGTTATTCTCAGGCCATCAATATGTTTAATCGTATGGTTGTCCTCAATCATGGACTTCCTTTTGATGCAAAAATTCCAAACAAACAGACAATTACTGCAATGAAAGAAGCAAAAGCACTAAAAGGGGATTTTGTTACTTTGAGCGATTTAAAGAGTGAACGTGCAGCTCTTTCGAACTAAAACCTTTCAAAAAGAGTACCTAAAAATAAAAATGTCTGATTTGAATTACGCAAAATATTTGAAATATGTTGCAGCCCTTTTAGCTAGTAATTCGCTTCCCGCTGAAGCAAAAGACCATCCTCTGATGGGCGAATATAACAATTTTCGAGAGTTTCATATTTCAGGAGATTTGCTCATCATTTATTGCATAGAGGACGATATTCTAAAATTAACCCGTATTGGATCACATTCGCAACTTTTCAGTTAAATATATATTTCAAGCCCCTGGTGCTTTCCACATCGGCTCTAACGTACCATCACGGATAAGTTCCATCTGCTTGCTATAGACTTTGAGCCATTTTTCTTTAATCTCTTGATAAATTTGAAAATTGACAGGGTCAGGTGTGCATGTTTTTTCGATTTTAACGATATTTTTTCCCGCTTCTTCAAAGCTTTTATAAACTCCTGCTCCGATACCTGCTGCCATCGCAACCCCTAAAGCCGTAGCCTCTTTCACGACAGGGACGTTGACTTCCAGTCCCGTAACATCCGCCAAAATCTGCGACCATAACGCTCCATTAGACGCTCCGCTGGCAAAAGTAATTGAACCTGGAGAGACTCCACTAAAGGCTTTTATATTTTCAAGATTTATGGCACTCACGATACACGCATTTTCTTCCAATGCTCGAAACATAGAGCCAATATTGTATTTACTACTATCTAGTCCCAGTCCGATAAACGAAGGGCAAGCATGTATCCATTCTCCATAATTCATACGGTCACTAAAGACAGGGGTAATCCCATACGAGCCAACGAGAATTTGTGATGCTAATACTTCAAGCTGGGCATAACTTCTGCCACCACCTAATGCGTCACGAAACCATCGCATTACAAGACCGGTAAAAAAGGTAATTCCCTCTGCCTGACTCATCCCCTTGACTACATGTGGATTGACACGAAGAAGCATCTCATTGGAGATGGGTGAATTTGAGGGAATATTAACTACCTGTTGCCAAAAGCTTCCTCCTAAAACAATAGCATCACCCAATGTGTTTGCTCCAAGTCCCGCCGTTGCTATTTGAACATCACCGCCACCCATCACGACAAGGGTATCACTGCTTAGTCCTGTTTGATCCGAAGCTTTTTGTGTGATAGTTCCAAGAACTTCTCCACTTTCTTGTATCGGAACAAACAAATCTTTTAATCCGCATTGAGTGAACTGTTGCTTATCCCAATCACGATTTTTGAGATTAAACGCCCCTGCCGTCCCTGCATTAGAGGGTTCACTTGCTAACTCTCCGCAAAGTTTAAACAGTATCCAGTCACTTATCATCGTAAAATAAGTTGCTTTTTCATACAAAGACGGCTGATTATTTTTCAACCACAAAAGTCTTGGAGCAGCACTGAGTGCAAATGTTTGTCCGCTTGATTTATAAAATTCTCTTTCCATATCAGGGAAAGTATCTTTTAGAGTGCCAACTTCAAATCCTGCACGTGAATCGACGTTTGCCACACCCCAAATCTCATTTTTATCCTTATCATAAACAATGATTCCCTCACGCATGCTCGAAGCAGATACAGAAACTATCTCTTTAGCGCTTATCTCCGCATTCACAATAACTTCTTTGATACACTGCTTTACCAATTCCCACCCACGAATAAAATCAAAACCCATCGATCCCGCGATATTTTCTAATGAAATATGGTTCCATTCCTTCTGTGCAATCGCAATTTGGTTTCCAAGTGTATCAAAAATGACAGCACGAATACTTCCCGTTCCTGCGTCTAAACCTAAAAAATATTGATTCATCTTTCTTCTTTCATATTCATATCTAGCTTCATCGGTCTATTAGTATCTGTATCAATCGGCTTTATCTCAATATTACAAATAGTCTCTTTGAGGGCTTTGGCAAGGTCAAGCAGCTCTTGAACAGTATCACGTATTGCTATTCCACGAGCAGAACAGCCGTGGACACCGCGATTGTTATAAGTCATACGATACATGAATGTTATTTCTTTTATTGTGTAATTATATGGGAGTTATTGTAGCGAGATTATTATACGATTTCTAGTCGTGTAAACGTTTTTGCAGTACCGTATCAGGTACTGCGGAGAGAACTATCTTATTGTAATTTGGCAACTGCTTAGGTAAAGGCATCCAAATGGCTGTAAGATCCAGCGCGAAGATTTTCGAACACACTGACAACATCACTTGGCATCCCTACTTCCGCCACAAGAATATCAGCAATATCTTTTTCTTCAATCGCAACACCGACTTTTAGCCCTGCAAGCAATGAGGTTGAACCCTGTGCAAGCAATATATTGTACAAAGTTTGAAGTTCTGGCAGAACAAACACTCCAACAACCGATTCTTGAACTTTTGAAATATCCACTTTATACTTTATGCACAGTTTTTCAACGGCATCAACATGTTGCTGTTCGGATAGCTGAATATCTGCAAATGTTTTTGCCGTTGGATATTTCTTACCCAATGTATAATAAACATCTCTGGCGACTTTTTCTTCTTGATACATAAACAAAAGCGATGCTTTTTGCGTACTAGACAACGTAGTTGTTGTTACACCTGCAAACATAGAACCACTCAACGCCATTACTGCTAACATTCCTAAAAGTACTTTCTTAAACATTTTAAATCCTTTGATATTTATGATCCACAGCACTCACTGCGCCTAAATGAATGAATAATGAAACCAGATCAAAACTCATTTCATGTCAATAGAATAACTGTAATGTATTAGCGGAGTGTTAGCAGTACGTACTTCGAAGTTTACTGAATAAAATTAGGGAAGAAAAAAGAATAACCCCAAAAGGGGTCAAAGAGAAATTAAACGCGAGCTTCTTCACGACGTTGAAGTTGTTCCCATTTCAAATCGACACGTGTTTGCCACTCATCGATTAGATATTCGTATTGCTTAGTGAAAAGGTGTTTAAAACGCCCTTGTGCACCCAAATAATCACGAACCGGGATAATATTTTTTGGACGATACGTAATGTTCAATTCAGTACCATTGATAATTTCATACAATGGGAATACCAAAGAATCAGTCGCCAAATCGGTAATTGCGATTGTATCTTCCGGAGCAAACTTCCACTCGGTCGTACATGCTGAGATTGCATTGATAAAAACTGGACCTTCAGCCGCAAACCCTTTTTGGATTTTTGCGACCATGTCTTTCCATTTACTTGGAGAGACTTGAGCTACATATGGTGCGCCGTGAGCTGCCATAATTGCCATCATGTCTTTTTTATTTTTCTTCTCTCCATAACTTACACTTCCAGCAGGAGTGGTCGTTGCAGAAGCACCAATTGGAGTTGAACTTGAGCGTTGTCCGCCTGTATTTGCATATACTTCATTGTCCAAACAAACATACATCATGTTATGTCCGCGTTCAAAACAACCTGAAATCCATTGGAATCCGATGTCATATGTTGCACCATCACCACCAAACGCAACAAACTTAGGAGTGCGCTCAGGTTGCTTTAAACGACCTTTAGTTTTAAGTGCTTTATACATCGCTTCTGCACCAGCTACTGCAGATGAACCATTTTCAAAACCGATGTGAATCCAAGAAGCATCCCATGAAGTATACGGATAAACTGCCGTACATACTTCCAAACAACCCGTAGAAGCTGCAAGAATTAAATCATCATTCGTTGCGTTAAGCACCTCACGTACGATAATTGAGTGAGCACATCCTGGGCATAAAAGGTTAGCACCCTCAAAGCGATCCGCCGAAGTGGAAAACTCTTTAAGGTTTTTGATTTTTTTAATTTCTGACATCATTCACCCCTTAGAAAAATGAAAGCTTCGGTCCACGAAGACCGATGTATTGTTGCAATGGTGTTGTAGGTTTTCCTGCATCCATATTTGCTTTAAGGTCATTGAAAATGCCCACTAAATGTGCTTTTGTCAAATCACGTCCGCCTAATCCATAAATATAGTTCGTAAGAACTGCTTTGGTATCGGTATTGAAAAGTGAACCTGAAATCTCATTGAAAAGCATACCCATCGTTCCATGAGGGCTAGAGCGATCCAATGTTCCGATTGCTTTGACATTTTTTAATACGGCAGCAAGCTGCTCCATTGGCCATGGACGGAAAACACGAATACCGACAACACCCGCTTTAACCCCAGTTGCACGCAATTCATTAACGACTTCCATTGCTGTTTCAACCGATGTTCCCATACAAATAACTGCTATTTCAGCATCATCCATATGATGAGTTTCGACTAAATTATAACGGCGACCCGTTAATGTTTCAAACGCATCAAAAGCTGCTTCCAACTTAGGAATAACGGCTGTCATAAGTGCATGCTGCTGACGTGCTTTATGTTCAAAATGCCAATCTTCTTCGGTTTGAACCCCGTGAGTTACTGGATGATCAAGATCGAGCATATCATTCATAGGCTGGAATTCACCCACAAAATTAAAGCCTGCTTCGTCTGTTAAGGTATGAACGCCCTGTGCAGTATGAGACGTCATAAACCCGTCTTGGTGAACCATTGCTGGAAGACGAACATCGTGATCTTCAGCAACTTTAAACGCGATAAAGTTCAAATCGTATGCGTGCTGTGGATTATATGCATCAAGCTGAATCCATCCGCTGTCACGTCCCATATACATATCGGAGTGATCGCCATTAACGTTCAATGGAGCACCAATAGCACGGTTAACCACATTGAGGATAATAGGAAGACGCATTCCAGATGCAGAGTACAAAGTCTCAACCATCAATGCAAAACCCTGTGAAGACGTTGCTGTAGCAACACGTCCGCCAGCAGCCGATGCACCGATACAACATGACATTGCACCATGCTCTGATTCCGTCATAACAAACTCGCCATCAACATAGGCATTTGCGGCAAAACCGGCATAATTTTCAACAATAGGAGTAGATGGAGTAATCGGATATGCCGCTACAACGTCTACTTGTACTTGACGGAGCGCTTGGCTCGCCGCCATATTTCCATCCCAGACTTCAATGTCTCGTAATTCCATAGTATCAGCCATTATTCTTCCCCTACTTCATCTTCTTTTTCTTTTTTCTCTTTTTTAGGCCACTCAGCCAATGCCGCATCTTCATCTTTTTGTTCTGGGAACATCAATAACGATTTTGGATTTGTAGGACATACTTCCACACAAATTCCACACCCTTTACAGTGATCAAAGTCGATTCCGACCATTTTTTTATCACGCGCGATGATCGACATATCGGGACAAAAAATCCAGCAAAACTGACAATCAATACAATAATCTTTGTTAAATAAAGGTTTTTCAATACGCCAATCCGCTACGCTCGCCGTAAACGAACTTGACTGCGAATAGGCTCTATCCTCTGGTAGTGTTGTTGCAATATTTTGTATCGCTCCATCAAACGTACGAAGCATTGCACCGATTTCAAATCCATCCCATCCTGCTTTTTCCATTCTAGGCTCCTTACTTTACTTCATCATAAGCGCGTTGAATCGCGATCATGTTGGCGTCAATAATTTTTTGTGGTAATTTTTTCAATACACGAATCATGTTTTCTTTGAAGAAATCCATTTCATACATACCCGAAACCTTCATCAATGCGCCGAGCATTGGTGTATTAGGGATCGCTTTTCCGATTGTCTCTTGCGAAATTTTAATACAATCAACGGTGTATACTTTTTTCCCCTCAAGCTTTGGCTGTGAAGCAACCAATTCTTCGGTACTCATATGAGTCGTAATGATGTAAACCGTATCCGGTTTTTCAAACGCCGTAAAATCAGCAACATAAACTAAGGCTGGATCAATAACCAAAACATAATCTGGAGCCATAAATTTTTCGTGATTCATAATGACTTGATCATCAACACGATTATACGCTGTCATTGCAGCCCCACGTTTGGCCGAACCATAGAACGCAAATGCCTGTACATGTTTTCCGGTGGTGGATACAACGTCCGCTAAACCTTTTGCACCCGTTACTGCACCTTGACCGGCGCGACTATGCCATCGAATTTCGAGCATGGCTTCTCCCTCTGACTTAAATTTTTAAGCTTGCATTTATCAGTATCTGTATTTTATGTAACTTGCTCTTAAATGTAGCTTTTCGCTTTTAGACAGCCTCAAAAGCATGGCAAGAATGTTACTTTATCCCTTTTTTTGCAATATGACGTACTGCTTCAAGAGCATCTTGCTCAATAATAAAATCAAATGTTGATAATTGTTCAAAATTATCGTATCCGCTAAGTACTCCAACAGCCTCTACTCCTGCACGTACAGATGCTTCTAAATCAAGACGCGTATCACCAATCATCCACACATTTTCCTTATCGGATTGCATGTGTTCTAATGCCGTTAAGATAGGTTCTGGATGGGGTTTTGGATTGGTAACATTCTCAAAACCAATCAAGACTTCAAAATAGTCCATAACACCAAAATGCTCCATTAATTCTCTCGAATAATGTCCTGTTTTTGTTGTTACAATACCCAAACGGGCAAAAGTTGATGCTTCTCGTATTGCTTCGATAGCATTAGGGAGCAGAAACGTTTTTTGACAAGCAATTTCCCTATAATAAAGCTTGTAGGTATTCACATGAAGAGCAATATTTTCACTTGCAATCCCTACTCCTGCAAACATCGTCTCTAACGTATGTCCGATTTGAGAGGTAATCATTTCATCATTCAGTTCATCAATCTCACCATACGTATGGATAGAGTGATAAAAGCTCTCTAAAATTGCTTCCGTAGAGTCAATCAACGTCCCGTCTAAATCAAATAATATTATTTTTTTCACTTTTTCTCCCAATTTATATAATCTTCCCAAATTCCATTTATTGTTGGTTTTATCCCTGTGATTTTGCGATTATAAACATTTATCGTATTGGGAACGACCAAGAACAAGTATGGATTATCCCCAACTATCGAAGCAAAAATATCCCTCTGCAAAGCCGCTGTTTCCTCAGATTTTGTTGAGTTTTCCATCTTTTCAATAAGACGATTAGTTCGTGAGCTGTGGTAACCGATCATGTTAAATCCTCCCGGAACATCCCCATCGCTGTGCCATATCATATAGGGATCTGGGGCAAGAGAAAGTCCCCACCCCAAAAGGACGGTTTCAAACTTTTTGGGCATCACTACCGTGTTCAAAAATGCCTGCCACTCCATCACTTTGAGTGTCACTTTTACCCCGACTTTTAAAAGTTGTCGCTGCAGTATCTCTGCTGCATAGGGACGAATGGGATTGGAGTTGGACGTAGCAATCTCAAACTCTAGCGGGTGCGCTGCATCATATCCTGCAGATTTTAAAAGTGCTCGTGCTCGTAGAATATCCTGTTGTGGTGCTTTGATACTCTTATTAAACCCTTTACTCCCCGGCAAAAAAGGACCTGTGCAGACTGACCCGTGATTGAGAAACAAAATATCCACAAGCTCTTGACGATTGATTGCAAGAGACAAGGCTTCACGTACTTTTGGGTCTTGGAATTTTTTCAATCGCAGATTGAATCCTAAATACGTATAGCTGTGTGAGGGAAGTTCTAAGTGTTGGAATTTTTGATGAAAACTTTTATCCAATTGGCGTTCATACTGCATCGGTTCAAGAGCATCCACGTCAATTTCACCATTTTTAAGCATCAAAAATCGAGTCATCGAATCCGCAATAACGTGAAAAACAATAGTATCTATCTTTGCTTTGTGTTCAAAATACAACGGATTGGCAACCAACTCTATTTGTTTGGAAAACTCTAACTTGTTGAGAATATAGGGACCTGTACCGATAGGGTGTGTATTAAAACTACTCCCCATAATGTCTTTTTCATTTTCCAATATATGTTTAGGAACAATCCCCATCATCCAAATTTCTAGCGCTTTAAAATAGGGTTTTGTATAGGTAACACGAACCGTATAGTCATCCAGTGCGCGTACCTCTTTTACCACTCTAAAATCGGTAGAATAGGGACTCATTACTTTGGAGGAAGTGATAAGATTGTAGGTAAAGACAACATCATCTGCACTAAAAGGTTTCCCGTCATGCCATTTAACTCCATGACGAAGTTTGAACTCGATAACCGTTGGGGAAATACGCGTATACGACTGCGCCAAATCTCCGACAACGTTTTGCCCGCTTGCATCGTATTTTACCAACGCATTAAAAATAAAATTGGCTATTTGTCCACTCGCGGAATCGGTTGCAATAAGGGGATTAAGACGAGCGGGATTGGACGACGTATTGAGGTGAAGTGTGGATGCGAGCACATAAGCGGTAAGCGTTAGGAATAAGAATACCTGTTTCAATAATTAGCCTGTTTTTAGGCTAATTATATCAAAACTACTTGCTTTCTACTACCCGACCATTGAGAGGTTGGACTGGACGATAATTATGGTCATAAAATTTACGCAATGCCGTAATTTGCTCTTTTGAAGCACTTTGAATCTCTTTCATAACATACCATTTTACGTTTTCACTGCACAGAGGAGTAGTCAGTGATCCCATAAAGTGAAAATAACTATTGCTGTTTTTTGGAAGCAGCTCTGCTGGATTCATCTCTGTTGATTTTCCAACTGAATCAAGAACTTTTTGCACCATAGGATTGGATGCTTTCCCCTCTTCAAATAAAACAGCCACCACAAGAAGGTTTCCAAATGCACTTTTATGCACCATGTGTGCTACGAGATCATATTGTTTGCCATCAATCTGCTCTTCACTTTTACCATGAAAATGAAATTGCGCCAATTTATAATCAACACCATCTACTGTGATCTTTCCGCCGTTGTCAACATTTACCTGAATGGCATGCCCATTATCCAAAACATTTGCTTTGGAATGAACACTCTCATCCAGCTGTAAAGTATTAGCAGTGTTAAAAGCTGATGTTTGCTTCGAGAGAATATTAATCGGAGATTGTGCTTTTCCAAGCTGGCAGGTTTCACCAAATTCACCCCAATGAGAAGGTCCGTGATCCTCATAGTTCCAATGGACTTCGCCCGATGCTCCGTGGTGTTCCTCTGCAAAGAGTGCTGTTGTGACTAAAAGCGTTGCTACGCCCAGCCCTAAAAAGATTTTGTTCATAAATGCCCTTTTTTTGGATTATTGTACGTCAATTTTCTTAATTTTCTTCTTTATCACCCAATCAACACCTCGAACAATCAAGAGGATTAACAACCATCCTAATATCATCGTAATAGTAGTATGACTCAAAAAATGGTCTCCAATGAGCATCTTATAACTTCCCATACTCCATCCGATACCCATTGCAATACTGCCTGCAATTATTTTATTTTTTCGACTGTGAAACAAAAAAATAAGTGATAAAAGGGCAAATCCGCCACTTGCATGACCAGCCGGCCAACATTTTTGTTTTTCTAAATGGCACTCTTTCGTATTGTATTTTTCCCATACACACGTATGTGGATACGTTCCGCCAAAAGACTCAATGTTTTTAGGACAAGGCATATTTGTCACAGCTTTTAAAGAACCTACAATCAGAGGAACCGCAATCGAAGAAAGGACCACGATGATTAATCCGCGTCGATAGACCATCATCCATTCTTTTTTCCATCCCAATATCAAAGCAAATAAAAAAAGAACAGCAATGACGATTAACAGACGTTTAATGCCATCATAAAAAATAAATTTGAGAACGGCATTGTTTGTATCAACAATCCATTGATGGGTCAGCGGATTATAAAAATGACTCTGCACCCAAACATCTGTCCCGCTCAGTCCAAAAAAGAGAACTGCCGCGACTAAAACAATAATCGTGATAAAAATATTTTTAGTGGACTCCATGCAAAATATCCAGCTCGTTTTGATACACAGCCGTATTGACGTCACTCATCCCCAACAAGGTATGAAAGATAAAATCATGGGTATACGGTTGAGAAGCATTTTGTTTTAGTTTTTCTTTATTCACCTGAAATTTTTCTCCAAACCACATGACCGCAGGGACATGCTTTTGTGCTTCCGGTGCGATGGCATACGGAAATCCATGTAAATAAAGCCCTTTTTCTCCCAATGATTCCCCATGGTCACTCACGTAAAACATCGCTGTTGCAAAGGTAGAATCGTTCTTTTGAAGCACGTCGATTACTTTCGTTAAAAAATAATCGGTATACAAAAGAACATTATCGTACGCATTTGTAATCTCAGCTTGCGTGCATTGTTCTAATTGATTGCTTTTACAAACGGGAGTGAATTTTTCGTACGCTTTTGGGTAACGTTTATAATACGCAGGACCATGATTTCCCATTTGATGCAGCACGATAACGATGTCTCCTTTTGGATGCGCATCAATGTACTCTTGCAAGCCAACCAGCATCCCCTCATCACGACACTCTCCATCCTCGCATATCGTATTTTTATCGGGTGATTTAAAATCTTCATAGGCGACACGAAGGGCGACCCCTTTGGAGTCTGAATTATTATCTCTCCACAAAACATTCGCTCCAGAACGTTTCAAAATATCCAAAACATTTTCGGTATGTTTGGCTTTTTCTCCCTCATAATTTTTCCGGCCAAAAGAGGAAAACATACACGGTACCGATATAGCCGTTTCGGTGCCACACGATGTGAACTGTGTAAAGTTAACAATATCTTCTTTCTTAAGCAATGAATTGGTTTCGCGGCCATAACCATTGAGTGAAAAATGATCCCATCGTACTGCTTCACCAACTACCAAAATCACTAACTTACGATTATTACTTGTCGGAACCACTTTCGCATCTGCTGCAATAATTTCCAGTCCCGTATACGGATGCGACAACGACTGTTGAATATAAGCTCCGATGGAGTAAAGATAATAGCCCGGATTGGCATAATAACGCAACGGTTTATGTTCTCTAAAAAATGAGGTGTAATTCTTACTGAATGAAAACAAGAGCACCGCAACAATACCCAAAGAAATCCCAATCACTTTCCCCTTTTCGATCATCGTCATCTTAAAACTCATAGGTGCAATTTTAAGACGATACACAATATATGAAGGTAATACCCCGATTAAAAATACGTATAAAACAAGGGTTAAACTAAACAAATCTGAGGATTCACTCAGATTTGTCTCCAGTGCATTTTGAATCATATGGGTATCAATCACCGTATTGTACGTATCCATAAAATACGCTACAAATGAAGAAAGAATAAGAATTAAAATAAGTATAGGCTTGAGCGTATGACGAAAACCGAACAAAGATAAAAGAATCGTTGTAACACTGATCAAAACAAGCGCCAATGAACCAATAAAGGGGGCGGTACTCCATGAAAGAGGATATACCTCAATAACATGATTAAAAAATGCCATATTTGCAACAAGGGTTAAAAAAAGCGCCACGCCGATAATAAGAAAACGTGATTTCACGCCTAATGATTTAGATGTACGAGAAAACAATGAATCTCCAATAAAAAAAGTACCGAATGATAATCTCTTTTTGATTAACGTGATGTAAACCATTGTCGTTATCCGATCATCCCTTATAATATCACATTCAATTATAGAGGGCTGCATGCGTATACTCCAAGAACTTTTTAAAATTTATCTCCTCTTTATCATCCTTTTCTTTTTGGGACGTCTAGGGCTTTACGCTGTGTATGCCGACCGCTTAAGTGATATTAGCTTTGCTGAATCACTCCTTAGTTTTTTATATGGGCTGAAACTCGACACGATGGCAACGTCTATTATCCTCATCCTTCCGGCTCTCCTCCTCTCTCTCACCCCACAGTATTTTGCTCGACTTGCGACACGTTTACTCAACGGCTATGTCTTAGTATTTTTACTCATTGCTTTGTATGTCGAAAACGCAACCTTCCCTTTTGTTGCCCAATACGATGTCCGTCCAAACTATCTCTTTGTCGAATATCTCAAATATCCCAAAGAAGTCACTTCTATGATCCTCAAAGAGTATCCTCTCCAACTCTTAGCTGCTTTGATAATGCTCCTTATCACCGCATGGGCGTATTTACGTTTTTCACCCCTGAAATTAGAAGAAGCACTACACACCCCCTTGTGGAAACGTTTTTTACTTCTTCTTCCTATCACAGCATTGCTCTTTATTGGTATTCGCTCCTCACTTGGTCATCGACCTGCCAATATCTCCGATGCACTTTACAGCACCAACCGCATGGCAAATGAACTTGCAAAAAATTCTCTTTACAGTGTTGGAAGTGCTTATTACAATTACAGTAAAGAGTCAGACAAGCTCGTAAAAAGTTATGGAAAAATCGATTTAGCCGAGGCATACCAACGTGTTGCTATGCGTCTCAATATACCAATAGGAGGCGATTTGCCCTTTAATCGCCCCGAAATCACCCATTTTTCTTCATCAAAACCTAAAAACCTGGTTATTTTCATCCAAGAATCACTGGGAAGCCAGTTTGTTGGATTCAGCGGTGGAGATGTCTCTATTACTCCCAATCTTGAAAAGCTTTCTCATGAAGGATTAGTATTTACAAACCTCTTCAGCAATGGAACCCGTTCAATTCGTGGACTTGCTGCCATGAGTTCAGGCTGGCTTCCCATAGCAGGAGAAGGAGTGGTAAAACGCAATAAATCCCAAAGCGATTTTTTCACCGTGGCATCCCTGCTTAAACCGCTTGGATATAAATCAAGCTTCATCTACGGTGGAGAAGGACGATTTGACAACATGCGCAGCTGGTATATGGGAAATGGTTTTGATGAAGTGATCGAACAAAAAGATTACAAAAACCCTAGCTTTGTCAGCACATGGGGAGTCAGTGATGAAGATTTGGTGATAAAAGCAAACGAAAAGTTCAAAACTCATACGCTTAAAGGAGAAAAGTTTGTCAGTGTCATGTTCTCCTCTTCCAACCATTCACCCTTTGAACTTCCCGACGGTAAAATAACCTTTAGAGCAGGAGAACCGCGTCAAAGTGTCAATAATGCTGTTAAATATGCCGACTTTGCGATTGGGAAATTTTTTGAGTTAGCAAAAAAAGAGGCGTATTATAAAAATACCGTTTTTGTCGTTGTTGCCGATCACAATGTTCGTGTCTACGGAGATGATCTCGTACCCGTCAATATGTTCCATATCCCTGCACTTATCATCACCGATGGACTCAAACCTCAAAAATTTGAACGTCTTAGTACGCAACCTGACGTTCTTGCCACTGCTCTTGATTTGATTGGTGCCAACTTCACTTATCCTGTTTTAGGACACTCGATTTACAGTGATAGCAAGCAGGAGATGGCATTAATGATGTTTAACGATACATTTGCACTTCGCGTCCATGACACAGTAGCCATTATTCAGCCCAACAAAGAACCGCTTACTTTTACGTATGAACATGAGCATTTAAAATCTGCTCCACACGATAAGGAACTCGAAAAAGATGCGTTGGCATTTGTCAAAGTAATGGATGATATGTATAATAAGAAACTGTATCGGATGAAAAAGTAAGAAGAAAGAAAGAAAGAGCTGAATTCCCGCGAAAGCAGGAATGACAGTTGTAACGATTAACGTTTAGAGAATTGAGGTGAACGACGTGCTTTACGAAGACCTGGTTTCTTACGCTCAACGATACGTGAGTCACGAGTAAGCATACCGTAAGGTTTTAACACAGCACGGAATGCTGGATCAAAAGTACAAAGTGCTTTCGAGATACCGTGACGAAGTGCGTCTGATTGACCTGAAAATCCGCCACCAGTTGTAGTTGCGTTAATATCTACAGATGTGTCTTGTTTAGTAAGAGAAAGAGGTTGCGTTACACGCAATTTTTTCGCTTCAAGACCACCAAGCCATGCGTCAAGTGAAAGACCGTTAACAGTAATTTTACCACTACCTGGAGTCAACCATACTTTAGCGATCGATGTTTTTCTTTTGCCAGTTGCATATGTTTTTGCCATGGTTTATCCTTACTTAGCGATCTGTGCAGAGTGAGGATGCTCAGCATCTGCATAGACTTTTAGTTTTTTCAACATCGCGCGACCCAATTTTGTTTTAGGAAGCATTCCGCGAGCTGCAAGTTTGAAGAGTTTTTCTGGGTTTGTAGCCAAAAGCTCTGTCATTTTTACACTTTTAACGCTACCGAAGTAACCGCTGTGCGTATGGTATTCTTTGTTCGCCAATTTGCCGCCACCGTTGATTACGATTTTAGATGCGTTAACGATAACAACGAAGTCACCACAGTCAATATTTGGAGTAAAATAAGGTTTATCTTTTCCACGAAGACGAGCAGCAACATCAGTCATTAAACGACCAAATGTTTTCCCCTCAGCGTCGATCAAAACCCATTTACGGTCGATTTGCTCAGGTGTTGCAATTTTAGTAAATTTCATCGTGAGCCTCCTTTTTAAGTCTTTTAGTGGCGAAATTGTACCCTTTTAAACTTATAATATACTTAAATTAAGTTTTCTATAAGCACTATTTTTCACCCTATTTTTTGCCATTCACACGTTTCATCCCGCACATAACAGACATAACCTCTCACTTCACCCCCCAAGAACAAACCTACCGCATCCATATAGTTTTTCACCTGAACGGCATGTTCATAACTTTTTTCTTCACCGCTTTTATAATCGATAACCACCCAATACCCCTCATCGTGTTCTATGAGCAGATCAATAATTCGCTTCTGCCCCTGATAGTAAAAAGCTTGTTCTTTATAGCTTTTGCCACGCGTTAAAAAACGAAACTGTTCATCGTCCATAAGAGTATTCAGTGTTTGACGCAACAGTTGTATTTTTACTTCACCAATACTCATCCCATATCGTTTTCGAGTCGATTCAAGGGCATTTTTGAGTGATTCAATCTCAAATTTTTCCATCATCTCCAACGCATAATGGAGTGCCAAACCATAGTTAATCGCCTCATAATCAATAATGATATTTTTTTCTTCTTTGACTATATCGCTTTGTTTTCCATAGCTTATACTTTTGCTTTCTACTTGTTTTAGAGGTTTAACCAATGGAGTATGGACTATTTCAAAATGAAACTCGCCCCAACGTCCCTCACTAAGTCCCAGCGGTTCAAACCAAGAGCTTTTTGGCTTTGCAATGATAGTAAGCGACTGCACCGCTCTGGTTAATGCAACATAAAGTGCATTAAGCTGATCGCTTTTTTCAAGCTTTTTCTCTTTTTCTAAACCATTTTTATAAACCTCATCCAGTTCTTCTCGACCCTTGGTTCGTATAAACATCCGCTCAAGATTGATTCCGTCATATTCATACAAAATAAAATCATTGCGGCTTTTTATCTGTCCCAATCTATCCAAAACAATGACGTGTTCAAACTCCAGCCCTTTGGATTTATGCACCGTCATAATCCGTATCCCATGCAAATCACTCTGAGGCGAAGAGGCTTCAAGCCGATCTATCTCAAAAATAACCGCTTCAATATCTGCATATTGACTCAATTTTTCAATAAACATTATCGCACTCTTATCCCCAATGCTGTGTTTAAGAATAAACTCAACACACTGGCGTTGAACCTCAACGATTAACTGGCGCTCTATGTTCTCTTCCCCAAGCAATGCTGCGCAGTTTTGACGATAAATTTCGTTTCCGAAATAACAATAACGAAGATATTCTATGATAGCACGTACACTTCTTTGATGAACAAGACGTGAGGTCGCTTCACTTACAACGGATATTCCCTGCTCTTCAAGAAGCTCTTGCACCCGTGTAGCATCCGAATTTGTACCGCACAAAATCGCAATATCATCCTCGTTCACACCAACATTACGCAATTTATCTATTTGTTTAATCACCACACATAGCGGTTCTTCCTCGATATAAACCTCAACCAATCCACCGCTTTTCTCAGCAGGAGAAGATTGGGAAATATATCTCTCCATTATCTCACCAAATACACGATTTACAAATTCTACTACCTGTGAACGTGAGCGATAGTTCACCTCCAAGGCGCACACCTGAACATCAAAATGTTCTGCCACCTGATAAAAAAGGGCACTCACACCCCCGCGAAAGCGGTAAATGGATTGTTTGACATCTCCTACAAAAAAGAAACTTCCCCCCTCGTTGACCCCAACACCCGCAGCAATCTCTTCGATAAGCGGTCTCAAAATGTCAAACTGGATGACGCTCGTATCTTGAAACTCATCCAAAAGCAGATGTTTCATCGCCGCATCCAGCCTGAAATAGAGAAATTCACTCTCCAGTTTTCCCCGCAGCAAATCATGCACCATCAGTGTAATATCATCAAATGTCAGCTCGTTATTTTGGACAATCAGTGCATGACGGCTCTTGATATAAATCTTCAAAATACGGTTCAAAGCACTTAAAAGCTGTGCTTCACGATCTCGCATTTGAGTCAAGACTGATTCTTGGATGTTATGCAATAATTCATCCATTTTAGGCTCATAGATTTTTTTAAAGTCCCAATATTCTAAACTAGGCTTAAAAATCCACGATTTTTTTAATAGATCCTCATAATCCTCAATGCGCATCGTCTTACGCGCCCGATCGCTGAGGGGTTTGCTAAGTACCAATTCAGAGAGTTCTCTTGTGTACGCCATGGCATGGGCTATGGGGTCGTACGTCAATGAGAGTTTAGGAATATCCAACCCCTTAAGCTCTTTGTGTTTTGCATAAAGGGTTGAAAGAAGAGTAAAAATATCTTCAAGCCGTTTTGAACTTAGCTGTGAGAGATTCGTAAGTGTTGCCATCTCTCCCGCTATCTCCACCTCATGCAAAAAACGTTTCAAAAACTTCACTTCATGATGGGCATTGGAGGCAGTAAACGTCGGCATAATTCCTGCATTAAGGGAAAATTTACGCAAAATTGTCCCAAAAAAAGTATCAATCGTCGAAATTTTCATATCTGAACGAAGCAGTTTCCACAAGACTTGATCTCGAGCTGATAAGATTTTATCTTCACTTAAACCACTAACTTTGGCTATTTCAGCCAGTTCCCCACGTTTTTCCAACGCGTGCAGTGTCTCCACCACACGAGTGCGCATCTCATTGGCAGCTTTATTGGTAAAGGTCAATGCCGTGATGGTTTCAATCTCTTCTCCCATAAAAAGCAGACTCAAATATCGGACAACAAGATTAAAAGTTTTTCCGCTTCCGGCACTGGCTTCGTATGCTAAAAAAGGTTCAAAATGACTCATCTATAGCTCCCTGTGACAAAGAAGTGTATAAGCGCAATATCGGCAATGCTTCAGATCCTCACTCATCTCCCAGTGCCACGTTTTTTGAACCGCCAAACCCCGTAAAATTTCATATAATTTTTCAATCTTTTCCTCTAAAAACTGTTCATAATAAATCTTTCCTGTTTTTAGATCATAGTATCCGCAACGACTGACGTTTCCAAACTCTTGGGCAAGTACTCCATAAATCGCGAGTTGATAATCCACATCCCCCTCTTTTGGTACACTGGTTGTCTCCGCAAAATTACCGGTTTTATAATCCAACACTTCCAATCCATCAAGTGTACGGTCAATTCTGTCAATTCGCCCTACAAGTCGTACCCCCTCAATAACTCTCTCACCCTCTTTTTCATGATAGGCTACGCGATTACCTTGAGAAAATCTCTCTGTCTCATTGAGGTAAAATGGATTTAGCTTCTCAATCCACAATGCCTCAACATAGCGCTCCATCCCATCACTAGCCTCATGATTTCCTAAGACCTTGATCATCGCCTGTTTAATCTCACCGGGCGAATCATAATGATCGCATCCCATGTATATTTTTTCCATAGCCGCATGAAGACGATTGCCAATATCCCGTTCACGGCTTAAATCCTGAGGTTGTTCATGCTCTTTTATTTTTAAAATGTATTTCGTATAAAATTGCCGCTTACAGGTTAGAAAACTCTTTAACCCACTTGCAGAGAGAGGGTGCGCGCAAAAATCATAATCGCTCTTATAATCTTCAATATGACGCTCTTTAAACGCTATGGTCGGGAAAAGAAGAGATCCATAATCAACCTCCGCCTCATCCATCGAGATTCCCAACTGCAATAAAAATCGTGATGGTATGGTTTCGGTATTTTGAACACACGAAATCGCTACACGCTGTGCGCGTTGAAACAACATCCAATAATAATGCTTTTGAAGTGACTCACGCTCCAGTGTCGTAGGCAAATCAGCAATCCGTCTCGTTTTGGTATTTAAAAAGAGATCTTTTTGACTTCGATGAGGAACGTACCCTTCATTAAAATCAACCACAATCACCCCATCAAATACTACTCCCCGTGTCTCCAATAATCCCATAACCGTAATTTTTCCACCCCGAACATCATCAATGGAACGGCTTTTCACCCGTGAGAGATAAATACGCAATGCCGATTTGAACTCATATCCTGCCAAGGCATCGACAATGGGTTTGAACTTTTCACACTCTTCATTTAATATCTCTTTGACTTCACGACGATGCGCACTCTCCACCATCATCGCACATAAGCTCACCAAATCATCGTAACAAAACAGTTCGTAATAATGTCCTTTAATCCATTCGTACAGCTGTGATGAAACCCGATCAAGCCGAGCCTTATTCTCCACGCTTTGCTCACCCATATAGAGCTCTATCGCTTCTATATTACGTACAACCCGTTCATCACTAAGCGATGCTCCCATAGCAAAGTTAAAATTTTCTTCTTCATCAAACATTCGTAAGTAGCTCGCAAACGCCTCATCTGGAGTGACAATTATAATACGTTCAGGTGAAATACCCTCTTCTACCATGATAGCAATCTGAGCTTTTACAAATCCAACCTGAATCAAACGGTTGTGAAATACTTCACACCTCACATTATCCAATGGTTCAAGCACAGAGGATTCTATAACAGACATATCACTTAGATTGAGTCTATATTTATATCCTGCTTCAATATCCAACGACAACTCGCGAAATCTCATCGACATTTTTTCATTAAATGTTGTGGCATGATAGATACACTCTAGACGCGTTATAGTAGCGCATGCACGAAGAACTTCGAGCTCATAACGGCTTAAATACCCCTCGACATGTACCGTAATGGTTTCAAAACCTCGTACGTATCCCTCATTTATTATTATTGCCGATTTAGAGAATATCGGATCACTCCATCCACGCGATTGGACTATTTTTTTGTAACTAAACCATAACTCTTTTAAGATCGCGATATGCTCTTCATATTCTCCATAAACATCTGCTCCTTCCAACGCATCAATGGAAACCATCTCTCCACTGAGCTCTTCAAAAAAACGAAAAATATAAGAAGAGTTTTGGATAAACGTAAAAAAATTGCGTTCAATAAGAAGTTTATCAAATGTAGTAAAATCAGAGGCTTCGTGAAGTGCAAGAAGGCGTAGATCATTATCAGGCGATACAACGTTTTCACTCAAAATCACCCGATCCAGAAAATCACCCATCCCCATAAGGGTAGGTAAAAATCCTTCAATGCAATTTTCTAGTGTATCACGTATGGCACGAGAAGTGGGGAAAACAACGCAAGTGCGTTGCATTAAAACTCGAAAGTATTAGGACTGCGGGTATCTGCTTTGAGATTATAGAAACGCTGCTTGTCTCCGATGGAAACTTTTGCTAAAATATCCCATCGTCCAATTTTTGGAAGATCGATAGCATTAAAAGTATATTTACCATCATTTACATTTGGATTCGTAAGATTAAGGTCAAATTTAATTGTATCAGGACGTGTTAATACTACATCAATCGTAGCATCATTGACCATATTCCCTGATTTATCACTTACTTTATAGACAATAACAGACTGTTTTTCATGAATTTGTGGTGTTAAAAATGTAATGGTGTAATTTTGATCAAATGCAATTTTAGCATTAATAATATCATTGACATTATCATCATAAGTATGATAGTTTTGCATACCATAATCAGACATCTCTACTGGATGTTTAACGGCAACACTAACCGTTGCCACAGAGAAGCCAATAATAGCAACAATGGACAGTCCGATAATCCATGGCCATTTTTTACCTGCATTACTGTTTATTTTATTCACTTTCTGTCTCTCTTTTTTTAAAAAAGCGCCCTCTTGTATAGATAAAAAGTGCATACAAAATAATACCGTAAAATACTAAACGCAAAATATCAATAAACGTTTGGCTTCCAGTCCCTGCAGAAGAACTAAGAGTTTGACCCTTTGATGCTGCAATTTGTTCTGCTACATCGGCATAACCATTGTACATAGCTACAGAGTATTTTGCAACAATCTCAGCACCTTTAGCCCGTTCTGCTAAAATTGGGAGAATCGTACCGCCACGATTGACGATCAACTCTTTTACTTCATCGTAACTGCGAGCAAACATTATCGAACTCACCACTGCACCTATAAAAGTTGCATTCGGACTTAACACTTGTCCTTTGTTAAAATCATTATATAAAGACGTGGGACGCGCTAGAATATCGACCTCTTTTTTGAGCTCAACGAATGTCATAATAACGGCAGAGCCATTTGTCTCAAGACTAATGCGCTTTTCAAAATCACTAATTGATTCATTACTATCCAAATCACGAACCATCACCAAATAAAGGGAAACGCCCGTTTTTGCTTTTAACTCAGAGCCTATTGATTCAATTTGCTGAGTAAATTTTGGATTTTTTACAACATCATCTTTATATAAAAATTCAGCATGCAAAGAAAGTGCGGAAATAACTGTGAGGGTGAGGGCCGCTAGCCCTCGTGAGAATTTCAATTTAATCAACCGATGTAGAGGTGGTTAGGTGTAACTACCGCCCACAACGTGATCGCTGCAGAAACAATCAAAGCAACAGTGATGAGTTTATCCATGATACTTGCCATCTAAAACTCCTTACTTTACATCGACCAAATGAGCAGCATTTTCGGTGCTGATCATTTTGATCTCTTTTTCATTTTCGACTTGATAGAAGTTAGCCGCACTTGCTTGTTGTACACCCAATCCCCATACGGTTAGACCGACGAGGATAGAGAGAAGCAATACGGTAGCAACTAACATGCCGGTAATACCGTGTATTGAAAATATACTACGATTTTCCATTATTTGCTCCTTATTTCTTACTCAAGCTTGCGACATACGCGTCAAGTGCTTTGAATTGAACTTCAGTTAGGTTATTAAATGCAGGCATTGTACCGATTGCACCTTTTTTACCGTGATGAAGAACCATATCTACCATTGATGGAGACATTTCAGCAATGTTTGGAGCAACCATCTCCATACCTTTGCCATCAGGTCCATGACATGCTGCACAAGTACCTGCGAACACGCTAGCTCCCTCAGTACCTTTTAATCCGCCAGCAACATATTTTGCTACCGCATCAATTTCAGCATCTGTAATCAATGCATTGGTATTAGCATTCATCAATCCATTACGATCAGGCATTGGCATACTTGTTCCCAAAAGATTGTTGTTTGCACCGTTTACAACAGCATGTTTTACTGATTGTTCAGCAAGACGAACGTGCAAATCAGCTGCTTTTCCACCCATACCGTCTGCTTGTAAACCATGACATGGCGCACATTGAACGATAAATACAGACTCACCCATCGCATTTAGCGTAGTATCATCCATATTTGCAAACTGTGCATTGAACTTCGTATCGTGCGCTGCAACTTCTTCATTGTATTCACCGATTTGTGAATACGCATTGACTGGGTATCCTGCAAGGAAATACCAAATCGCCCAAATAACAGAACCAAGAAAAATAACCGCCCATCCAAGTGGAAGTTCGTTTTTATACTCTCCAATTCCATCCCAGTTTTCATCCGCAAGCTTACCGCCCGCCGTATCGTTTTGCATTTGTCGCACATATTTAGTAACTACGAATGCCGTTATGATAACTAGAACAACCGCGCCTAATACAGCGAGTTTGTTAACCCAGTCACCCTCACCACCCATACCGCCGGCAGCGCCGACAGCTACGTATGTGAAACCAAGCATCGCAATTACAACTATGATAGCAGCTAAAACTGTCTTATTCATGTATGCCTCCTACTTTTTTATCTCATCGGTTTTTGAGATCTCCTCGATCGGTTGATCGGTGATATCATCATGGAGCGCGATATTGCCATACTTCTCATAATCGCGTGTCCCTTTTTTCTGTGCACTGTACAAGTGGTAAATATACCCATACAGCACCGCCACCAAGAAGGCAGTGAAGAAAAAATATCCATACGCTTGAAAGGTAGCAATGTCCACGTCAGTTTCCTTATTTCAAGCTATTAAGGTACGCAATAATCGCAACGATTTCAGGAATCTGACCCGCTGCAACTGCATCTTTAACATCTTGATCTTTCATATCTGCTGCAATTACTTTTGCTTCTTCAAGAGCTGATGCACGAGCACCCTCAACTGTATCTGCTAAAGCAACCGTTGCTTTTGAACCATCAGCCATTGGAATTTCTGCATTGTAAGGAACAGCAAACGCCTTCATTACAGTCAATTGCTCAGCATACGCTGTGTCAATATCCGCAGTGTTTTTAAACATCCATGTATAAGCTGGCATGATAGAACCAGGAACAACTCCTGCAGGATCTTTCATGTGGTTTTCGTGCCAATCTGTTGTACGGTAGTTACCTACACGCATCAAATCAGGACCTGTACGTTTTGAACCCCAAAGGAACGGACGATCATACGCATATTCTCCACTCAAAGAGTAGTGACCATAACGATCAGTTTCAGATTTAAACGGACGAACTAACTGTGAGTGACATGCGTTACAACTGTTTTTGATGTAAACATGACGACCAGCAAGCTCAAGCGTCGTATAAGGCTTCGTGCCGATAACCGGACGAGATGCCTGTGCAAAGTTTGGTAGGATCTCAATAAGACCTGCAAACGCAATAACAACAAAGACAGCAACCGCAAAAAAGAACGGGCGTTTTTCTAACCAGTGAAAC
>Ga0265593_1000158_pt1 | contig 46044 bp, 68 predicted proteins | sample saktaG_8_FD_190136 | JGI IMG/M metagenome (GOLD analysis project Ga0265593, IMG submission 190136) | Saline water microbial communities from Sakinaw Lake, British Columbia, Canada - sak_2011_5_24_36m | ecosystem: Environmental > Aquatic > Non-marine Saline and Alkaline > Saline ... | reverse complement strand
AGGCTGGGGGATTTGCTCTAATGTTCCGGATAACCTTCATTTCCCACCCTCAATTATTCTAATTTCATCTTCCGTCAACCCATAAAGCCCATAAACCAACACATCAATCTCACGTTCCAACGCGCTCGTGTCGTTGCCTGCTTTTTTATCGGCAAGGATTTTGTCCACTAATTCGATAAACGGTTGTTGCTCGGTTTCGGGGATTTTTGGAATTAGTAACTGCTCAATATATTTTTTTTGTACATTGAAACAACCATCATCCAATTTGTAAATGTAGTTATAAACTAAGTAGTTACCAAAACTCGAGTTTAATACGCTCAAGATATATTTACTGTCTGGACAGACCATAATGAAGGCAGTTTTTTCAATGTAAAAACTTTCAGCCACATAACCAAATCGCGGAAAATTATCGGCATTTTCTGTTCTATGAACTCTCATTATTTCAGCCCAAACAATCTTCTCTTTTTCAAATTTTTTGTGATAAGCGATTGTATCTTGAGCTTCAAACCATTTGTTGCTTGTTTTTTTTCGACAATCTGTTTCGCCTGTTTGTTCTAAACGTTTGCCGAACGTTTTTAAATAATCACGCACCGCAGAATAATCATCAATGTTCAGATGCAAAGCGGGAAACGTTGCAATAATCCACAGCCCTGCATATTCAGCCGAATATCGTTGAATATCCCGCCCACGCAAAATCGGTTTAATAATTTCTGCTGATTTAGGATCTTCGTTGCACAAACGTTCTTTGGTTGGCATGTCGATAATGAACGCTTCGTTAAAACCTGTTGAAATACCACGATAGATATTCACATCCCAATCTTTTAACGCGATGCCCTTCGCTTCAATTTTGGCTTTGATTTGTTGTTCGATGCCTGACGAAATCACCCAAACGTCGCCCGAAATGGGCGGCATGATTTGGGAATGTTTGGCGAAATAATCGGCGAGCGGCGTTTGAATCGTGAAATCATTTTGGATTGTGCAGGCGTTGAATGTTGATTTTTCTACGTTGTGGCGCGTAATCAAAATGTTTGAATCGACGGTTGCGGCTTCAAAAACCTGATAACCACCGAAATCAATCAGTTTTAACGGCTGGGTTTTGGTCGCTAAAAAGTTGCGTAACGATTTGCCATAACCTGCACGCATCCATTTGTTTGACGTGATGAACGCGAGCAAGCCATTTTGTTTGAGCAATGAAACGCCTTTTTCAATAAACAGCGCGTAAATATCGCCTGTTTTTTGGAAGGTTTCATAATGTTGATTTTGCCATTCGGTTTGAATGGCTTGACCGCTGAATTTTTGAATTTGAATGTAGGGCGGATTGCCAATCACAATATCAAAGCCGCCCGAAAGTTGCGGGAAGAAATAGCGTGGTTCAAAGAACGCAACGGCTTCGTGTTTGAACAAATTGGCGTAACTTTGCCAAAGTTTTTTGTGGCTTTCGAGCTGGTCGATTTGTTTTTTATATTTGGCTTCGTTGTGGCTTAACGAATCGATGGCTTTAATTTTTTCGTCGCACTTGCCGTTGATGAGCGATTCGATTTTGTCGCGTAATTTTCGTTTATCGTCGGGGTTGGCGACTTTGAAATAATCGTGCGTTAAGTCGCTGAAATTTTCAAAAAAGGCATCATTCGAGAACAGCGCGTTGTTTTCAAAATCGTCTTGAGGCGCGGCGATTAAGGTGTTGGCGGCGATAATTTTAAAATCCAAGTTGGGCAACGGACGAATGCCGAAGTTGTTGGATTTATCGCCGTGAGATTTTTGGTCAACGATAAGCGAAATGAAAAAGCGTAATTTGCTGATTTGGGTGGCGATGGGTTGAATGTCTACGCCGTGGATGCAGTTTTCGATTAAGAAAAGTTTGCGTCCGTAATCGAGTTCGTTATTTTCAAACGCATCGTGAATGACTTGGGTGGCTTTTTCGCGACACGCGCTGTCGTCGATGGTTTTGAGTTTAGCGATTTGACGGTCGCGCCATTGTTCATTTTTTGGGTCGAGTTTGGACAACACGAAAACGAGTTTGTGCAAAATTCCCATTGGAAATGCACCCGAACCGCAGGCTGGGTCGAGAATTTTTAGGTTGTCGATGGCAGAAATTAAAGCGTCGGTTTGTGGCGCGTCGAACGGGTTTTGAGTGTTTTCGTAATTCAATAATTCCCGTAGGTGCGGCTTCAGCCGCATTTTTAATTCAAGCAATGCGGCTGAAGCCGCACCTACATTTATGTTTACATTTACGTTTACGTTTAGGGTTGATTCAAAATACGCAATCAACGATTCATCCACCATGTAATCGACGATTTCACGCGGTGTATAAAATGAACCCGTTTGTTTTCGTGCGGTTGTACCTGTTTCAGGATTGTAAGCGGCGAGTAAATTCTCAAAAACCTGCCCCAATAATTCGGGGTCGAGCGCAATATCTTCTTCGAGCGGTGTATTTTCTTCGACAGTGAATTTATGATTTTGCAGAATATCAATCAAGCCATAAACCGTGACCTTCGATTTCTTTTTGTTGTCATACGCCGCGCTTAAATCGACGTTTTTGTATTCACCGAAAAAGAGTTTATCGGGTGTAATCGCTTGTTTTTTGGCTTGTGTGCTAAAACCATCAAGGCGAATTTCGGGCGAATTATCCGTTTTGCGTTGGTCTAAACAATCGAACAAACCGCCGTTTAAAAATGGGATGTCGTCAAAATGAATTTTGAAATCGGCATCGTTGAACAATTCAGCATAACGATAAACAAGTTGATTGCCGTAATCGCCTCGCGCGAAACCGTCGTAAATCACTTTGCGTTTATCAATCGGCATATTGAGCGTGGCAAAAAACAGGTTTTGCAAAATCGCTTTATAAAAAATCGTGTCGTTGGAATTTTCGCCCGTGAAGTTTTTGAGCATTTTGGCGAGTGCTTTTGGCTCAAAAAGTTCAGGATTGATTAAGCCTTTTTCTTTCATAAACCAAACAAACAACAGCCGCGTTAATAAACGGATGAGTGATTCGCTTTGATGCTGTTCATCAGGAATCAAATCATCGATGGCGCGAATTTGCGGGAATTTCACTTCTGAAAGCGCGAGCAAATACCAATCGAACAGTTTTTCATAGAATTGTTTGTTGAGTTCTTTTGTATTTAAAACTTTTTGCCAAGCGTTGTGCAACTCAACGAAATTCGTAGGTTTAGGTTTTAAATTTGAAAACGCCAAATCTCCCAAAATATCCAAATGGGCGCGATGCGGTTTTTCGAGGCGAATATCTTTAATCAGTGTGACTTTTTCTAACACGTCGCGGCTTTCGTCACGTTTATGAAGGCGGCGATTGATAACGGAAAGCGTCAGCGCGTCGCCGTGTTTGAACAAAACTAAAATGGGTGCTATATCAAATTTTCGATTAAGTTCACGAGTGATTTTGGCTAAATCCGAGCGCGAATAATACGATTTTTTGAGTTCAATCCCAAAAATCATGTAAGCGTGAATTTCTTGCTCACCCACTCGCAACGCCGCCATTTTGGTATTTTCAGGCGTTAAGAAAAATAGTTGATCAACGTAAATCCATTCTGAAACCAGCGCGTTGGTTTCATTCAACGGTTTGAGTTCGCGTGCGAATCCGGCGTAAGTTTTTTGAGTAAGCGGCTGGCTGTCTTTGGTGTTGTAGCCGAGCATTTCAAAAAACGACAAAGCATTTTCTGTGAAATCGCCGGTTTTGAATGCGTTTAATGCTGTTTCCATTTCTATTCCAAAAATTATTTAATAATCAACCAAGTAATCAAATCGAAATCCGACAACGCAGTGAGTTGTTTTTTGGCAGGAACCAACACCGCGCCACGTCCGCCCAATAAACTTTGTTGCCCTTTGGTTTTAACAATTTCGACCAATTCGGCAACGGCTTTTTTCAACAAGTCGCTATAAATTGACACATCCGTGCCGTTTTTCGTTTCATGATTAAACAACTGACACAGCGTTTCATAAGGCGTTTCGCGCTGCTCACACAATAATTTAAACACTTCTAAAATTTGTTTCGCGTGCGTGTAATGATAACGAACCGTGCCATTATCACCGATATAAACCAAAAAATGCGGATGCAGCGGATTGATTTTGGCGTTGCTATCGTTATCCGATTTTTGCCGCAAACAAAAAATCACGCCCGATTGAATCACCTCTTTTTCGATGTCAGAAAATTCCCGTTTCGACAAATTTGCGTGCATTCCCGATGGACACGGAACCAGCGCGTGCAATCCCAACGGCGCGTCTTCCAACTGTTGGCGAATGCGATCCAAACCGTCTAACAACTCACTCCGAAAATTATCCAAGGTAAAATCCGTGAGCGAAATTGTTTCGTCGGTATCCTCCAAATCCAACACGTCATGTTTCAATTTTTCCAATTGATGGTGGCGGTAATTCAACTCATCGCTGTCTTCCTCGTCACTCAATAAATTATCATCACCCGTCGCGGTCAAATCCACCAACACCATGCGTGTTTCGACTTTATTTTTCAAACCAAGATACACATCCAATTCTGCCGTCACCCAAAAATTCACCATTTGAATGGTTTTATTGGTGCTGCCCAATCGATCAATCCGCCCAAAACGTTGAATAATTCGCACCGGATTCCAATGAATATCGTAATTTACCAAATAATCACAATCCTGCAAATTCTGCCCTTCGCTGATGCAATCGGTCGCAATCAACAAATCAATTTCAATCGTTTCCGTTTTAGCACGTTGTTTTGAACGCGGCGAAAAATTGGTCAAAATACTGTTGTAATCGTTTTTGCCGAACGTGGTTTCCGTCCGCGATCCACAAATTAACGCGCTGTGGAGATCGAATTCGTCGCGCAAATTTTCATAAAGATACTGCGCCGTGTCCGCAAACGCGGTGAAAACGAGAATTTTTTGGTTGCCTTCATTCAGCGGATTTTTTAATTTTTCAGCGATCCGCGCTTTTAATTCCAGCAATTTGGCATCACGATCTGGCGTAATTTTTTTCGCGTCATCGTGCAAACTGCGTAACGCAGCTTTATCCTTCTGCAACGCTTCCAGCCACTCATCCAAACGCAAATCCGCTAAATGAAACTTCAATTTTTGCCCAACAAAATCCGCGCCATTTTCTTCTAAATCGGCTTCATCGACACTTTCAATTTCAATATCAGTTTCTTGTCCGGCGTTGAATGCGGTGATTTGATTTTCTAAACGTTCAATTTTTTTCAACGTTCGCGCCAAGGTAATTTCAAACGACGAAATCGAACTTTCGAGGCGTTTAAGAAAATTCGTTTTCATCATGCCGGTTAAATTCAACTCGCGTTGTTCACCCACTTTCGCGTGATATTTGGCTTTTTTCGCGTCTTGAACGTAGCCAGTCGGATTAAAAATCGCCAATTCGTACTGCTTAATTTGCTGGTTGATGGCTTCAAAATTAGGAAATTCACCGTGACTATCAATTTCCGCATAAATCGAAATCGGTTTATGGCGTTTAGGAAAATTGCCAATCGCCTCGACGTTGTACGAGCGAATAATGTGTTTTCGAGATCGCGCAATCGTCAATTCATCCAACACCGTAAAAAATCCGCCATCCAATTGATTAAACAAGTCTTTCGCATTTCGTTTGGGCGTAGTTGCCCAGTCAACAAATTGTTTTTGTGCGTCGCTTAACGTTTGCGTTAAATTTTTCACGCGGCAACTGTCAAGCAACGCATCGTTTTTGCCTTCGGTAATAAAGGCAATTTGATTACTCAAATCACGCAAACTATTATTCACCGGCGTGGCGGAAAGCAAAAGCACTTTGGTTTTGCCGCCGGATTTGATGATTTTTTCCATCAACCATTTAGCGCGATTGAGAACTTTGTCACCGTTGGGACGATTGTTTTCGAGCGGATTGCCACGAAAATTATGCGATTCGTCGATAACCACCAAATCAAAACTTTCCCAATGAAAATTCGCCAAGTTGATGCTATTTGCTTTTGAAATGCCCGACGTGCGCCCAATATCCGTGTGAAAAATGACCGAATAATTCAACCGGTCGGCTTTGAGCGGATTGGATTCGTGATGTTGATTCGCTTGGTAAAGCGTCCAATTTTGACTCAGGTTTTTCGGACAAATCACTAACACGTTTGAATTGCGACACTCGAAATACTTAATCACTGCCAACGCTTCAAACGTTTTGCCTAAACCGACACTGTCAGCAAGAATACAGCCGTTGTGTTTGTTAATTTTGGTAATCGCCGACGTGACTCCGACTTTTTGGAAATCGTACAATTTTTGCCAAACCGCCGTTTCATAAAAACCACACGCCGCACACAAAAAATCCGTGGCTTGCCGCTCTTTCAAATACGTTTCAAATAAATGAAACAGCGTTTTTAAATAAACAAAATACGGCGAATGCTCCACATAAAACCGTTCGAGATAATTCAACACGTCGGTTTTTACATCTTTAACAAGCGTTTTGTCATGCCAAATTTCATCAAACCAGCGTTTTAAATCTTGTCTGTCACGGTCGCTATCGACGATTAAATTGAGTTCAATGTTTGAATTGCCTTCGCCTAAACCGTGCGAGGTAAAATTTGAACTGCCCAACAACGCGGCTTCTACACCGTGATGGTCGATGTGATACAGTTTTCCGTGCAATAAATTTGTTTGAATTAGCGAGCGGATTTCGACTTTTTCAACTATCCAATCCGCGCAGGCTTTCGCGAGGGATTTTTGTTTAAGACGATTTAATAACGACAAATCGTTATCGACAATGGCGAAATTTTTAGCTTCGGTTTGGGTTAAATCACACGGTTTGACAAAGGCGGGTTCGCCAAATAAAAATTGCAGTGTGTCGATAGATTCCAATTCGTCGCGCAACGCTTCAAAGCCAAATAAACTAAAATACGCGGATACGAAACGTAATTGACTGGCAGGTTGGATTTTTTGCTGGAGAAAATCGCCGACTTTGCCGAAATGGCGATTGTCACGGATGCCGCTCATCTATCGAGCCACAAATTATCAATCAAGCGTGTTTTGCCCAATTTTGCCGCCACTAAAATAATCAATTCTTTATCGTTCAACGTGGCAAATTGCAAATCCGAACGACGCGCCACGTTGAAATAATCCACGTCAAAACCCGCGTGCGTTAATGCTGAAATTGCACACGTTTCAACGTCTACAATAGTTTTTCCAGTGATTAAATTATCACGCGCGTGTTGCAGAATGTGATAAATTTTCGGCGCACAAATACGTTCTCGTTCACTCAAATAACCGTTGCGCGAACTCATCGCCAACCCGTCGATTTCCCGCACCGTCGGCACGCCAATAATCTCAATCGGCAAATGTAAATCACGCACCAATGTTTGAATCACCACGAATTGCTGAAAATCTTTTAAGCCAAATACTGCGACATTCGGTTGCACGATATTGAATAATTTACACACCACCGTTGCCACGCCATCGAAATGCCCAGTCCGTGACGCGCCACAATAATTTTGTGAAACCGCCGAAACCGTCACGGTTGTTTGAGCGGTTGGCGCGTAAATCGTTTCAACCGACGGCAGAAAAACCACATCGCAACCTTCGGCGGCTAATAGTTCACAATCGCGCGATTCGGTGCGTGGATAATTGGCTAAATCTTCGTGAATGCTAAACTGTGTCGGATTGACAAAAATACTCACGATGACTTGGTCGGCGTGTTTTTTTGCTTCGCGCACTAGTTGTAAATGTCCCGCGTGTAAATTACCCATTGTTGGCACGAAAGCCACGCGCTTATTGGCATTTCGCCACGCGCGAATGTCTGAAATAGTGTGAAGTATTTGCATAATATGAGGGAAGTTAAAAATTAAAAACTGTGTTCAGGGGTGGGAAAAGCGTTTTGTTTAACGGCAAGATAATAATTTTTTAACGCGGATTCAATCGAATTTGTGTCAACCAGAAAGTTTTTTGAAAAACGTGGACGTTTGCCCGTGCCAATTCCCAACATATCGTAAACCACTAAAACTTGCCCATCGCACGCGCCACCCGCACCGATGCCAATGACAGGAATCGTTAATTGTTCGGTAATTTGTTGTGCCAATTCGGCTGGAACGCATTCTAAAATCAGCATCGATGCGCCTGCGTTTTGAATCGCTAACGCATCGGCGAGTAATTGCGCGGCAGATTCTGCGGCTTTTCCTTGTACTTTATAACCGCCCAACTGATGAATAAATTGCGGCAATAATCCTAAATGTCCGCAAACGGCAATGCCTTGAGAAACTAAAAACTGCACGATTTCAATCTTCGCGCCTTCTAATTTCACCAATTTTGCGCCACCGTTTTGGATGAGTGCCGCCGCATTTTGTGCCGCCAATTCGGGCGTGGCATAAGTCATAAAAGGCAAATCCGCAATGACTAAAGCCCGTTTGCAGGTTTTTGTGACGCAGCGCGTGTGATAAATCATGTCGTCAATTTTGACGGGCAACGTGGTCGTGTGACCTTGAATCACCATGCCAAGCGAATCACCGACCAAAATTACGTCAATTCCTGCCGCGTCAATCAACGCACCAAAACTGGCATCGTAAGCCGTTAAACACGCGATTTTTTCGCCACGCTGTTTCATCGCCAACAAATCCAAATGCGTGAGCGGCGAACTCGAATTCGAGCTTAAATAACTAGACGACATCGGACAATTGCACCAAATCGTTTAAAGGGCAACGCGCCACGAGTTCCGCGAGTTTTCCGTGATTAGGAATCGCCAAATCGGGGGCAATTTCAGCCAACGGATACAACACAAACGCCCGTTCCGCCATGCCGTAATGCGGCACAACTAAATCAGGGGAATTCAAAACTTCGTCACCAAACAACAAAATATCAATATCCAACGTGCGCGCGCCCCAACGTTCAAGACGCACCCGCCCATGTTCATTTTCAATCGTTTGCAACGCTGCCAATAAAACCAGCGGCGGCAAATCTGTTTGAATCGCCATCACTGCGTTGACGTAATCGGGTTGATTTTTTGAACCCATCGATGGACTGCGATATAAACTTGAAAATGTAATTTCTTCAATGCCAATCACCGCACAAATTGCCGTTCGGGCAGCGCGTAATTGTTCAATCGGCGTGTCTAAATTACTGCCTAAACCTAAATAAGCGCGTGTTTTCATAACCATAATTTAAGACTCAGAGTAAATAACAAGAGGTTTCGCTTTTTTGCGATAAGTGCGTTTTTTCTTGGGTTTTGCTGCGACGGGTTGCGGCTGCGTCATTTTGCGCTGTTCCGATTCGCTCGTCGCTTGATACGCCGTCCACCATTCCGCCAATTCCGTTGACGCACTGCCCGTTTGAGCGCGTAACATCAGAAAATCATAAGCCGCACGAAAACGGGGATGCGTCAGTAAACGATACGGTTTCATGCCCACTTGCGAACTGAATTTTGGCTGCAAACTCCATACTTCCCGAATCGCTAACGTAAAATGACGCGGTATCGCCAAACGCCGAACTTGCTGCGTTAAAACCTCCCCCGCTGCTTCATAATAGGCAATAGATTCGAGTTCGCCTTTCTTAATTTTTTCATCCGCGCGTTGCTGCATCGGTTCAAATAATAATGCCGCAAAGAGAAAATAGGACTGAACCGTTTTGCCTTCAGCGACACGATCATCGGCATTTTTCAGCGCGTTAATTATCATCATTTTGGGGAAATGCGCCGCTTCGTGCGACAAACTTTTTTCAACGGCAGGAAATAACATGCCGAATAAACCGTATTGCCGCAACATTTCAAACGTCTGCACGCCATAACCCGACAAAAATAATTTAGGGATTTCGTCGTGCAATCGTGCCGCTGGAATACTGGCTAACAAATGCGCGTTGAGCGGAATGGCTTGTTCGCAATCGTGATGTAATTTAAACGCCAATTTCACCGCAAAGCGCACGGCGCGGAGCATTCGCACAGGATCTTCCCGAAAACGTTCACTGGCATCGCCAATTAAACGAATTAAACCGGCTTTATGATCATCCATGCCGCCGACAAAATCGACAATCGAAAAATCCCGAATGTTGTAATACAGCGCGTTGATGGTGAAATCCCGTCGCCACACGTCTTCGTTAATCGAACCGTAGATATTATCTTGTACAATCCGCCCTTCTTTTGTTATCCGGGGCGCGTCTTTTTTGTCGTCGCTAATGGCTTTGCGAAACGTGGCGACTTCGACAAATTCGCGCCCGTAAATGACATGCGCCAATCGAAATCGTTTGCCAATTAACCGACAATTGGAAAAAATATCGGCAATTTGTTCCGGTTCGGCATTGGTGACTACGTCAAAATCTTTAGGTTCGCGTCCGAGTAATAAATCGCGCACACAACCGCCGACCAAATAGGCATCAAAGCCTTCTTTTCGCAAGCGATACAAGACCTTCAGCGCGTGTTCGCCGACTTGTTGGCGCGAAACGTTATGGTCAGAACGCGGAATAATGGTTGCGCCGTCATATGTTTCTGCTGTACGAGGGACAACTTCAGGCAATTTTTCGATAAATTTTTGGCGAGCAATTTTTGCCGATCGAATAGGCTTTTTGTCTGAATCTGCAAAGTTTTTTAAAAAAGTTAAAATGGCGTTCACACTCAATTGGTTTTATTCATAATGTGGCTAATATCATTACAATTCATGCACAGTTAATCAACACTTCTTTTCTTTTACCAGAAAGCTCGTCAAGCCCCGCATCTTTAGGGTGGGGCTTGACGGGGATTTTGATTTTGTTTGTGTTAGAATTATCACGTTGGGTATACTGTTGCTGTGTACTTCCGCACTCTGGCTTGCTAGCTACAGAGTGGTTGAAATAAGGTGTTTTTCAGAGACACTCCTTTCGGGCATGGAAGGCTAAACTAAGAAATCCCCTGCTTTTTAGGCGGGGGTGGATGTCAAATTGCCCTTTTGAATAGAGTAAAATCGGCATTGTTTTTTTATTCTTTTCATACGCGCCAAAGTGTGCGCGTTCAAATCTGGAGTTATTATGTTTAAAAGAATTATTACGGGTTTGGTTGACCAGCCCTTTTTAACCAGTATTTTTGTCACTGATTTTTTCATATTATCTATGGGACCGCGTCTGCCGATGATTGCTTCGTTTTTAATGCTTGGATTGTTAGTCGCCATGACCATGTATTTTGGACAAAAATTATCGTTATTTAAAATTTAATTCCGTGTTGTTTTATTTTTACGGCGTATTTACTTAATGCTTATGTTACAAACAACACCTAGTTTAATACGCCGTTTTGCAGCGATTGTTTATGATTCACTTTTACTGGCAAGTGTTCTGTTTGTCGCTACCGCGTTAATTTTACCATTTAATGCCGGACAGGATTTTAGAAATCATCAAATTTTCTACTCTTTTTATTTGCTGATGGTTAGCTTTATTTTTTATGGTTGGTTCTGGACACATGGCGGACAAACATTGGGATTGCGGGCGTGGAAACTTCAAGTTTTAACGTTCGACCTCCAACCCATAACATGGTTGCAAGCGTTTGAACGTTTCAGCGGTGCCATCGTATCGTGGGGGATGCTCGGATTAGGTTTTTTATGGTCAATCCTGAATGAAGAAAAACACTGTTGGCATGATACGTTGTCTAAAACCGCGATTTTTTATCGCCCGAACAAATAACAAATTAACTGCTTGGAATGGCGAAAACGTCGTAATAATTAATTATGGATTGATAGCAAGATGAAATCGTGGGCAAGCAGTATTTTTTCTAAAAAGCCAGTGGGTGCTGGCGAGATGACGTTGACTACACATTCCACCGAAAAGAAAATGGTCAGAGTTGTTGCCGTAAGTGAAAATACGAAACCAATGACGGTGAGTCATGAAAAACAACCGTTAATCATCCTAAAAAAATTAGCTCCCATTCGTGATTTAACGGATGAAGATATTGAGCAAATTGAACAAAGTATTTTGCAATATGCCGCCAATTCTATTATTTTTACTTTGCACGAACAAAGTGAACACGTTTACTACCTGCTCAAAGGCGAGGTCGAACTTCAATCGAACGGTGGCGCAAGTTATACCGTCACGGAAGGTTCGACGTTGGCTCATTTGCCGCTGAATAGTGGCAAAGTCTGTGGTGCCACGGCAATTACAACAATGCCTTGTTTGATTCTTTCAATTCCTGTTACAGCTGTCAGGTGGTGGGTGAATAAAAGTCGAACGCGATACCCCCAGCAAAATAATCTTTTAGAAATCATTGATATTGATCGACCGAAAGAAATTCCCGATACACCCTTTTTTAATAATTTCTTTCAAGCCTGTAAAGAAAATAAACTCAATTTACCCGTATTGCCGCAGGTTGCGATAAAGCTCCGCAAAGCGATGCAACATGATATTAGTATTAACAATGTGATTAAAATCATTGAAGTCGATGTGTCTATCGTAGCAAAGCTGATTCAAGTTGCGAATAGTGCGTTATATGCCCCTACGACACCGATTAAAAACTGTCACGATGCCGTGACGCGTTTGGGTTTGGAAACGACTCGAAAACTCGTGATGGGAATTAGCGTGAAGCAATTGTTTCACTCTAAATCACCGCAACTCATGGCGCAAATGCAGGACTTGTGGAAAAAAAGTTTACTCGTGTCGAGTTTAAGTTTCGTATTGGCTCAGGAATCGGGGCAAGTTAATCCAGAAGATGCACTGTTAGCAGGATTGATTTGTGATATTGGTGCCATTTCGTTAATTCATTTTGCCGAACAACACCCCGATGGCTCTCCTAATTTGCGGGACGTAGAGAGTATTATGCCGTATTTAAATTCGGCGGTGGGTGCATTAGTCTTGTATAAATTCGACTTTCCCCGTGACATCACAGAAATTCCTAAATATGCTGAAGATTGGTATTACGAAAGTGACGGCGATACGTTGACGCTCATTGACGTGGTGATTTTGGCGAAATTACACAGTTATTTTGGCACCACACACGCTAAGGATTTACCGTATATCAATTCAATTCCGGCGTATGCTAAATTAAAAAATGGTAAATTAAATTCTGATTTTTCATTGGCTATTTTAGCCAAAGCACATCAACGTATTGATGATGTCATGCGTTTATTTTCCTAAATGATGAAAACATTAGTCGCTTTTTATAAATCGCCGCCACAGATGAACGACGCAATAATGGTGCAAACATCGTGATAATCAAAAGATTAATCATAATCTTCATTAAGCGAATAACTAATCTTTTTTCTAAAAAACCAGCGAAGCCTAAAAAAAAGATTCCAATTAAACGTCCTCGACTTGCCCCCCCTAATCTGACGGTCGTCAGCAAAAATACGCAACCTGTTGTGGTCAGTGGTGAAAAACAATCGTTGGCGATACTAAAAAAATTAGCCCCCATTCGTGATTTAAACGATGAAGATATTGAGCAAATTGAACAAAGTGCTTTAAAGTACACTGCCGAATCTGTCGTGTTCACTTTGGGTGAAAAAAGCGAACATATTTATTATTTACTTGAAGGCACGGTTGAACTTCAATTGGACGGCGGCGCAAGTTATATCGTCATGGAAGGTTCGACTTTGGCTAATTTGCCGCTGAATAGTGGCAAAGTCTGTGGTGCCACGGCAATCACAAAAACGCCTTGTTTTATTCTTTTGATTCCCACTACTGTGGTGCAATGGTGGATAAATAAGAGTCGAGCGCGTGTACAACAAAACCATAATTTAGAAAAAATTGATCACGACTTGCCGAAAAAATTACCGAATACCCCCTTTTTTAATAGCTTTGCTCAAGCCTATAAAGAAAATAAACTGAGTGTCCCCTCGTTACCCCAGGTTGCGATAAAACTCCGTAAAGCGATGCAACATGAGATTAGTATTAAAGATGCAATTAAAATTATTGAAGTCGATGCGCCCATTGTGGCAAAGCTGATTCAGGTTGCTAATAGTGCGTTATATGCCCCCACGACACCGATTAAAAACTGTCATGCTGCCGTGACGCGCTTGGGTTTAGAAACGACTCGAAAACTCGTGATGGGAATTAGTGCGAAACAATTATTTCAATCTAACTCGCCGATACTTAGGGCAAAAATGCAGGACTTATGGAAAAAAAGTCTGTACGTTTCGAGTTTGAGTTTCGTACTCGCTCAAGAATTGGGGCAAGTAAATCCTGAAGACGCGCTGCTCGCGGGATTAGTGTGTGATATTGGCGCAATTCCGTTAATTCATTTTGCTGAACAGCATCTTGATGTTTTACCAAATTTACAAGATTTACAAAGTATTATGCCGTATTTAAATCCAGCCGTTGGCTCTTTAGTATTATGTAAATTGGGCTTTTCCAGTGACATCACAGAAATTCCTAAATATGCTGATGATTGGTACTATGAAAGTGGCAGTGATACATTAACGCTGATTGATGTAGTAATTTTGGCAAAATTGCACAGTTACTTTGGCACTGAACACGCCAAAGATTTGCCTTATATCAATTCAATTCCGGCGTATGCCAAACTAGAAAATGGTAAATTGAACCCTGATTTTTCACTGAATATTTTAACTAAAGCACAGCAACGTATTGATGATGCTATGAGTCTATTTGCTTAAATTAAATGATAAGAACATTAGTCACTTTTTATAAATCGTTGCAAAACATTTTGTTTAGCAGTTTTAGACGAAATCCCATACCCTCGTCTACGCTTGTTACCCCAACTCCTTCGAAGGAAGTGTTATTGCGTCAATTAGCCGGTTCGCCTGTCAACCCTCTAAACTTGCTGGCACCGGTAGGTATTGCACCAACTGAACGTACTGCGCCCATTTTAATTAGCGAAGAAGAACGACAGCCGGTACGTTTGTTCAAAAAATTTGCGCCGTTGCGTTATTCCTCAGAAAGCACGTTAGAGCAAATCGAACATCAAACGCTACATTACAATGCCGATTCCGTCGTTTTTATTGCCGGAGAACGCACCGAATATGCGTATTATTTGTTGCAGGGAAGCATTGAATTACGGCCGGATGGCGTTTTTGCTTACACCGTTATTTGCGATACGGCACAAGCGGGCTTGCCATTAAACAGCGGTTATTTGTGTGGTGCCACTGCGATTACAGCGCAACCCAGTATTATTCTCGCCGTTTCACGTTTATTTTTGCAACGCCTCAGTCAACGCAAATACCGTTATATGCAAGGTGGCGCGTTTGTTAAAAGTGGATTGCCGCGTGAATTGCCGAACAATCAATTTTTCGCGGATTTTGCTCACGCTTATCGAGAAAACACCCTCAGTTTACCGAGCTTGCCACAAGTCGCGTTACGTTTGAAAAAAGCATTGGACGAACCAGATATTACTATCACCGACATCGTCAACATTGTGCAATATGATGCGGCGATTGTGGCAAAGTTGATTCAATCGGCAAATAGCATGGTTGAAACGCCAATTACGAATTGTCAAAATGCGGTGGTTCGTTTGGGTGTCGGCGGTACGCGCCGTGTCGTGATGGGAATTAGCGTTAAGCAATTATTTTACAGTAAAAATATGCCTTTGATGGAAATGATGCAAACCAATTGGCGCAATAGTATTTATTTATCCAGTTTGTGTTATGTTTTGGCAAAGGAAAGCAAAACCGTTAATCCAGAAGATGCGTTATTGGCGGGGTTGATTTGCGATATTGGCAAAATCCCCGTGTTAAATTTTGCGGAACAACAGATGGACGTTCCGAATTTACGAGAATTAAAAGCAGCGTTGCCTTTTTTAAGTCCTTCCGTGGGCATGATGATGCTGCATAATTTAGGTTTTCCCGCCGAATTGGTGAACATTCCTAAATTTGCCGAAGATTGGTTTTATGAAAGCGGGGATGATAATTTAACCCTGATTGATGTTGTCATTTTGGCAAAACTGCATAGTTATTTTGGCTCGCGTAAGTCAAAATACCTACCTTACCTCAATACCATCCCAGCGTATGCTAAACTCAATCAAGGCAAATTAAACGCTGATTTTTCGCTCAACGTGCTGCATAAAGCACAAGAACGTATTTATGAAGCGATGACTTTTTTCGCTTAATACTCGTCTTCATCTTCATCAAAATCATCGGCATCGTCCGAATCATCGAAATCGTCAAAATCAGCCTCTTCTGTTTCGTCTTCCACTTCTTCTAATTCGATACCGTCAAACAGAGTTTTTAAATAACGATAAAGCAAAAGCGACGATTTTGACGGTTTTTCTGCCGCCAATTCTTTTTGCGCGTTCCGCACTAATTGCCGTAATTGTTGACGATCCGCCTGCGGCTGTTCGTCTAATAATTCGGTTAACGCCTCGTGACCTTCTGTCAATAAACGTTCGCGCCACTTTTCAACATAATGATGTTCGCGCACCGCGTGACCACTTTGATTTTTAAATTTCGCCAATTTCTCGAAAATCGGCTCAACCAAACTTTCCATTTTGTAAAATTGTTGCCCGATAAATTTCAGCTGACGTTTACGCGCCGCTTTGCGCGGCATTTTGGCGAGTTCACGAATTAACGCTTCTAATTTTTCGGGCAATCCTAACGCGGTAATTTGCGCGGAAGGCAACGACGAAATTTCTTCGCCTAACGCTAATAATGTCGCAATTTCTTTTTTAATTTGGGTTTTGTTTGGGCGAACAGCGTAATAAATAATGTTGCCTTCGCCGTCGTATTCGTAATCTTCTTCGTCGGAATCGGTGTAATTTCGGATGATATATTCAGTCATTTTTAATCTATAACAAGTTTGAGAAAAGGTGAAAGGCGTTGACCTTTCACCCCATTTTTATTTAGTTTCGCACATCAAATTCAATCTTCCAGCGACCGTTATCTTTGTTTGAAACCGCTTGTAATTCTAACGTGCCAACTTCCGTCACCGCTGAACCCAAATGTACCGACACAACTTCGCCCGAACGCCGTCCTTCTTGGTCAAGGGTAATTTCAATTTCGTTCAACTCGGATAATTCGTCGTCTTGCCAATAATCTAGGCGCGTGCCAATCGTATCGTCGCGGCGCGTTGTGGACGCAAAGAAACGGAAACGGACTTGTTCGCCGACCACCAAACCGAATTCAGCATCGGATAATTCGATTTGCGTGCCTTCTTCCATGCCAAAGGGCGCGATGCACAAGGCTTGAATTTCGGGCGGCATTCCAGGCACAGCGGGCATTGCGCTTTCAATTCCGACGTAATACGCTGCCGCCGTTCCGCCTTTAATTCGCACGCCTTTTCCTTTGCGGACAAAACCGTAATACGCGGCACCGCGTGCCACCGCCAAATCTAAATTGGCACCCGCTAACAATCGGGCTTCGGGTGAATTCTCAGTGGTCAACCACGAATTCAACACCTCCATTAAGCGTTCGCTTAACGCTTCGGCTTTGAATACGCCGCCGTTAAACAGTACCGCTGTGGGGTGCAAAAAGGTTGCGCCGTCTGGTAAGTTAATGCCGTCTAAATCGTTAGCGGCGTTTTGCTGTTTTGCTAAAAATGCTGCCAAATGGCGCGTAATTCCTGCATCTTGAGCGTACGGTAAACCTTTGCTTTGCAATCCACCGCGTGAACGTGAAACGGGGCGGTCGCCTACGGAAACTTTGGGCAAAAAGCCTTCAATTAACACGCTATTCACTTCGTCGCGGGTTAATTCGCTTCGCAACGCGCCATCCATTAACGACGCGCCACGACTTGGCACGACCAGCGGCACGCTGTCCACATTTGAAGACAAGATTTTTTCTTTCGCATCGCGGCAACCGTGCGTTAAGGCTTGCACTTGCCACGGTTCAAGGCGGGCATCTGCTTTTTCGAGTTTAGCTTTCACGGTGTACGCTAACGCCAAATCCATATTATCGCCACCGAGCAAAATATGGTCGCCGACCGCCACTCGCGTTAAATCTAACACGCCGTCTTTTTCCGTCACAGCAATCAACGATAAATCGGTCGTGCCACCGCCCACATCGATAACTAAAATCACGTCGCCCGTTTTGGCTTGTTTGCGCCATTCGCCGTGTGTTTGTTCAATCCAACTGTACAACGCCGCTTGCGGTTCTTCGAGCAAAATGGCTTGTCCCAAACCCACTGAACGCGCCGCTTCAACCGTTAATTCGCGGGCAGCCGGATCGAATGAAGCCGGAACGGTTAGCACTAAATCTTGTTCAGGCAGTGGCGCGTTCGGATGCAGATATTGCCATGCGTCGCGAATATGTTCCAAATAGGCTTTGGTCGCTTGAAACGGTGACACGCGCTGCACATCGTCGGGAGATTCGGCGGGTAAAATCGGCGATTTGCAATCCACGCCAGCGTGACACAACCAACTTTTCGCACTCGACACCAAACGAATCGGCGTTTTACTGCCTAAATTCCGAGCAATTTCACCGACAATAAAATCCGGTTTGGCATTCCACGGCAACGACGTTGAATCAGCAGGCAATTCCACATGGTGCGCTTGATATAAAAAGGAAGGTAACTGGAATTTTTCTTCTACCACGCCTGGCGATGTTAATTGCGAAATACCCATAACGTGTTGCGTAAATTCATCATCGCCCGCCGTAATGTCAGCATACGACAGCACGCAATGGGTTGTTCCTAAATCAATCCCGACCGCAAAATGTTTGCCTTCCGACATATCGATTTGGCTTGTTGAAGTGTGAACAGCAGGCGTTTCCGTGAGCGTTGGCGCAAATTCATTCGCATTGGAATCAGAAGACACTTCTTCAGCAACCACCACTTCTTCGACTTTTTCAACGGGCGTTTCTGTTTCGGGTTCCGTTTCTGTTTCCTGTGAAACTGCAATCGCCTCGAAATTTTCAGCCGGTATTTCAGTTTTTACTTCCGCTTTTACTTCCGTTTTTTTAGTTTCCGCTTTTTTCACTTCTTCTTTTTTCGGCGCGTCCGATTTCACGGTATCCGCTGCCTTTTTTTTCATTTGCTCAAAAAAACTCATAATTCAACCTCTGCTGGTGCGATAACATTGGAGTTATAACCTTGAATTGTACTCGGCAAACGCACATCCGTGATTTGCCAACCTTTGTGAATAATGGTACCCGTAAACGGCGGCTTGCCAACAATGTTGCCTGTCACGCGCACTTTTGCGGCATCGTAACCGTCCAATAACGTAATGCTGTCGCCTTCATTTTCTTTGCAAATGGTCGCAAAAGTGAAATGTTCATCCAGCACTTTATTACAGCCTTCGTGAATCACTCGCGCCACCATGCCGACATCTTCGTCGCTGTGTGCGCTCATATCTTCTTTAATAAAATCAATGAATCGCGCGTCGCTTTGTAACAAATAAAGCAATTGCAACGCCGCATCTGCACTGGCTTCTTTTAAAATAACAGGTGGTGGCGCGGGAGCTTGCACGATTCGTTCGACAATTTTTTCTACTTCCACAATTCGCTCAACGGGAACTTCAACCATTTTTTCAACGATTTTTACAATCGGTTCAGATTGCACAATTTTTTCGACAATTTTAATTGTCGGTTCAGTGGCAGCAGCGGGTTTGCGTCGCGCAAAACTCATCACCATCGACAACAATAAAATAATCAGCGTTGCCGCCAAAATCGCTACTGTTCCCGCCAAACAAACGTGCCACACGTCAAACGTGGTTGGTTTGAGCGTTAAATCAATTGTATAGGCTGTTATATCCATTTTTAGACCTCTCTTTTTATAATTTTATTGGACTGAACGTGACGCTTCATTGAACATCATATCTTGTAACACCAAGCGCGTAGTTTGCAGACGCATTTGTTTCAAATGTCTGTCAGCAATGATTTCAGGCACTTTTTCAGTAATGTACACGTCGCGCATTTTGCTTAAAATCGACTCGCATTGCTTTACAATCGTTTCCGTTGCTTGACGACTTTCTTGTTTTTGGTAAGGCGATTTTTGCATTTCATCGGCGACACATTTTTTATAAACGTATTTCGCTTCTTGAATTTTTTTGATAGTCGCGTCGCTAATGGTGGTGTTTTGCCAATCGTCTTTTGACGATTCTTCGGCAAAACCCGTTACAGAAAAGAGTAATAACGGGATTAAAAATAATTTTTTCATAGAATTCCTGCGGGAATAAGGCAAGGTTGCACTTTAATTTTACGCGAATTGATCGAAAACAAATAACATTTATCGAACTGGCTAAGATTCGGTAAGATAGCCGCTGTTTTTTACTTTCTCGATGTTAATGTTATGACACAATCTTTTATTTCAAGTAACCCCATTCCTGCCAACGAACGTTTGATTATGGCACTCGATTTACCGAGTATCGAACAAGCGCAAAAACTGGTGGAAGAATTGGGCGATTCGGTGGTTTTTTATAAAGTCGGCATGGAATTATTTATGTGCGGCGACTATTTTGGCTTTATCGAATGGCTCAAACAACGCAACAAAAAAGTGTTTGTCGATTTAAAGTTTTTCGATGTTCCCGCCACGGTTGGACGCGCGATTGCAGCGTTAAGCCAAAAAGGCGTAGATTTGGCGACGATTCATGGCAACGATGCGATTATGGAAGCTGCTGCTGCCAATAAAGGCGATTTAAAAGTGTTAGCGGTGACGGCGTTAACCAGTTTAGATCGGGGCGATTTGGACGATTTAGGGTTTCAATGTGACGTGCGCGAATTGGTTTTATCTCGTGCCAAACGTGCGTTGGCGATTGGTTGCGACGGAATTGTTTCTTCAGGTTTAGAAGTTTCGATGTTGCGCGAACAATTGGACAATAAATTACTCGTGATTACGCCAGGCGTTCGTCCCGTTGATAATCGCGAAGACGATGACCAAAAGCGCGTCGTCACGGTGGAAGCGGCATTTCAAAATGGTGCAGATTATATCGTGGTCGGTCGCCCAATTCGTGATGCCGCCAATCCAAAAGCGATGGCAGAAACGATGCAAGCTCAAATCGCGGCGCAATTCTCATGATTTTTGACCCCGATTTTGCGTCTTCCTTTTTAGTCGCGCTGTTAATGGGTGTTTTTAGCAGCCTGCATTGTATTGGAATGTGCGGCTCGATTATCGGCTCGTTGACGTTCAGTTTAAGCCCCGAAATCCGCCAAGATAAAAAACGGTTGTTGCCGTTTATTTTCAGCTACAACGCAGGACGCATTACCAGTTACGGCATTGCGGGCGCAACGGTCGGATTGTTGGAAGTGTTGATTACGTTTCCATTAGGCGAAGCGCACGGACATCGATTGCTGCAAATTCTTTCCGCGCTGATTATGACGGGCGCAGGCTTGTATATTGCGGGTTGGTTTCCCCGTTTTGCGTATATCGAAAAGTTGGGCGTGCATTTTTGGAAAAAAATCGAACCCTACGGGCGCAAACTCATTCCAGTGAAAGATTGCAAACACGCTTATTTATTCGGCATGGTGTGGGGCTGGTTGCCGTGCGGCTTGGTTTACGCAGCGTTGGCGTTGACGGTTGCGTCAGGTAGCGTATTACAAAGCGCGTTGACGATGATTGCTTTTGGATTAGGAACGTTGCCCGCTGTGATGGGCGTGGGCGTGATGATTAGCGTGTTGACGCGACTTGCCTCGATGCCCCGTTTTAAACAAATTGTCGGGTTAATTATGATTTTCCTCGCGTTATTCGCCGCGTTTCCATCGTTGAATCCCATGGCGATTATGCCGCACACCCTGCACGCAGGATTATGAATAATTTTGAAGCTATTATTGGTCAATCGCCCGCGTTGGATTCGCTGATTCGTAGCGCGAAAATTGTTGCTGCAACGGATGTCACTGTTTTGTTAAAAGGCGACACGGGAACGGGCAAAGAAGTATTTGCTCACGCCATTAAAAACGCCAGTTCACGCGCCAAAAAAGAATTTTTAACGTTGAACTGCGCGGCATTGCCTGAAAGTTTGATTGAATCCGAATTGTTTGGACATAAAAAAGGTTCATTCACAGGCGCGACGCACAGCACACAAGGTTTGTTGCAAGCGGCACACGGCGGCACGTTGTTTTTGGATGAAATCAATTCGTTACCGTTGTCTATTCAAGCAAAATTATTACGTTTTTTAGATGTGGGCGAATGTTTGTCGGTTGGCGATGTGCGACCTTATAAAGTCGATGTGCGCGTGATTGCGGCGACGAATGCAAATTTAATGACGCTGATTGAAACGGGCGCGTTTCGTTCGGATTTATATTTTCGTTTGAACGTGGTGCCGTTGGAATTACCGCGTTTATCGGATCGCAGCGAAGATATTGAATTGTTAATTGCTCATTTTTTTGCCTTATTTGAAAAAAATCACGGCACGCAATCGCCCAAATTCAGCGAAGCCAGTTTGAAAATTTTGAAAAATTATAAATGGGCGGGCAACATTCGAGAATTACGGAATTTGTGCGAACGGCTGAGTATTTTGTTTTCAAATCAGGTGATTGAACCCGAACATTTGCCGTTAGAATTTCAAAATGAAACGAATCGTGCGGAATCGCCGAATTTTGTGTTGCCCAGCACGGGAATTAAATTGGATACGCTCGAAGCGAATTTGATTCATCAAGCACTCGACCGCACGCAAGGTAATCGCAGTAAATCCGCGAAACTGTTGGGAATTACCCGCGACACCTTGCTTTATCGAATGCAAAAACACGGCTTTTTTACGTCGCAATAAAAAGTATAACTTGGCAGTTCGGCAACAATATTCATTTTTGATTTACAAATGTTTAAATTTTCCAAATTCTATCCCAGTCCCGCCACAAAAAAGCCCACTCTCCCGTTTAACACCAAAGAACGGGCTTTTTCACATCACATAAAGCAAAGCAGGTCAAACAACCCACTTTAAAAATGCTCGTCAATAATATTTTGAAGAATCTCTTTCGCCTTAGCTTTGAAAGCATCCTCATTTTTAGGGTCGAGGAAATTGCAATTATCCAATTCCCAATACTTATTTACAACTGTGAATCCAGAAGTATATTGAGCCTTGAAATAACATTGATTTCCAATTTTGTACAATGAAACCGCTTTATCATCACCAAAATCTTTCTTAGATTTCAATCTGTCAATTATGGATTGAGTTGCCATGCTGTTCATTTCTTTCATATAAATTATTCCTTAAAAAATAGAAAGTGCTGAATTGCCTTTTCATTATTTTCAAAAAAGCCCACTCTCCAGTTCAACACCAAAGAGCGGGCTTTCTGTGTCACATCTCATGCAACTTCTGCCAAATACCAAAACATTCCAGCAATCCCAATTCCAATAACCAAAATCGCTAAAGTAGCCATCATAATTCCCCTATTTCTTTTGTTTTTTGATGTAATTTGCGAGCGATAATAAGTCCTACAAAAATAAATATCAACATGAAAAAAGCACTTGACCAAAACAAGGTACCAATCTCACCTCGTTGAAATAGTGTGCCTAACGCTCCAGCCGTCGCAATCATAAATGCACTTAGCAAACTTAAAAGTGTTCGCAAAGTATTCAACGTTTCTTTTACTTCGTCAATCTTCGCCATAACGCTCCTTTCATTTCAAAAAAGCCCACTCTCCCGTTCAACACCAAAGCGCGGGCTTTTTCACAATTAACTGTGTGAAACATGATGCGCTTCGTCCCAATGTGATTGTGCTTTCTTCCAAGGTTTGAACGCTAACAACAACGCAATTCCACCCCACAAAGCCACAAGCCCCATTCCCAATAACGCTGCAAATTCAAAAGTCATATTCATTCCTCGTCTTCAATAGACATCAATAAATGCGCTGTCGTTTGACAAACTATCCACCAAACAAATGCCGCCAATAAAACCGTTGGGCTATTGTTTGAGTAACCCATAAAACCTAAACCCACACCGCCAAAATTCGACACTTTCTTCAATTCTTCAGCAATCGACTTTCTAACATCTTTGTTAAACTTTAATTTCATAATTTCTCCTTAATTCACAAAACTAAATTCTATCACAGCCCCACCACAAAAAAGCCCACTCTTCAATTCAACACCAAAGCGCGGGCTTTTTCATTCCACATCAAGCCGCCATCACAGAATCATGCACATTATGATTATGCGAAACGTGTTTCTTAACGTGCGTTTCTTTTCGCACAACTTGTAATTTTTTCGGATGGTGAATAATTATCCCTTCCACTTCTTCACCCGAAGCATGGGCAATCGCTTGTTTTAACCCTTCACAAATTCTTTCAAATGCGTCGTCTTTCATTTTTTCTTCTCCAATGCAGTAGTCACTAAAACAGCAACTAATTTTGCCAGATTGTTACGTTCTTCAGCTGTCAAATTATCACGTTCATTTTTTGCAAAAAGTGTCACCAAGTACAACGGTAATTGTTCGTTATAAAAATAATAAATCACTCTCACACCACCACTTTTTCCACGTCCACCTTTGCCCCAACGTAATTTTCTTACGCTACCAGTGCCTTGCATAATATCACCGGCTTTAGGATTTTTAGCTAAAAAATTGATGATGTCTTGGCGTTCTTCAGTGGATAAATGCTTTTCAGCAAAAGAAATATAACTTGGCAGTTCAGCAACAGTATTCATTTTTATTTTCAAGTGTTTAAATTTGCCAAATTCTACCACAGCCTCACCACAAAAAAGCCCACTCTCCCGTTCAACACCAAAGTGCAGGCTTTTGGCAAAAAATAGTAAAATGTAGTGTTCCTTTTCACACAAATGAAATTCAAATGAAGCTAGTTTATATTATCGAAAACGGCAGCGGTCATAAAAAAATTGGTGTGACTGCCAACATTCAAAAACGAATGACGCAACTCAACACGGCTATTTCTACAGGAATTCGGAGTGTCATTATTTCGGAATTTATGCCGAATGCTTACACGCTTGAAAAACAATTGCATAAAGCAAATAAGGAACACCGATTAAATGGCGAGTGGTTTCGTGAAATTGTGGATTTTTGTGACGTTGAATTTTCTTATTTAGAAGGGAACTTGCTTAAAAACAAGGATTTCTTTTTTATGTTTCAACAAAGTTTGAAATTGATTGCAAGCTGTGAAGAATTGAACGGCACCGACTTAAAAGTATTTATGTTTTTATTGTCCGAACTGGATTTTGAAAATTATATCCGTGTCACGCAAAAACGAATTGTTGAACACACCAAAATCAAACAACAACACGTCAGCACGGCATTAACGAAACTGACCAAACTCAACATTATCGAAAAAGTCACGCTAGACAATCTGAAAGCCTATCGCCTCAATCCAAGTTACGCCTGGAAAGGCAAAATCAGTTCGTTTCAAAAAGACGAAAAAGAACGCAAACAACAGGCCATTAGCGAAGCAAAAATTGTCCAAATCAAACAAAGAATGGCGGTGGCTGAAGAACCCCAAGCCGTTCCTGAAGAACTTCCAACCCCGCCCGAAGACGAACCACAAACCCCGTCAGATTAACCATAAAAAAGCCCACTCTCCCGTTCAACACCAAAGCGCGGGCTTTCTTTTTACATCAAGCAAAGCAGGTCAAACAACTACCCGCTGCTCTGGCAATTTCTCTGCTAACCAAAGTTTAATCAAGGATTGCCGTGCAACACCTAATCGTGCCGATTCTCTATCAATTGAATCAATCATCCATGTCGGAAAAGTAATACTTACACTTTCACGATTAGGGCGACGAATACTTGCCATATCAAGATACGGAATAACGCTATCTTCACCGTCGTCAAAAATCTTATCAAAGTCTTCAGTTTTCATAAATTCTCACCTCATCTGTTCGTGAACGCCTGACAGAAATTAAACGTACATTTGATTCTCTGTATGTGATTATTGCTGTCCAATGTTTGTTGTGCATTAAACCAATCGTCAAATAACGTTGTTCGCCTTCACTTTGAATTGCAATCTCTACTCGGTCGCAATCTTCCCATAAAAGCTGCGCTCCTTCAAAATCAACACCATGTTTAATTTTGTTTGATTCACTTTTATTCTCATCCCATTCAAATTTCATCACTGATTCCATCTTTAAACCAGCCCAAATTCTACCACACCCTCCAACATGAAGAACCCCCGCCTTCTCTCGTCGGCGGGTTCCGTTTATGGCATCAAGCAAAGCGGATTAAACAACCACCCACTTTACAATATCAGTAAATTTTCAGCACAGTCTGTTTGAAGCACATTGCCACTACGTTGCAACACAAAAAATCCACGGTCTAAGGCTTCTTTTTTTGCCACTTCGTTCACATGAAATGCCGCCAATGCGCCGTAAAGTTTGTAATCGTTAAACCAAGGAAACAGCGTTTTAAAATTACGCATTTTACGTTCGAGCTTATCTAAATCATTTTGGTGCGCCTTGTATTTCACTTCGATGATGCCCACAGATTCACCGTTTGTCATCACTAAATCGTACTCTTCTTGAATTTGACCACGATGCTTTTTCATGTTGGTTGCAATGTCATCAAAGTGTATCGAACCCAAATGCGCGTCTTCTTCCAAGCTGTTAAAGAAAAATTCCTCAGCTACATCACCTTGATTTTTCTTCATGTTGCCAAAATCAATGCCTATGCGCTTTAACTTCTCATCGGTTTTTCGCATTTGCTCTTCTGTTCGATTCATTTGCTCATCAGTCTTCTTTTGAGCAATCGCCAAACTCGCTACCAATTCCTTTAATTCTTCGTCTGTCATTTTAACTACCTTCAAACTTCGTTTAAATTTTAAAGCCAAATCATACCACAACAAAAAAGCCCACTCTCCCGTTCACAGAAGAGCGGGCTTTTTCATAGTATCAAGCAAAGCAGGTCAAAACTTAACTTGCTTTTGCTTTCCCCCCTTTAAAGGGGGGCAGGCCTCACTTCAACCTCTTTCAAAATCACCGAAACGACCCCATTCAATTCCGAAAACACCTGCGCGTTATCAAACCGAATCACTTTCAAACCTAACGATTCCAACACTTTCGTGCGCTCAAAATCATACGCGATTGCGTCAGGTTCATAATGCTGCGAACCATCCAACTCAATCACCAACTTCGCCTCAACACCGTAAAAATCCACAATGTAACCCGCTATTGGTCTTTGACGATTGAACTGCACGCCCAAAATCTGTTTGCGTCGAATGTGATACGACAAAAACTCCTCCGCGCCCGTTTGGTTTTTTCTCAATTCCCGCGCTAACGGTTTGGTCGTTCTTGAATATGGCAACATCTTTTCCTCCTCCGAGATTAAAGCAACATCCCCCCTGCCCCCCTTCAAAGGGGGGAAAGCAAAAGCCCACTCTCCAGTTCAACACCAAAGCGCAGGCTTTTGGCAAAAAATAGTAAAATGTAGTGTTCCTTTTCACACAAATGAAATTCAAATGAAGCTAGTTTATATTATCGAAAACGGCAGCGGTCATAAAAAAATTGGTGTGACTGCCAACATTCAAAAACGAATGACGCAACTCAACACGGCTATTTCTACAGGAATTCGGAGTGTCATTATTTCGGAATTTATGCCGAATGCTTACACGCTTGAAAAACAATTGCATAAAGCAAATAAGGAACACCGATTAAATGGCGAGTGGTTTCGTGAAATTGTGGATTTTTGTGACGTTGAATTTTCTTATTTAGAAGGGAACTTGCTTAAAAACAAGGATTTCTTTTTTATGTTTCAACAAAGTTTGAAATTGATTGCAAGCTGTGAAGAATTGAACGGCACCGACTTAAAAGTATTTATGTTTTTATTGTCCGAACTGGATTTTGAAAATTATATCCGTGTCACGCAAAAACGAATTGTTGAACACACCAAAATCAAACAACAACACGTCAGCACGGCATTAACGAAACTGACCAAACTCAACATTATCGAAAAAGTCACGCTAGACAATCTGAAAGCCTATCGCCTCAATCCAAGTTACGCCTGGAAAGGCAAAATCAGTTCGTTTCAAAAAGACGAAAAAGAACGCAAACAACAGGCCATTAGCGAAGCAAAAATTGTCCAAATCAAACAAAGAATGGCGGTGGCTGAAGAACCCCAAGCCGTTCCTGAAGAACTTCCAACCCCGCCCGAAGACGAACCACAAACCCCGTCAGATTAACCACAAAAAAGCCCACTCTCCCGTTCAACACCAAAGCGCGGGCTTTCTTTTTATGTCGGTTCACCGCAGGATAATAATTCAGACATTTCTGGACAACCTGCCCAGTCCAGCGGATAAACACCTTGTGCCACATCACGATGAAATGTTTAATAAGACCAATCTCGCACACGCTTCACCAACCCATGTTTTAACGGATTGATGGCAATGTAATCACGATGATGCGAATAATCCATGTCGGTTGTAATGCAATGTTCCCAATAGCGACGTTGCCAAAAAGTGGATTCACGGTGTTTTATTTTGGAAGAAGTTAGCCAATCCTCCTTATGATAATAATCTGCACAGTTTTTTGAAACCAGCGGTTTGATTTGTCCCCAACGCATCGGGTAAGCGGCATCGCCTGGCGGCAACGTCCAGATGCAATGTAAATGATCGGGCAACAAAACAAAAGCGTCAATCGTGAACGGATAACGTGATTGTACGGTTTTGATAGCATTTCGCAACGCGACCCGTACCCGTTCGTCACAAAGAATGGGACGGCGGCGATAAGTCACCACGGTAAAAAAGTAGGTTGCACCTGGTAAATCAGTACGGCGATAACGTGACATTAGAAATCCTTTGTAGGGTGGGCTGCGCCCACCATTGATGATGGAGGAATTCATTATTTCACAAATTGAAGACACAAAAAAATCGCCCCCAGTTTCCCGAGGACGATTCATTTTTCAACCGTATGTTGTTGTCAAGAAGGTGGGCAGAACAACATTGCCCACCTCACCTGGCTACCTGGCTTATTAAGAATGTTTATCACGATGTTTTTGCTTTTCTCTAGCGTCGTATAACACAACCGCTAACATTAAAAGTGCAAAGACGCCAACACCCACTAATGATTCAATTGCCATCATCTTCTCCTCTTCTCAAAATAAAAGACATTACAAAAAAAGTAACCGCGAGTGAAATCAAAACTGTTATCTCAAAAGAACCAATCTTTTTATCAACAAAACCACCCAACAACGTGGCAATAATTGATGCAGTTCCAAGATTGTCCATTACTTTCGCTAAACCTTCACTCTGGCCTTTGTTAAACAATTGCATTTCAGTTCCCATTATTTTCAAAAAAGCCCACTCTCCCGTTCAACACCAAAGAGCGGGCTTTCTTATTTCACATCACGCATGACTAAATCCAGAAAAACTCAACTGCGTCATTTCATGAAACATCATTCTGCCGCGTGCTTTTTCAACGTCCTTCATTGCCGACGCTAAAAGCATTGGATTTTCCTCGTTAATAGCGTCCAAATACTCCGCAATTGCTTCTTCACTGTCTAAATAATCTAAAGCATCAAAACGTGAAATAATTATTTCTTTTTTCATTTTCCCTCCAAAACTAGTTGTTTCTTCATTTTCTTCGCTTCAACAATGTCGCGCTTTTGTGTTTTCTTATCGCCGCCAAGCAATAACAAATAAATCACGTCAGCTTGTTGATAAAAATAGACTCGATAACCTGCGCCAACATCAATACGTATTTCATAAACACCTTCACCGACTGGCTTGTAATCACCAAAGTTCCCAATTTCAGCATTTTTAATTCGTGCTGCAATTCGTGTTCTAGCTTTTAAATCCCGTAATGAGGTTGCGTCATAGTATCCAAAACGCTGATATTTTCTAATATTTGTTAATAATCTTAATGCGTTGTTTTCAGTGAAAATCCAGTATAAAATGCACTTGCTGGCACTGTTCCTTCTGGCGAAAACCAAGCCCTTTGCCAGCAAACAAAGAGCGGAGCGGTTTTATAGCTTCGCATTGGTAGATACACCCGCTCATAACACTATTATGGGATGCAGTTAACGAAAGTTAAGAAAAAAGTATCGGTTAGCCAACTGTTAAATTTATCTGTTTTATTTATTGTGAACATGGTGGCATTTTAGTTCATTTTCTCTATTTGAAACACAACAAAAAAGCCCACTCTCCCGTTCAACACCAAAGCGCGGGCTTTCTTTTTTCACAACCCCCGCCTTCTCTTGTCGGCGGGTTCTTTTGTTGTCAAGAAGGTGGGCAGAACAACATTGCCCACACCGCCTGGCTTCCGTGTAAAAATAAGAGATATAGCGAATGAGACGTGGCGCGGCTTTAAGTGGCACATTGTAACTTGTGCAGATGCAATATGTAATTTGTGTAGGTTATAAATCAACCTGTGTGGGTGCAATATATAACTTTATTTCGAGTTTAACTTTTTTTAGAGTTTAACCCATTTATAAGTTTAACTTGATTTTAGGTTAAACTTAATGATAAGGTTTAACGTTGCGTTAACTTAATTTTAGGATAGAAATGGCGGTTGAAGTTTATGAAAAAAGAGAGCAGCTCGTAGATAACAACACGGGTGAATTATTGCGTGATACCACCAGCTTTGAAGAAATAAATCGTGGCGTAAGTGAGCCGCCGTATATGAAAGTTTATCTCGAAGACCTTGGAGCCTTTAAACGCCTAACGGCAGGTGAAGTTAAAATCCTTGTTTATGTTGCAGCAACGGTGACTTATGAGGGCGAGATATTTTTACCTATGGTTATTAGACGGCGTATTTCAGAATCAGCAGGGTGCAAAATACAATCCGTGACAAATGCAATTTATACATTTCTGGCTGCAGGAATTTTAAAACGAGTAGAGGCGACCATCTTTGCGCTCAATCCAGATTATTTTGCGAAAGGCGCGTGGCGTGTAATTCGAGAACAACGTAAAGCCTTTCAATCGATTACAACGTATTACCCGAACGGCGCGAAAAAAACGATGACGCAGATTGTCGAAACAAGCGAAGAACCTTCTCCAATTGATGAAAATATAGCCAAAAGCGAACCCCAAAACCTTTTAGATTAACCACAAAAAAGCCCACTCTCCAGTTCAACACCAAAGAGCGGGCTTTCTTTTTTCACAACCCCCGCCTTCTCTCGTCGGCGGGGTTTGTTTATGACATCAAGCAAAGCAGGTCAAAACTCAATTTACATCACCAACAAATTTTCGCCACAATCGGTTTGCAAAACATTACCGCTACGTTGCAACACAAAAAAGCCCTGATTTAACGCGGCTTCTTTTGCATCGTCATTGATATGAAATGACGCAATTGCACCGTAAAGTTTGTAAGCCTCATAAATTGGAAATAACTTTTTAAAGTTTTGCATTTTACGTTCTAACTTTTTCAAGTCGTTTTCATGGACTTTGTATTTCACTTCGACAATGCCGACCGCTTCACCATTGGTCATCACAATGTCGTATTCCTCTTGGAATTTACCACGTTGCTTATGCTGATTTTTGGTAATGTCATCAAAATGAACTGAGCCTAAATGCGTGTCGTCAGCCAAACTGTTAAAGAAAAATTCTTCCGCAACATCGCCTTGATTCCGTGCGATATTCCCCAATAAATCGCCCACTTTATCAAGTTTTCGATCAGATTCTTTTTGTGCCAATAACAACTCTGCAATTTGCTCATCCGTTCTATTCATTTGCTCATCAGTCTTCTTTTGAGCAATCGCCAAACTCGCTACCAATTCCTTCAATTCTTCATCTGTCATTTTTGATTTCCAAATCTGTTAAAAGTTGCCAAATCATATCACAACAAAAAAGCCCACTCTCCAGTTCAACACCAAAGAGCGGGCTTTCTTTTTTCACAACCCCCGCCTTCTCTCGTCGGCGGGTTCTTTTGTTGTCAAGAAGGTGGGCAGAACAACATTGCCCACCCTACCTGGCTTCGTGACAAAGGAATGAGGGTTTTGTTAGCTGTTCAAAATAGATTTTTTCAAATCCCGATAAAAATTTTCGTGTGTGCCATAAGCCAGCAACATCAAAACCAAAGTCTCTTTTTGATAACGATATGCCAATAACATTTGATTTATATTGACCTTGAACTTATAAACTCGCACACCATTCAAATCGCTAGTTTTTAAATCACCAAGCTCTGGTTGTGCTATCAATGTTTTAATCACCTCATCTAGCAATTCTTTCTCTGATTTATGTAGCTTTTTCACTGTCTTGATAAACAAATTACTCTGTAAAATTTTCATCCAAACTGATACTCAGAAATATCGCCAGACTCAACTTGTTGTAAGCTGACCAAAATATCTTTTACAAAACTCATCGGTAAATCAGGATTTTCCTCTGCAATTCTGCCCAATTTTGCCCAATACTCAATTTGTGTAGGTAATGAACGGTGCATCACTGTTGCCATTATCTGTGCATCATTCACAAAATCATTTGATAATTCAATAATAGCCATTTTCAAATATCTCCAAAAAATCCAAAACCAAATCATAACACAAATAAAAACCGCCTTCCTTTCGTCCAGCGGTTTCTTTTTTCACAACCCCCGCCTTCTCTCGTCGGCGGGGTTTGTTTAGTATCAAGCAAAGCAGGTCAAAACTCAACTTGTTTTACAATTTAGACGGGCTGACTTTGGCATTTCCAAAACCTTGATGGTCAGTTAATAAGCCTTCGTCGTGCCTTAAAATTTCGCCAGTTTCCTTATCTTTAAGTAATTTTTTATAGTAATTATTTTCTCGGTCAATAATCTGTTCGCGATAAATATATTTTTCCCTGTCACGGTTAAAATCGTCTCCTACTTTTTCCTCTATAAATGGTCGTTTTTCACCAACACGCTTTCCTGTTATTTTTGTATCAAGACCAATCGTGACCTTGTCTTCAAAACTAAGGCTAATCAATTTACTAAGACTACCACATTCTGGGCAGGCTCTATCGCCTCCTGCAATACTCAAATCACATTCAAATATACTTCCACAATCGCTACAAGTTACTTTATCTCTCATGATTTAACTCACTTTATTCAATGAAGAAGTTTTATAAATCGAATTTTTAGCAGCTGGTTTTTTATATACCTCCAACTTTTTCAACCCATCAACTAAGACATCAAAACCCGAAATGTTTTGCCCTATAGCTACCCTGCCGTTTATTTCAAACTTCTTAGATTTGAGTTCATTCATTGCAGCTTCAATAAATTCTTTAGAACCATCAACAATTACCGCATACATAAAAATCTCCAAAAAATTAAAAGAAAATTGTCACACCCAACAAAATGGGGATTTTAAAATCAACTTTCAAGTCAGAAACTCACAAAACAAAAAAACCGCCTTACCTCAGCAAGATAAGACGATTCATTTTTCAACCGACTGTGGTTGTCAAGAAGGTGGGCAGAACAACATTGCCCACCCTACCTGGCTGATAAGGTTTCGAGTTCGTAGTTTTGGTTGTCTATGGTGATTATTGTCATCTTTGTTGGTTCCTTTTTAAATAATTATGCCGCTGCAACTTGTTTTGGTAATGCTGTCAAAATCGCCCTTAATGCCCTATTCACGGCATCTGCCGTAGTAAAAACTTTAGCCACATCTTCGTCGAGCGTGACATTAACAACCTGCTTGGCAAATCGGTTTGGTTTAGCTTTGCTATAATCAAAATGATATTCGGGTAATAAATCTTCAGTTTCTGTGATCGCGTTCATAATTTTTCACCTCAGTAGTTGTTGCAGGTCTAGCACTAATAATTCGGATTACATCAGCACGTTCTGTAAAAGAAATGACTAATAATTGCCGTGCATTTGATGTTCCTATAATTAACTCTCTTTGCTCTCCAATTGAGTTCCAAACATCATCGAAAATGTTAGCCAATCCGTCATCAAACACCGTTTTAGCTTCTTCAAAATCAACGCCATGTTTCTTTAAATTACTTGCTGCTTTAACGTCATCCCATTCAAATTTCATCACTGATTCCATCTTTAAACCAGCCCAAATTCTACCACACCCCCACAACAAAAAAGCCCACTCTCCAGTTCAACACCAAAGAGCGGGCTTTTTCATTTTACAACCCAACTAAACATGTTCCATCACTTTCATAATTCCCGCCATTAACGCTATTGATGCACCTAACATTGCACCCAGTTTAATCGTCATTCGATATTCTGTTGCTTGCATTTCTGCGCGTATTGTTTGAATTTCAGCGCGTACCGACTGCATTTCAGACTTTAACGTCAATTCTAATTCTTTTAAATCCCCTTTCGTCACCGTTTCCGTTTCGTCTTGAACATTACGAAACGCTTTCGCCATTCCTTCAGCTTGTTTTTGCTCAAAACCCGATTCTGTCAAAGTTTGTACAAATTGTAATGTATCAAACATAATCGCCGCCATAAAATTTACTCCCGTTTTATATTTTTAAAAACATTCAAAAAAACTGTCCTCCAGTTCAACACCAAAGAGCGGGCTTTTTCATTTCACATCAAGCAAAGCAGGTCAAACAACCACCCGCGTTACTGGATTTCAAAATCATAACAACTTCACTAACGTTGCTACAATTCCTATTGCGACAACCATCATGCCGCCCATTTTGGAGTGTCAGGATTCGGGTGGTTGTCTATGGTGATTGCTGTCATCTTGGGTTGATTTCCTTTTGGTTACTTTTTCATGCCTAACTGAACTAAGATTACATTCTCGATTTGCTTCATTTCTTGAGCTGAAACATTGCCAATAAAGTTACTGAATCGTTGCTTGTCAGCGGTAGTCAATTGGTCAGCCATTGCTTTACTTTCTTTGTTCCCAATCGTTACCAGGGCTTCACTTGGATAAAGCCGCCCCGTGTTGCTTGTGAGTGGCACGATTTGGACACGATTCATTACCGAATTAGCCGCATCATTGCTGACGATAACGGCAGGGCGTTTCTTGCGAATTTCACCGCCCAAAGCAGGCTCGAAATCTACCCACCATATTTCACCGCGCTTCATTGGCAACGTCCCTAATCAGCGCATTGCACCATTCGTCAGCATCCCTTTCGCGATCTGTATCTGCTGCCATTGCACGATATGCTTCGGTTAAATCAGAAGATTCGGTACTACTACCTAAATACTTTGCCAAAATATCATTCACAATTTCATCAACAGAAGCCTTAGCCTGTTGTGCAATTGAACGAACTTGTGTGTCTAAATTTGCATTAAGTGTAATTGTCGTCATTTCTGTAGTCTCCAATATTCAGCCCAAATTCTACCACAGCCCCACCACAAAAAAGCCCACTCTCCAGTTCAACACCAAAGAGCGGGCTTTCTTTTTTCACAACCCCCGCCTTCTCTCGTCGGCGGGGGTTGTGTATGGCATCAAGCAAAGCAGGTCAAACAACCACCCGCTTTACATAAATTGTTTTGCAAAATGGGTAATTGCCAAACCTAGCAATGCGCCCACCATCCATTTCAACAGATTTAAATCTGCTTTCAATGGAGCAAGCTCAATTTGTAAGTCTTTCTTCGTGACTAACTCAGATTCGGTAATCGCCGCCTGTAACGCCTCAATCAACGATTCAGCTTGTTTTTCTTCAAATCCAGAATCTTTTAATTTACGAACAAACTTGTGTGTATCAAACGTAACAGCCGCCATAAAATTTACTCCCGTTTTATATTTTTAAAATCATTTCAAAAAAGCCCACTCTCCAGTTCAACACCAAAGAGCGGCTTTTTGCTTTCCCCCCTTTAAAGGGGGGCTGGGGGGAGAGCGAAGCGAGGGGGCTTGCTTTAAACTCGCATTTCGACCTCTTTCAAAATCACCGAAACGACTCCATTCAAATTTTCAAAAATCGCTGAATTGTCAAACCGAATCACTTTCAACCCCAGGGATTCCAACACTTTCGTGCGTTCCAAATCATACGCGATTGCGTCAGACTCAAAATGCTGCGAACCATCCAACTCAATCACCACAACGCTTGCACACCGTAAAAATCCACAATGTAACCCGCTATCGGTCTTTGTCGATTGAACTGCACACCCAAAATCTGCTTTCGTCGAATGTGATACCACAACAACTCCTCCGCGCCCGTTTGGGTTTTTCTCAATTCCCGCGCTAACGGTTTCGTCGTTCTTGAATACGGCAACATCTTTTCCTCCTCCGAGATTAAAGCAACATCCCCCCTGCCCCCCTTCAAAGGGGGGAAAGCAAAAGCCCACTCTCCAGTTCAACACCAAAGAGCGGGCTTTCTTTTTTCACAGTTTTAAGCAAGCTCCAACATCGACGGCTCTGGTATTTCAAAACCTTTAAATTCCAATGCTTTCATTGTTGAAATAAGCGCGTCACGCCCATTTTTAATCGCTTCGTTTATGGTTTCGCCATCCGAAATACATTCTGAAAAATCTGGATACGAAATCAAAAAACCCCCACCGTTCTCTCTCGAAAGCGGATAAATTTCAAAATGATAATCGTCTGGATTAAACATAACTCAACTCTCTTAAAATAAGTGCTACGAATTTTTTAATATAAATCGGTTTAATTGGGCGATGCGCTGGAACAGATAACGTTCTGCCATCCTCGGTAATGAAAACACAATGACTACCACCATCATGTCGCCAATCAACACCATTTTGTTTTGCTACAGTTTGCAATTGAGAAATTTCCCAGTCATTTGGATTATTTTTCATTGCGTTTAATAATTTAACGGATTTACTCATAACATTTTCAATTCTCCGTGTCATATTTTCATTCATTTCAAAAAAGCCCACTCTCCAGTTCAACACCAAAGAGCGGGCTTTCTTTTTTCACAACCCCCGCCTTCTCTCGTCGGCGGGTTTTGTTGATATTATCAAGCAAAGCAGGTCAAAACACTATCTGTTTTACTTTCTCATACAAGGTTTCGGGCGCAATATCCGCTCCGTTTTCCCATGCAATCGTTCCACCGTCAATCATCGCAGATTGAAACAAAGTCAAATCACACAACGGTTTGAAAATGTCCCATTTTTTAATATATTCTGAAAAATCAACCTCACCACCACTTTCATCGTCAAAAACAATTTTAAAAACATAATCCCGTTGATATTGAATTTCGATAACCTTATTAAAATTCCACATAAAAAAAACACCTCAATTTAATGGTTCTATTTTCAAAATTTCTTTTCCGTCTTGCGCTAACTGCCAATCTTTTTCGAGTTCAACTGCGTGCAAATCAATCCACTCGCGCACCAATTTTGTGGCGGTTCTTGAATTCAACGAACCTTTGAGAATGTTGCCATCAAAATCAAACAACGCATCATTGCCTTGATATTCGGCGTGAAAGTGCGGCGGATTATGTTCACTGTGGAACATCCTAATGATAATTCCAAAAAATCTCGAAATAATTGGCATAAAAACTCCCCAAAATAAATTTATAAAAAAACCGCCTTACCTCAACAAGATAAGACGGTTCTTTTTTCACAACCCCCGCCTTCTCTCGTCGGCGGGTTCTTGTTTATGGTATCAAGCAACAGCAGCCTGTCCGAAATTTGTTTGAGACATCGATAATGAATCGACTTGAACCTCAAATCGATTCCGAAAATCTTTTTTTAAAACCAACTCATTCGGCAATGGTAAAAAATCCTTCACCACTTTAACCTTAACGTCATCACCCAAAAAATCATCACTGTAAATTATTTTCTTTTTCATAAATTTTCTTCCCCTTTCGCCAATAACCCGCACCAATAATACGAATACGATTGTGACGATAAGTAAATCGAACCGTCAAAATACTCGAACCATCTTTGTTTTTACCCAAACAATAAAATCGCGGCTCAACTAAACATGTTCCATCACTTTCATAATTCCCGCCATTAACGCTATTGATGCACCTAACATTGCACCCAGTTTAATCGTCATTCGATATTCTGTTGCTTGCATTTCTGCGCGTATCGACTGCATTTCAGCCTTTAACGTCAATTCTAATTCTTTTAAATCCCCTTTCGTCACCGTTTCCGTTTCGTCTTGAACATTACGAAACGCTTTCGCCATTCCCTCGGCTTGTTTTTGTTCAAATCCAGACTCCGTTAACGTTTGTACAAATTGTAATGTATCAAACATAATCGCTGCCATAAAATTTACTCCCGTTTTATATTTTTAAATTCATTCAAAAAAGCCCACTCTCCAGTTCAACACCAAAGAGCGGGCTTTCTTTTTTCACAACCCCCGCCTAAGCCGCCTTTTTAACATCTCGCCATGTATCATAAGCCAAATAGGCTAAAAAACTCACAAAACCAATCATCATTACTGCAAGTAAAATACTATTCATTTTCCAAGTCCTCCAATAATCGTTTCATTCGTTTGTAACTCCAAAAAGCAAATGCCAAACTGCAAAACAATCCTGCGCCAGCTAGTGATAACACCCAAAAACTAACGATTAAATATCGTTCCGCCGCCCAGCCAATGACCGCTAAAATTACGGCTAACGCGGCAAAAAACATTTTTTCGTGAAATGCAATCTTGGCTTTAATTCTGTCTATTTTTGGCATTTCAGTTCCCATTATTTTCAAAAAAGCTCACTCTCCAGTTCAACACCAAAGAGCGGGCTTTCTATTGTACAACTACATACATCGAGCAAAGCCTATTTTTTGCTTTCCCCCCTTTGAAGGGGGGCAGGGGGGCTGTGCTTTAAAGCCTCACTTCGACTTCTTTCAAAATCACCGAAACGACTCCATTCAAATTTTCAAAAATCGCTGAATTATCAAATCGAATCACTTTCAAACCTAACGATTCCAACACTTTCGTGCGCTCAAAATCATACGCGATTGCGTCAGGTTCATAATGCTGCGAACCATCCAACTCAATCACCAACTTCGCTTGCACACCGTAAAAATCCACAATGTAACCCGCTATCGGTCTTTGTCGATTGAACTGCACACCCAAAATCTGCCTTCGTCGAATGTGATACCACAACAACTCCTCCGCGCCCGTTTGGGTTTTTCTCAATTCCCGCGCTAACGGTTTCGTCGTTCTTGAATACGGCAACATCTTTTCCTCCTCCGAGATTAAAGCACAGCCCCCCTGTGCCCCCCTTCAAAGGGGGGAAAGCAAAAGCCCACTCTCCAGTTCAACACCAAAGAGCGGGCTTTCTTTTTTCACAACCCCCGCCTTCTCTCGTCGGCGGGGGTTGTGTATGGCATCAAGCAAAGCAGGTCAAACCACCACACGCTTTACAATGAATCGTGTTCAAAAATGTAAAAGCCGTAAAAGAGAACACCTAAAAAAGCCGCCATCGTTAACACAACTAAAAAAGTAGCCATCATAACTCCCTTAATTCTTTAGTTTTCTTGAAAAGTAATCGTAGTAACAAAAAAAGAAACACAATTAAAACATTGATACTCACAATCGCAATGTAAAACTTAACACTAATATCGTGATTGTCATACAGCGTTGAAACAGCACCTGCTAGCGCAACAATCACACCAATTCCGAGAGAAAATAACGTCCGCAGTGTATTCAACGTTTCTTTCACCTCATCAATCTTCGCCATAACGCTCCTTTCATTTCAAAAAAGCCCACTCTCCAGTTCAACACCAAAGAGCGGGCTTTCTTTTTTCACATCAAGCCGCCATAGCAGAATTATGCGCGTGGTGATTATGCGAAACATATTTTTTAGCGTGTGTTTCTTTCCGCACAACTTGTAATTTTTTCGGATGGTGAGTAATCACCCCATCCACTTTTTCACCCGAAGCATGGGCAATTGCTTGTTCCAAACTTTTACAAAGTCTTTCAAAATCATCGTCATTCATTGTTTTTCTCCCGATACTTTTTTCTTAACTTTCGTTAACTGCATCCCATAATAGTGTTATGAGCGGGTGTATCTACCAATGCGAAGCTATAAAACCGCTCCGCTCTTTGTTTGCTGGCAAAGGGCTTGGTTTTCGCCAGAAGGAACAGTGCCAGCAAGTGCATTTTATACTGGATTTTCACTGAAAACAACGCATTAAGATTATTAACAAATATTAGAAAATATCAGCGTTTTGGATACTATGACGCAACCCTACAGTGTCAGTCATCAGTATTTTTACTAAGCCTGCTAATCTTTGTTGCTGTTTTATCGTTAAATCAGTTTGTGTCTCTTTTGCGTACATAATCAACAAATACAGCGGCAACTTTTCATTGTGAAAATAGTAAATGATTCGCACGCCACCACTTTTTCCTTTGTTATCTTTGCCCCAGCGTAATTTTCTAAGACCATTCGTGCCTGGAATCACATCACCCTTTTTGGGATTTCTAGCCAAATAATCCACAATTTCTTGGCGTTCTTCTTCACGAAAGTATTTTTCGGCGATCGGTATAAGCGTCTAATTCGGTAACTGTATTTAACATTTAGTTATATCTCTAAAAAATTACGTTCTGATAAATCACTTTTCAACACACAGCATTTAACGTTCAATTTTAAAACTTAAAAAATCACGTCAAACCCAGACAACCTTTAAAAAGCATATATCGTTCTAAAAATTCAAAAAAGCCCACTCTCCAGTTCAACACCAAAGAGCGGGCTTTCTTTTCTCACAACCCCCGCCTTCTCTCGTCGGCTGGTTTTGTTGATATTATCAAGCAAAGCAGGTCAAAACTCAATTTACATCACCAACAAATTTTCGCCACAATCTGTTTGCACCACTTTTCCACTGCGTTGCAGCACAAAAAATCCTTGATTTAAGGCTTCTTCTTTTGCTTTATCGTAAAAATTGAACGAGGCAATTGCGCCATAAAGTTTGTAATCTTTAAACCAAGGGAATAACGTTTTAAAATTTCGCATCTTGCGTTCTAACTGTTTTAAGTCGTTTTCATGCGCCTTGTACTTGACTTCAACGATGCCAATTGCGTCACCGTTAGTCATCACAATATCGTATTCCTCTTGCAAATTGCCACGATGTTTAAATTGGCTTTTCACAATATCATCAAAATGAATTCCGCCTAAATGTGGGTCATCAAGCAAGCTATTAAAGAAAAACTCTTCTGCAATATCCCCTTGATTTTTCTTCATGTTGCCAAAATCAACGCCAACACGCTTTAACGTAGCATTTGTTTCTTGTATCTGAGCATCCAATCTATCTGACTTAATCGCCAAACTCGCTACCAACTCTTTCAATTCTTCGTCTGTCATTTTTTTTTCTCCGATTTGTCTAACATTTGCCAAATCATAACACACAAAAAAACCCACTCTCCCGTTCAACACCAAAGAGCGGGCTTTCTGATTCTACATCACATCACGCAAAGCCGGTCAAAACTTAACTTGCTTTTTGCTTTCCCCCCTTTGAAGGGGGGCAGGGGGGATGTGCTTTAAAGCCTCACTTCGACTTCTTTCAAAATCACCGAAACGACCCCATTCAACTCCGAAAACACCTGCGACACTCAAACCGAATCACTTTCAACCCCAACGATTCCAACACTTTCGTGCGCTCAAAATCATACGCCAGCGCGTCAGGTTCATAATGCTGCGAACCATCCAACTCAATCACCAACTTCGCCTCAACACCGTAAAAATCGACAATGTAACCCGCTATCGGTCTTTGACGATTGAACTGCACACCCAAAATCTGTTTGCGGCGAATTTGTGACCACAATAATTCCTCCGCGCCCGTTTGGTTTTTTCTCAATTCCCGCGCTAACGGTTTTGTCGTTCTTGAATACGGCAACATCTTTTCCTCCTCCGAGATTAAAGCACATCCCCCCTGCCCCCCTTCAAAGGGGGGAAAGCAAAAGCCCACTCTCCAGTTCAACACCAAAGAGCGGGCTTTCTTTTTTCACAACCCCCGCCTTCTCTCGTCGGCGGGTTTTGTGTATGGCATCAAGCAAAGCAGGTCAAACAACCACCCGCTTTACAGGATGACAAATCAAGCCGCCTTGCCATAAATTTCTTCTATCGATAACAGTTTGGGCAATTCCATATTCTCATTTTTGTATATCGTGATAGTTTCATTCACAAGATTACACAGCGCGTTAAAAACTTCTTTTTCGTTATCACCATGACAGCCGCCATACATCAAACTAGGACAGGTTCCAACATAACATTGGTCTTCTTCAGACCATTCCACGATTTTTGGATAATGATTATTTGTTTTCATTTTTTGATTCCTCCAGCGCAATTTTAACTGCTTTAATCAAGTAATGCTTTGCATCTTCACCAAATTTGCTGGGAATAGTGACCAGTTTGGTAACATTTGGATGTTTATAATTTCGATGACTACCTTTGCCACCTGTATTTTCAAATCCTGCTGATTCCAAAATGGCTATCAGTTCTCTAATCTTTGGTGGCACTTCATTCTCCAAATCATTCAAAAAAGCCCACTCTCCAGTTCAACACCAAAGAGCGGGCTTTCAAGTTTTACAACATCACATCAAACGGGCAACACAACCACCCGCTTTAAAGAATTTCAAAATCATAACAACTTCACTAACGTTGCTACAATTCCTATTGCGACAACCATCATGCCGCCCATTTTTAATATCAAACGTAATTCAAGTGTTTCTATTTTATTTTCTAATCGAAGAATATCCGATTTCGTTGCTAATTGGTTATCCAATGCTTCAGAAAACGCATCTTTTTGTGCTTCAGCAATCGCACTCGCGTGTTCACGAGACACCCCTGCTTTTTCTAATCGTTCGACGAATTTTAAGGTATCAAACGTAATGGAACTCATCATTTTCTCCTCAATCATTCAAAAATCACCCTGATTTTGCCAAACAACTTAACAAAAACAGAGGGAAAATAACATCACATCAAGCAAAGCAGGTCAAACCACCACCCGCTTTTCTAAATTACAACTAATGAAAAAACGCAATTTTAATCAACGCGCTTGTGATTATACCAAGCATTACCAAAATGGTTTTGTTTGTCCATTTGGTAAAGTTAATGTCTTGGCGCATATCAGACATTTCTTTGCTGATAGCATGAAAGCCATCTTTCATTTCGCCGCGTATTTGTTCGACTCTTAAATCTAAATGGTCTTTCGTGACCGTATCGCCTTGAACTTTTGCGATTGTTTTTGCAATCGACTCAGCTTGAGATCGTTCAATGCCAACTTCTATCATCTCGGTCGTTGCTTGTAATGTATCAAAGTATGCCATGACAATTCCTGCTAGTTTTTAAAATCATTCAAAAAAACCGCTCTCCAGTTCAACATCAAAGAGCGGTTCTTTTTCACCGCTTTTTGCTTTCCCCCCTTTGAAGGGGGGCAGGGGGGATGTGCTTTAAACTCGCATTTCGACTTCTTTCAAAATCACCGAAACGACCCCAGTCAATTCCGAGAACACCTGCGACACTCAAACCGAATCACTTTCAACCCCAACGATTCCAACACTTTCGTTCGTTCCAAATCATACGCCAGCGCGTCAGGTTCAAAATGCTGCGAACCATCCAACTCAATCACCAACTTCGCCTCAACACCGTAAAAATCCACAATGTAACCCGCTATCGGTCTTTGTCGATTGAACTGCACGCCCAAAATCTGTTTGCGGCGAATGCGATACCACAATAATTCCTCCGCTCCCGTTTGATTCTTACGCAATTCTCGCGCTAACGGTTTCGTCACTCTTGAATACGGCAACATCTTTTCTACCTTCGAGATTAAAGCACATCCCCCCTGCCCCCCTTCAAAGGGGGGTTGCGTCATAGTATCCAAAACGCTGATATTTTCTAATATTTGTTAATAATCTTAATGCGTTGTTTTCAGTGAAAATCCAGTATAAAATGCACTTGCTGGCACTGTTCCTTCTGGCGAAAACCAAGCCCTTTGCCAGCAAACAAAGAGCGGAGCGGTTTTATAGCTTCGCATTGGTAGATACACCCGCTCATAACACTATTATGGGATGCAGTTAACGAAAGTTAAGAAAAAAGTATCGGAGAGAGCATTCAAAAAAACCGCCCTCCAGTTCAACACCAAAGAGCGGGCTTTTTCACATCACATCAAGCAAAGCAGGTCAAACCACAACCCGCTTTACAATGAATCGTGTTCAAAAATATACAGCCCATAAAATAGCATTCCTAAAAATGCCGCCATTGTCATTATCATCAATATCGCAGCCATCACAAATCCCTCAATTCTTTTGTTTTCTTAAACACAAATCTTAAAACAAAAATTTGCAACACAATCAAAATGTTAATTCCGACAATTGCCAAATAAAATTTAAGTCCGAAATTTTCACTGTCATAAAGTACCGAAACAGCACCAGCAAGTGCGATTATCGTACCAATACCTAACGAAAATAAGACCCGAAACGTATTCAACGTTTCTTTCACCTCATCAATCTTCGCCATAACGCTCCTTTCATTTCAAAAAAGCCCACTCTTCAATTCACATCAAAGAGCGGGCTTTTTCACATCACATCAAGCAAAGCAGGTCAAACAACCACCCGCTTTACAGGATTACAAATTAAGCAATGAAAAGCAGAGTCGCACCAGAATTTGCCGTTTCGGTACCAGCCGCAGTAACACCAACCAATTGAACAAGTTCGTATTGATCAGTAGCACCAGCATTTGTTGTGACTTGTTGATATACCCAAGTTTGAGCAACACCGCCAATAGTACCTGTAAACGTTGCAACTGAACCAGCATTACCCAAATCTTGTAATGAAAGATATTGCACCACAGCCGCTAAAGATGCGTTATCAGTGATGGAAGCCGTTCCAGTTGAACCATCAGTGCCTGTTTGGAATGTGTAAGCACCCGTGGCAACCAATGTGTGCTTACCAACAACAGCTCCACCAATGGTTAGAGTACTATTAGTCGCGCCATCTGTTGTCGCCCCAACAGAAACAATACCTGCTGCTGATGTGAAAGTTAAAACATCAGCAACGGCAATTTCAAAATTAGTAACTACATCATAACCAGAGATAGTTCCCGCATTGCCAGAGCCACCAATGGAGCAAACAGTATCACCAGTCGCGATATTGACAGTATTAGCGTTAGTAGTTGTACTTAACGTGATGGTATCAGCACCCGTACCACCAGTAACGGTACCCAATGTTCCAAGCACGATTGTGTCATTTCCAGTCGAACCACTAATCAAAGTAGCCATTGTAGTTGAACCTGTCAACGTATCTGCACCAGTGGTACCATTCAATGTCAACGCTGCTGCTGTACCAACGGTTGTCCAATTAGCCAAACTAGCCGAACCCGTAGAGTTCAAAGTAACCACGTTAGAACTAGTTCCCACTTGGGTAAGTGAAACTGTTTCAGCATAACCACTAGCAACACCATAATTAGTAATCAAGCCAGAACCAAGAAGAGTAACTTGCTCAACACCTGCAAAAGCGTCAATAAAAGACGCATGGGTCGATACTAAAGTATCAGTACCAGCACCACCGTTAATGGTAAATAAAGACGCAGTAGCTATTGCAGCATCCAGCGTAATTAAATCATCACCCGCATCGCCATTAACGACTACCTGCGCCGCTCCAGCTGCTGTTGCGACAACATGAATACTGTCATTGCCAGCACCCAAATTAAACGTCTGAAGTGCAGTAGTAGCAACAACACCATTAGTTAACGAATCCACACCTGCTGAACCCGTGTAGGTCATATTTCCCGTATTGGCAATTGTGCCAAGAGTAACGTTGCCTGTACTTCCACCAGCGTTAACAGTAGCCAACGTCGTAGTAACTGCAGGCAATCCACCTACAACAAGATTAGTTGCTGCGTTGATTGTCAATGTTGTTGCCGTTGTTGACAAAGTAAGCGCACCTAAAGTCGATGTAGCAAAATTGCCAGAAGTTAATGTAACCACTTCATAGTTACCAACAACAACTGTACCAGCAGTAGCTGTTTTAGTCGTTGCTGTACCATCGTTATTGATGGTGATCGCTAAACTGTCCGAAGTCGTACTAGCGTCAGTCGTCAATGTTTGAACAACATTGTCGAATGACAAATTAGCAACAGTGGTTTTGTCGCCTACAAAATTAAGCCCTTGTCCAGCAGCTGCATTAGTTAAGGTCAAAGTGCCTGTGGTCGAGCCATTTGCTACGTTTGTTGCTGTAGATCCAGTGATTTGATTAAGAGCAAAACTCCCCGTGCCAGTCGTATCAAAAACTACTGTTTCAAATCCAGTGATAGCTGCGCCAGAGGCGATAGTTGAATCAACAACAACGGATAATTTGTCAGTTGTTGCAGAACTGCCTTTAGCAACCAACGTTGCAGAACCCACAACACCAACTGTCACAGCACCGCTAGCAGCAGAAGCATCAAATGTTTTAACAGTCGATGATAATGCGTCAGTGATGGTTAAGGCTTGTGAGCCAGTCACATTCACAGTGGTGTTACTAGTACCAGCTGCCAATGACTTGATTGTTGAAGCCGTTCCAGAAGTCACAACATTAACAGTCACATAACCGTCTGGTGTTGCTGCCGAATCAGTGAATGTCACAACACCAGTCGATCCGCCAGCCGCGTTTAACGTAACAGAATCGCCCGAAGTTGCTGTACCAACACCTGTATAAGTCACA
>Ga0265593_1000157_pt1 | contig 46134 bp, 32 predicted proteins | sample saktaG_8_FD_190136 | JGI IMG/M metagenome (GOLD analysis project Ga0265593, IMG submission 190136) | Saline water microbial communities from Sakinaw Lake, British Columbia, Canada - sak_2011_5_24_36m | ecosystem: Environmental > Aquatic > Non-marine Saline and Alkaline > Saline ... | reverse complement strand
TTGGGTATGTGTTTGGATATTTTAACACGGAGCGCCTGCACTCGTATAACGGGTACAAAAGTCCCGATCAGGCAGAAAAAGACTATTACCAACTAAACAAGTAGTCCACTGAACCGGGGGAATTGCACAACCGCCTTTACCGTCGGCCAGAAAAGCATTTTTTTCAAAGTCCATTGTTAACACTCCTTAGTTGGAAATTTATACCTGCTTTAATTCTCTTTATTTTTTTAGGCAAAAACTAATTCTCCGAAGGATTTTTCCGTGTGATAATCCGGGGTCTTGTTGCCGTTCGGCTGCCAGAGTTGATATTCCTCGGTCTGCGCGTTTTTCGCTTTATTGTAATCTACCCGGTAAAGACCCATCTTCCATTTTTCGCCTTTCAGGGGATACCGTTTTAAGGCCGCAAAAGGTATCGCCATCTCGCAGGAAAAATATTTTCCTTTTTTAATGCTTGTTTTTGTTTTGAAACCTTTAGCGCTCCATTTGTAATCAAAAATTCTGTAGAATTTGGCGGTGTAGTCGAGATAAAAGCCGCCGGCATTCACCTCAAAACCAAAATAATGCTTGTCTTTGGGAGTGGGGTCGAGAAATATTTCAACTACGTCATCGAGATAGACATTGCCTTTACGGCCCCGGTTCAGAAATCTTATGTCAATGTCGTGCGCCAGATAACCCACATATAAAAACTCTTCATCCCGGCAGATGCGGCACTCTGTTTTTTGCTGCAGATCGCCTTTTTTAGCCCAGGGTGTTTCGAAATCTGTAATAGGTTTTATATTTTTCCAAACGGCTTTATTGACCTTTCCGGTTATTTTTATTGCGCGGTTTATTTTTTTACAAACGTAGCGTTTTATTGCCATGGAGTTTCCCTCTCTTAAAATTAAGCCGCTTGTATTTTCCTCGGCCGTAGTTTACTTTACGAAATCAAAAAAGTTGGAATACATTATCTTTTTGACAGTTTCCGGTCCGGCGCCGATTTCCCGGAGTATTTCAAAATCCGTCTTTACCCAGTCCCGGTATCCTTCCGCCCAGGGATTCGCATCGCTTCCATATATTATCTGGGAGTGGGGTATATAGGAGAGTGCTTTTTTCATAGCGTCTACTTTCCAGATCTTGGGCGCTCCGGAGGTTGTATCCACGAACATTTGTTTTTTATTCTTAATGCCGCCGGTTCCGGCGCTGAACCTACCTGCAAGCGCAAGACATTCGTCCGTCCAGGGCCAGCCGATATGCGCTAGCGCGAATTTTGCGTTGGGATAATGCATCATACATTCATAGTTCGTCGGCCGGCAATAATGGGAAGAGGCTCCATGGCCCCAGAGTATTCCGGAATGAAAAAGTATAGGTACTTTAAGGCTGTTTATAACTTTGTAAATAGCTTGTACCCTGTCTTCATAAGGATACCAGTAGTTCGGAAGCATCTTTACGCCTGAAAAGCCAAGGTCATTTATTGCCCTTTTAATTTCCTCTGCGGCACCGGGCATAACGGGATTAATTCTCAGAAAACCGTAAAATCTTTTTTTCCCGGCCTTGAGTATTTTGGCGCAGCGGTCCGTTTCCTGCCTTACTATATCTATTCTGTCCACCTGGGTACCGGAAAGGAGGAGGGCTTTATCAACTTTGTTTTTATCCATTCCCCGGAGCATCTTTGCCGGAGTTTCATTTTGCAAAACTATTTTGAGCTTTCTTAATTCTGCGGTGGTAAGTTTCTTTTCTGACGGGAACGTCGAGGTCAGATGAACGTGGCAGTCATTAATTGTTTCCATAGCTGCTCCTTTGATTTTAAGGCCTTTTTTTCTAAACAGAAAGATGAAATATTGAACTGACTAGTTCCTAAAATGTTGTTCGGTGTAACGGAGCAGTGCAGCAAGAATTCAGGTTTTACCTTCTTTTTATTTATTTTTTTGCTTTCTTTGCTTTTGGCTTAGCCTTGTCTTTTCCAAATCTTTCAGCCAATAAGGCCAGTAAACTTCCCAGAAAAGTGAGAAAGGTGGTAAAGGGGCTTTTTATGTTCTCAATAGAGTTTCTTATGCTTTTTACGGTATCTTCCGCCGCAGTTATGACGTTGCCGACTTTGGCAATGTTTTCCTTTGCCTTGCCGAAAAGTTCGCTGATATTTTCTTTGACTCTGCTGATCATATCGTTAAAATTTAGCAAGATGGTATTTATGTTTTTGACCGCTTTCCGGAGCTGGAGCAGAACCAGGACTATAAAAATGGTCACCAGAATGACGCCGAGAGAACATATCACAAGAAAAACCTTTAAGATGGGATCCATTGCTGCTCCTTGAATCGTAAATTTACACAATTACTAATTTATTCTATTAGAATAAGAGATAAAAGTCAATACAAAGGCAGTTTGAGGTAAAACGTGCACAGGCCAGAGGGTAAATCATTATGAGTCCGCCTTGTGTTTTTTAGAGGTGTTTTTCTTAATGCCGGTACTGTCAAATTGGAACGTTGACAAAGAAGTCGGGCTGTAATATACTTATCAAACAAGTACTTTAACAGTAAGGAGGAAGTTTATGAAAAAAATATTTATACTGGGATTAATTCTCTGTTTTGCCGGCAGTGTTTTTGCCGCAGAGTATTCCACCGCAAAAATATCTGCGCTCACGGGCGTGGCGGAAACCTCCAAGCCGGATGGCAGTGATAAACAGGTCTGGTCTCCCGCAAGACTTGACCAGGTGCTGGCTCTGGGGGACGAAGTAAGAACCCGGGATGGCAAGGTCGAGCTTACCTTTGAAGACGGCAGTAAAATTAATTTAAAGGAAAACACCTCTCTTTCGCTGGTTAAAATGCAGGACAAGGACCGCAAAGGGGATACACTGGTTAAGCTCTGGATAGGTAAGATTCGGGCCAAGTTTACGATTCAAAAAGAGGATTCCACCTTCCAGGTTCAGACGAAAAATATTGTTGCGGCAGTCAAGGGTACAGAATTTATAGTTGATGCCGATCTGAACGGCGGGTTTTTACAGGTTATAGAAGGTATTGTTGCTTTAATAGACAGTATTACAAAAAAGGAAATGTTTGTAAAAGCCGGAGAAAAGGCCTCTTATGCCGGAGCTTTTGAAGGTAAGCCGGAAGAAATGAATCAGCAGGAAAAAGATGCGTTGGAAGATGAGTGGAGTGATAAACCCAAAGAAGAGAAAAAAGCGCCCGGAGCAGAAACCGCAAAAGAAGAGGTCAAACCGTTGATAGGTGACGGGGGCTGGAGCGGGAGTTTTGGCGCGGTTTCTATTGATGGCAAGACCTATTATATGATGAGCGTACTTTTTGAACTGACCGTCGGAAAATTTGGTGCAGGGTTTGATGTAAGATTACTCTGGAATGATGACGGAATAAAAGAAGATGAATGGAAAGACTGGCAAAGGTCTGTACAGAACATGTTCAAATACATTCGTTACGGTTTGAAGGGGGACCCGCTCTATGTGAAACTCGGCGTGTTGGATGATTCCTCCCTGGGGCACGGTTTCCTGGTCAGAAGATATTCTAATATCGGTATGGATATTTATAAAAGAACTTTTGGTCTGGAACTGGATATTAAGCAGGATGGTTTTGGACTGGAAGGGTTGACGAACAATGTTATGAAGGGCCGGTTATTTGCTGGCCGCTTGTATTATGACCTGATTCCGAATTTCCTGCAGGCGGGATTTACCGGAGTTTATGATATTAATCCGGCGGAAGACAAATACACGTTGGTCGGCACTACTCAGGTTCCCCGGCCGGAAGCAGGAGCGCTTGTTGAATATGGCGTGGACCTTGGCGTTTCTCTTATAAAAACACCTCTTTTAAGCGTTTTAGTGTACTCGGATTACGCCATTTTCCGGGACGGCGGAGAGGGTTTTGCAGCCCCCGGCGTTATGGGAAAAATTGCAATCTTCGATTATCAGCTTGAATACAGGTCGCTCCAATCAAACTTCATTGCCGGTTACTTTGACTATATATATGAAGACCACCGTCCGGTTTTACTTCCGGCTGCCGGCGGCCCGCGTCTAAAGGGTGTCTTCGGTCAGCTAAGTGCGAACCCCCTCCCCTGGTTGAGAATGGTTGCGGCTTATGAACAATATGAAGGCTCCAATCCTTATCTGCGGGGCGAGGTTTGCTATAAAGGCAATTTCATTCCGAAGATCTCCGAAGTTGCGCTCGGTTTTGAACAAAAAGATATTGATGTAATTTCCATAAAAAGTCCCAATGCAGTTGCTTACGGCAGAGTCGGTATGCAGGTAGCACCCGGAGTTATTTTCCTGTTTACCATGAGACAGACGTATGACGATACTCTGAATGCTTACAAGAGATCCACCATGATGTCAATGCAGATGAAATTTTAAAAGCCGGTTTTTGGAGAAAAAATGAAAAAATCTGTGGACCTGCAGGGCAAAATATTTAAGACCAAAGAGTTTGTCGAATATCAGAAAGCAGCAGTAGTGAGCCGCGAGATAATAAACCGGAAAACCGGCACCGTCACCGTATTTTCTTTTGATAAGGGCGAGGGGTTAAGCGAGCATACGGCGCCTTTTGATGCGCTGGTCTGCGTGCTGGACGGCAAGGTTGCGATTACCATTTCCAAAAAGCGTTTGCTGCTTATGCAGGGGGAATTTATTATCCTGCCTGCCGGCAAGCCGCACGCTCTAAAAGCGGTAACAAAATTTAAAATGATGCTGGTAATGATCAGATCTTAGAATAAAAGGTTATTGTGAAAGCTAATCTCGGAACTCTCGACAGACGAATCAGGGCGGCAACAGGTCTGCTCTTGATTTCCCTTTCCCTTTTTTCGGCGTATTTTTTAGCCGCTATCCTCGGCGCATACGCTCTTCTTACCGGAGTGCTGGGCTGGTGTCCTGTTAGTAAGATGCTCAACGTTAACACCTTTGCCCCGAAAAAATATTCCAGGAAAAAAAACTCGCCCGCTTCAAAAGAGCAGGAATAAATGGAAGACCTTATAGTCATAGGCGGCGGTCCCGCGGGGATAATGGGCGCAATAACGGCCTCCGGGGAAAATAAAAGTGTCCTCCTGCTGGATAGAAACCCTTCGCTCGGTAAAAAAATACTTGCCTCCGGAAACGGTAAATGTAATATAACCAATTCTGACCTGGATCTTGAAAAATATAGCGGGGACAAAGACTTTTTAAGAAAAGTTTTTGCAAAATTTGACAACAAAGCTCTAATAGCTTTTTTCGAAAAACGCGGCGTAATTCTGAAAACCGAAGGTTTTGGCAGGGTTCTGCCCGTTACCGAAAACTCTGCCAGTGTAATGGATTGTCTCTCCGACGAGCTGGTTTTAAACAAGGTAGCTGTGCGCTATGCGGAACAGGCCCTGGAAATAACCCGTAATACAAAGGGATTTACGGTAAAGACCGGGAGAGCAGTTTACGAGACTAAGCAGCTCCTTATTTCTACCGGCAGCTGTGCCTATCCCCAGATGGGCGGAAGTTTGGACGGCTACACCTTTGCCGAGAAATTAGGTCATACCATAATTCCTCTGCGGCCCGCTATTGTCCCGCTCGAACTTTCCGGGAACTGGTTTCATAAGCTTCAGGGTGTGCGGGTGGAAGCCGAACTGCAAATAGAAATTAAAAAGGTAGTTAAAAAGTATAACGGGGAGTTGTTATTTACCAAATACGGGCTCTCCGGTCCTGTGATCCTGGATGCCTCGCTTGCGATAATTGACGGCATAAAGGATAACGCAAAAATATTTATTAATTTTTTGCCGCTTTATAAAGATTTTCTTGCCGGGCCTTTAAATACGGCCTGGGAGTTTAGACCCGAAAAGACGGTCTTTACTTTTCTCTCCGGTTTTCTGCCTAAAAAAATAGCCCTGATCCTGCTCCCGCTTCTTGGCGTGGAGATTTCAAAGAAATGCGGAGAACTGCAAAATAAAGAGAAAGATAATATTATTGCTGCGCTTCTTAAATGGCCGGTCACGGTGAAAGGCCCGAAATCATACAAGGAAGCTATGGCGGCTGCGGGCGGCGTAACCACGGCTGAAATAAACCCGGAAACTATGGAATCAAAACTTATACCGGGACTTTATTTTGCGGGAGAAGTTCTTGACGTTACGGGTGAATCGGGCGGGTACAATATGCAGTTCGCTTTTACAAGCGGTTACCTTGCGGGCACGGCGGTAAAAACGAAGAGGGCTTAGGATTTATAACTTTTGGGGGCAATATTATGCGTATCCTTGTAATTGAAGATGAAAAAAAAATAGCCGCATTTATCAAGAGGGGGCTTAAAGAAGAGGGTTATGCTGTTGATACGGCTTTTGACGGGGCAGAAGGTTACGAGTTGGCCCGGACCGAGGCGTATGATCTGATTGTGCTGGATTTAATGCTTCCCGGGTTGGACGGGCTTTCCATCTGTAAAAAAATAAGAGAAAATAAAATAAGCACTTTTATTCTTATTTTAACGGCGAAAGATAAAGTGCCGGATAAAGTCACGGGCTTGGATTCCGGGGCTGACGACTATCTTACGAAACCTTTTGCTTTTGAAGAGCTGCTGGCAAGAATTAGAAACCTGCTCCGTAAAAATAAAACAGTGGAAGCCGGGAGTCTAAAAGCTAAAAATCTTGTGATGGACCTCCTGTCCCACAAAGTCAAGCGGGCGGGCAAGGAAATAAGTCTGACCGGTAAGGAATTTTCGCTTTTAGAGTACTTGCTCAGAAACGCAGGTACGGTGGTAACAAGAACGATGATCTCGGAACATGTCTGGGATATCAATTTTGATACGTCTTCCAACACGGTAGATGTGCACATTAATCATTTAAGAGCCAAAATAGATTCCGGCTACTCCGAAAAGCTGATAAAAACGGTCCGGGGCCGGGGTTACACCCTGAAGGCATAAAATGCTTTTTAATACAGTTAGATCCAGAATAACCGTATATTACATGCTTATTCTTGCCGTAACCCTTTCTATTTTCAGTTTTGTGGTTTACCAGAATTTCAGCTCCCTTTTATTTAAAAATATTGATAATATTCTGGCTTCCCGGGCAAAAGGATCCATGGATGCGATAGATACTTACTGGGAACTGGAAATAATCGAGGCCAAAGATGCCGGGGTTCCGGCCGGGGTCTTTACCAAGGAGAACAATGATAATTTTCTCAGAATAACGAAGAAATGGATGGAGGACAAGACAGAAGATCCGAAACTTTTGAATACTGTTATTCAGATATTTGATATCAAAGGCGAAAACATTACAGCCTCCAAAGATATTCCGGAGATAGGAAAACTTAAAACCGCCGACTATACTGCAGCCCTTGCTGGACAGGAGAATTATGGGAATGTAAATATAGAGCCTTCCATGGGCCGGCCTGCGACTCTGCGCACCCTGACTATGCCGGTAAGGGAAAACGGAAAAATAGTATATATTCTGCAGATAGGTATGTCCATTTCTACGGCCACAGCCGCTTTAAATAATTTAAAACTTATTCTACTCCTTCTGCTGCCGGTAACCGTTATCCTTACCGGAATTTTCGGTTATTTCCTCGCGCGTGTGGCCCTCAGCCCAGTAGATGAAATTATTAACACTATTCACCAGATTACGGCGGATAATTTAAGCTTGAGGGTAAAAATACCTGATACCAAAGATGAGATAAAAAGGCTCGCGGATACTTTTAACGGGATGTTGGAAAAACTTGACAGGTCCTTTTCCATGGAAAGACAGTTTGCAGAAGATATGTCGCATGAGTTAAAAACGCCACTTTCCATTATTAAGGGCGAAATGGAAGTAACACTAAAAAAACTCAGATCCGCCAGAGAGTACGAGGTAGTCCTAAAAAGCAGTATTGAGGAAGTTAACAGGATAACAAAACTCGTGGAAAACCTTTTGACCCTGGCAAAATTGAGCAGTAAAGTTGCGGTTGTAACCAAAACGGAAATTGATTTAAAAGTCCTGTTAGAGCAGGTCCTCAGGGATTTTAAGACGGTTTTTGACAAGAAGCAGGTTAAAATAGAATATCTGTTAGGAAAAAACATTAAAGTAACCGCCAATGAAGCCCAGATTCGCAGATTATTTATCAACCTGCTGGATAATGCCCTCAAATACACGGACAGCAAAGGGACCGTTAGGATCATCTTGAAAAAAGAGAAAAACAAGGCGGTAGTAAATATTAGCGATACCGGTATAGGCATTTCAAGAAAAGATCTGTCCCACATTTTCCAAAGATATTACAGGGTGACGACCGCTAAAGAAAAGAGTGGTTTTGGCCTGGGGCTGAGTATTTCTAAAGCGATAGTTGAAGCAAACAGCGGCAGAATAAGCGCGCAAAGCGCTTTGAATAAAGGCAGTACTTTTAAAGCCGTTTTTCCGCTCCTGCCTTAATCGTCCCCGTATTTTTTCAGGAAACGCCTGTGTAAAATAAAAACCAGAAAAAGATAAGAGAAAAGCATTATGGCGAGTATGAGGAAATAAAGCGGCGGGGGCTTCACAAAACCAAAATGCGCGCCCAGAGGAGACAAGGTCAGGAAAAGCCCGGTGGCAACTATCGTTACAGTTGTAAACACCAGAAATTTACTGGGACGGCTTTCAAAAAACGGGATTTTTCCCGTCCTGATAATATAAACCACGAAAGTTTGGGTTGCCAGGGATTCTAAAAACCAGCCTGTATGAAAGAGAGCCTGTTTTTCCAGGGTCTTACAGCCAAAAACAAACCACATCACCCCGTAGGTTAAAAAATCAAAGATAGAAGAGACCGGACCGATGCTTATCATGAATTTTTGAATAGATTTTACATTCCATTTTCTGGGCTTTGAAAGATACTCTTCATCCACCTCGTCCGAAGGTATGGCCGTCTGGGAAATATCATAAAGAAAATTGTTAAGCAGTACCTGTAAAGGGGCCATGGGCAGGAAGGGCAGGAATAAACTGCCGCCGGTCATGGAAAACATATTCCCGAAATTTGAACTAGAACTCATTTTTATATATTTTATTATGTTGCCGAAAGTCCGCCTGCCCTCTATAATGCCGTCTTCCAATACCAGCAGACTTTTTTGCAGTAGAATTATATCTGCGGATTCTTTGGCAATATCCGCCGCATTGTTAACGGAGATTCCCACGTCCGCGGCCTTTAAAGCGAGCGCATCATTGATTCCGTCTCCGAGGAAGCCGACTATCCTGCCGTTAGCGCGCAGAGCTCTGACTATCCGTTCTTTTTGCGCGGGGGAGAGCCGGGCAAAAACATTGGTAATTTTGACAACTTCTCTAAGTTCTTCCTCGTTCAGGGCGAGCAGCTGGTCGCCGGTTGCCATGCCAAAAATATTCAGGCCCACCTCGGAACAGATCTTTCTGGTGACCAGTTCATTGTCCCCGGTCAAGACCTTGGTTTCAATGCCGAGTTTTTTTATCGCAATAAGCGCTTCTCTTGTTGAATCTTTTGGCGGATCAAGGAAAGCCACGTAGCCTTTTAAGACCAGCCCGCTCTCGTCTTCTTTACTGAATTTATTAGTGCTGTAATCTATTTGTTTATAAGCGATAGCTATGACTCTGAACCCGTCTTTGGAGAGATTGTCGTATTCCTCTTTAAGGTCCGCTATTATGAGGTGCTCAAAAGGCAGAATTTCCCCTTCCAGTTCGTAATTTGCGCAGCGCTTAAAGATCTCTTCCGGAGCTCCCTTTGAGATAATGGTGTGTTTTCCTTCGGTTTCCACCACTACCGACATGATTTTTCTTTGGAAGTCAAAAGGTATTTCATCAACTTTTTTATACTGTTTTTCCAGAAGCTCTTTGTAGCTCTTTGCTTTATTCAGCACTGCTTTGTCGAGGAGATTTTTAAGGCCGGTTTGATAATGACTGTTTAGAAAAGCATATTTTAAAACTTCTTCATTTTCCTCTTTTATAACATTGCAGTATTTTTCCAGTATAATCTTATCCATAGTTAAGGTGCCGGTTTTATCCGTGCAAAGCACGTCCATGGCGCCAAAGTTTTGAATGGAATTCAGCCGTTTTACAATGACCTGCTTTTTAGACATGGTCAGGGCACCTTTTGAAAGATTGATGGTAACAATGAGCGGGAGCATTTCCGGCGCCAGCCCCACAGCTACGGCAATGGCGAAAAGGAAAGCCTCCAGCAGGTTGCCTTTAAAGAAAGCGTTAATGCCAAATATTGCCACCACCAGCACTATCATGATTCTTATCATTATCATTACAAATTTGTTTACGCCTTTTTCAAAACTGGATTCAATGTTGATTGCGGACAACCTGGAGGCCAGATCGCCAAACTGGGTAAACTGTCCGGTCTTAACTACCAGCCCGAGGGCAGTGCCGCTTACCACGGAAGAGCCCATAAAAGTTATGTTTTCTGCGGTTGCATTTGTCTTTTTAACTTCCTGGACCGTGTGAACTTTTTCTATGGGCATAGATTCTCCGGTCAGGGTGGCCTGATTTATGAAGAGATCTTTTGCAGAGAGTAATCTGATATCTGCGGGGATGATGTCTCCTGCAAAAAGATCCACTATATCGCCCGGCACGACTTCTTTTATGGGAATTTCTTTTGGTTTACCGTCGCGGTAAACGGTAACATTGGTCCGGACAAGTTCAGAAAGTTTTTCGGCCGCTTTGTTCGATTTATATTCCTGAAAAAAGGTGAGCCCGACGCTTATCAGGATCATAATGAAAACAATGTAAGCGCTTATTTTCTCGCTAAAAAAGAAAGAGACCACCCCGATGACCAAAAGCACCAGGACGAGAGGGTTAATAAATTTGGAAAGGAGATTCAGCGCCAGTGTACGCTTTTTCTTTTTTGACGGTTCGTTGTAGCCGTATTTTTCCAGCCGCGTACGGGCTTCTTTGGAAGAAAGTCCTTTTTCTGAGGTTCTGAATTTTTTAAAAAGGACTTCAAAATCGCAGTTGATATAATCGAAATCCAGCGCCTGCGGACGCAAATTACCTTTTATATGTATGTCTTTATTTTTAGTCATTGTTCTCCGGAAATTAACAGAAAATAGTCAACTCAGTCAGAATCTTTTGTTTTAGTTTAGCAATCAGAGCAACGGCTGTCAATCAAAATAGGCGGCGAAAGAAAAGCCTTCATTAAAAATAATTAATCTATTTTTAACGCGGTTTTAATGCCGGATGCGTATAATTAATTAAAATCTAAAAGGAGGTACATTATGAAAAAAGTATTGATAGCTCTAACCGCATTGTTGGTCGCGGGCACTGTTTCTTTTGCTGCGGAACAATCCGCAACAGTAAAAGCACCAAAGGCACCAAAAGCAGAGGGCAAGAGAATAGAAAAGGAAACGCTTTCTTTCTCCGGCGTAGTTGAAAGTATTACGGCGGTAAACAAAGAGAAGAAAGCCATGTCAGAAATTGTCGTAGTGGGTGAAAAAGAAACAAAGATGACCTTCATGGTCACTCCTAAAACGACATTCTATTCAACGAAGGATCCCAAGGAAGTTCTTACCCTGGATAAGATTGTAAAAGGTGATAAGGTAACGGTTAAATATCGCGGGAAAGAAAAACATGTTATTGCTACTATGATAACCAAGTAAGAGAGAACGGATATTTTAAAAGGCAGACTTTAAAAGGTCTGCCTTTTTATTTTCTTTACTTGGCCCCTTCCGGCGGTGCGGCGACGGGCTTCTTTTTAAAGACCGGCACATAATTTTTATAAAGCCAGTACAGACCCTTACCGCTGTTTCTGTAACAAGCAACGAAAGTTTCCGGGGAATCGGCGTAATTGCCTGTCTTTATCGTGTCTTCCAGAACTTCCAGCGCAACATTTCTGTATTTTTCATCTTTAGAAATATAGGTCGCATAGCCCAGCATTTCCAGAAATAATGGGTTTAATGAGTAAATTCCCGGGGCCGTGGAGAGCGGGCATTGTGTGTACCTGAAAGCTCTTTGATTCGGAATGTACATTTCTTTAATAAGCCAGTCCGCGGCTTTCAACAGGGCTTTTTCGGTTTTCTTATCCCCGGTCAAAAGATGATAGTTTATTAAGCCCTCGCAAAGTATTGCCGTCATAAAAGCGGAGCCGCCCTTATGCCCGTGAGTGCACCCTTCGCTTTCCAGATAGACCCTTTTCCAGCCGCCGCTCACATCCTGCCAGCCGAGGGCCAGTTCTATTATATTTTTTGCTTTATTGAAATACCGTTCTTCTCCCGTCAGGTTATAAAGCGCCAGGAGTTCCACTGTAGGCCAGCCGGAATTAAATTCATTCAGTTTGAGATCGCTTTCCCTGATGTTTTTTAGTAACTGCTCCCCCATTATTTTAGCCCACTCTAAAGAGGCCGTATCCCCGGTCAAAATATAGTCATCGGCAAGGCCCTGGAGGTAAAGGAGAGAAAGCCCGGCAGGGGGAAGGGGGATGCCCTTGCCTCTTCTGTGCTGACCATAATACGGCCCTTCCCTGAATAATTCCTCGTCTATATATCTTTTAGCTTCTTTGTGCCCGGCTGAAAGGTATTCTTTGTTGCCGTCCCGCAAATACATCTGAAAAAGGGCGTGGGCGGTGTCATAATAGGAAAGCTCTGTTTTTTCCGGCTTTTTGCCGGGAAGGACAAAAAGAATATAGCCGGATTTGAATTTTTCTTCATAACCCCGCCATCTGAAATTATCCGCGGCGGGAAGGAGTTCACCCCAGACCCGGGTTTCGCAATACCATTTGGGTTCAAAAATAGCGAAAGCCTTGATCTTGTACTCCTGCGGTTTTGAAAAGGTCTCTATTTTACCCAGGGCCGTTTTTAGTTTCTCTTTTTGCCAGCCGGGTAATTTTTCAGCTTCTTTATTTTTCTGAAGTTCCGGGTTTTCCAGGAGTTCTTTTTCTACGGCTTCTTTCCGCTCTTTTTCAAAGGTGCCAAGAAGCAGCTTACCCGCTAAAACCGGCCGGCCTTCAAGACCTTTCACCGAAAGTTCCAGCAGTTTTACGGAATTGTCTTTCCACTTGGAGATTATCTTTTGCTTAGGGAATAATTTCTGCTCCGGAAACACAAGCAAAACATCTTCGGTACCGGTAAGAAAGCCTTCAGGGAAAGGTACGATAAAAGAAACCTTATCTTCCCGGGAAAGATTATCGTAGGCCTCCAGTTTAAAGGAAACCTCGCCATCTTTTGCAGAAAAGAAAGCGGTGAGCAGAAGCAAAAAAACAATATATCTATTCAAAAAGCCCCCGTAAAAAGCAGTCATAAAAAACTCTTTCTTGTAGTACATTTTTAGCATAATACCGGTAAATGTTCAAATAAAAACAGGACATATTGAAGTATTGGCGGAAAGACTTCTGTCTCAGTTTTACAGGCATTATGGTATAATAAAATTCTAATTGATAAAAATTCTGGAAGACCGGAGGACGGGTGCCGTGAAAGACAAAGCTAAAGGTGTAATAATACTGAGTGTACTGGCCTCCTTCTATATATATGCGGGTTCCTGCAGTGCCGCAAACTATTACGTGGCAGCAGACGCAGAGCCCGGCGGGGACGGAACCCCGGAAAAGCCCTGGAACAGTTTTGGCTTTGCCCTGCAGGTCATTCCTGAAGACGCGGATTCTCTTATAGTTAAAGACGGCGTTTATACGGACACACTGAGTATTTCCAAAAAATTTAAGAAACACCTTGTAATAAAGGCCGAGAACCCCGGCCGGGCTAGAATTATAAATGAAGAAGGTGAAAGAGTCCAGCTTATCAGCTCGAGCGGTTCGAATTTTACCCTGGAGGGTTTTGAAGTTACCAATCTGTCCGGGCGGGGCGAGTACCTGGTGCTGTTGACCGGGAATAACGCGCAGAACATAGTATTAAAAAATAATATTTTTCATGACAGTTTTCATAATGATATGGTCAAAATCAATGCCGGCGCGCACAATATCACGGTGACGGGTAATATATTTTATAATATGCCGCAAGAAAATTACGGCGTCCAGTTTCTTGACGTCAATGTTGTGTACAATGTGGTCATTCAGGATAATATATTTTTCACGAACTATAAGCAGCCGCCTTTTAACGCTGCCAGCTCGCACATAGTTATAAAAAATTCCACGCAAACCCGCGCTATAACCAAAGACATTACCGTCCAGAGAAATATCTTTCTAAACTGGCAGGGTAAAAGCGACCAGCCTTTCCTGCTTTTAGGCGAAGATGCGTGGCCGTTCTATGAAGCCGAAGAAATAATGGTGCAGAATAATCTTTTCCTTGGAAATTCCAAAGTACCGATAGAAGCGGCTTTCGGCGTAAAGGGGTGCCGCGGAATTACTTTTCGCGCTAATACCGTTTCCGGCGACCTGCCGTGCGGCGGCTGGGCTTACGCAACCCGAATAAACCGGGAAGGCAAGAACCTGGTCCTAAAAGACATCTATTTTTACAATAATATCTGGGCGGATCCTACCGGCACGATGAAGCGGTTTTCCTGCGGCGGGAAGAAGGATTCTGAAAATGTAATTTATAAAAATAATCTTTACTGGAACGGGGGTAAGGATATCCCCGGAGATTGTCAGGGCCAGTTTTGCTCGGTTGCCGATGATCCTAAAGCGCTGACTGCGGACCCGCTCTTAAATTATGACCAGGAAAATATAATTTTTCCGGAATGGGATTTTTCCAAAAAGAGTTTTAGCTCCGGGAATAAAACCATAAGGGAAGAGTTTGAAAGGCTGGTGAATAAATACGGCGCCTTTAAGGAAAACAGCCCGGCGCGCGGGAAGGCGGAGCAGGAAAATATGCCGGCAGAAGATATTTTAGGAAATCCCCGGGGTAAAAACCCTGATATCGGGGCGTTTAATTTAAGCAAATAGGACGCTCTGTAATAACTTGATTTAACATCTATTTGATGTTAATATATTTAGGATATTAGTCAAAAAAAGAAGGAGTTTAGGATGAAAACAGGCAAAATATTTTACACAGTTCTATTTTTTGTTTTACTTTCCTGTTTATTGCAGGCGGCCCCGCCGGTAATTCCCCAGCTTACCGCATGGGAAAACAATATGAAAACAGAAGGCGCCAAGTACATGACCCAGCCTACCTGTGACTGTACTGGTCTGGCTTCCTCCACATATCAAGAAAGGTCTTCCTGGTATTATGATGGGATAAAGGTGTTTCACCAGGTAGCAAAATACACCAAAGATAATTCATGGCTCACAGGCGCATTAAATTGCAGAAATTATTACAGGGATGGTTATGTCGTAGGATGTAAAAACTATGCGGTGGACGGGTGGCGGAATTTTACCCACGGACTTTATTATGATTGGATTGTTTTAAACGATGCTACCTCAAAAAGCACTGCAATAAAAATGGCCAAACAAGGGAAATTTAGCCAGCTTGGTGTAGTTGATTGGAATATCTACAAAATAGAAGATTCGTCAAGAGAAATTGCCTATGCGATAAATGCTTGGCACGTGGCGAGAGATCTCGGAGATCCCGCGTTTACAGGGAGAGATCCTTACATAGATAAAGGGTGCGCTGTTTTAGACAGTTGGAAAACTTATCTTTCCGGTTATCCCGGCAGTACCTATCCTACAAGCGATTCTGAAAAGTACCAGCCTTTCATGTTTGGTCTTCTCGCAGAGGCTCTTATTCATGTCTCTGAAAGGTCCGACACGGCCCAGGCGGACAAGGATAAAATACAGCAGAAAATTAAAGAGGTGGCGGTGCTCACGTATGACAAACTTTATCTTCCGACTTCCCACGCTTTTCCTCTTAATACCAGTGCAGGTTCCTCAATGGCTCCGGTCCTTAACCTCCTGATAGTTCCGCTTTACGGTTGGCTCTGGAATGTTACTGGTGATAATTATTTTTTAAATGCCGGTGACCTTATCTGGTCTGACGGGGTTGTCTATGGTCCTGCTGAGTTTTCTAGCGGGAAACAGTATTCGCAAAACTACCGCTGGAGTTTTGACTATGTAAGATGGAGATCCACAGATCCTGCAACCTCAGCTCCTGTTGCGGGCTCTGCGAATGAACTTGAAAGAGTTAAAGCCTATCCTAGTCCGGCAAATATTTCTGCCGGCGGCACTGCCAAAATCATCGGGCTTACAGGAAATTGCATTGCAGAGATCTTTGATTATAACGGTATCAAAGTGCGGGAACTAAAAGAGTCCCAGCAAATATATTCCAACACCGGATATATTGAATGGAACGGAAAAAACGATAAAGGTGAAGTGGTTCCGAAAGGCATTTACGTTTATTTGATAACAAGTCCGGCCGGCAATAAGAGAACAGGGAAGATAGCTATCCTGAAGTAGAAGGCAGTAATAGTTGGGGAGCATGCTAAAAAAAACTCTTATATTTTATATAGTTATTATGTCTTTATGCTTTGCGGCAAACAAGAACTTCTATTTATGGGAAACCAAAGACAAGCGTTCTCTGGATAAGGGCTGGGGCGCCTATTTTACCTTTCCTGACCGGGTAGGTTTTGGGCAGGACAAGACGGCAAAGTACGCCTTCCTTAAAAAAAACGCTTTCCAATGTCCCTTTAACATCCCTGCCTTTGATTTTGATCCCAAAAACTATGGTGCCCTCAATAATCTTTTTTATATGAAGGTCCGGTTCAAAGATACCGTTACCACCCCGGTTAATTTCTATGCCTGGAACGGCGGCACGGGTTTTTACGGCACCGGCTATATCGGGGCGCTCGGCGGCAGCGGGGATAACGAATGGAAAGAAGAGACCCTGGTCATACCTCTTTCAATTATGAGGTGCGGGGACGGGAAATATTTTAAGTTTTCCAACAATGTTATTGTTAACGACTTTCCGATCGGCAGTATACTTCTTTTTTCTTCCGCTGCGGAAGGTCTGGCAAATAAGGATGCACTGATAAAAGAGGCCTTTAAAACCGAGGCGGAAAAAAGAACGGCTTTGAAAAACAGCCTGCGGAAAAACTTTACAGATCTCGGACTGCCTGCACCGGGCAAACAGCCTGAATACACACCGGCAGAAAAAAGCAGAGGTCTGAGGTATTTTTTCCCGCCTGTCAGCAGGCAACTGTTCTCTAATTCCGAACCCAATCCCATTGAACTTTCCACGGAGGCAAAGTTGGCCGCCTGTCCGGGGGAATTTGAAACTTTAGTGCTCGCGCTCCGGGCTGTCGGTGGACCCAAGAAAATCTCGCTGGAGTTTTCTGACTGCGTAAAAGAAAGCGCCAAACTGGAAACTTCCAAAGCGCCGATTAGGTTTGCCGAATACAACGAACAGAGGTCGGGTTCCTCCTGGGGCAAAGAATATCAGGTCGTAACGGAGCGGTTGCTGCCCGAAAGTTCAAAGGAACTGACTCCCGAGCGTTTGGAACTCTGCTATATCACCGTAAAAGTTCCGGAGGAAGCGGCTCCCGGGGAGTATTCCGGCAAAATAACAATGACTTTTGAAAAAGGGGAGAAAACAGAGATACCCGTCAAGTTCACGGTCTATCCTTTCCGGCTTGAGCACCCCGAACACGGTACGCATGCCCTTTATTATTATAATAATTATGGCGGCTGGAACCCTTTTGAGTTTGCCGATATGCGCGACCACGGCATGGATGCGATTGTCGGGGATTTTACCCCGCTGGTTACGGTAAATTCTGACGGTTCTCTTACCGCAGATGAAGCGCCTATCAAGGAATTCTTTGCTGCGGCAAAAACATTCGGTTTTCAATCGCCCCTGATTACGGGGCTGGGTTCGATTGTTTCTATGACAAAAAAAGACCCTGTTCTCTTCGGCAAAGCTATTCAAAAGACTATGGACCTTGCGAGCGCAGGCGGCTTCCCGGAAATTCTCTTTTTTCCTGTTGATGAACCGCATGATGCCGCAAAGATAAAGTTGTCGTTGGAGCTCTGCACCCTTATTAAGAAAACTCCGGGCGCGAAAACCTATATAACGCTTAATCCGACTGCTGAACCTACTCTGGAGCCGGTCCTGGATTATCACTGCTATAATATCACCTATTTAAATGAAGAAACCTTAAAGAAGCCCGGTCTTAAGGGGCATACTCTGATGTATTACGGCCCAAATATCGCCACCAACCCTACTCCGGTGCGGTACACTTCGGGTTACTATTTTTATAAGAGCGGTGCGAAGGCCGTACATTTTTTCACCTATATGTTATTCTTTGGGGATCCTCTTGTTGATTTTGACGGGCCGAACAGGGACTGGAATGTGGTTTTTCCTTCCCTGACTTCTACGACACATGATCCCACTGTCGAATGGGAGTCCCAGCGTGAAGGTGTGGATGATTACAAATATCTTTACACCCTGGAACAAACTATCAAGCGCGCCGAAAAAGCAGGCAGGATAGCCGAGGCCAAAAAAGCTCAAGCAGTTCTGGATTCAATTATGAAAGATGTAAGCCCGGACGGAAAAAAAGCCACCGGTCCCGAAACTTATATAGAAGCCAATACGGCTCTGAAGGATAAAAAAATAGACACGGCGGTGCTTAAAGGAAAAGTGGGGCAGACGGATGATTCCTGGTATGACCGGTCCAGAAAGAAAATTGCGGAACAGATAATAGAACTTAATAATTCCGGAAAATAAAAAAGATAAACCGGGTAAATAATAAAAGGAGTAAGTTTATGTTAAATTGCGGTATGAGTGCAAAAAAAAGTATTCTGGCGGTAACTTTTCTGGCTTTGGCCTCAACGCTTGTTTTTGCGCAGAGTGCGGCGGATATTTTTAATATCCCCAAGCTGGAAAAAAAGACAGTAGACGCGGACGAGACGGCCTGGAGGGATACCGGTTTTAAAGTAGAACTTATGCCGGATGCTTCTGGAAAACTTCTCCCCGCGGCAAAGTTTGATCCGAAGTTCCGTCTGGCGTGGAATGAACAGGGGCTCTGGGTCCTCCTCACAGTAAAGGATAGCTTTCTTGAAGAACACCCGGATATGGATATGGCCTGGTCAAGAACGGCCTTTGAAATGTTTGTGGCAAATAAACCGGGCGACACCGAGTATTGTCAGCTGGTGGTGAGTCCGGGTTGCACCAAAGCCCAGCCCCAGCCCCGTTTTATTTTCGGTTCACAGAAAACTCCGGCGGCGAAGGAGAACCTTTCTGCCGTAGTGGTCACAAAAATAATTCCCGGCGGTTATATTTCTGAAGCCTTATTCCCCTGGAAAAATCTAGGGGTTACCAAACAGGCCGGTGATACCGCAGCTTTTCAGTTGATGGTGGATAGTTTTGACGGTAAAAGCGCTTTCAATGCAGTCTGGTATCCAAAGTCCAACACGAGCAGGAGTTCAGCGAGCATGTACCCCATCCGGTTGACGGAAAAAGAAACAAGCCCTATTTTTGGTTTTGGGGCTTCCGCCTCCTATGAACGGTTTAGCCGGGTACTGGTACCCGTAGTCGCCGGAAGTTTTGCGGCGCAGAAAAAAATAGAGGTAAAAGCAGGCAATAAAAAACTTGCAGAGAGCAGGCTGGAACTGAAAGACGGCCGGGCTTCAAGTAATATTGTGCTCCCTATGCCGGAACCCGGTTCACCCTATCCGCCGCTGGAAGTATATATAGAAGGGGCGCTGGCAAAGACCCTGGAACTTAAAGATGCGGATATTTTACGCATAGAAAACTTTATCCTGCAGAAAATAAAATTTGAAAGTTATTGCTTTAGTACCAGAAGATTTCCGTCAGCAGATTTTGAAAATCCCTACCTCGTAGAAAAGCTAATAGGCACCTACACTATTGCGGTTGATTATTATGACGCCGCAGGGGAGAAGGTTTTAACCGCAGAAAAGCCGGGCAGATACGGCGCAGTAGTCAACATTAGACCGGCCCGCGGCGTGGAAACGCACCGTTTTGTAACGCTTTTCCGCTCTGCGAGCAGACTTAACTGGAGAGATCTGGCAGAAGGTGTTTCCCTGACCGCTCCGGATATTTTTGGGATCACCACGGATAAAAGTAAAACTTTTACAGCAGATCTGAATATTTTTGCAGCAAAACAGTTCATCAGCGGGACGGTTTCCGAGGCGGAAAGTGCGCAGTTATTTGCGGGTCTTTATGACCTGGCAAAAGCCGAGGAGCAAAATCAACCGCTTGCCCTCAAAGACACTTTTGATCTTGATCATAAATGGTGGGTGGGCTTCAAACGGAAATATTACAACTATGACGCTGTAAAAGTAATTAATGCTCCAAGACCAAAAGAGGGCGCCCCGGCGGTCACGCTTAAAGAAGGGACCCTGAAAGAAGCCGGTATTAATCCGGAAAAAATGGCGGAGCTGGAAAAAATATGCGGGGAGTGGGGCAAGGACTTTTCCAATGGTTTTCATGTCACGGCGGCCCGGCACGGCGTAATCTTCCTGAAAAATAGTTATGGTTTTAAAGGACCTAAACCCTTTAACAAAGCTATTGACGGGCAGATTGCTTCCACCACAAAATTTATTGCAGCTACAACTTTTATGCAGCTCGTGGATCAGGGCTATGTGGATCTGGATCAGGCGGTGGAGAATTATTTACCTGCTTTAGGTGCGCCGGAAGGCAAACGGAAAATGACCGTGCGCGATCTTTACATGCACAAGACCGGCACGACTGTCCAGTGGGGTGATGATATGAACGACCTGGAAGAAATAATGGCGGATTATTATCCTGCGCTGGTTGGTGTGGGCGAAAAACAGAATTATCAGGGAGTCGGTTTGGCGATGGGCGGAAAGATAGTGGAGCTTTTAAGCGGGGAAGCTCTCGCAGAATATTCTAAAAACCATCTCTTCGGGCCTCTGGGTTGTGAGACGAAAGGGAACCGGACCGCTGCCGGATTGGAAACTACGCCGCTTGATCTCCTGAAAGTCGGGCAGATGATGCTGAACGGCGGTGCTTACGGCAATTTAAGATTTTTAAATTCTGAAACTGTTGAAAAAATGAAACCCATCCCGGGGAAAGACCGCATAGGTCCGGACCCGTCCGTCAGATGGGGTATAGGCATTAAAGTATTTGATACGGACGGCTTTAGTCCTAAAGCTTTCGGTCATGCAGGCGCCAACGGCGGGTTCCTGTTTATGGATCCCGAGAAAGATCTTGTAGTTTCTGCCACCTGCGTGCGCGCCGGCAAGGATTACGAGACCTTTAAACCCAAATTCTTTAAGGCAATATTTGACGCCATAGAAAAGGATAAATAGATACAAAACAGATAGGCTTTATGCTGCAACAAGTATTGAAAGTTGATTTTCAAAATCCCTGGGGGATTTATGAAAAATCTAGTGTTGTTGTTCGTGGCGGCTGCTTTTATGTTTGTTTTTTCCGGGAAGGTTTTTGCGGAAAAGACGGAAAAGCCGGGTAAGACCGGGGTTGTGACCTCTATTCAAGATTCAAAAGAGAGCTTCAGTATCAAACGTATCGGAGACGACAAACCCTTTACTTTTGAATGCAAAGCAGAGGTTATAAAGGGCATTAAAGTCGGAGATAAAGTTGACGTCTGGTATAAAAAAGAATCCGGAGACGATAAACGAGTCGCTTCAAAAGTTAAAATTGCGGGCGGAGAAAAGGATTCCGAAAAGAAGGAAGAAACAAAAAAAGAGGGGAAAAAGAAAGGACATTCAGAAAAATAAATATTTAGTTTTCAGGTGCTTGACGGTAAAAAAGGACTGGAGGACTAAAAAAATGAAATTTCAAGGAACAAAACTTTTTCCGGCATTTATATTCCTGCTGGTCTTTTTTATACCGCTGCAAGCCGCAGATACGGATTTGGGCTTCGTTGATTTTGTAAACCCGCTCAAAGATAAAAACATGTGTGCCTTCCCTCCGTATCTCACGGCCCGCGCCTGGCGCTTCAGTCACTTTAATGATGTTTCCCTTATCTCAAGCCGGCAGAGTGTCGGTCCGGATTCCTCTCTTTTAATCTTCACCGAAAAAGGGGAAAAACCGGGAGAAATACTTTTTTACGATACCGGTTGCCAGAAAACCGATCCGGAAGTCTATAAAGGGTTTTCTTTCTGGATGCGGGGAGATGGCGGCGACGGAGTGCTTTCCCTCGGCACGAATTGGAATCAAAACACTCCGGCCTATGCAATTATCGGCACTTTTCCTCTCTCCCAGAAAACCTGGAAAAAATATTTTATTCCCTGGAGTGCTTTTAAAGGAACAACCCCGCCTAAAACCTGGTGGTACTGGAATGCCAAAGTAGCGCCGGAAAAGCCGCGCGCAGCCTGGGCCTTAATTGCCAGGCCCTCCTTATATTCCGAAGAAATTACAGAACCAATTAAGCCCGTTGATATTCCTGACCCTGCCGGAGTGTTGTCTGCCGAAAAGTTTGTTTATCCTGAGCCCTCCAAGGCCTTAAAACTTATACCTAAAACCCTAGCCAAGTTAAAAGCCGGTAAGCCCGTTACCATAGTTGTCGCAGGGGATTCAATAACGGCCGGCGCGCAGATGAGTTATCTCCGCCGCAATTACCTGCCGGAATTTAGCCATGACCCTGACGCTTTCATATATCACGCCGTACTCGAAAAGAAACTTGCTGCTTTTTATAAATACAAAAAAGAAAGGTCAATACTTGTTACCTGGGATGTTGTAAATAAAAGTACGGGGAAGAACCGGGCGAATTCAGCAACCGACAGTTTTTTTCTTGCCACGCCTGACCTTGCTCCGCTTCCTGACGGCTCTCTGCCGTTTGACGGTCTGCAGGTTATCGGGGTCGGTGCCGGCGGTAAAAATACTGAGTTTGGGGCCTTGCATCTTGCTGATATTACCTGCTATAAACCGGACCTTGTTATCTGGATGTACGGGGCTAATGATATCCCAAGCAAAAGAACGCAATCCTATATTACCAACAGCACTGCGGCTATTAAGGAGCTTAAACAAAAAGGCGCCGAAGTAATTTTGAGCGGGACCACTTATTTTCTCGGGAAAGGTTACTTTGAAAGCTCGGCCTCTTTCCGTGACCCGGGCCTGCAAATGGCGAAAGAGCTTTACATTCCGTTTGCCGATCAGTTTGGCGCTTTAACCGCCCGGGGCCAGCGTTATGCCGGCGATATTTTGAGCGACAATGTCCATCCCAATGATACCGGTCATGCCTTTATCGCTTCCGTACTCGCAGCCGCGTTTGGAGTACCGGACCAGGTAATCTGGGACCAGCCCTATTTGCGTTATATAAAAAAGACAGGAAAAAAATGAAAATAATAAAAGAAATATTCGGAATAATAACTTTATGTTTTCTGGCGGTCTATTTTATTCTTCTCCCGGCTTTGTTAAGCGCGGAAACTCAAACTATACAGGCAAGCACTGCTTTAAAACCGGAAACTACCGGCGAGCTCTTGCCTCCCGGCGAAGCCGTAACTTTCGAAATTGCGCCCTCCCCGGAAGGAACAAAAGCTTTTTCTTTTCGCCCTATTCCGGAGTTTGCAAAATGGGAAGAAAACATGAAAGCCTTCGGGGAAAAGCACATGGCTCCGATGCCCCCGGGGGTTGGGTGGGAAGGTTCCGTCTGGTATTATGACGGCATAAAAGTTTATTATCAGATCGCCGCTTATACCGGAGATAATAAATGGCTGCAGGGGGCAAAATACTGCCGGGATACTTATCGTGATACCGGAGTGTTTCCTGCAAATGGCCGTATCGGCGCCTGGCGTCTTTTTCCTCACGGGCTGGCTATGGATTTTGCTAAAACTGGGGATATAAAATCCAGAGAGGCAATTATTCTAATGGCTAAAAACGCCCCTTTTTCGGATCAAAGAAAGAATAAGTCTAAAATGTCCGGGGTGGCTTTGAGCCGTGAAGTTGCGTACAATATTAATTGCTGGCAGGTGGCGCGCGAGCTTGGCGAACCCGGGTTCGGGGAAGATCCTTTTATTGATGTTGCCCTTGGGCATATGAAAACCTGGAAAGATTGGCTAAAAGATCCGGGAAAACCCTTTACTTTTCTTTCCGACAAAGGCAAGACCGGGTATCAGCCTTTTATGATGGCTTTGACCTGCGAGGCGCTTATCCGCTATTTTGAAAGCCGCTTTTCAAATGCAGCCAGAAGACAGCAGATTCTGGACTCAATAAAAGAGACCGCCGAAATGACTTTTAACGCGGCCTACAATCCCGCCAAAAAAGCGCTTTATTATGAAAGCAATAATAAGGGGCCCTCTCCCGATTTGAATCTCCTTATCGCGCCTGTTTATGCCTGGCTCTGGCACCGTACGGGGGACCAGAAATATATGGATATGGGGGACAAGCTTTTTGAGGGCGGTGTGCTCGGGGCATTTTTGGTAGGCGGCAAACAATTCAGCCAGAATTACCGGTGGAGTTTTGATTTTGTAAAATGGCGGACTGTCGCGCCCGTGCTTTCCGGTCTTGCGGATAAAAAGGCAAGCTCTCTGGAACAATTAAAATACGCATTAGTATTTCCCAACCCGTACAGACCGTCCGGAACCTTGAAATTAACCATTGACCGCTTGGCCCCGGAGTGCGTAGTCACTATTTTTGATGCGGCCGGGGAAAAAATAGTAGAGTTAAAAACCGGCAAGAAAATATTTATCGAATGGGATGGAAAAAAAGAGAATAAAGAGGCCGTAACGGAAGGCAGTTACACTTATGTGATAAAAACAAAAGAAGGCGCCGAAAAGAAAGGCAAATTTGAGGTTAAAAAATAGGTTGATCCAGCAGGGGGTATTTATGTTCAAAAAAATATTAGTAATTTTGCCGGTCCTGCTTGTCTGCTTTGCGGCGGGGGAAGAGAATTTGCTTTACAGATCCCATCAGGAGCATATGGGCAATGTGAGCTCAATAGATTATTCCCGGGATGGCAAATATCTTGTTTCGGGCAGCGTGGATAATACCATTATAGTCTATGAACCCGCAACCGGGACCTGCGTCAGAAATTTCATCTCGTTTGGCGCCTGGATTTATTCCGTTAATTTTTCCCCCGACGGCAAGTATGTTGCTTCCGGCGGGGCTGACAGTTTAATAAAAATATGGGATATAAAACTGAACGAATGCATAAAAATACTTCAGGGGCATGAAGAGGGCGTTTGCTCGGTAAACTACTCCTCTGACGGGAAGTTTATTGCCTCAGGGAGCGTTGACTCAACCGTGAAAATATGGAATACGGCGAACTGGGAATGTCTTAATACTCTCACGGGGCATACAGGAAGGGTGAATTCTGTCAAATATTCCCCTGATGGAAAGTATCTTGCTTCCGGCAGTTGGGATGACACGATAAAAATCTGGAACACGGCCACGGGAGAATGCGTAAAAACTCTTAAGGAGCATACCGGAAAAGTCAGCGCAGTTTCTTATTCTACGGACGGCAAATATCTGGTGTCGGGCAGCTGGGACAAGACGGTAAAGATCTGGGATACGGGGACCTGGGCGTGCATAAAAACACTTACGGGGCATACCCGCTGGGTCGAAGCGGTTGATATTTCCAGGGACGGAAAATTTATCGCCTCGGGCAGTTGGGATAAAACCGTGAAAATATGGGATTTCGCTACCGGAGAGTGCCTTAAAACAATTGCCCGCAATATATTTTGCGTGGGCGCGGTTAATTTTTCCCCTGATGGTAAATATCTTGCCGCCGGCAGTTTTGATAATACCTTGAAAATATGGCAGATGACCCCTGAAGAAAAATAGAACACCTGTTTTTCCTGTCTTAAAAAGCATTATTAACCCTTGCTTATTGCTTATCCCTGTTATAAACTATTAGAGAACCTGAAAAATTGCATGTAAATTTTATCGGAATCTATTAACCACGGGCGGGTTAGATGGGCATAACAATAGATTTTGACTTACTGCGCAAGCTGGAACGGTTTAAAATCTCCCCAAAAGGTGTTTATTACGGGGGAAGGGTCGGTAACAGAAGGTCACCCGGCCGCGGAACCGGTGTTGAATTTGCCGATCACAAAGAATACTCCATAGGCGATGATATCCGCTATCTGGACTGGAATGTTTATGGCCGCCTGGAAGAGCTGTTTATCAAAATCTTTGAGCAGGAAGAGGCTCTTCCTGTTTATATCCTTCTCGACACCTCGGGCTCGATGTCCGTGGGGAATCCCTCAAAATTTGAATTCGGCGCAAAACTTGCCCTCGCTCTCGGCTATGCCGGAATTGCCAATCAGGATAATGTCCGTGTTCTGCAATTTGCCAACGGTGTAGTAACCACCTCAAAACCGATGTCCGGTAAAGCGAACGTTTACGAAATGATGGAGTTTTTTAATACGCAAGCCGCCGGCACCACAAGTATTACGGAAGCTTTGAAATTATTTCTGGCCGGTAATAATATTCCCGGCGTGGCTTTCCTTATTTCGGATTTTCTGGACCAGAAGGGCGTCACGGAAGGTATTCAGCTTTTAGCCGGGAGAAAATTCGGTGTTTACGGTATCCACCTGCTGGCAAAAGAAGAGGAGTTCGTGGAAATCTCGGAAGATATGGAACTGCATGACGCCGAGACGGAAAGGACCTTGAAAGTACCGCTTCGTAAGGATACACTGGCGCGCTACCGGGAGTTTTTCCTGGCGCACTGCGACCGCCTGCGTTTTGACCTCCGCCATTACGGCGTGCATTATCTCCGGATTTATACGGATTCCCCTTTAAACGAAATTATCTTTAACCTGTTCACAAAAGAAGGAGTGCTTAAATGAGCCAGGAACTGGAAATGAAAGACAAGAAAGCGGTTGAAGCTTTTGCGGCGCGCTTTGATAAAGTCTGCGCGGAAACCGAAAAGCTCATGGTAGGCCTGCGGGTGGTGATAGAAGATGTTTTCGTCGCTATCCTGGCCGAGGGAAATGTGCTCCTGGAAGGGTTTCCGGGGCTCGGCAAGACCTATCTTATTAAAACGCTCGGGGAAGTGCTGGATCTCAAGTTCCGGCGCGTGCAGTTTACCGCCGACCTTATGCCCTCGGATATTCTGGGCGCCAATATTCTGGTGCAGGATGAACATGGCAAGAGTTTAAAATTCCAAAACGGCCCCGTCTTCACCAATCTCCTGCTGGCGGACGAAATAAACCGCGCCACGCCAAAAACCCAGGCCGCTTTGTTGGAAGCCATGGAAGAGCACAGCGTGACTATCGGCGGGGTGACCAATAAATTAGAGGAACCGTTCTTTGTGCTGGCAACCCAAAACCCCATTGAGCAGGACGGGACTTTTCCCCTGCCCCAGGCCCAGTTGGACAAGTTTCTTTTGAAATTATTTGTCGGCTATCCTTCCGAAAAAGAATTAAGCCTTATTGCAATGCGCACCACTTATGAAAAATATCCGGCGGTAAACCGGGTGCTTTCAAAAGAAGAGCTCCTGGCGATGCGCCGGCTGGTAAGGGAAGTGCCGGTGGCCTCGCACGTGGAGGATTTTGTAATGAAACTGGTGCGGGCCGCCCAGCCGGATTCACCTAAAGCCGCAAAGGCCGCCGTTGAATATATAGAAAGAGGTCCCGGCCCCAGAGGGTTTCTGGGTATTCTTTATGCGGCAAAAGCCCGGGCGCTTTCCAAAGGCAGGACTTTTGTTTCCCGCGAAGATGTAAATTCTATTGCGCTCCAGGTACTTCGGCACCGCGTTTACCGCAATCTGAATGCGGAAGCAAATGAAATAAGCACGGATGAAATAATTAATAAAATAATTCTTGAAATAGCCTAAAAGGGGTAACGTTGATGAAGACACAAGAGTTCAAAACAAAATTTGACCTGCTGGCAAAAGAAATCTCCCGGGAAGTGGTCGGCTATCAGGAGATAATCGCCGATGTTTTGACCGGTCTGTTCGCAGGCGGCAACATCCTGCTGGAAGCGGCGCCGGGTCTCGGTAAAACGCTTATCGGTAAAACGCTTGCGCGGGCGTTGAATATTAAGTACGCCAGAATCCAGTTTACCCCGGACCTGATGCCGGCGGATATTGTCGGTACAAATATTATCGTGGAAGACAGCACCGGAAAAAAAGAAATAGTTTTTCAGCGGGGTCCGGTCTTTACAAATCTTCTGCTGGCGGATGAGATAAACCGCGCCACGCCCAAAACCCAGTCGGCGCTCCTTGAGGCCATGCAGGAACATCAGGTTACGGTTGCGGGAAAAACGTACAAACTGGAAGAACCTTTTCTGGTGGTTGCCACGCAAAATCCCGAAGAGACGGAGGGCGTTTACCGTTTGCCTGAAGCCCAGATAGACCGGTTTCTTTTCCGGTTGAAACTTCAGGCGCTTTCGGACCAGGAATGGATAGAAATCTCGCGGCGCAGGACCGGGATTCTGGAAATAAAAATGGAACAGGCAATTACAAAACAAGACATTTCAGATATGCAGGTAGCCGTCAGGAGCGTGAAAGTTCCCGAAGAGGTCTGTGCTTACGGCGCGGAACTGGTCGAAAGCTCGCACCCCGGAAGCGCCAAAGCCCCGGCCCTTGTAAAAAAATATGTGCGTATAGGTTCCAGCCCGCGCGGCTTGCAGGCTATGCTTCTCGGCGCTAAAGTCCGCGCTCTGGCGAACGGCCGGGACAGTATCACCCTTGAAGATCTCCGGTCGGTGGCCCTGCCGGCGTTGAGTCACCGGTTGCTTTTTAATTTTGAAGGTCAGGCGGATAAAGTTAAACCCGAAGCAGTCGTGAAAGAAATTTTGGACAAGTCAGGCAAGGGAGCGTAGCATGCCCGAAAAAGAAGTACTCCGGCAGAAAGTCAGGAAGCTGTGGATACTGGAATATTCCCTGCCCGGGGTTTTGTTCGTGCTTTCTCTCCTCTTTAACTCCCTGCTGTTTTATATGATGCTGAAACAGCTTTTTAAATTTCCGGCCTTTGGCCTCCTGCTGCTGCTTCTCGGCGCAGCGGGTTATCTGGGGTTTATTATTTATAAGGCCGTCAAAGCCGCCCCCCGGGGCAGGCAGCTTTCCATACTTCTTGACGAAAGGGCGGGCACAAAAGACCTCTTCTCCTCCGCAGAGGAATTTAACACCGACCCGGAAAGGTTTGGCTGGCTCGGTAAAATTACCTGCGGGCTGGCGGCCGAAGAACTTGAAAAGGCGCAGATTAAACGCCGGCTCTTTTTTGGGGAAAAAAAGCGGTGGAAATATCTCTCCGTAGTCACGGGCGTAACCCTCCTTCTCTATACTACCGTTCTTTTCTTTACCTCTTCGGAAGGCCGGCTTTCAGGCCGCGAAGTGGCAAAAATAAAGAAAATATCGGAGAACGGCTCTGAAGCTGCAGGTGTTCCAAAAGATCAGGAAAATAAAGGACAAAAAACCGAAAAAGGCCCGAAAAAGGACAATTTTAAAGAGGCCTTTGACGAATTTAAAGAGGTAAAAACAACCAAGCCTGACGAGGAAATGGTAAAAATAACAAACGAGCTGGCCGATAAGCTTATGGGCCGGGTTGCCTCCGAAAAAGAAGAAGTTGATCTTACGGGCATAACCCCGATCCGCTGGGATAAGGACGAGGTGGAAGGTACCAATAACCCGCAAAACCGCGAGACCGAAGAAAAGATAGATCCGGTTAAATTGGATTCCCAGCTTTTGAAGGACCTCGAAGCTTCCAAAAAGGAAAAAGCCAAAGACGAGAAGTCCGGGGAAAAAGGCGGGGTGGATGTTGCGGTCATGGGCGGAGATGATGCCGGCGCAAAAGCAAAAGGCGATAAAGGCGGCAAGGATGACAAAGGTACGCTGGCGGGCGCGGTTTCCCGGGACCCGCGGGGTAAGCCGGTAAGAATGGCAAAAGCGCCGGAGAAGGTCGGCTTTCAGGTTCTTTCCTCAGGGCGTTCTGACACCAGACAGACCGGCAAGGACGGCAGTATGGGTCTGCCGGAATTTATTATTGCCGCGAGAAATTCTAAGGCGAAAAGTAAATTTGTTGAAGAAAATCTTCCGCCCGCAGTTGCGGGTTTCAAAGACCAGATCATAGAGCAGGAAATATCCCCGGAAAAAATGTCAGGTTTACTGAAAGCTTATTTTGACCGGCTGCGCGAGGAGGACAAATGAGCTTCAGCCGGCCCGATTTTCTGTGGCTGCTCCTTCTCATAATTCTGCCCCTGCTTCTGTATCTACTGGCGCTGCCGCGTAAAAGGGTTATAACCGGCGCGCTCTTTCTCTGGGAAAAATTCCTCAGCACCGAACCTTTCGGAAAAGCTTCTGAACGTTTTAGAAAGCTGCTCAGTTTTTCTCTGGTGGCTGCGGTGATACTGCTTCTCACTCTTGCCGCCGCCGAGCTCTGTGTCGGGACCTCTTCCGTGAAGGCGAAATCGCTGGTTATTTTTATGGATGTCTCTGCAAGTATGAACGCAGAAAGCAGGGGCATGAGCAGTCTGGCCCGGGCAAAAGCTGCAGCTTTAAAAGTTGTTGAGTCGTTGGATGCGGGTTCCGAAGTGGCGGTAGTAGAGGCGGCCGAGGAATTCCGGGTGATTTATCCTTTTGGCGCGCCCGGGCAGGAAACTCAAAGAAAAATAACCGGTCTGACCGGTTATGACGGTGCTGCGGATATTAAGGTTCAGCTCGAGAAGGCCTACAGCTTTTGGGGCAAGAAGGAAGGTACTGAAATATATGTTTTTACGGACCGGGAGCTTCCAAAGACCTCCTGGCAGGACCGCCTTACCCTCTGGCTGGCTCCGGCAACAGGTGATAACATTGGAATAATAAAGCTTTCTGCAAACAGAAAAAATGAAGAAATTGTGGTGAAATTCACGCTCGCAAATTATACCGGTAAGCCCGTTGTTTTTAAAGGCAAGGTCTTTGTTAACGGAAAAAGTCAGACCTCCTTTAACGGACTGAAGGCCGAGCCGGGCCAAACCGCAGAAGGCAGCGCGCAGGTGAAGGAGACCGGACGGGCGGCAATAAATATTAACCTTTTTACGGAAAATACGGGTAACGCCCTTTTTGAAGATGATGAAGCGCGGGTGATAGTTCCATCGCTGGAGGCCACGCGCGTGAATGTTGTTTGGCCCAAAATTAAAACCCATAACTCCTTTATTGTTTCGGTGCTTTCCGCCTTAAAAGAGGAAGGGGTTTGTTATCCCGTCGCCGTGGAAAAAGCGGAAGGTAAAGAGACCACTATCTTTGTTGACAGCATGCCGGGGGAATTCCCCGAAAAAGGCGCGCTCCTTATCTGTCCTTACCTGTCCGGGGCGGTGGAAGTGCTCGGACTATTAGACCGCACCGTAACTATTGACGCGCAGGCGAGAGATCCTCTCCTTAAGGATATTGATCTGGACGGCTTAACGGTGAAGGGCGCAGTGCTGGCTAAAATGCCGGAAGGGGCTAAACCTCTCATCTGGGCGGAGGGCTATCCTCTGGTCTGGGCGGGCGAAGTGAATAAAAGAAAAGTATTTTTTATAGGTATTCCTTTAACGCTTATGAATTCCCGTCTGCCGCTTACGGTGGCTTTCCCGGCGCTTATGCGCAACGCGCTTGCCTGGCTGTTGCCGGCTCCGGAAATATTAAGACCCGGCGAGTATGTGGACGGCTGGACTTCCAAAAATATAGGTTTTATCGAAAATCCCGCAAACAAGAATCTCCATGCTTTTAGTCTGCTGAATGCCGGGGAATCCGACCTCAGAAGAAAGAATCCCGAGGAAGCTGTTATCCGGCCCGGGAAAAAATCGCTGGCTTTATACTGCGTGGTTCTGGCCCTGCTGCTCCTTGCCTGTGAATGGGTCCTTTTCCATAAAAGATTGACGGAGTAAAATGGCGTACATTATTATAATATTCATAATCGCTCTGGCGGCGACGGTGTTTTTTACCGTTAAAACCGAGCTGACCTGGCCGGGCGGGCGACTGGTACTTCTTTTGGCGCTCCGGCTGCTTTTACTTTTGTTCCTGGCAGCCTGGATTTTTGATCTAAGGTTCAGCACGGAGCTCCTGACAAAAAAGATTGATTTGGTGGTGGTTGCCGACAGATCCTCTTCTATAGGTGAAAAAGGCATTAAAAATGCTGATGAATTGTTGGCAAAGGTAAATGCTGAGGGGCTGAAAAGGAACGAAACTGTTTCGCTGGTAGAGTTTGGCGGGGAAGAAAAAGGTATAAGCGACCCGGCAGAAGCGCTGGAAACGGCAAAAATGAAATTCCGGGGAACCGGAGAGAAACGCATTTATCTTTTATCCGACGGCTGTGCTACGGCCGGGGACCCGCGCCAAAAGCTGCCCGGGCTTATCGAGGAAAATATAAAAGTTTTTGCCTCGCCGCTGGAAATGCAAAGTACAGAAGCTCTGGTTGCGGAATTTGAAGTGCCGTCCCTGGCGTGGATCGGGGTGCCGGTACCGCTTCGCATTACTCTTTCCTCAGCAGGGCCGGCTTCCTGCGAGCTGGTGCTTTTTGCCGATGGTCTGGAAAAAGTCCGGAAAAATCTGGAACTTAAAAAAGGGTTGACGGTAGTTAAAATGACCACAGGCTTTAACGCCGGCGGTGCGCATTATCTGGAAGTCCGGGCAAAATTTAATCCGGATAGATTTGAATGGAATAATTCTGCCGCCGCGGTTATTAATGTGCCGCTGCAGCCGCGTATCCTCATAATTTCCGGCAGCCCGGCGCTGGCGCAGCCGCTTAAGAGCGCGCTGGAAGCGGGAAAACTGCTGGTCAAGGTTGTGGCTCCGGAAAATATTCCGCTGGAGTTTTCCTGCGATTGCATAATTTTGGACGAAGTTCCTGCTAAAGCTCTTAAGCCCGAATATATGGAAGCCCTCGAAAAATTTGTGAGCCGGGGCGGTTCTATAATCTTTACGGGCGGGCCCTCTTCTTTTGGTCCGGGCGGCTATTTAAACACACCGCTCGAACCGGTCTTCCCGGTCCTGCTTAAACCCAAAAAGGATTATCCGCCTTTTGCTCTCGGCGTTATCTTTGATAATTCCTGGTCGATGAATGAAGGTCTTACAGCCAGTGTCGGCAAAATAGATCTTGCCAAAGAGATAGCTATTGCCGCAACGGAAGGACTGAGTGATAAGGACTGGCTGACCCTGGTCTCCTTTGATTCGGATTATCATAATATTATTCCGCTCACCAAAGTTTCGGACCTGGAACCGCTCAAATATGAGATGGCAAAGCTCGGAGCTTTTGGTATGACCAATATTTACGGCGCGCTGAATGAAGGCGTTAAGATTCTAAAAGATGTGGATGCGGCTTACAAGCACCTGGTCCTTATTTCTGACGGGCGGGAAACAGAATCTCCCGACTACAGCAGTATTCTTTCCGTTATCACCAAGTTGAAGATGACGCTTTCTACGGTGGCCCTCGGCACCAGCGCAAACCAGAAACTGCTGAACACGCTGGCTTACGCCGGGAACGGTAGATTTTATATGTCTAAAACAGTAAAAGAGATACCTGCTATTGTGCTTGAAGATACAAAAGGTTTTGAGGGCCGGCTGGTAATGGAGACCCCACTTGCGATAAAGAAAAAAGCTGAAGATGCGGCTTTAACCGGTCTGGATGTTACTTCTTTTCCTCTGCTCGGCGGCTATACCCGCACGGGTATCCGCTCGCACGCCTGGACCCCTCTGGTGGTCACCTATAAAGATGAGCCGCTTTTTGCGCGGATGCGGTACGGTAAAGGCCAGTCGGTGGCTTTTACTTCCTCGGCTAATTCAAGATGGGCGGGCGGCTGGATAAAGAACGCCCCGGCGGGTTATTCTGCTTTCTGGAAACAGACGGTTATTTCCTCGCTTAACCGGCCTTATGAAGATCTTACTCCTGCCGTAAAATATACCGGCGGTTATCCCGTTTTTAGTTTTGAAAAAGGCGCAGATAAAACGGAGCTTTACCGTTTGAGTAAAGGAAAAATAACCCCGGAAACTTTTAAAGAAAATAATCCCGTAGTCAGCGCAGCCGGAAGTACGGAAGCGCTGCTTTTTGTGGAGTACGGCGCGCAGAATAAGGCTTTTTCCTGGGCAAAAACTTTTGGCAAAGAATTTGCGGCGCCGGAAAAAGGAGCAGGCGTGTTGAGAGAACTCTGCGGCAGGACCGGAGGAATATTTGAACCGGAAATTAAAGACTTATTCCTGAACGGGAAAGCAAAAACACATTTTGAAATTAATCCCGTTATCTGGCTGGTGCTGGCACTCCTGGTTTTTATACTGGAATTGTTTGTCCGCCGCCTGCCTGCGGTAACGGCTTTTTTTAACCGCCCGTCCAGGAAAGCGGCGGCACCCGGATCCACCGCCTTATTATTTTTAATAATTATTGGAACCCTTCTGCTCCCCGCACAGAGCCGGGCCCTGGAAGTAAAAAAAGAGGCGGGAAAATTAATAATAGCCGGCGCTAATTTCCGTTATACCTGGGATACCGAACGGGGCGCGGAGCTAACCCAGGTCGAACAAAAAGGCCTGCTGACTCCGGGCTGGTGGGACGTCGGCCTGCCGAAGAAAAGAAAGTCGGAATGGCAGAGGGTAAATTCTACTTTTGCCTGGAAATCTCTGGATACCATACCCGCGCTCTCCCTGTCCACCAACCGGATGGCGTATTATTCCGGGGAGTGGACCATTGCGTACGCCAGTGCGGACAAAAATGCAAAACTTAAACTTATTAAAGAGAGCGCAGACGAGGTGGTTTTTGAAACTGAAAGTTCTCCGCGTATCTTTGAGGATCCCGGTATGTTTGTGCCCTGGACCGTCAAGCAAAAGGTACGGGTTTTTGATTCCGGCGTTATGTTAAATGATTTTGAAGCGGCGCTGCCGGCAAATGAGCCCTATTCGCTTGATTGGGCCTGTGTTTCCGTTAACATGGATGATTCTCTTTACAAGGAGCCCAATCCTGACAAACAGGAGGCCTTTAATTTCGGTTATGCCTTTCCGGATGAGGACAAGTTTTATTTTGAAAGGTATAAAAATGTAGTCCAGAGTTTTAAGCATATCCCGCTGGATATTGACAGCAAAATAGAGAACACGCTGGTAACCCAAAAACCGATACTTTTCGGTTCAAGCGGTTATGACCTTACGCATTTTACGGGTTCCGCAAAAAACGGTTATATGGAGTGTAGTCTGGCGCGGGCGGCCAGTATCGTAGAGACCCGTGCAGATTTTGGTTCTTTGATTATGATCCGGCCTGAATCCGGAATGTCCCCGGTCCCGACCTGGGAAGGTTCTATGCGGCCGCGGCCCTGTCTTTCCTTTCAGTGGAATTTATTTGACGGGCAGACAAAAGGGTTAAACGAAAATGAACCGCTGGTTTACAAAAACACCCTCTCCTTCGTGGTGGGCACCAGAAAACATTCTTCCAAGCCCTCGGCCTCTACGGATGACCGGAATATACTTATGTGGTCCCGCGTGTATTTTGCAAAAGATAAAATGCCCTCGCCCGGAGAAGTGGGCGCAATGGCGGCGGAAGGCTGCAATGTTCTTCTTCTCGGCGCTTATTGGAAGCAGCCGGCCACCAAAGCAATAATAGAAGCCGCCCATACCGCGGGTATGCGGGTCGGACTTTCCATAGACCTGAAAGATATCAAAGAATATGTGAGTAACGACCGGTGGTTTACGGAATATCTAAAGAAGGACTTTGACGGTCTTTATGTCAAAGGGGTTAATTTTCTCGGCCGCGATATTCCGCAGGGTGAGCTGAACCTGCCCGGGGAAAAAGTTGTGTTCCGGTATGATGAGTCCTATCAGTCAAATGCGGCTCCGTTCGCGCTTTGCATGAAAACTTTACGGCGCGTGGTGGGGCAAAAAGGTTTTCTTATCGGCACTGCCGGAAACTCTGCCCCGACCCTGCTTTCTTTTGCGGAGTTTGATCTTTGCGTGCCGGGGGATATGAATAATTATATCTGGGGTTCAGCCCGGGAGCGCTCTTCCAAACGTTATTTGGCTTCTGCGGGTCTGGCGCCAGTAGTGGATTCGTTATCTCCGCGGCTTGCGGCGCTGGCGGTTGCGCACGCCGATACCCCTATAGTTATCTGGCCGGCAAAGGATAAATTGCATCTTGCCTGGTGGGATATCTGCAAGGGCATTTTCAAAGACGGCGCGTCCACAGAACTGGATTCTATTGCAGCTGAAAAGCATTTTACGCTTTCCTCAGATAGCGCGCATGGTACGCTTTTTAGCCGAGGTGACGGCAAGTATCTGCTTTTCCTTGAGGGAGAAAAAGCCGGCGCAGTGGAAGTGAAACTCGAAATGCCCGATAAAAGTTCCCTGACCGTAAAGACCCTCAAAGGCGTGCCGGTCGCTCTGAAGAACGGTACTTTCAATGCGGGGGATATATTTGTAAGCCAGATAAAAGTTTTTGAAATTGCTGTTCAGGGAAGAGGAAAATAAGGAGCAGGAGAAACTGATGAAAAATGTTACGGGTAGGGTAATAAATATGTGTTTTTTTGGCGTGATGCTTGCCGCCCTGGCCGTTTGCTTTGGCTCCGGAGCTTTTGCAGATTGGAGCACGCGGGATTTTGACTTTACCAAGCCGGATTACGGCTCTTACGACACAAACATTCCCAAAACGGGCTTTACTACTGACGGGGTCGTCTTTTCTGTTGATTCAACTAGACAATTCAATCTTACCGGTAAGCAGTTTTTTTCGAGCGAATTTGATCTTGATTTGGAATTTGAAGTTATAGAGGACAACGCCGGCAAAGGGGAGTTGTACGTAGAACTGGTGCTTATAAATGAGAAGACCAAAAGAAAAGTAGTGGCCTCTTACAGAAAAATTCTGAGCACCAAGGCGGAGAACTGCGAGTTCAGATATTTCAAGGATGAGAAGCCCGTACGATTCGGCAATAATTCTGCTGATTACCTGGCTTCGAGCATGACCTCCGCAAAAGAAGGGCCCGTAGGAACTTTGACTATACACAAGACCGAGGCCCTGGCCTGGTTTCTCCAGAAGACAAAAAATAAATCCTCTGCCGCGTCCACCGTACAAACGCCTTCAAATTATATCAATCTGGATTGTGACGAGTTTCGCGTCGGCCTCACCGTCCGCTGTACAAATAATGCGCAGGCCAAAATACTTCTCAAAAGTTTCAAGCTCTCCGGCGCGCTGGCCCAGCCGAGAAATACCGCCAACAAAAGCTTTTATTTTGATTTTGGTCCCGTGGGGCAGGAACTCCAGCCGGAATTTTGCCCGGTAAATGAATACACTTTTTACACGGAAGCCAAGGGTTTTGGCTGGAAATTGACGGATCCCAATACCGTACTGTTTGGTATCACGACCCCAAGACTCTCTGACGCAGAAATAGAAAAAGAGGGTTTTCAACCCGCGCCGGAGAAAGAGAAGACAGAAAATTGGAAGGTGGATGTTAACCGGGGCTCCTACTGGATGCAGGCAAATGACAAGAAAGCTTTTTACTCCTCCTCCTCGGGTTATGATTATATTGCCTTTTTTGACAAGTGGCTGGACCTGAAGACCCCGTTGGAACGGGATTTTGTGGGCATGGCGAAACCGTATTTCTTTTTCTATGATGAAGCAAAAAAGAAGGATGTGGAAGAAAGGCGCGGTTCCCTGTACTTTGACGACAATCTTTCCTCGGAATTTATAGTGAATGTGCCGAACGGGACATATAATCTTATCGTGGGGGTCGGTTTTTCCTCACGGTATTTTATTTCAGAGGTAGCCACGTACAGTTTAGAGATCCAGGGCAAGGTCAAGAAAAAAGACCTGAAGGCTAACTGGCGCAGGTGTGTCCAGCAGCAGATAAGAAATATCGTGGTGACGGACGGGCGCATGGATCTCCGTTTCTTTGCCAACAACCGGGACGCGCTCGGGAGTTATAGGAATTTCGATCTGGGCATCTCTTGGATGATAAATTACCTGCTTATACTGCCGGCCGAGGATAAAGATAAACTCCTGGAATGGGAGTGGAAAATAATCAAGCAGAAAGCGGAGCGTATACGCCAGGTGACTTTTGTGGACGGGGCGCCGGCGGTGCTGAAGAACGAAGGGAATTTTCTTTCCCTGAACGGTAAGCCCTATTACTTTCTAAAAATTCAAAATAATTTTAACCCCCGAACCACGGAACATTTTGTTTATTATTCTCTGGGAAATTGTCTGAGTACGACCCTGAACATAGAAGGTTCCAGTCATTTCTTTAAACCGGACTGGGAAAAACTTTCGCTGGAAGATGATTACCCGTGGCGCGAGATAGACCGGCTGAACCAGCTTTATTCCTGGGGCTACCTTGGCTCCATTCATCAGGGCGGCATATTTTCCTTTGTTCCCCGCCAGGTGGCCGGTGAGGGCACCCCGACTATGGATTCGCGCGGCCGGGTAAACCGCTGGTTCGTAAAGCCCCCTCTAAACTCCGCGCTGGATAAGGAGATTCAAAAAGAGGCCTACACCATGACTTTTAACCAGCTTTCCCTGCATCCCGGGACGGCTCTCTACTATATATATGAAGAGCTGTGGCACCCTACTGAATCCGGCTATGACGACCAGTCCCTGATTCAGTATCAGGAATGGCTGCGGCGGGAATATGAAACAGTGGAAAAGTTGAACCAGTCCTGGGGACGGGAGTACAAGGCCTTTGAAGATATAGTACAGCCGACCCAGGAACTTTTTAATAATGCGCAGTGGTGGCAGTACAGTCCTGAATTTGTAAATTTCAGGAGATTCCGCGGCTGGGCCCAGCAGGCAATGGTTAAATTTGACTGCGATCTTGTAAGCAAGCTCGATTCCGGGCATGCCTCGTGGGGCGCAAAAGGTGATATGGGTACGCAATCCTGGGGCACCGGGGCTTTTCTGGATATGTTCGGCTGGTACTCCGCACGGGTGGCTTCCAGTGTTGCGCGCTTTTTTAATAAAGCCGCAGTCTGCGGCGGCTATATGTTTCCTTGTGAAGATGTTTATCTGGACGGGAGAAAGCAGGTGGATCACAAGCCCGGTCCCAAACAATATCTGGGCAAAGATGAAGTAAAGGCGGTTTATAACAAACTTATCTCTTCTGTCTTTAACGGGGTCAAAGGTTTTTATAACGAATGGTACGACGACGGGATGCAGCATGTTTTTCACCGCACGGAATATCTTAAAAACGCCGGTCCGAAAAACCTGGTGAAGCACTGGTCCGGTCAGCTGGCTTTCTTTGAACCCCCGGCTTACAAAGGTCCGCCCGTAAAAATTGAACGTAGCGCGCTTTATGCTTCGGCCGCGAACAAAACGCTCTACCGCCTGGGTCAGCTTTTCCTGCCGGCAAAACCGCTGGAGCCAAAGATCTTAATGGCGACCACCGAAGAGAGTTTTTATCTGCACAATTTTGGCGAGCCTCCGTACGCAGATTTTGAACAAGCGGCGATGCGCCTGCTTAAATCTTCTAATGTTCCCGCAGATTTTCTGCGGTTGTCGGAAGTAAAGGATTTGAGTAAATATAAAATGATCATCCTCGGGGATCTTGCGGAGTATATTTCCCGCAAAGATACAGCCCGGGTTTTGGAATACGTAAACAAAGGCGGGAAGCTGGTGATTGTAAACTCCGGCTGTTTTGCCTATGACAATGAACCGCGGCGGTACTCTAATAAAAATCCGGACGCCTTTCCCGTAAAAGAATTTTCAGATTTAGCTGGGTATACCTTTGTGGCGCGGGACGCATACCATATGGATTTTAAGACCCCTGTTAACCTTTCCTTCTCTTCAAATCTTTCCACGCCGGCGCTTAAAGAGACCGGCAAAATAGGCGCCGTAACTACAAGTTTCTATTACGAGCCAAAAAACGGTTCCGAAGTTTTTCTCAAGGGGGATATGGGCGGTAAAGAGATAGCGCTCGGTCTTATCAACAAGAGTAAAAACACTGCTGTTATCTATCTTCCCGGCAAGAAGGCGGCGGAAGAGGTCGTAAGGCCCCTTTCCCTCTGGTTTAAAAAACTTCTGACTTACTGGAAGATTGATGAAAGAGTTGTAATAGCAGGCGTTAATGACTACTGGGATATGTATGCCGGCTGCCTGCAGGGGGACGGGTACACTCTGGCTGCCGTTTGCAATCTTAATGAAGAGAATGTCCGGAAAGTAAATTTAAAACTTGATCTTCTGGAAGACGGAAATTACGCCGTGATGGATGTGACGGGTGAGAGGCCAGACCTCATAGAGAAAAAGGACGGCGGCTTGACGCTGGTTGCGGACAATCAGGCGAGAAAGAGCCGTATTGCTTTTACGCTCACCGCCGAGGAAATGAAAAAGAAAGGTATTCCGTGTGAAATAAAACCCGGCCAGGCGCAGGTGTTTCTGCTCCGTCCTCTGAAAGATAATGTTTGGGTTTCTATGTGGCCTGCCTCCATAAAGGCGTTCCTTAAAAATCCGGTCGGTATAGTTTACGGTAAAAATGAAAAAGAGCCGGAGCTGGCAAAAGAACTCCAGCAGGCGCTTGCCCGGGTGCATGTAGAATCCACTCTTATTCCTGCGGAAAGGGCAAAATTAAAAAAGCTGGTCCACGAAGTTAAGTTGAATCCGCTGGGGCATACTTTTATGGCCCGGGAAGATATGTCCAAGTGGTATGTGGTGGACACCTTTCGGAATGAGCCGGTCGATACCAAAGAAAATATTATTATTATCGGCAGTGAAGAGAGCAATCCCCTGCTGAAGCATCTCGGCTCCGCAGGCACTTTTTCCTATGATAAAGCCCTGGAAAAAATTACGGCCGAATATCCCGGTCCCAACCGCGGGGTGCTTTATATGCTGGACTCGGTGAATTCCCCCATCTATGACGTGCGGAGTTCCGGCAGGGATGCGCTCATAGCCGGAGGTTCGGATATTGCCGGTACTCGGGCGGCGGTCAAGGAACTTATCAATATAATAAATAAAAACCTAAAGTAAACAGTCGCTAAAGGCTGGAATTTTCACCGGGGTTTAGGGTAAAATAGGAAGAAGTAAATATTTTTAAAGCGAGGGACCATGGCGCAAAAAAAGAAAACTTTGAAAGTAGACCATTCTATAGTGGCGGCTTACCTGAGCGGGCTGGCAAACACGGCGCTCGCAATCCTGACCCTGTTTATTTGTTTTTTTGGTATCAAACAGCTTAACGAGATCACCGCCAGCTCGCAGGAAAGTGCCGCTTTTGAATTCAATAAAGAATTTTACACCGAAAATAACCGTGAATTAATAATGCTGATAGATATGGATTGCCTGAAATTTAGCAGGGAGGATCCAAAGTTTCCTGTCTTTCTGGTCAACGAGAGGGCAAAGGAATATTTGACCGTATTTGACTCTGCCAATAATGAAAAACAAACAAAAACCAGGTATTCCTCTTACGAAATAGATATGCTGATGGGTCTGTTTGACAGGATAAATCATTTTGAAGAAAATAACATGCTGAGTATGGACACCATAGATAATGATTTTGGCTGGAAAATTGTGACCGTTTGGGAGTATCCCGCTATACAGGAATATGTCTCCTGGATAAAAGAGCGTTACAACAAGAATCTTTACGAAGGGTACGGTAAACTTTACAATAAAATAAAGAACTACGAAAAGTCGAAACCGGAAAAAAGAAAAGATAAGTGATTCCGGATAAAAAGGAGAGGCTAAGATGAAAAAAGTAGGATTAGGTATTGTTGGTTTGCTGGGGCATGCAGGCAGTCATTTGAAGATATGCGAAAAGCTAAAAGACGTCAAATTTGTTGCCGGGTGCGATAAGAGCGCAGCTGGGAGAAAGCGTGGCGCTCGGGCAGGTATGACCGTCTACTCTGATATCAAAGAAATGCTCAAGCATGAGAAACTGGCCGCGGTAATTATCTCAACGCCGAATTTTACGCACAAAGATATTTCTATTGCCTGTCTTAAAGCAGGCGTCAAAGTGTTTTGCGAGAAGCCGATGGCGCACACGCTTGCCGATTGTAAAGCCATGGCCGCGGCTGCGAATAAATACAAAGGTTTCCTGCAGATAGGTTTTGAACTCCGGACCTGTCCCGTTATGCTCCATATAAAAAAGATGGTGGACGGCGGTGCTATCGGGGAAGTAAAAAATATTCATTTTTTTCAGACCCCCGGGTTAAAGAAGAAGGGCTGGAAGCTTGACCCCAAAAGATCCGGCGGACTTTTCATTGAAAAACTCTGCCACCAGGTGGATCTCTTCAGATATTTTCTGGGAGAACCTAAAAGTGTGCAGGTCTTCATGGCGCAAAACACAGTTCCTTCCTACGGCATTATGGATAACTGTTACGCCGTACTTGAATTTGGCAAAGGCCGTCTAGCGCAGATAAGTTTTCTTTCCGGGCTCGCCGCTGTAAAAAAAGGCATGAAGAATTCTGATTACTCAAAAATGGGACACGGGCTAAGATTTGATTTTATCGGAACTAAAGGGAGTATTTCCTATAATTACTGGGAAAAATCTGTCAGTGTTACAAAACTGGTAAAAGAAAAAGGCGGCTCCCATAAGGTGGCTCTGGTTTCAAAAAAGATATTCAAAAATTTAACCCCGGAAGAGCTGTACGAGAATCTCGTTTTTCAGGACACAGATTTCATAAGAAGGGTAAAAGAGGGTAAAAAAGAGAATTTTTCTGGTGCGGACTCGTTAAAGACTATGCAGGTTGCTTTTGCCTGCGAGGAATCAGCAAAAAAGCGCAAAAAAGTATTATTGTGAAAGCAAATAAATAGTATTTATTAAGGAAGCCAATTATGAATGAAACCCTGAAAACCATAGTGCGGCGCAGGAGCATAAGGCAGTTTGAAGCAAAACAGATAAAAAGTTCCGAACTCAGAGCTATTTTAGAGGCGGGTCTGCAGGCCCCGAGCGGGCACAATGATCAGTCCTGTTTTTTTTCAGTCATACGGGATGCGAAACTTATTAAGGAATTAAGCGACGGCAGTAAAGTTGAGATGCAAAAAATGCCGGTGCCCTGGATAGCTCGTATCGGGAAGAACGAAAAACTCAACATCTATTACAACGCCCCGACAATTATTCTTGTGGCCGCTAAAAAAGACGCGGTTTCTCCTTCTGCGGATGTCGCCGCTGCTATTCAAAATATACTGCTGGCTGCAACGAGCCTGAATATCGGTTCCTGCTGGATAGGTTTTGCTAAATATTATTTCAGCACGCCGGAAAGAAATAAAAAAGCTGGCATTCCCGAAGGTTATGAAGTCCATTACGCTGTAGCACTGGGCTATATTCCTGCAAATCTAAAATTAAACCCACCCGAGAGAAAATACGAAAAATACTACGAGATTATAGAGTCCTAACAGGAGAGTTATGCTGAAAATAGATTTTAAAAAACATAATGAGGAAGTCAAAGCGCTCTGGGAGTCCAGTCAAGCCGGTAAACCCTTACGTGTTCCGATGAAGATTGCCTGTAACCCCCGGATGCTCCTTCTTGACCCTAAGTTGAATCCAAAGAAAATCTCTTTTAAAGAATACTTTGCAGACCCCGAAGTCATGCTGCAGGTTCAGGTTCTTTTTGAGAAATGGAAGAGGTTTAATCTTGAAGATGATTCTGAACTGGGGCTCCCGCAGGAAAAGTGGTCACCCTATGTGGATTTTCAAAATGTTGCTGAGGCGGCCTGGCTCGGTGCTCCGGTAAACTACCGTGAAGGACAATGCCCGGATACAGAACCCATACTTGCCGGCGATAAGAAAAACCTGCTCTTTGAACGGAGTATTCCCGAGCCCCTAGACGGAATATACGGCAGGGCGCAAAAATATATTGAATATTTTAATGAAAAAGCCAAGGCCGGAGTAAAGTATGAAGGTTTCCCTATAACCGGCGGCGGAAAACTCGGCTGTTTCACCGACGGCGTTATGACCATAGCCATGAACCTGCGCGGGAGTGATCTCCTCACAGATTTTTATGAGGAACCGGCCTATATCCACAAATTATTTTCCTATATAACCGAAGCCACGATAAAAAGGATTCACGGCTTCCGGAAGTTTAACGGCGACACGCTTAAAGCGGATGATTTTGCCTACGCGGATGACAGCATTGCCATGCTCTCGCCTGAGATGATGAAAGAGTTTGTCCTGCCATATCACAAAAAACTTTATAATGCAATTTCCACCGGTGCTAAACACAGCTTTGTCCATCTCTGCGGTGACGCAACCCGCCATTTTAAAACTCTTCGCGATGAAATGAACATCCGTTCTTTTGATACCGGTTTTCCTGTTGATTTTACGTGGCTCCGCAAAGAACTTGGACCGGACGTGGAAATAGCCGGCGGCCCGAAAGTGGATATTGTTCTCAAAGGCACCAAAGAAGAACTGGTCAAGGAATCAAAACGAATCCTAACCTCCGGCATTATGGAAGGAGGCAAGTTCATCTTCAAAGAGGCAAATAATCTAGCCCCTGAAACCCCCATGGAAAATATAAGCGCTATGTATCTCGCCTGCAAGCAGTTTGGGGTTTATAAATAGCCCAATAAAGAAAGGATAAAAAACCCCGCCTGAGAATCCCCGTTATAAATTGAACTTCAAAAATACCTTTGGAGGTGTTAGTATATTTCAGGTGCGGGCGTAACTCTGCCTACCGTCAGCAAATGCGCCAGTGGTAGAATGCCGCCTCCCCAAAGCATTTAGACCGATAGCTGTTCTTCTTGTATCTTAAAGTTTTTCTGAATCTAAAAGGACTTCTCTTGAAATCGTGAGTCTCACCCGAGCCCTGATTTCCCCATCTGGCCGCATACGTCAGGCACATTTTGGGCACATTCTATTATCACTCGAAGGTAACAAATTTTAACTAAAGAAAACGGGTTATAATTAGTTTTAACGAGTTATTTAAAAATAATTATATTGGAATAGATAACGGAAGGCATACCCCCGTTTACCTTTGAAATCAACCCGTTTTAAACATTTGTTGTGACTTTGACTTACAAAAAAAAATTGATTTTACTTTATAAAGCAGGGTAATACAGCTATAATTGTTAAATTAAAGGACGATTGTCTTGCAGGTACGGGGGACTTATATTATGATCAGTTAGCCTTTCATAATATCAGCCCAACTTATTTTAATTACAATAAGGTAAGATTGCCGCGAGCATGCTCTTGCCCTCGTAATGACGGTTTTCAAAATTTTAGCAACTTTAAGGAGGTACTTTGGAGAGATTTGAATTGTATTCGAATTTGCTTAAGCCGGAGTGGGCGCCGCCTTCCTGGATAATTGGGCCGGTTTGGTTGGTGCTTTATATCGGAATATTTATTACCTTTGGTATGGTTTTTGTGAAGACCTGGCAGAACCAGATACCGTTTGTGGTGGCTCTGCCTTTTATCCTGAATCTACTCTTTAATCTTGCTTTTGGACCGATTCAATTCTGGCTCCGGATCAATCTCCTTGCGTCGGTAGATATCCTGCTTGTTCTTTTAACGCTTATCTGGTCAATGGCAGCTATTTTCTCCCGGTATCCCTGGATAACTTATGCCCAGATACCTTATTTGCTGTGGGTTTCCTTCGCCTCGGTAGTACAGTTGACCATTACAAGGATGAACTGGAGCAGAGGATAGCCGGATGCTTGGGTGCTTGGAGATGAGCAAGAGCAGCAGAGGACAGTCGACAAAAGATAAATACAGAGAATGACTCTCGAGCATTTACAAAAGCGACCTTTAATCCAAGAAAAGAAAAGATTAAGTGACGGAATGACAGAACTCATCCTGTTAATGTTGCCTAATAATATTTGTACAAATTTTGCGCAATCGGAAAAAAGTAAAGTTATCAAATTGAACTTTACAAAACGCCTTGCAGATGCTAATATAAATTCACAAGCGGGCGTAATTCAGCGGTAGAATGCCACCTTCCCAAGGTGGACGTCGAGGGTTCAAGTCCCTTCGCCCGCTCCAAATTTCCCAAACAAACCCAATATTGCCTTGCATAATAATATTAAACTTGAACCCTCGACGTAAGGGGTAGCAGGGGAAGCGGATGCGGCCCCTGCAAATAACGGGGGTGACAGTCCGGAATTTCGGACGCCATAGGGGGATTATTCCCCCATGGGGAGCGGAGCGACGTTGCGGGTTCAAGTCCCTTCGCCCGTTTCAATGATTTATTTTTAGTGTTTTTTCTCTATTTTCCTATGAGCTTCCGGGTTAAAAACATCCCAAAAACCCCTAAGAAACCTCTCAAAAAACGTTAAAAAATAAATTTTTGGAGGGGGACTTTTTTTCTTGACACAAACTACATATAGTAGTATATTAAAGCCGTCGCACAACAGGTAGTGTTATTTTACGGAAAAAAAACTTTATAGCCGTAGAAAACGGCGAGAATTATAGGGGTGACAGTATGATTCAGAAAACGTTTTTGGATGAAGAATCCAAGACAAATCAGGAAGGAGCAAAGAAGGAAGAAAAGGGCAGAAGGCAGTTACCGGAACTAAAACTTTCCCCGAACTCTCTCACGGTCCTCAAGAAAAGATACCTCAAAAGAATCAGTGACAAAGAAACCGAAAAACCTGAGCAGATGTTCTGGCGTGTTGCCGAGAATATTGCGCAGGCGGAGAGAAAATATACTCCGATGATGAATGCAGACCGGCTCCGGGAGATCACTGAAGAATTCTACGCACTCATGGTAAATATGTATTTCCTT
>Ga0265593_1000156_pt1 | contig 46216 bp, 47 predicted proteins | sample saktaG_8_FD_190136 | JGI IMG/M metagenome (GOLD analysis project Ga0265593, IMG submission 190136) | Saline water microbial communities from Sakinaw Lake, British Columbia, Canada - sak_2011_5_24_36m | ecosystem: Environmental > Aquatic > Non-marine Saline and Alkaline > Saline ... | reverse complement strand
CGGGCATTTACTTGCCCTTTACAGGTTCTGGCCATACAATATCTTCGCGAATCAGGCAATTGATTGATGACCGGAAAATTGTTTTTAACTTTCTTATTTTGTGCTCCATTAATTGGGGTTAATACAGGCCAACAAAGAAGTATTACCTCCAACGGCCCCGGACTAGTAAAAAATTGCCCGTTGTAATGAGTCTGGAAGAGGTTTCTTCCATTTTACGATCAGTTGATAACATCAAGCATCGATGCAATATTAATACAACCACGCCCAACATGCCGCTAACCGCAACAAAGCCTATGGCAATGTTGCAGGCAAAGGTTTCACCTTTGCTGCGTTTAGCGGCCGGACGTTAGGCGGCATTAAATTTAACTTAGAAGTCCCTTGAAATTGACAATAATAAACTCACCATTAAAATCTATAATTATGAAGACGATTATTATTTCTATGTTTTTATTCATTTTATTATGTGCACTGCCCTTACCCAGACAACAAAACAAAAACCAACCGCAGCCAGTAATAATCAAAGTCATCAGACTTTTTATTTTCGTGGTTATGGACCATGTAATCTAACAAATGAACTAAATGAGAAAGAAATTAAATCATTTTTAGATTGCATCAGTAATGATACCTCCCTGGCTCAAATTCGTTATGACTTCGATCACCCAGATAAAAAACTTGCTCCTTTAGTTAAAAAATTATCCGATGAAAGTAAATCTTGTATATTAAAAACAGCTAAGTTCAGCCTAGGACCTAAAAGTTGTCCTGAAATGGTCCCTGTCCGCTGGACAGTATTTAAAAGAACTTAAGGATATTATTGTTGTTGTAACCAGTACATGTGCGTAAGCACATGTGTTTTTTTTCTTTTTGCTTCTTTTTCTTTTGTTAGCAACTTGTTAATTTATTAATATCTACGCGGCTTCTAAGAGATGCATCGTAAATTTTCTGTACGGGACCATCCCGATAGTTTGGTGAGGGCGTTCATGGTTGTAGGTTGTAAAGTATTCATCCAGCCCATGATAAAGCTCCACACCGTCTTTGGGGAGGTTTAAGTAAAGATATTCATATTTAACACTTCTCCAGAGTCGTTCAACAAAAATATTGTCGAGGTAGCGTCCTTTGCCGTCCATGCTGATTTTAATGTCGTTCTTCAAAAGCACGGCTGTAAAGACATCTGAGGTAAACTGCGATCCTTGATCGGTGTTAAAATATTCAGGTTTGCCATGAATTGAAATAGCCCGTTTTAAGGTCTCTGTGCAGAATCCGACAGTGAGGGTGTTGGATATACTCCAGGCCACCACATAACGGCTGTAAACGTCTATAATGGCCACCAGGTACATAAATCCATGCTCCATTCTCAGGTAGGGTAGAGTAGGGTATGTGCGCCTGTTAATTTCTCAATCAATGGTTTCACATACCCTCACTCCGAACCGGACGTGCACCTTTCGTTATGCATCCGGCTCTCCAGGAAACAAAGTGAATTCAGCAGGTTTCATCCATCCTCTTTGATAACGCATTACCTTGAGCCAACTCATCTGATATTGTTCCACCCGAACAGAACGCCAGACTTTCCATTTGGGACGTATCCGACTATACTGACGGTTTAGTAATATTGAGTGAGCATTAGCTTTAGGGAACTTCTTACTTAACCAGCGCCAGATACGATCCCTTACATACCAATCAAGGGATGAAAGAATGTTTTTAGCACCAGTGCAATAGTGATAGAAGTTAGCCCAACCTCTGAGAATTGGATTTAGTTTTTGAAGCAGTTTCGACAATGACCACTGGATTGTTGATCGTCCAGTCAATTGCTTAACCTTATGTCTAAGATCGGCCACCTTGATTTTTGGTATTTCGATTCTGGGTGTCCAACCATATCTCCAGTCCCAGAACACCTTAATATGATGTCCTAAGAATTTGAATCCATCGGTTAAGGAAGTAATCTTTGTCTTTTCGGGAGATAGAGTCAGACCCATGTTCTCCTTGAGAATGGTTTCCAAGGTTAACCGTTCTGATTCCGCATCTTCCTTAGAGCCTGACACAAGAATGATGAAGTCGTCTGCATAACGGATAGGAAAGAATACTTTTCGTCCTGCCCGTCTGTCGCAACTTCTCGATGCCATTGCTGCCTGAACCCCGTCGCATTTGCGACAATTCCGAAGTTTGGTATGATGGTTGACCCACCGTTCATATCGCTCCTCGATAATACTAAGGGCGATATTTGCTAGCAACGGAGAGCAAATACCTCCTTGCGGGGTTCCTGCATCGGTTCTAAGAAATTGTTCTTCCGATAAAATGCCTGCTTTCAAAAATCTAACAAGTAACTGGTTTACTTTTCTATCAGCTGAATGTTTTCGAACACGTTCCATCAGCAAATGATGGTCGATGTTGTCAAAGCATCCTTGTATGTCGCCTTCAATTACCCATTGATAGGGCATTTCTGAACGCATACCATCTTCTATGTTTTCCTTCCTTGGACGAATGGCCATTCGAATATGTTCGAGTGCTCCATGGCATCCACGACCGGGTCTGAACCCGTAAGAAATGTTTTCGAAGCGTGCTTCTAAAAGCGGTTCCAATACTTGTTTTATCGCGCTTTGAACTACGCGATCTTTGATGGTAGGGATGCCCAGGGGGCGGAACATCCCTGGTTTACCGGATTTTGGAATTAATTTCCTGCGACAAGGGCTTGGACTAAATAAACCATCCTTTAGCTCCTTTTGCAGGTTATCCAAAAAGGCATGTACGCCTATGTCCCGTGTAATACTACCTACCGTCATCCCATCAACTCCCGGTGTCCGTTTGCCTTTATTACTGGCAACTCGGTTCCAGGCGCATCTTAAATTATGGATGGAGGTCATCCAGTTCCATAATTCCCGATACGTTTCATTGGGATTTGCTTTACTCCACCGATATAATTTTCTCTGTACGCTGAGTACCCAGGCATTATCTGCCTTGAAATCCAAGTCCATGGATTGCTTCTCCGCCATTGAAAATTTATCGTTTCCCTGCCTCCCTTCGCCATGTGACCGGCTTTCCCGGTCTCGGACTACTACGAAGGCTCCGTCCTTGCTCTCGGTCGTACCGGGTCGCTGCCGATAGCCTGTTTTCCTGACAGGCGACTGAGACCAAGTTCCCAGGTTCCGTTTTCTATCCTTTAAATCTTTAGATGGCATGCTCTACCCCTGGTGGTTCTGGATAATGGCAATGGGGATATCCCATTATCGAATAGATTAATATTCCTCCTTTGGCAACATAAAGACCGCAAGAGCTGACCACATTCCTCCAATGCCATTTCATTATTAGAGGTTGGCAATCTAAATACAGGGGCTTCCGTCGCATGCTTCGTTGTCTCATCATAGATTCTGTGGTAGCCCGGCCGGTAGTAAATGGACTACCTCCGGTACATTTAAGGTTGTTCTGCTTATTTTGGCTCACCATCAGCACACGGTAAACCTTCACAACCCCCTTCCATCCTGCTTCCCTTGAAGGATGGGATAGTATTTCAACTATCGGAAATGAAAACAGCCGATGGTATTGCATATTTAAATGCAAGCCATCTTCCTGGCGCACTTATATCGGCTTCCCAAACCATGTTTGGATGGTTTATATCCAGGCCTTTTAACAGGTAGGGATATATCTTGTGATCTGCCCCAGGCTTGCTTAACCACTTTTTGGGATATATCGCAACAATACCCATGAGTTTATAAAGTCGGCGGACTCTTTTACGATCGATTTTGTATCCCAGGCTTTTAAGATACTCACACATCCTGCGGGTACCGTAATAGGGAGTTTTGGTGTATTGAACGTCAATCAGATTCATCAACTTTAAGGTAACTTCATCCACCGGGCAGGGGGTGTAATAGTAGCCCGAACGGCTGATTCCCAGCAACTCGCATTGACGTTTTATAGTGAACTCAGGATGGGCAGCGTCAATCATGGTTTTCAGTTCAATAACAGAGTAGGCTAAAGTTTTTTTTTCAACCAGTCGTTTTCCATTTCAAGCCTGCCGATTTTGGCAAACAGCTTTTCGTTCGCCTTTTCCAGTTCTTTATCCGGCTCGCGTTTATTGAAAATTTCAACCGATCTGCGTAAAAATTCATTCTTCCAGTTACTGATCTGTTGCTGGGTTACTCCAAACATCACCGAAAGATCGGCAAGGGTTTTCTGTTCTTTGATGGCTTCGATGGCTACCTTGGTTTTAAATTCGGCAGTGTGTCTTGTTCTGGTCTTTTTCATTGGACTTTAGTTTTAAGGTTTATACTCATTTTCCTAACCTTAAGTTACTGTCCAGTTTTATGGGACTATATCACTTGATATGGGATCGCCCGCAAGTGGCAACTTTTCATACATGTAACCGTTAGCTGCGAGCCAATGAATAACAAGTAACTATTGAAGTTCTTTGAAACGAAATCCAGGAAGTAAAACTGGTACCAGCTGGACACTTAGGTGGACCGCTTGCTGCTGGATATTTAATTGCAGAAAATTTTAAGATTCTTAATGAATCCGAAAAAGTTAAAAATACTTGGTTCATATCAATCCTTTGTACGATTATAATCTTTGGTGGAGTGTTGTTAATTCCGAATATAGATAAAATACCACGTCAATTAATTCCTTTGATTTATACTGCGATTGCTTATTATATTGTCAAATATTATCAAGGCGCTAAAATTGAAGAATTTTTAAAGACTGGAGGTAAAGCATATTCTTGGTGGAGAGCACTTGGCATTGGATTAATAGGTACAGTAGTTACAATAGTACCGATTATTGGAATTATCTATGTCACGGATCCGACAATTTCAGCAACTACTAAATCCTATGGAAAATTAAAACATGAAATTTTATTTAATAAGTCCAATGTTTCTGAAAAAGAAGCAGATGAAATAGCCACAGGATTAATTAATGCTGGGTTTTTTGATGAAACTCAGCCAAAGTCAGTTTTTGTTAAAAAAGTAAGTAGTTCATTTGAGATATCTATCCCAGTGATAGTTAATGCATGGGATAATCCAGAAGCAATTTCATTTTTCGAACAATTAAGAAAAGACATCCAAGCTCAATTTAGTAATAATAAGATAATATTAAATCTATGTCTTGATACTGATATTTCTCAAGTGAAAAAGAAATTGGAATAAAAAAAAGGCTACAGCCAACATGTCGCTAACCGCAACAAAACCAAGGTATTGTTGCTTTACAAAAGTGCTGCCTTTGCTGCGTTTAGCGACCGAACGTTATATGCGATTTTGAAAATACGGTTACCATTCTGGCAATGGTTGATAAAATCATGAAATAATATGTTTCACTTTAGGACAACATTTCGTATCTTTGCATTATGATCGAAAAGCAGAAACAGAGAACAATCATATTTTACAAAGACTACTTCGAAAATTTCTTTGTAGGACAGCGAGCCAAAGTGCAAGATAAGATTATCTGGACTTTTGACTTGATTGAAGAGTTACAGAGAATTCCTGAAACATATTTCAAGAATATTGCTGATACAGATGGTCTTTATGAAATCCGGATTCAGTTAGGCAGTGATATATTTCGAATTTTCTGTTTTTTTGACCAAGGCCAATTGGTAGTCTTGGCAAATGGATATCAAAAGAAATCTCAAAAAACTCCGAAACAGGAAATAGAAAAAGCACTTAAAATAAAAAAAGAATATGAAAACGAAAAAAGATAATATACAGACACTTAGCCAATTTAAAGACAAACATTATGGCAAACCTGGAACAAAAAAAAGGGATGAACTTGAATCAGGTTATGAGAATTTTAAAATTGGCGCTTTGATTCTGGAAGCCAGACTTGAAAAAGGTTTGACACAGGAAGAACTTGCTATCAAGGTAGGAACAACCAAGTCCTATATTTCTAAAATTGAAAATAATATCAAAGAGGCACGAATCTCAACACTACAAAAAATTGTAGAACTAGGTTTCGGGGGCCAGTTACACCTATCAATCAAGTTATAACCCGCATTTATTTAAACGACAAACCGCATATAACATGCCGCTAAATCGCAACAAAGCCAGCATTAATGGCGCTTCTCAAAGGTACTGCCTTTGCTGCGTTTAGCGATCGAACGTTAGTGCCAAAACATTTTTGATTGCATTGTGCCAAAACTTTAATTATCTTTGTAAAAAACGGAGTATGAGCGCCATAATCATAAAGTCTGACAATCAAAACACTAAGATTCTCAAAGAGCTCGCAAAGAAACTTGGAGCTGATGTCCTAAGTATTAATGAGGATCTTTATGAAGACTTGGCTTTAGGTCTTCTAATGGATAGATCAAAAACTGGTGAAAACGTCAGTCGTGACTCCATTATGAAAAAATTAAATGAAAAATGAAAATTGAATTCGATAAGTCCTTCGAAAAGTCTTTAAGGCGTATTCATAATCCAATCATCTTTCGAAGACTTAAACGAATTATAATTCAAATTGAAAATTGTCCCTCCCTATCCGAATTGCCAAACATTAAAAAGCTAACTGGATTTTCATCCTATTATCGAATAAGAATAGGCGATTATCGTGTTGGTTTTGAATTTATTGATAATTCTACTATAAGATTTATTGTAATTGCACACCGGAAAGATATTTATAATATTTTTCCTTAAAATGTTCTGGCACTAACATGCCGCTAATCGCAACCGAGCCTGCGGCAATGTTGCAAGCAAAGGTTTCACCTTTGCTGCGTTTAGCGATCGAACGTTAGTGGCCATTCAAATTGTTACTTGTCCCTAATTTCAATTTGTTGTATCTTTGTGTAAACTGTTTGATTATGACAACTAAAGATCTTAGAAAAGAGATAAATCGTGTCATTCAGCAAGTTCCGGATGACTTTCTAAACGATATCCTTTCATATTTACAGCAAATCGAGAAGAAGTCCTCAAAGGAAATTGAATCCTTTAAGCATCTGAAACAAATTTTTAAAGAAGATCAGGAACTTCTTGAAAAATTAGCCAAATGATTAATATCGAATTAGTCATAAGTCTTCATGGAATTTTGATTGAGAAATTTGGTGGTTCCAAAGGTATTAGAGATTATAATGCCCTGGAATCTGCTATAGCCCGGCCCTTCATGACCTTCGATAAAGAAGATCTATATCCCTCCCCTATTGAAAAAGCTGCTGCATTAATTGAAAGTTTGATTTCCAATCATCCTTTTATCGATGGCAATAAAAGGATTGGTTAAGTTCTTATGAGATATTATTTATTAGAGAATAATTTAGATATCAAAGCAACTCAATCTGAAAAATTTGATTTTGTAATTAAAATTGCAAAAGGGCAATCTTCCATTACCGAAATTTGCAGCTGGATTAAAGAAAAATCAATTAAAAGCTAATTTGAACGGCCACTAACATGCTTGCAACCGCAACAAAACTAACGTATTGTTGCTTGTCAAAGGCTTTGCCTTTGCTGCGTTTAGCGATCGAATGTTAGCGGTCAGCTCAAAACCGAAATTAATAAAAAAGGGAAAATGAATATAACTATAATAGGAGCCTCGGCTGGAATAGGACTGGAAACAGTAAAAAGAGGATTAAATAGAAATCATTCGATAACGACCCTTTCTCGATCTGAAATTGAAATAGAAGAGAAAAAATCGTTAAAAATGATACTTGGTGATGCAACTAATAAAGCTGACCTATTAAATTCAATGCAAAACGCAGATGCTCTAATTATATCATTGGGTACTGGTAAGAATATGAAAGCTACTACCCTTTTTTCAGATTTTGCAAAATTAATTGTGGAAATACATAGTGAGAACAAAATAGATATTCCATTTATTTTTGTTACAGGATTTGGAGCTGGAGAAAGTAAAAATTATGTTTCTTGGCTTGTAAAGATGTTTTTAAAATACTTTTTAAAAGACGTTTATGCTGACAAAACTAAAATGGAAGAAATTGTCACTAATTCAGATCTGAATTGGACAGTTGTAAGACCAGGAAGGCTATTAGACAAGGAGTTGACAGAGAAATACCGTATTGAAAACAAATTATTCAAAGGAATTAATATAGGCGGAATTAATAGAGCAGACGTAGCAGACTTTTTAATAAAACAAGCAGAAAAACAAACTGAATTAAAAAAGTACATTGCGATATCTGAAAAATAGGATAAAATATAAACCGAACCGCTAACAGCGCACAAGCGCAACCCGAAAAGGGTATGCGCCTGTGCGCCGAACGTTACCAGTAATGCTATGACGACAGAGCAAACATTAACCGACAGAAAATAAAATATGACAATAGAACTATTCAATCAAGAATTTGAAGGCATCGTAGGACAATTAAAATCTTATATTTTAAGAATTACAGCGAGTATTGCAGACGCAGAAGATATTGTTCACGACACTTATTTAAAGGCTCTTGACAAATTACACACTTTTCGTGGCGAATCTTCTTTAAAAACTTGGCTTTTTTCTATTGCCTCCAACTTGGCAAAAGACAATTTAAGAGCACAAAAACGGTGGACGGAAAACGTAACTGACATCACAAAAGAAGCCGCACTAAATAACAGGCAGTTTTTTCAAGAGGCAATGAATATCCGAATGACTTCGCCTCACGGACAATACGAAGCAAAAGAACATATTGCTTTTTGTTTTACCTGCATCTCAAAATCATTACCGTTAGAGCAACAACTTTGTGTTTTCTTGAAAGAAGTTTATGAGTTTAAAGTTTCTGAAATAACAATCATTCTCAACACTACTGAAGCAATGGTAAAATATTATCTGCATACAGGGCGGTCAAAAATGATTAATATTTTTGATGGACGATGTGCCTTAATAAACAAAGAAGGAGTTTGTCATCAATGTTCCGAATTAAACGGAATTTACAATCCGAAACAAAATACCCAAGTAGAATTAATGAAAATTGATTTAGTTAAGGAAGCCGAAAAAGGAAATAAAGAGCATTTGTTTGATTTAAGAATGCAGGTTTTAAGAGAAATTGACCCAATTACATCAAAAACATCAGAACTGCAACTGCATCATTTAGAGTACAATAGACAAGTAATGGAAAAATATTTGGAAAAAACTGTTGATTAATCCTATCGTTTTGTTTTGCCCAATCGTCAAAATAGAAAACAAAACAAGAATGAAGTATTTAATCACAATTTTAACAATCACAATGATGACATCAGCAACAATGGCTGAAAACGGAAAAGCCACAACCGTTAAAACTACTTTTCACAGAGAAACCACTGTAAGTATCGAAATTAAAGCCGACCCAACAATTGTTTGGGCTTTGCTAACTAAAGCTTCTGACTATACACGTTGGAACTCAACTGTAACTTCTATTGAAGGCAACATCGCATTAGGAGAAAAAATTAAATTAAAATCAATTCTTGATGCAAAGCGAACTTTTAAACTCAAAGTAAAAGAGTTTGAACCAGAGAAGAAATTGGTTTGGGGTGATGGACAGGGAAATCGTATTTATACCATCACAAAAAATGGCAGCGGAATAATTGCTTTTTCAATGACTGAAAAAATTGGTGGGCTCATGTTTCCAATGTATGCTAAAATGATTCCTTCATTTGACCAATCTTTTGAGCAATTTGCAAGCGACTTGAAAAAGGAATCGGAAACAATAATGACTGCCAAATAATTTTCTAATCTAAAAATCAAACAAAATGAAAATAGTTAAAGTAACATATGCAACAAAAACAGAGTTTGCAGAACAAAATCAAAGCAATATAAAAAATGTAATGACTGATTTGCAAAATGCAAATCATCAAGGCATCAATTACAATGCTTGTTTATCAGCTGACAATAAAACATTCACACATACAGCATTCTTTAAATCTGACGAAGACCAAAAACTTTTAAATGAACTACCTTCTTTCAAATTTTTTCAAGAACAATTAAAATCTGGCGGACTTGAAGTTCCACCCAAACAAGAATTGTTAACATTAGTAGGTTCATCAACTAACATTTTTAACTCGTAATATGAAAACAATTTTAGTCACGGGTGCAACAGGACGACAAGGTGGTGCTGTTATTGAACACTTGCTTAAAAATAATTTTAACATAAAAGCACTATCAAGAACACCTGATAGTGTTTCAGCACAGCTTCTCACTTCAAAAGGGATAACTGTTCTGAAGGGTGATATGTCAAATCTCCAATCGTTGAAAGATACCATGAAAAATTGTGATGGTGTTTTTAGCATTCAAAATTATTTTGAATACGGTGCTGAAAAAGAAATTAAATATGGCAAGAACGTTGCTGATGCTGCAAAACAAAGCAATATTTCACATTTTATTTACAGTTCGGTTTGCAATGCCGATAGCAATACTGGTGTTCCACATTTTGAAACAAAAAATAAAATTGAACAGCATATCAAAAACATTGATTTACCATACACTATTTTACGACCAGTGAAGTTTATGGAAAACTATTATATCCCACAGGTATTTAAGGGGATTTTAGGGGGTAAATTATTTGATTCCATACAATCAGGCAAAAAACATCAGATGATTGCCTTGGATGATATAGGTAAATATGTTGCAGATGCATTTGCTAGTCCAGAACAATACTTAAACAAAACAATTGAAATCGCTGGTGATGAATTAACCAATGAGGAAGTTGCCCAAACCATGTCAGAAGTGCTTGGAATTAAAATGAAATTCAAGAGACTACCTTTGTTTATTGTCAAATTAGTGATGGATAAAGAATTGTATCTGATGTTTAATTGGTTTTATGAAAAAGGGTTTACAGCTAATTTAGAAGAAACAAAAAGAAATTTTCCATCGGTTAAAGTTACTACTCTAAAAGAATTTTTACTTAGTGAAAAATGGCAACGATGGAATAAAAAGGGAAGCGTTTAAAGCAAATTCAAAAGAAAGTGTATATGAAAAATAAAATCGGAACAAAAGAAAAACCTTTGGTTTTAAAAACTCCACCATTGACAAGTGAATACACAATGCATGTGGACGAAAAAGACGGAAAAGAAGTATTAGTTTGCACGGTAGGTAAAACGGTATTGCTTTATGATATACGCTGCTTGGACGACCTTCATACAATGCTTAAAAAACATGGCGACTGGATGGAACTTGGCAGTGCAGACGAACAGAAACCTGCAAAAGACGGAACCGTTGAAGCGTGGGGACGTTCAGAGAAGAATCCCGTTGGCGGTTGGTATGGACTTAAAAAAGGACTTCGTGGACGCTTCGGAATGTATGTTCCGCCATTAATGGAAAAACTTGGACTTGCAGAAGTTACACACGATGCAAAGGGAAACAAAATGAAAGCGAAGTAGTAACGGACAAAAAAGCACTACTGGTAACAGCACCTACCCAAAAGGCGGGGTTTCGTGTTCCAAAGATAGTTTTGTGGTTAATCAAACATTTGTTTTTCAAATCAAGTTTTGTGGTAAAAGTCCCGCCCTTCGGGTAGCTGCAAAACGTTAGGCCGCATTGATTTTATAAACAATCCTTGACTTTTCCCAATAATATACTTACCTTTGGCGTTAGTATCGTAAAACGTTTCTATGATTAAATCTTTTAATTCAAAAGAGACCGAGAAAATCTGGCAGGGCATTAGGTCAACTAAATTACCTAATGAAATTCAAGAAGTTGCACGAAGAAAGTTACGAATGTTGAACAACTCCGTTGATTTAAAAGATCTTAGTATCCCTCCTTCTAATCGATTGGAAAAGCTTAAGGGAAACTTCAAAGATTATCATAGTATTCGAATAAATGATCAATGGAGAATTATTTTTAAATGGGCTAAAGGTCATTCAACAAATGTTGAAATAATTGATTATCATTAAAATATAACATTATGTTCAAGCTTAAAAACATACATCCAGGGGAAGTTCTTCAAGAAGAATTTTTAGTTCCCATGAATATCTCTGCTTATCGTCTTTCAAAAGATATTGGGATTCCTCAAACAAGGGTTAGTGAAATAATTAAAGGGAATCGTAGGATCTCAGCGGATACAGCAATTAGATTGAGTAATTATTTTGGAAATTCGGCCAAATTTTGGCTTGGCCTCCAAAATGACTATGATATAGAAGAAGAATTAACGAAAAAGCAGAAGGAATTTGATTCAATTAAGAATTATAAAATTCACGCGGCCTAACAAGTGTAAACGGTAAATAGCAATGTGAGTTTTCGGCAATTAAGAATGCACGATTTCGGTAAATAAGAATGCAAGAAATCGGTAAATAAGAATGCAAGGTCCTTCCTTCGGTAACTTCCCTTTTTAAAGAAAAAGAAAATAAAGCAGGGTTTGCAGCTGAACTTGCCCATGGGCAAGTTCAGCTGCAAAAAACCTAACAATTAGTCTGACTTTTGGTCTCTAAACCAAAGCTGTTAGCCACTATAGTTATAGACGGACTACCAGAACATTAACAAATTGCTTTCAATCCTCTAACTTTTCCCGTATATTTGTTCTTATAATTTCAAATTATGTTAACCAAGGATAGTGTTTTAAAGACCATCTCAAAGCTTCCTGACAACTTTGACCTTGATGAATTGATTGACAAACTTATATTTATTGATAAGGTCGAAAAAGGATTAGACCAATCAATTAAAAATGAAGTTGTATCAGAGTTCCAGGCAAAGAAGAAGCTAGCCAAATGGTTAAAATAAATTGGACGAATTTCGCCTTGCAGGATCTTAATGAAATTGCGGAATTCATTTCAAAAGATTCGATCCGGTATGCGCAAATGACCGTCAAAAATTTATTTGAATCCCCTTCCCTACTTAAAACACATCCAAAAGCTGGAAGAGTTGTCCCAGAATTTAATGACGAAAATTTTCGTGAAGTGATCCGGGGAAGTTATCGAATAGTTTATCGAATTGTAGATAAAAACAGAATTGATATTTTAACTGTTCATCATTCAGCGAGGTTAATTGAAAACTCACTTTTATTTAAAAAATAATTAATACTACAGTGGCAAACGAGCCTGCAACCGCAACAATGCTAACGCAAAGTCGCTTTGCAAAGGCTCTGCCTTTGCTGCGTTTAGCGGCGGCACGTTAGGCGGCATTAAATTTAACTTAGAAGTCCCTTAAAATTGACAATAATAAACTCACCATTCAAATCTATAATTATGAAGACGATTATTATTTCTATGTTTTTATTCATTTTATTATGTGCAACTGCCCTTAACCAGACAACAAAACAAAAACCAACCGCAGCCAGTAATAATCAAAGTCATCAGACTTTTTATTTTCGTGGTTATGGACCATGTAATCTAACAAATGAACTAAATGAGAAAGAAATTAAATCATTTTTAGATTGCATCAGTAATGATACCTCCCTGGCTCAAATTCGTTATGACTTCGATCACCCAGATAAAAAACTTGCTCCTTTAGTTAAAAAATTATCCGATGAAAGTAAATCTTGTATATTAAAAACAGCTAAGTTCAGCCCAGGACCTAAAAGTTGTCCAAAGAACCAAGAAATTAAATGATAATCATAAAAAGGATTTTTGCTGATTTCAGAAATCAATTGAAAAATTTAACGCCGCCTAACGAGCATGCAGCCTCAATGCGGGGTAACGAGGTTAAACGTACTGGTTTTGGCTGCTAAAATGGAAACGAAACTCGAATATATAATCTGCTAAAGCCCGCACTGCGGCTGCAAGCGGGGCGTTAGTTGAAATGGAAATTTTGATTTTCCCAAATAGTCAACTATTTTTGTTTTATGATCAATAAGGAAAATATTGTCAACATACTTAAAGCTAATAAGTTAGACTTATTAGCCAGGTATCATTTGAAGTCAATTGGAATCTTTGGCTCCTTTACTCGAGAAGATTTCAAAGATGATAGTGATATTGATATTCTTATTGATTATGAGCAACCCATTGGAATTGAGTTTATTGATTTAGCTGAAGAACTTGAAAAAATTCTTAATCTAAAGGTAGATTTAGTTTCAAAAAATGGGATCAAACCAAAATATCTTGAAGAAATTCAAAAAGATCTCGTTTATGTCTAAACGGACTCCAAAGTTATTGCTTGAAGATATTATTGAATCTGCTGAGAAGATTCTTCAATACACCAAGGGTATTTCCTTTGAGGAATTTTCTAAAGACAATAAAACTGTTGATGCTGTAATAAGAAATTTTGAAATTATTGGAGAAGCATCGAATCTTATACCGGATGAATTAAAAGATAAATATTCGGAAATTGATTGGCACAGAATACGTGGGTTCCGTAATCGAATTGTTCATGATTATTTTGGAGTTGATCTTCTAATTATTTGGAAAATTATTTTTGATCAAATTCCTGGTCTCATCACTGAGATTACTAAGATCATCCCCTATTTCTGACAAAAAATTTCCACTTCAACTAACAAATCGCTAACCGCAACAATGCTAACGCAAAGTCGCTTTTCAAAGGCTCTGCCTTTGCTGCGTTTGCAGGCCAAACGTTGGGTCGCATTAAAAAAAGAATCCAACATTTGGAATTTACTATAAAAGTACTTATATTTGTACCTTATTAGTAACTTATAATTTTCAATTCCAATGAAAGCAGCAAATTTCACAGAGTTTAGAACAAGGTTAAAACAATACCTTGATGAAGTAGAGAAGAATAATGAAACCTTAATCATTAAAAGAGGAACTGGACATGGCGCCGTTCTTATTTCCCTTGATGAATTCAATTCAATTCTTGAAACTGTTCATTTACTTAGTTCAAAAGCAAATGCTGATAGACTATATGAATCAATAAGCCAAATAAAATCAGGTAAAACAGTTCATCAAGAATTAATTGAAGAATAATGAAAATAATTTTCTCGAAGAATTCGTGGGAGGATTACATTTCCTGGCAATCTGAAGAAAAAAAGATGCTAAGGAAAATTAATGATCTTATTAAAGACATTCAAAGGACGCCTTACGAAGGTCTAGGAAAACCTGAACCATTAAAATATGATCTAACCGGATTATGGTCAAGAAGAATTGATCGGGAGCATAGATTAGTTTATAAAGTTTCTGGTGATGATCTTTTTATCTATAGTTGTCGGTATCATTACGATAAATAACAACGCGACCTAACAAACCGCTAACCGCAACAATGCTGGCGCAAAGTTTCTAAACAAAGGCTCTGCCTTTGATGCATTTAGCGCCCAACCGTTAGGGCATATAGAGTTATGAAATTTGGTTCCAGAATCAAAATTTTGTAACTTTGTTTAAACGTTTGAGCTATGACAACCTTGGATTAAAACATAATTTTCATCAATTGATTGAAAGCATTGAAAATGAGAGCCTTTTGCAGAAGTTCTATGAATTAATGTTACGCAAAAGAGCTTCTAAAGATGGTTCTTTATGGAGCAAACTACCTAAACAAGAAATTGAAGAGTTGCTATTATCAAATTCTGAATGTGAAGACCCCGCCAACCAAGTTTCTCATGAAGACATGAAAAAAAAATATGCTAAATGGCTCTAACCATTATTTGGTCTAAAAGGGCAACCTTTCATTTTGAAAAAATATTTTCATACTTACTTGGAAAAAACGCTTGCATTGACCAGTCTTCGACGAAATAGATTGACCAGCCCTAAGTGCTGGATATTAATAAGCTGAGGTGGTCAGCCAAAATCGGCAGAGGGTGGTCAGGAGCTCCGGTTTTTCCAAACAGGGCAATAAAATCGTTGATTTCAAATATGACCCAGATGGTAAGATTAGTAAAAAATATGAGTATAAATATGATACTATAGGAAGAAGGATTGAACAAAATCAGTACACTATAAACGGAAGTCAGGGCGAGGCCGGTTTTATCGTGCAGTTCACCGAGCAGAACGGCTTTGATTCCGATCCTGTGAGGATCAGCGTGAAAACAACAAAATATGACTTTCCCAATCTGAGTATAGTCGATTACAAATTTTACAGCGAGAATGGAACGGAAATAAGGCTGGGAGGCAGATCCAAACTCGAGCTGCTTATTCAGAACACGGGACAGGGCAAAGCCACCGATGTAAGGGTCAGTTTTTGCAACCCGGGCAATGTGTTTCCTGCAAACGATACTGTGTTTGGGTTTCCCGAGATAAAACCGAACGGGACCCAGAAAGTCACCTACGAATTTTTTACCAACAAACGGTATTCTCTACCTACGATCCCCATTTCAGTAATCCTCGCAAATGAATTAAATACGATCGGAGAGACCAAGACTTTCACGGCTTACTTGAACCGTTCCGTGTCGGACCCACAGATGGTCAGCCTGAATCCCATCGAACAGGCGAAAAAGATCACGATCACCGAAGTTTCCTTGACACCTTCGGTTGACAGGAACATTCCACGTGTCGTTGTAAAATATCCCAAACGATTCGCATTGATTATCGGCAATGAAGACTATGCCACGTATCAGCGATCCATTTCGTCAGAGATCAACGTGTTATACGCAGTAAACGATGCTACGGTTTTCAGAGAGTATGCAATCACCGTTCTCGGTATCGAGGAAAAGAACGTATTTTTCGAGACCAATGCCACAGCCGGTATTATGTATCAGAAGATTGACCAGGTATGCAAAATCCTGGAGCGTGTCGGGCCTGAAGGAGAATTGATCTTTTTCTATGCAGGACACGGTCAACCCGATGAAATTACAAGGATTCCTTACCTGATGCCGGTCGACGTTTCCGCGTCAAACCTGCCTTCAGCCATCAAGCTCAGTGATCTTTATGCAAGGCTTGGGAGCACAGGTGCCAAACGAATCACTATTTTCCTTGATGCCTGCTTCAGCGGCGGCGGTCGTCAAAGCGGGCTGCTTGCAGCAAGGAGTGTCAAAGTCAAACCTGTCGAGAATGAAGTCAGCGGGAATGTTGTCGTGTTTTCAGCCTCATCGGGCGAGCAATCCGCCCTCCCCTTTAATGAAAACAGTCATGGGATGTTCACTTATTTTTTACTGAAGAAACTTCAGGAGACCCAGGGGAAGATCACCTACAAGGATCTTTCCGATTACCTGAAGGAGCAGGTTTCGGTGGAATCCATACGTTCAAACGGAAAGGTGCAGGATCCACAGGTGAACACAAGCGCAGAGGTTGCAAACAATTGGGGAGTCTGGATGTTTCAGTAGGGGTGATACTCCGGTTTTTCCAGTACGAATACGGATGTGCAAAATTTACTGTCCATCCAAACCCCTGAATTCTTTTAGGTGGGAAAACACGTTTATCCAGCTTATTATAATAGAAAATACCCAACTTCCAATTTGAGGGGTCATCATGCCAGGCATCGTACATTCCCTGACTCGGTTTATCATTTGGTTTCATGGAACAATATTTATTCTATTTATTTGGCTCTCATTTTATTTCCCTTGGGATCGTGAGTAAGTTCAGCAAGTCCGAGTTTCTCCATTAAAGGTGGAACATACATTCCGAACCTCCCACGAAGCCCATTCTTTAGTCCATACCATAAACTCACCAGCTTGATTCTGGAGCGACTTTATGACATCACGGGTGTCAGGGTTGGCATCAAAATAAAGACTCAACCAGCTACCCCAGAACTCCATATGAATGTTGTTGATGCCTTTTGGGCGGGAATCAGTAAAGTGAATACTAAAAAGAAGTATGAAAAGGTAAGTGAGTCTATTCCTATTCATAGTACTATTGTACTATTGACATGCTCTGTTCCATGCCTTACCTTTGACCCGTTAAACCTTAGCTATTCTGTGCCATTATATATGGCAGACCTGGAGGAATTTTGATATACCTAATAGATGATGATAAGTCGGTAAGACAGGCGTTTGAACTGTTTCTCAGATCTGCTGGATTGGAATTTCAATCCTTTAAGAATGCAAATAAGTTTATTTCAGTTTTCCGGCCCGGACCGAATGACATTTTAATTCTAGACCTAAACCTGCCTGGAATGAGTGGGTATGATTTATTGAAAAAATTCAAACAGGACGGGATCCTGATTCCGGTAATTGTAGTAACAGCATTTGATGAACCTCTAAGTCGGGAATACTGCAAGGAATATGGGGTTAAAGAATACCTGCTTAAACCTGTTGACGGAGAAGCATTGGTTGAGATTATTCATAAAACAATCAAAAATTAATTACTAAAATAAAAATTAAATCATTATTAAACCTAATCGTATGAAAAGAATATTATCATTATGCTTATTGTTATCAGTGTTCATAGGCTTTACGGCTAATGCACAAATTAACAAAACACAGTTAAGTCTGGATGTTTCACAGAAATATCAGACTAATTATGCGTTATTGTCCCAATTTACCTGGAATAGGGAAATTGTGGCATCCAAAGACGGGAAGCCAATAATATCAACCCTGAGTTCAGTTACTATAGGCCCTGACGGAAAACCGGTTGCCCAGTTGATCGAAAAAGAATCCAATGTCCAGAAAAAACCCGGAATCCGTGGAGCCATACAGGACAAAGGAGCATCTGAGATGAAGGACTATGTTAAGAATGCTGTCGAGTTATCCGAGAAATATATTTTCATGAGCCAAGGGCAGATGGTTGACCTATTTAATAAAGGCACATTGTCGGAACTTAACAATGTGCTCAGAGCAGAAGCTTTTAATTTCCTGGTCCAGGGCGACCATGTAAATTTTTCTTTTGACCAGTCGTCTTTGCAGTATATGAAACAAAGCTTTTCAACTGTAATGAATGGTGATCCTGTGAAGGCTGATGTGGTTTACCAGGTTGTCAACGGCGTGAATTTCGCAATAACTATCACCTTATCCCTGCCTGCCAAGAGTTTAACTGTTATAGCTACGAGTTCACAATTCGCAAAGAAATTGTAATCAATCCCATTACTAACGATTGTATCAATAATTATTAAATACCATGAAAAAACTGATACTTGTTTTTGCCGTCTGCCTTGTGCCAATGCTGATACAGGCACAAAAAACCGTAGAAATCACACCCATGGCCGGATATGTTTTCGCTTCAAGAATGAGCGGTTCAGGAGGCTATGTTCGGTTTCCCGATGCTGCCCAATATGGGGGCATGATATCCATTGGAATTAGTCGTGTGATCGATTTTGACTTATTATATAGCCGTATAGATACCAAAGCCCAGGAGAATTTCATTAATTATCCTTACCAGGAAATTCCTCTCAGTATTAATTATATGAATATTGGATTTACAAAGAATTTTCGCATCAGTCATACTGTTTCACCATTTGTAGGTCTTAATGTAGGTGCATGCCTCATGGCGCCTAAAAGCAGTGGATATATGGATGACTGGTTTTTCGACATCGGTTTAAATGCAGGTGCCAAGATATATATCGGAAAGCATTTCGGAATAAGATTGCAGGCACAGGCAATGACACCGATACAGTCTGCAGGATTTTCATTTTTTGTTGGAAGCGGCGGCTCAGGTGCCGGTATGTCTGTATCATCTACAATGATACAATGTGGATTCACCGGTGGCCTCATTTTCAGGCTTGGTCATGTGGCTGATGCAAACACTACAAAGATTACTTACTAAAAAATCGTACCAGGAGTAATTACTTAAAATACATAAAATATGAAATTCCTCAGATTGACATTAATTGCTGCCGGGATTCTTGCCATGGTATCATGCTCGAAATACCCTCCTGCCTCAAGCCGTTTGCTTGAAGACCTTGCTGTGCTGACACAGTATGATGTAAACACAAACTTCGGGCTCTGCAAAACATACAGCATTGTCGATTCCATCTATTACATCACTGGAAAAGACAGCAGTATGGTCCTTACTCCCAGCGCAAGGCTTGTTCTGAACCAGATTATCGGGAACATGAATGCAAGAGGATTTAAACAGGTGGCCAAATCGGCTAAGCCTGATCTCGGGATCAATATAGCTGCCATTAAAACAACCACAACCACGATTTATTATCCAGGATGGTACTGGGGATATCCGGGCTATTACTCACCAGGTTGGTGGGGCTATGGAAACGGATATTATTATCCTTACTATCCCTCATATTATACTTCATATTCGGCAGGCACCCTTGTTATGGAAATGGTGAACTTTAAAGCGATAACCCCTTCGGGCCAGGTTCCTGTGGTATGGGATGTGTTTATTCGCGGACTATTCACAAGCACACATACAAGCAGTGATGTTACAGGCGCAATTGACCAGTCTTTTGCTCAGAATCCTACAATTAAAACAAGCTTATAAAAACGATGAAAAATGAAAAAGCCATGAAGAAAATATTCTTATTTCTGATGATAAGTCTGCTTGTTTCAGGAACCGTCAAAGCACAACAGTATGACTCAAAATCATCACTTGGGTTCAAACCCTCTTCTTACTATTCCTTCGGATGGAATACCCTCTGGACAATAGGCGATTTTAATAAATGGGTAGGTAACGGAAGTCCGGCCGGGTTTAACCTTGGAGGCCGGTATTTCATTGCAGGCACAAATTTTGCAGCAGGTTTCAATATTCAATGGCAACGTGTTTGGCAGGATTATCCTGCACAGACATTTTATGCCGCCAACGGTATCGCTTTAACGGCCATGAATTACCGTTTCACATGGATGGTTCCCTTCCAGGCTGCAGTTGATTACTATTTCATGCCTTCAAAGATGATTTCGCCCTATATCAGCCTTGGAATTGGCGGTGATTACATGGAACATCACCTGCTGATCCAGGAATATGATATTTCTAAGACGTACTGGGATTTCTCGCTTACCCCTGAAATAGGTGCACTGATAAAATTCGGGGCCTTTAGTAACTGGGGCGCAAATATTGCTTTCAATTACAAATGGACGACAAACCGGATTGATCTTTACAACGGTAATGCATTAACAAACCTTCAGATGCTTCAACTCAGGATTGGGCTTTGTATGTTTATAAGGTAAACCTTCACTTATCGGAAAAAACGCTTGCATTGACTAGTCCTCGCCGAAATAAATGGACCAGTCCTAAGTATTGGATATTAATAAGTTGAGGTGGTCAGCCAAAATCGGCAGAGGGTGGTCAGGACCTCCGATTTTTCCAACAAGCTTCTGGATTCGTAAAATAAGTGATTTTCATTATTATTGACTTTATGTAATAATATTTCATAAAGAATAAGAGTTTTTCATACTTTTGCAATAAGCAATTTTCGCAATACATTATGAAAAGCAACAACATTTCACAAGAGATAAGTGTTTTTCAGGGTAGAACCGTTCCTGAGGAGGGCACATTGGTAGGGTATGGGGCAATAATTACTGCATATAAACTTCCAGTACCGACCCCGATGCAGCTTGCATTAATCAGCAGAAAGCACAGGCAGTACAAAACTTATGGATGGCTGGTTTTTACTATAAGACACCAACCTGAAGATAACTTATACTCTCACCTTGTCTTTGCTTTAAAATATGAAGGGGTTAACATATTAGCATTTAAGAAGCTATTTGAAGCGACACAGCCCAGTATTATCGAAGAATGGATTCGTAAAGAGCCGCAGAGCCAGTACGGTCGGAGAATCTGGTTTCTTTATGAATGGCTTATGCAAAAGTCATTACAGGTTCCCGATCTGCGGGAAGGAAATTACATTCCACTGCTAGATGAAAAGCAACAGTACGCAAGTCCAAAAAGCATCAATTCAAGCCGACACCGAATTAAGAACAACCTGACAGGGAATGTTAACTTTTGTCCGCTCATTAATAAAACCGCCAGACTTGAGAGGTATATTGCTGAAAACCTTGCCGATAAAACCAGTATTGCCATTAGTGGAGCGCATAAAGATATATTGTTACGTACGTCGGCATTCCTGTTACTGAAAGATTCGAAGGCATCCTTTGCGATTGAAGGCGAAAATCCCACCCACAACAGGGCTGTTCGGTGGGGTAAAGCCATCGGTCAGGCAGGAAGTAAACCTCTTAGCAAAGAAGAACTGCTCAGGTTACAACAAATAGTAATTGATGACAACCGATTTGTTCAAATGGGATATCGCACAGAAGGCGGCTTTATTGGAGAACACGACCGTAATACTGGCGAGCCTTTTCCCGAACATATCTCTGCCCGATGGCAGGATATTGAAACCCTGATGGGGGGCCTGCTGGAATCTGCCAGGCAAATGGAATCTGCGTCATTCAATCCAGTTCTGACGGCAGCCCTAATTGCTTTTGGTTTCGTATTTATTCATCCGTTTGTTGATGGTAATGGACGGCTGCATCGATATTTGATTCATCACATATTAACAACGATGAAATTTACTCCTCAAGGCATTATTTTTCCAGTGTCTGCTGCCATTTTAGAACGCATTTCAGATTACCGAAAAGGATTGGAAACTTATTCTCAGCCCCTTCTTGATTTCATTGAATGGAAGAAGACCCCCAAAAACAATGTGGAAGTCCTGAACGACACCATAGATTACTATCGGTATTTTGATGCCACGGCACAAGCCGAATTTTTATTTGAATGCGTTGATTCTACTATCAATACAATCATACCAGATGAAGTATCCTACCTGCAAAAGTACGATGCAATGAAATTATGGCTGGATGATCGTTTTCAGATGCCAGATAAAACGGTTGCACTATTAATAAGGTTTTTGGCGCAAAACAATGGCAAGTTCTCCCAAAGAGCAAAAGAAAAAGAATTCGCCACCATCACGGAGAAAGAAGTAAAAAACATCGAAGAAGCATATACGGAATTTTTCGGATGACACCCTACCTTTGCCACTATCCAACCCGAATCAACTCTGGTGAATGCCCGAAAAATTGTTGGCTTTCGTAACCGTCTAATCCATACATATTACGCAGTGGATCAGACAATGATTTGCTCAATCCTGACCAACTGAAACAGCGAGATTGCAGTATTAAGGTTAATAAGGATATCAAGATCACTATCCAGCCTGTATTCATTCCTCGCGTAAGAACCGAATATTCCGATTCTTACAGGATTATACGGCTGGAGATAATCAACAATGATCTTATTTTTTTCAGGATCAAGCATCTATTAAAAATGTTTGAACAAAAAGCCGACATTTTTGCCGGCTTGTCCAGTAAGGCTCCCCTTACTGCTCAATGTTGCAACGATTGGAGTTCCTTTCAAAACGAATAAAAATCACAATTTCTTGTAGTTACATAGATTCAACAATCAGCCTTCCTGATTTCCGGTGAGATTCTGAAGAAGGATTTCAACCAAAACCGGCGGAAGGTGGTCAGATAATCCGTTTTGTCCAGTTTGATATCAATTTGAATAAACGGCTTGACTGACAAGCAGGGAAACGACAATAAAATAGATAACCATGAATGAACCCCATGCGATGAGGTCCGCTTTCCGGCTGTAAACAAAAATTTTGCTGCTACCGCTATGAGTTTCTTTAAAGAAAATCGCTGAAAGCGTAATGGCAAGAAAGATCATAAAAAAAGTAAGGATGTGTATGCTGTCGATAAGACCGAAAGTGGTCCGGTCAGGCACCCTCGAATCAAGTGTGATCTTGCTGGCAATCGCCGCCCAGAGTGCTCCGACTGCGATGGCGAACCGCGGACTGGTCTGTCTCACGTCGATCAGGAAACAGCACATCCCGACCAAAAAAGCAATGATCACCCCGGAAAACATTTTGAAGAACAGCATCCAGTGATTGGTCCTTTTGATGGTAATATCTATCCGGATGAATGAATAGGAACTGCCTTTTGTTAATGTCGGATCACCAAATGTGGTAGAATAATCATGAATGGGTGAAGATATTTCGAAATTTGTCACTCTCCATTCATTATTGTAAAAAGTGGGATCAATTATGGAATTCTTCCTGTCAGGTAAAAAAACCAGCTCGCCGGTATCCAAATGCGCTGATTCAAGGTACATTGTGAGCATTTGCTTATCGAATGGAAAATTCCTGATATCCCAATCTTTCATGACTACATTTCTCCATTTTTGCCTGTTCCAGTAAAGTCCATTCTTTTTTTCCAAAGCAAATTGCAACAATTCTGTTTTTTTTGTAGACATGAACTCTATGTCATTCTTAAAATCCAACGTACTGTCTTTATAAATCATCCAAATCCAGAAATTTGAAGTGAAGCATTTTTCGCTAATATTTATATCATCGATCGAGTTGATAAACATCCCTATTTTACATGTGTCTGGCTGAGCGGATGAGGCGATCGAGGCCATTAAAAGCAAAGCCGATAATAATAATCTGGGTGATTTCATCTTTTGTTGTTGATCTTTATTGATTATCATTTGGGTGTAACAAGTTTCATCTTTTCGAACAGAGATCATTGTTGCCTGAATTTAACACTAAAGATGACAGTTCGAAGGTATCAAAAATCGGGATACCTAAGCGCCTATACCCATAACTTTATTCTCAAGAAAAAAGAAGTAAAAATCTATCTCAAAGAAAGTTAGGATTGGTTAAAAGTGGGTCGTTTGTTTTAACAATGTGTTAACTGAAAAGAAAATAGCCGTGTATGATATTGAAATACACAGCTATACATTTATATCTTGCTCCCCTTACTGTTAAAAGTTGCAATCACATGATATCATTCCTGGTGGAGTAAACCCTTAATATTATATTAGTTATCTGTCCCTTCTGTGTCTTGCAAATGTTTGCCCAATAGTTGGCAGGTCCTTGCAAAACAAGTTACAATTGTTTTACAAGAGTTCTGCAAAATGAAAATCCGGCCTGATGCTAATTTTATCGTCCAAAACCAGTAAAGGTGGACAGATTGGAAAAAACGCTTGCTTTAACCAATAGGGTTTCAGCTTTGATATGATTTTCGTTATTTTTCTTTCATGTTTTTTATTTATCCCAATTTTATTAATTTTTAACCCACTAAAACAAAGTAAAATGGAAACAAGACAAAAAAAGACAATTTTTGCAAAAGTTCCAAGTTGGCTATTAGCATTTCTGACTATGATTTTATCAACGATTTTGTTATTCGCTATTGGCGAAGGAACAAAACAGGAGTATTTAGCCTATGGTGTATATGATTTAGTAATTGTCGTTGGTTGCTATTTCATAGTCAAACAAAACCCGGGAAGCATCTGGTATGTACTTATCATTAGTAACCTGGCGGGGATTTTACCTGCTTTCATTGAGCATAATTTTTGGATAACCACGATGTGGATGCTTGTTTGCACTGGATGGGTACTTTCAATACTTGCTGCAATTGCAGGAATGCTTATAGGGAAAAAGAAAGCCGTTTCTGATAATCCCTAATCTATTAAAGTTTGACTAATTAGTTTTCATTAGAAGATACCTGTATTGGCGTGACAGGCAGAGACAATCCTTTCGCTTCGCTCCAGCTGAGGTCAGAAATTGAAATTGGTGATTTGTCCTCAGATTCTGGCGTGAATCTGGCGTAAAAGAAAAAACCACCTACGAAAATCATCGTAAGTGGTTCATTTTGAGGCTCCCCTTACTGCACAAAGTTGCAACTGGATGACTCTTCATTTATTTAACCCTATTGCCATTTTATAGGCCAAGGCAGCGTCGGGAAGCGGTGTTAGAGAATCTAACAAAATATTGTAAGTTCCTTTTTCTGATAGTTCGTCAGCAACTTTTTTAATTAAAGCTAAAGTAGCTTTCATCAAACTTGAACCCAGGCTTAAACGGGCAACACCCAAATCCTGCAGTTCACGAACAGATGGAGGTAATCCTGCCCCGATTCCGGGGTTTGCAAGAATATTAATCGGGGCACTAATTTCCTTAACCAGTGTTGAAATCGTTTCTTTTTCCCATACAGGCTGAATAAATATGCAGTCCGCACCTGCCTCCCGGTATTTATTGCCGCGTTGTATTGATTCTGATAATTTTTCCCGAGGCGAACCTGGCGAAGTATAGAATGAATCAGTCCTTGCATTAATTACTAAATGAAAGCCCAGTGAATCTGACAATGCACGAATGGCTGATATTCTTTCACAAAATTCCATCTCGTCAATTAATACCGGATTTAAATCAATACTGTCTTCAATGTTTATTCCAACAATTCCTGTTTCAATAATCTTTCTAACCGAATCAATTATTTCATTTAGATTATTCCCATACCCAGCCTCTATATCAACGGTTACCGGAACCTGCACTCCATTTACGATCCCCGATATGGCTTCAGTCATTTCTGACAATTGTATTACCTGGCAGTCAGGATAACCTAAAGAGGCGGCTATTCCCATACTTGTCGTTGCGATTGCTTTATAGCCACATGCTTCTATTAATTTAGAACTTCCGGTGTCCCATGAATTTAACAGAACCAGAATTTCCTTGTCCTGATGAAATTTCATTTCATAGGAAGGTTCTATTCTTTTCGGTAAAGTGTTTTCGCGTACATACGCGTTTTTTTATCTCCCTTGCACAATACATATACAAACCCTTTCCCAGGTGGGCCAATATTATTAAAAAATGAATTTTCATATAATTCAATTTCATTCATTTAGCAATTTCAGGCCACTTATTTTCCTTTTCAAACCTTTCTGGTACGTATATTGTATTTAGTAGTTATTTATTGGTGAAAATTCCTTTATTATCATGCACATTCATCAAAAAAAACATCGATAAAATGATTCAATAAAATCAATAACATTCAATAATTAATTCACCTGTCATGGAAAAGCGAAACAAAATTTTCATTTACCTGTTCCTGGTAATGGGTATTATTTTAATGGTTACAACCGGATGTAAAAAGAAAACCGATCCCGAACCTGATCCGGTCACCACAGTCAGGGATATTGATGGAAATATTTACCATCAGGTAACCATTGGCACCCAGGTGTGGCTGGCCGAAAACCTGAAAACCACGAGATATCGCAATGGTGACGTAATCCCGAATGAAACAGTCGACTCATTGTGGAACAAATTATCAAACAATTCCACAGGCGCGTTGTGCAACTATAACAACGATGTAAATACCGGAAACACGTATGGTTTTTTATACAACTGGTATGCTGCCAGCGACAGCCGCGGGTTGGCTCCTGAAGGCTGGCATGTGGCCTCCGAAGCCGACTGGCAGACTTTGGTCACCTACCTGGGTGGAGATACCGTGGCAGGTGGTAAGCTCAAAGAGGCAGGGACTGCCCACTGGTCTTCTCCGAATGCTGGAGCTACCAACCAATCAGGCTTTACCGCCCTCCCAGCCGGCCTGAGGGTATACAGCGGAAAGTTCGAGATGATGGGCACCATGGGCTTGTTCTGGACATCTACCCCCTCGGATGATTACAGCGGCTTTAACTGCGGACTTTCCAACGATACCACAGAGGCTGTCATTGATGGAAAACGCAGGGGCTATGGATTCACTGTTCGCGCTGTTAAGAATTGATTAGCGTATCTTCCTCAGGTTCAATTTCCATTAGCAGGTCCGGCTAAAAAAACCGGGTTGCTTGTTGCAACCTTTTTGATGGTTCCGTTGTCTTATAAGCGTACGCATTTGGTTTAACGCATTAAAAAAACAAAAAATGAATAATAAAAGACTGAACAAACAGAAAGACAACCGGATTTTGAAAGTTGTTACATTATCCAGCCTGATGTTTATTGCAACACTGCTGAATTCGTGCACCAAGGATCACAACACTCAATACACGCCCGTTAAAGATAGCGGAGAATTTGAGGTGATAGAATCTACCCTGCTGAATTACCAGGACATCGTCGACCAGGTAATGTTGCTGCCTGATAAAACAGACCAGTTCGACTGCCACGATTTTTTATATGAAGCCACCCAGATGGAGGATGGATTTTCCCCTTACCTTGTCAGGAATGATGTGATCAAATATTACTCCACCGACAATCATGGAAAAAAGATCCAATTGACCGGTCTGATGGTTACTCCGGTATCTTTTTCAGGCAGGGTATATGCCCCGGTAATATCGTTGAACCATGCGACCCAGATCCTGAAAAAACTGGCTCCTTCTAAATGGAAGACTGCGAAATACAGTGAATACGATTCATATCCTGAAGCGGTCCTTGCCGATATCATGGCTTCTACCATGGGTTGGATCATCGTGATGCCCGACTACCAGGGGATGGGCGATGATGTGGGGGAGAGCCATCCTTTCTGTGTCAGGGAAAGACTGGCAGCTTCAACAGCCGATATGTTGCAGGGAGCCATCAAATCATTGAGTGAGTTTAAGAATCCCTATGTTTACTGGAACAAAAAAACCTTCCTCATGGGATACTCAGAGGGAGGATATGTAACGATGGCAGCCGCCAGGGAGCTCGAGGCGCGGAATGTCAAGCTGAATGGAGTAGCCTGCCTGTCGGGGCCCTATGACCTGACCGGGACCATGTTGCCGCTTATGCTTGCTGATTCAGCGTTTCCGGAGCCCTACTTTTTACCGATGGTGGTCGTGGGATATAATGCAATCTATCCAAAGGTTTTTGCCTATGATATCGTTCTGAAGGCTCCATACCTTACTGATCTTCCACAGTATACAACAGGATTCTATGATGAGACGGTGGTTAACAAAAAAATGCCTCCCGACAAGATCCTGAAAAAGATCTTTACCGACGCGTTTATTGATTCCCTCCGGAATCCGGCCAGCCAGGCCATGCAGATATTTGCCCAAAATAATTCCTATACGGGATGGACCCCGAAATCGAAGATGCTTTTATGGCACTGTAAAAATGATGACTGCGTGTTGTTCGGCAACTTTGTCGCTGCAAAAAAAAGGTTTACAGAACTCGGGTTGACAAATATCGAATACCAGGAGTGTCCTCCCATGATCCCGAAACCTGTGGAAGGAACGGTGCATGCGGAGATAGCAATCAAGGCGTTCTGGGAAGGGGCTAAGTGGATCTATCATAACAGCAAATAACTTTTTAACAAACGAGGAAACGGTATTCATTCATTTATACAATTTTTAAAATATACAAGATTCGCTTGTATTTACAAGGGGTGTAGTGTTTATTGACAAACCCGTAAATCTCTTGGCTGAATTGAATTTTATTGTATATCGTATCCTTATTCTCAGTGGCTGTTTTCAGGGCCAAGGTTGACAATTCGTTTTGAGAATATGCAATCGAAGGAATACATCCGAGGAGAAGAATGCCGAAAAAGTAAGTTTTCATTTGGTTTATTTTAAATCAAGAACCTCATCTTTCAAATTTAAGTTAAATTAACTCCAAGTCAACACATTTGTTAGACATTTATTAGGGTATTTAGTTTGGGAATTAATGTAGTTATAAAACAGTCGATTAGACTGAACCTTATCAGGGCAAATGCTCCCTGTATAAATATTCGCTATTTTAGCAGCTACCTTTATATCCACAATGAACCTGTACGACTATGTTGATAAGCTGAATGCCCGTTACAGAACAGGCATTTCAACTGAACATTCATTCAGGGGTGATCTGCAAAATCTACTGGAATCCTTAATCCGGGATGTTATTGTCACTAATGAACCTGCCAGGATTGCCTGTGGAGCACCAGATTACATCCTAACTAAGAAGGGCATTCCGGTTGGCTATATTGAGGCTAAAGACCTGGGGGCTGATCTTGGCAATAAGATATACAAGGAGCAGTTTGACCGGTATAAAGCATCCCTGAATAACCTTATTATCACGAATTACCTTGATTTCTGGTTATACCGGGATGGAGTATTTGTGACATCCATCTCCTTAGGTGCAATTGTAAACAGTAAGGTAGCCGGTAATACTGATAAATATGAGCAGTTTGAGGCCCTTATAAAGGAGTTCAGCACATATGCAGGGCAGACTATCCGTTCTGCTGAGAAACTCGCAAAGATGATGGCAGGCAAAGCAAAGATGCTAGCCAATGTTATAGAAAATGCGTTAGTGAATGATAATGCCCCGGCAGACAATGTGGTGTATGAAGCGGAAAATAATTCCTTGCATGAGCAGCTTTCAGCATTTAGAGAGGTACTTATTCATGACATTGACCCCAAGGAGTTTGCAGATATCTATGCTCAAACTATAACCTACGGAATGTTTGCCGCCAGATTGCATGACCCAACCCTGGATACATTCTCCAGACAGGAAGCGGCTGATCTTATACCAAAGACCAACCCATTCTTGCGGAAATTATTCCAGTACATTGCAGGTTATGACCTGGATGACCGTCTAAAATGGATTGTTGATGCTCTCGCAGACATATTCAGAGCTACGGATGTTGCTGCATTACTAAAGAATTTCGGTAAAACCACCCAGCAGAATGACCCTATCATTCACTTTTATGAAACATTCCTGGGTGAGTATGATCCAAAACTAAGGAAAAGTAGGGGTGTCTGGTACACTCCTGAGCCAGTGGTAAACTTCATTGTGCGAGCTGTTGATGATATTCTTAAGTCAGAATTTGGCCTAAAAGATGGCCTTGCTGATATTTCCAAGACCAAAATAAAGGTGAAAGTTCCTACCAATGACTACCGAATGAAAGTGGATGGTCAAAAGGGATATACTGAGGTGGAGCAGGAAGTTCATAAAGTACAAATTCTTGATCCAGCTGCCGGAACAGGAACATTCCTGGCAGAGGTAATAAAGCAGATTTATAAAAAGTTTGAGGGCCAGCTGGGTATTTGGAGCCAATATGTCGAAGATCACCTGATACCCCGACTGAATGGCTTTGAAATCTTGATGGCATCCTATGCCATGGCACATCTTAAGCTGGACCTATTGCTGGCTGAAACAGGATTCAAACCAAAGAAGGAACAACGATTTAGGGTATACCTAACCAATTCACTGGAAGAGTATCATCCCGATACTGGAACCCTCTTTGCAGGCTGGCTTAGTAGTGAGGCCAATGAAGCCAACTACATCAAACGGGATACCCCGGTGATGGTGGTACTGGGGAATCCTCCGTACAGTGGCATTTCTTCAAATATGGGGAAATGGATTGTGAACCTAATTGAAGATTACAAGTATGTTGAGGGTGTTCATTTTGGCGAAAAAAAACATTGGCTCCAAGATGATTATGTTAAATTTCTCCGGTATGGGCAGCATTTTATTGATAAAAACGGAGAAGGAATTTTGGCCTTCATTAACAATCATAGTTTCCTTGATAATCCCACATTTAGGGGGATGAGGTGGCATTTGCTAAATTCCTTTGACAAGATTTATATTATTGACCTGCATGGGAACAGTAAGAAAAAGGAGGTCAGCCCTGACGGGACTCCCGATAAAAATGTCTTTGATATTCAGGCTGGAGTTTCATTAAATATTTTTATTAAAACAGGAACAAAGAGGAAAGGTGAACTGGCAGAGGTTAAACATACTGATCTTTGGGGGAGTAGAGAAAGTAAATATTTCTCCTTATTCACCAATAATCTTAAAAGTTACGTTTTTGCCGATGTAAATTGCGAAAAACCTTTTTACTTCTTACAGCCCAAGAATAATGAATCTAAAGGAGACTTTGAAAGAGGTTTTAAGATAAATGATATATTTAAACTCAATAGTGTAGGGATCGTCACAGCAAGAGATAACTTCTGTATTGATGATCAACTTCCTGAATTAAAAGGTAGAATCACCAAATTTGCAGATCGTCAAATTACTGATGATGAAATTTTTAAAACTTTTGGATTAAAAGACACAAGTACCTTTAAACTTACGAAGTCAAGGAGCAATCTTTTCACAGAAGATAACTTAACATCTTGCTATAGAAGAATTACTTACAGGCCCTTTGACACAAAATGGATTTTCTTTAACGGTGATGTTGTGGAAAGACCTTTACTGAAAATTATGCGACATTACCTTTGGGGGAATAATTTAGGATTAGCTATTGGTAGACAGGGTCAAGTTGTTGGACCGATGCCATGGAATCTAATTTTCATTTCCAAAACCATTACGGACTTTAATTTATTCTACCGGGGAGGAGTTATGTCATGCCCATTGTATTTATATCCTGAAAATTCAAATCAACCATGCTTTAATCTGGATAATCAAAGGATTCCAAATCTTTGCGAAAAGATTGTTTTACAGATAGCGCAAAAATTGAGTCTTAACTTTGTCAATGAAAAAGAAAAAACAATTGGAACTTTTGCCCCAATAGATATTCTGGATTATATCTATGCCATATTGCATAGTCCCACCTACCGTGAAAAATACAAGGAGTTCCTGAAAATTGACTTTCCTCGGGTACCTTATCCTAAAGACCAAGAAACATTCTGGGATTTAGTGGCTCTTGGTGGTCAGTTACGCCAGATCCACCTGCTGGAAAGTCCCGTAGTAGAGAAGTACATTACAACTTACCCTCAATCTGGGAGCAATACCGTAGGTAAAGTCAGGTTTGAAGATGGCAAGGTCTGGATTAACGACCAGCAGTATTTTAACGGTGTACCATCAGTTGCCTGGAATTTCTATATCGGAGGCTACCAGCCAGCACAGAAGTGGCTGAAAGACCGCAAGGGAAGAGATTTGACCTTTGAGGACATCTTGCACTACCAGAAAATTATCGTGGCTCTGAGTGAAACTAACTTGCTGATGAAAGCGATTGACACAATTATGATTGAGTAGAATAGGTGAATCATCTTATTATATCATCAAACGAAAAACCATAAAAATCGATTTATTATGGACATCTCCAGGCTAAATGATTGGTTACAGGTCAGTACTGTGGTTTTTACATTGTTAGCTGCGGGATGCGGTTTTGGTGCCTACTTTACAGGAAAAACATTCCAGGCAACCCTAAAAGGGAAAATTGAAAATCTTGAGAAAAGACAAACAGGTAGAACCATAGCACCAGATCAGATATACTATTTGGTAACAGGTCTGAAAAAGATTCAAAAGCCTACCCTCCCGATTTACATTATGGGTATTCAGGGCAATCCTGAATCGATTCAATTTGCAAATTCTATAAAGAAAATTTTTGAAATGGCAGGTTTTGCTATTGATGGTGTATGGGAAGATGTAATTATTGGTGGAACCGGTCCAGGATTACTTATTAGACAGGAAATACTTGATGCACCAACGGGATTGTCAATAATGGAATTGTTTAAAAATTCCGCTATTGAAGCTAGGATTATAGCAATAAAGGGACTCAAACCAGAAAGAGTTGAGATTATTGTTGGATATAAACCCTAATTACTGCTTAGGGTTTGCCTTGTATAAGGTTTCAATACGTGTCTAGTTCTCAAGTTGCACATCGGGGTTGCTGGATAAGAGATAATTATACCGTTATTCTTACAATGATTTGCTAATGAGCAATTTAATTTAACTATGGGAATCTTGAAGCATCTCCTTATGATAGCTGAGCTAGAGAAATGTTTTTCAGATATTATCGCCTTTGTGTGCACTTTTGTGTGTACCTCAACAAAAAAGCCACTTTACTTTTTGCTGTAAGTGGCTCATTTTCAGCTCCCCTTACTGCACAAAGTTGCAACTGGATGACTTCCTTCTTTGTTGGTGAACGCCTTCGTTACTAGGTCATTATAAAACTAACCTATCAACTTTACCTGATTTCCGGCGAGGTTTTGATGAAGGTGATCAACCAAAACCGAAGGAAAGGGGACAGAGGATTCGCTTTGTCCACGGGTAATGAAGAATTTGGGTTTCCCGGTCTTATTGACTATATTTGTATCAACAATCAGTGACTCATGGTGAAACAAAGAGTTTATATTGACACATCGGTAGTTGGTGGCTATTTTGATGACGAATTTAGTGCTGACACGAAAAAACTCTTTGAAAGAATTATCAATGAGGACTTTAAAGTTTATTTGTCTGAGATTAGCAGACTTGAATTATTGCCTGCCCCGAAACATGTCCAGGAAGTGATCAACCTCATTCCTCCGAAAAGCTTGATAGTTTTGGAATTCACCGATGAATCAAAGCAACTGGCGGAACTTTATGTGAATGAAAAGATTCTTGGGGCTGCGAGTATGGATGATGCATATCATATTGCAATTGCTACAGTGAATCGAATTGATGTTCTTCTTAGTTGGAATTTTAAGCATATTGTCAATTGGGACAAAATAAGATTGTTTAATGCCATCAATATGAAACTTGGCTACCCTCCAATTGAAATACGAAGCCCTAAAGAATTATTGAAATATGAAGACTGACACAGAAATTCAGAAAAAATTTGATTCCGTTTTGTATTTTAGAAAAATTAAGGAACAAATTGCCAGGGAGATGGCAGGTAAATCTTTCCAGGAACAAAAAGAGTTTATTCAAAAAGTTCTTTCTGGGGAGATAAAGCTCAATATTTCAATTTAACCCCTACTAAGTAGCAGATTATCAGATCCATTAAGCAACAAGAGTTGCAGCTGTCGAATTGACTGGTAATCAAAGAAAAAGCCGACATTTCTGCCGGCTTGTCCAGTGAGGCTCCCCTTACTGCTCAAAGTTGCAACTGGATGATTCTTTCTTTATTTAACCCTGTTGCCATTTTATAGGCCAATGCAGCGTTGGGAAGTGGTGTTAGGGACTCTAATAAAATATCGTAAGTTCCTTCTTCTGATAATTCGTTAGCAACTTTTTTAATTAAAGCTAAAGTAGCTTTCATCAAACTTGAACCCAGGCTTAAACGGGCAACACCCAAATCCTGCAGTTCACGAACAGATGGAGGTAATCCTGCCCCGATTCCGGGGTTTGCAAGAATATTAATCGGGGCACTAATTTCCTTAACCAGTGTTGAAATCGTTTCTTTTTCCCATACAGGCTGAATAAATATGCAGTCCGCACCTGCCTCCCGGTATTTATTGCCGCGTTGTATTGATTCTGATAATTTTTCCCGAGGCGAACCTGGCGAAGTATAGAATGAATCAGTCCTTGCATTAATTACTAAATGAAAGCCCAGTGAATCTGACAATGCACGAATGGCTGATATTCTTTCACAAAATTCCATCTCGTCAATTAATACCGGATTTAAATCAATACTGTCTTCAATGTTTATTCCAACAATTCCTGTTTCAATAATCTTTCTAACCGAATCAATTATTTCATTTAGATTATTCCCATACCCAGCCTCTATATCAACGGTTACCGGAACCTGCACTCCATTTACGATCCCCGATATGGCTTCAGTCATTTCTGACAATTGTATTACCTGGCAGTCAGGATAACCTAAAGAGGCGGCTATTCCCATACTTGTCGTTGCGATTGCTTTATAGCCACATGCTTCTATTAATTTAGAACTTCCGGTGTCCCATGAATTTAACAGAACCAGAATTTCCTTGTCCTGATGAAATTTCATTTCATAGGAAGGTTCTATTCTTTTCGGTAAAGTGTTTTCGCGTACATACGCGTTTTTTTATCTCCCTTGCACAATACATATACAAACCCTTTCCCAGGTGGGCCAATATTATTAAAAAATGAATTTTCATATAATTCAATTTCATTCATTTAGCAATTTCAGGCCACTTATTTTCCTTTTCAAACCTTTCTGGTACGTATATTGTATTTAGTAGTTATTTATTGGTGAAAATTCCTTTATTATCATGCACATTCATCAAAAAAAACATCGATAAAATGATTCAATAAAATCAATAACATTCAATAATTAATTCACCTGTCATGGAAAAGCGAAACAAAATTTTCATTTACCTGTTCCTGGTAATGGGTATTATTTTAATGGTTACAACCGGATGTAAAAAGAAAACCGATCCCGAACCTGATCCGGTCACCACAGTCAGGGATATTGATGGAAATATTTACCATCAGGTAACCATTGGCACCCAGGTGTGGCTGGCCGAAAACCTGAAAACCACGAGATATCGCAATGGTGACGTAATCCCGAATGAAACAGTCGACTCATTGTGGAACAAATTATCAAACAATTCCACAGGCGCGTTGTGCAACTATAACAACGATGTAAATACCGGAAACACGTATGGTTTTTTATACAACTGGTATGCTGCCAGCGACAGCCGCGGGTTGGCTCCTGAAGGCTGGCATGTGGCCTCCGAAGCCGACTGGCAGACTTTGGTCACCTACCTGGGTGGAGATACCGTGGCAGGTGGTAAGCTCAAAGAGGCAGGGACTGCCCACTGGTCTTCTCCGAATGCTGGAGCTACCAACCAATCAGGCTTTACCGCCCTCCCAGCCGGCCTGAGGGTATACAGCGGAAAGTTCGAGATGATGGGCACCATGGGCTTGTTCTGGACATCTACCCCCTCGGATGATTACAGCGGCTTTAACTGCGGACTTTCCAACGATACCACAGAGGCTGTCATTGATGGAAAACGCAGGGGCTATGGATTCACTGTTCGCGCTGTTAAGAATTGATTAGCGTATCTTCCTCAGGTTCAATTTCCATTAGCAGGTCCGGCTAAAAAAACCGGGTTGCTTGTTGCAACCTTTTTGATGGTTCCGTTGTCTTATAAGCGTACGCATTTGGTTTAACGCATTAAAAAAACAAAAAATGAATAATAAAAGACTGAACAAACAGAAAGACAACCGGATTTTGAAAGTTGTTACATTATCCAGCCTGATGTTTATTGCAACACTGCTGAATTCGTGCACCAAGGATCACAACACTCAATACACGCCCGTTAAAGATAGCGGAGAATTTGAGGTGATAGAATCTACCCTGCTGAATTACCAGGACATCGTCGACCAGGTAATGTTGCTGCCTGATAAAACAGACCAGTTCGACTGCCACGATTTTTTATATGAAGCCACCCAGATGGAGGATGGATTTTCCCCTTACCTTGTCAGGAATGATGTGATCAAATATTACTCCACCGACAATCATGGAAAAAAGATCCAATTGACCGGTCTGATGGTTACTCCGGTATCTTTTTCAGGCAGGGTATATGCCCCGGTAATATCGTTGAACCATGCGACCCAGATCCTGAAAAAACTGGCTCCTTCTAAATGGAAGACTGCGAAATACAGTGAATACGATTCATATCCTGAAGCGGTCCTTGCCGATATCATGGCTTCTACCATGGGTTGGATCATCGTGATGCCCGACTACCAGGGGATGGGCGATGATGTGGGGGAGAGCCATCCTTTCTGTGTCAGGGAAAGACTGGCAGCTTCAACAGCCGATATGTTGCAGGGAGCCATCAAATCATTGAGTGAGTTTAAGAATCCCTATGTTTACTGGAACAAAAAAACCTTCCTCATGGGATACTCAGAGGGAGGATATGTAACGATGGCAGCCGCCAGGGAGCTCGAGGCGCGGAATGTCAAGCTGAATGGAGTAGCCTGCCTGTCGGGGCCCTATGACCTGACCGGGACCATGTTGCCGCTTATGCTTGCTGATTCAGCGTTTCCGGAGCCCTACTTTTTACCGATGGTGGTCGTGGGATATAATGCAATCTATCCAAAGGTTTTTGCCTATGATATCGTTCTGAAGGCTCCATACCTTACTGATCTTCCACAGTATACAACAGGATTCTATGATGAGACGGTGGTTAACAAAAAAATGCCTCCCGACAAGATCCTGAAAAAGATCTTTACCGACGCGTTTATTGATTCCCTCCGGAATCCGGCCAGCCAGGCCATGCAGATATTTGCCCAAAATAATTCCTATACGGGATGGACCCCGAAATCGAAGATGCTTTTATGGCACTGTAAAAATGATGACTGCGTGTTGTTCGGCAACTTTGTCGCTGCAAAAAAAAGGTTTACAGAACTCGGGTTGACAAATATCGAATACCAGGAGTGTCCTCCCATGATCCCGAAACCTGTGGAAGGAACGGTGCATGCGGAGATAGCAATCAAGGCGTTCTGGGAAGGGGCTAAGTGGATCTATCATAACAGCAAATAACTTTTTAACAAACGAGGAAACGGTATTCATTCATTTATACAATTTTTAAAATATACAAGATTCGCTTGTATTTACAAGGGGTGTAGTGTTTATTGACAAACCCGTAAATCTCTTGGCTGAATTGAATTTTATTGTATATCGTATCCTTATTCTCAGTGGCTGTTTTCAGGGCCAAGGTTGACAATTCGTTTTGAGAATATGCAATCGAAGGAATACATCCGAGGAGAAGAATGCCGAAAAAGTAAGTTTTCATTTGGTTTATTTTAAATCAAGAACCTCATCTTTCAAATTTAAGTTAAATTAACTCCAAGTCAACACATTTGTTAGACATTTATTAGGGTATTTAGTTTGGGAATTAATGTAGTTATAAAACAGTCGATTAGACTGAACCTTATCAGGGCAAATGCTCCCTGTATAAATATTCGCTATTTTAGCAGCTACCTTTATATCCACAATGAACCTGTACGACTATGTTGATAAGCTGAATGCCCGTTACAGAACAGGCATTTCAACTGAACATTCATTCAGGGGTGATCTGCAAAATCTACTGGAATCCTTAATCCGGGATGTTATTGTCACTAATGAACCTGCCAGGATTGCCTGTGGAGCACCAGATTACATCCTAACTAAGAAGGGCATTCCGGTTGGCTATATTGAGGCTAAAGACCTGGGGGCTGATCTTGGCAATAAGATATACAAGGAGCAGTTTGACCGGTATAAAGCATCCCTGAATAACCTTATTATCACGAATTACCTTGATTTCTGGTTATACCGGGATGGAGTATTTGTGACATCCATCTCCTTAGGTGCAATTGTAAACAGTAAGGTAGCCGGTAATACTGATAAATATGAGCAGTTTGAGGCCCTTATAAAGGAGTTCAGCACATATGCAGGGCAGACTATCCGTTCTGCTGAGAAACTCGCAAAGATGATGGCAGGCAAAGCAAAGATGCTAGCCAATGTTATAGAAAATGCGTTAGTGAATGATAATGCCCCGGCAGACAATGTGGTGTATGAAGCGGAAAATAATTCCTTGCATGAGCAGCTTTCAGCATTTAGAGAGGTACTTATTCATGACATTGACCCCAAGGAGTTTGCAGATATCTATGCTCAAACTATAACCTACGGAATGTTTGCCGCCAGATTGCATGACCCAACCCTGGATACATTCTCCAGACAGGAAGCGGCTGATCTTATACCAAAGACCAACCCATTCTTGCGGAAATTATTCCAGTACATTGCAGGTTATGACCTGGATGACCGTCTAAAATGGATTGTTGATGCTCTCGCAGACATATTCAGAGCTACGGATGTTGCTGCATTACTAAAGAATTTCGGTAAAACCACCCAGCAGAATGACCCTATCATTCACTTTTATGAAACATTCCTGGGTGAGTATGATCCAAAACTAAGGAAAAGTAGGGGTGTCTGGTACACTCCTGAGCCAGTGGTAAACTTCATTGTGCGAGCTGTTGATGATATTCTTAAGTCAGAATTTGGCCTAAAAGATGGCCTTGCTGATATTTCCAAGACCAAAATAAAGGTGAAAGTTCCTACCAATGACTACCGAATGAAAGTGGATGGTCAAAAGGGATATACTGAGGTGGAGCAGGAAGTTCATAAAGTACAAATTCTTGATCCAGCTGCCGGAACAGGAACATTCCTGGCAGAGGTAATAAAGCAGATTTATAAAAAGTTTGAGGGCCAGCTGGGTATTTGGAGCCAATATGTCGAAGATCACCTGATACCCCGACTGAATGGCTTTGAAATCTTGATGGCATCCTATGCCATGGCACATCTTAAGCTGGACCTATTGCTGGCTGAAACAGGATTCAAACCAAAGAAGGAACAACGATTTAGGGTATACCTAACCAATTCACTGGAAGAGTATCATCCCGATACTGGAACCCTCTTTGCAGGCTGGCTTAGTAGTGAGGCCAATGAAGCCAACTACATCAAACGGGATACCCCGGTGATGGTGGTACTGGGGAATCCTCCGTACAGTGGCATTTCTTCAAATATGGGGAAATGGATTGTGAACCTAATTGAAGATTACAAGTATGTTGAGGGTGTTCATTTTGGCGAAAAAAAACATTGGCTCCAAGATGATTATGTTAAATTTCTCCGGTATGGGCAGCATTTTATTGATAAAAACGGAGAAGGAATTTTGGCCTTCATTAACAATCATAGTTTCCTTGATAATCCCACATTTAGGGGGATGAGGTGGCATTTGCTAAATTCCTTTGACAAGATTTATATTATTGACCTGCATGGGAACAGTAAGAAAAAGGAGGTCAGCCCTGACGGGACTCCCGATAAAAATGTCTTTGATATTCAGGCTGGAGTTTCATTAAATATTTTTATTAAAACAGGAACAAAGAGGAAAGGTGAACTGGCAGAGGTTAAACATACTGATCTTTGGGGGAGTAGAGAAAGTAAATATTTCTCCTTATTCACCAATAATCTTAAAAGTTACGTTTTTGCCGATGTAAATTGCGAAAAACCTTTTTACTTCTTACAGCCCAAGAATAATGAATCTAAAGGAGACTTTGAAAGAGGTTTTAAGATAAATGATATATTTAAACTCAATAGTGTAGGGATCGTCACAGCAAGAGATAACTTCTGTATTGATGATCAACTTCCTGAATTAAAAGGTAGAATCACCAAATTTGCAGATCGTCAAATTACTGATGATGAAATTTTTAAAACTTTTGGATTAAAAGACACAAGTACCTTTAAACTTACGAAGTCAAGGAGCAATCTTTTCACAGAAGATAACTTAACATCTTGCTATAGAAGAATTACTTACAGGCCCTTTGACACAAAATGGATTTTCTTTAACGGTGATGTTGTGGAAAGACCTTTACTGAAAATTATGCGACATTACCTTTGGGGGAATAATTTAGGATTAGCTATTGGTAGACAGGGTCAAGTTGTTGGACCGATGCCATGGAATCTAATTTTCATTTCCAAAACCATTACGGACTTTAATTTATTCTACCGGGGAGGAGTTATGTCATGCCCATTGTATTTATATCCTGAAAATTCAAATCAACCATGCTTTAATCTGGATAATCAAAGGATTCCAAATCTTTGCGAAAAGATTGTTTTACAGATAGCGCAAAAATTGAGTCTTAACTTTGTCAATGAAAAAGAAAAAACAATTGGAACTTTTGCCCCAATAGATATTCTGGATTATATCTATGCCATATTGCATAGTCCCACCTACCGTGAAAAATACAAGGAGTTCCTGAAAATTGACTTTCCTCGGGTACCTTATCCTAAAGACCAAGAAACATTCTGGGATTTAGTGGCTCTTGGTGGTCAGTTACGCCAGATCCACCTGCTGGAAAGTCCCGTAGTAGAGAAGTACATTACAACTTACCCTCAATCTGGGAGCAATACCGTAGGTAAAGTCAGGTTTGAAGATGGCAAGGTCTGGATTAACGACCAGCAGTATTTTAACGGTGTACCATCAGTTGCCTGGAATTTCTATATCGGAGGCTACCAGCCAGCACAGAAGTGGCTGAAAGACCGCAAGGGAAGAGATTTGACCTTTGAGGACATCTTGCACTACCAGAAAATTATCGTGGCTCTGAGTGAAACTAACTTGCTGATGAAAGCGATTGACACAATTATGATTGAGTAGAATAGGTGAATCATCTTATTATATCATCAAACGAAAAACCATAAAAATCGATTTATTATGGACATCTCCAGGCTAAATGATTGGTTACAGGTCAGTACTGTGGTTTTTACATTGTTAGCTGCGGGATGCGGTTTTGGTGCCTACTTTACAGGAAAAACATTCCAGGCAACCCTAAAAGGGAAAATTGAAAATCTTGAGAAAAGACAAACAGGTAGAACCATAGCACCAGATCAGATATACTATTTGGTAACAGGTCTGAAAAAGATTCAAAAGCCTACCCTCCCGATTTACATTATGGGTATTCAGGGCAATCCTGAATCGATTCAATTTGCAAATTCTATAAAGAAAATTTTTGAAATGGCAGGTTTTGCTATTGATGGTGTATGGGAAGATGTAATTATTGGTGGAACCGGTCCAGGATTACTTATTAGACAGGAAATACTTGATGCACCAACGGGATTGTCAATAATGGAATTGTTTAAAAATTCCGCTATTGAAGCTAGGATTATAGCAATAAAGGGACTCAAACCAGAAAGAGTTGAGATTATTGTTGGATATAAACCCTAATTACTGCTTAGGGTTTGCCTTGTATAAGGTTTCAATACGTGTCTAGTTCTCAAGTTGCACATCGGGGTTGCTGGATAAGAGATAATTATACCGTTATTCTTACAATGATTTGCTAATGAGCAATTTAATTTAACTATGGGAATCTTGAAGCATCTCCTTATGATAGCTGAGCTAGAGAAATGTTTTTCAGATATTATCGCCTTTGTGTGCACTTTTGTGTGTACCTCAACAAAAAAGCCACTTTACTTTTTGCTGTAAGTGGCTCATTTTCAGCTCCCCTTACTGCACAAAGTTGCAACTGGATGACTTCCTTCTTTGTTGGTGAACGCCTTCGTTACTAGGTCATTATAAAACTAACCTATCAACTTTACCTGATTTCCGGCGAGGTTTTGATGAAGGTGATCAACCAAAACCGAAGGAAAGGGGACAGAGGATTCGCTTTGTCCACGGGTAATGAAGAATTTGGGTTTCCCGGTCTTATTGACTATATTTGTATCAACAATCAGTGACTCATGGTGAAACAAAGAGTTTATATTGACACATCGGTAGTTGGTGGCTATTTTGATGACGAATTTAGTGCTGACACGAAAAAACTCTTTGAAAGAATTATCAATGAGGACTTTAAAGTTTATTTGTCTGAGATTAGCAGACTTGAATTATTGCCTGCCCCGAAACATGTCCAGGAAGTGATCAACCTCATTCCTCCGAAAAGCTTGATAGTTTTGGAATTCACCGATGAATCAAAGCAACTGGCGGAACTTTATGTGAATGAAAAGATTCTTGGGGCTGCGAGTATGGATGATGCATATCATATTGCAATTGCTACAGTGAATCGAATTGATGTTCTTCTTAGTTGGAATTTTAAGCATATTGTCAATTGGGACAAAATAAGATTGTTTAATGCCATCAATATGAAACTTGGCTACCCTCCAATTGAAATACGAAGCCCTAAAGAATTATTGAAATATGAAGACTGACACAGAAATTCAGAAAAAATTTGATTCCGTTTTGTATTTTAGAAAAATTAAGGAACAAATTGCCAGGGAGATGGCAGGTAAATCTTTCCAGGAACAAAAAGAGTTTATTCAAAAAGTTCTTTCTGGGGAGATAAAGCTCAATATTTCAATTTAACCCCTACTAAGTAGTAGATTATCAGATCCATTAAGCAACAAGAGTTGCAGCTGTCGAATTGACTGGTAATCAAAGAAAAAGCCGACATTTCTGCCGGCTTGTCCAGTGAGGCTCCCCTTACTGCACAAAGTTGCAACCGTTCAAATTTAAACTTTGAGTAAACCTTCGCTCACCAGAAATAGCGGAACCATAAGCCTGCCGATTCTACCGTTGCCATCCAGGAACGGGTGTATGCTTTCAAACTGGTAGTGTGCAATGGCAATCCGGATCAAGATAGGCAGCATCAGTAAGGCTGGCGCCACCGATCCAATTCTGGCTCTTGCGAAATTCCCCCGGCTGCTTACTTTCACCGCGGAAGCTATTTAGCAGTAATTTATGGGTTTTTCTGATCAGTCTTGTTGAAAGCGGCAATTTTTCGAGTTCCCGGATAGCTTCGTTCAACGCTTTAATGTAATTATTGACTTCCTGCCAATCATTCCTACTTTCCGGTACAATTTCCTCGTATGGGAGCACCGCTTCATCAATGTTTGTAAGTTTTCCTTTATCGTTTGTTCGTACTTTTGCTGTTTAATGAATTAAGGCTACCCAGATTCTAAAGGATTATGAAACGACTGAGATATGTGTATTCCTGATGGCTGATGCTGTTGGTTGTGTCATTCCAAATCAGAATATTCCGAATGGTTATTACAACATTGAAAGAATGCTCAAAATCAAATCGCGGTTAACAAAAATGGGAAAGTGATAGAGTTATCACATTTTAGTATCCTCGGGTAGTTGAAAAAGGAAGATTAAACAGCCCACCAATGTAAACGACTCATGGAGCAAGAACAAAACCTTTATAAAAGGGCTTTTCAATTAAGTTTATTCACAATCTTTTATAACATTGTTGAGGGAGTTGTTTCAATGATAATGGGTTATCAAGATGAAACTCTGACATTATTCGGCTTTGGAGTAGACAGTTTTATAGAAGTAATGTCTGGCATTGGGATTGCCCTGATGATTCTACGCATAAAGCAAAATCCTGATAGTTCAAAAAAACGATTTGAAATAAATGCTCTGAAAATAACAGGAACTGGCTTTTATTTGTTGTCTGCTGGATTACTTATCGGAATAATTACAAACATTATCTACAGGCATAAACCTGAAACAACATTGTGGGGAATCATCATTTCATTGGTCTCAATCATTGTGATGGTTTGGCTAATGGTGGAGAAAAAAAGAGTCGGAAAAAATTTAAAATCAGAGCCTATCATTTCTGACGCAAATTGTACAAAGATTTGTATTTATATGTCTCTTGTTTTACTTGCTTCAAGCCTTATTTATGAGGTGTCAGGTTTTGTATATGCAGATAGCATAGGAGCAATTGGCCTAATTTATTTCTCGATAAGCGAAGGCAAAGAAGCATTTGATAAAGCAAAGGGCAAAATCTGCGGTTGTGATGATTGTTAAATTTATTGATTGCGTTAGGGAAAACTGAGAACTTGATGATGACTACTTTGAATTATCTGTAAGGCTTATTGAAAAACTTGGCAGAAAGAGAAATGTGCCATTTATGAGTGGCAAATAAGTCCTCATCAGCAGGGAAATTAAAGGTTATCAATTGATTAATGATTATTGCACTTGGTTTGGCAACAGATAATTTCAGTGTTCACTTGTTTCTTGGTGTTTATCCTTCCTGGATATAATGGAATTCCAGCCCCAAACCATTGTTTACACCCTTACACTGAAAAATTGTTAATAAATAACACTATTGTAAATCAGAGTATTAAATGAGTCACTCACAATTTTCATCGTAAGTGACTCTTTACATCAGGCTCCCTTTACTGCTCAAAGTTGCAACTTGCCAATGATGTTTTTATCCAAGCCCGCACCTGAAGATATATAAAGATATTTGCCTTTTCTTTACACATATGGGTATATTTGCAAAGAAAACCGAGAATTCTTTGCATTGTTTGATAATTCGATAAGGAAATTCAAATTTCTTGATATATGGATGCCGAACAAACGAATGTACCGTGGAAACCAACATTGCTTCCGCCAGATCATGAGCTGGAGACCAGGAAAATACTTAAGAAATTACCTGCGGCCCACCGTGCACTGGCCGAGCTTAAAGGTATAGGAAGCACCATTCCTAATCAAACCATATTGCTGAACACTCTGGGATTACAAGAGGCACGGGATAGCTCTGCTGTCGAGAACATCATTACAACACATGACGAATTGTTTAAGGCAGAATTGAATTTTACGGGATGGCAATCGGCTGCGGCTAAAGAGGTGCAGAACTATGCTGCAGCTTTGAAGAAAGGGTTTGATCTGGTTGAGCAATCTGAAATGATCACCTCAAACCATATTTTGAAAATCCAATCGGTACTTGAAAACAACAAAGCCGGTTACAGACGGTTGCCGGGCACTGTTCTTAAGAACATTCAGACCGGTGAAGTGGTATTCACACCACCTCAGGATTATGATGAAATTGTTTCTGCAATGAGTAATCTGGTGGCATTTATGAATGATGATTCGTTGAGTGATGCTGATCCGCTGATAAAAATGGCGGTCATTCATTTTCAATTCGAGAGCATTCATCCTTTTTACGACGGGAATGGCCGGACCGGACGGATCATCAATATCCTGTACCTTATCCGGAATTCATTTCTTCATTTGCCGATACTTTATCTCAGCCGGTATATCATAGAGAATAAGAACCAATATTATCAGCTTCTTCAGGATGTCAGAGAGAAGAACGAATGGGAACCCTGGATCCTTTTTATGCTTGAAGGTGTTGAAAAGACCTCGCAGGACACTATCTCCCTGATCCTTGAAATAAAGAAGCTGATGATGGATTATAAGCACAGGATACGAGCCGGGTACAAATTTTACAGCCAGGAACTGATCAATAACCTGTTCCGTCATCCGTATACAAAAATTGAATTTATCCAGAAGGACCTGGGGGTTTCCCGGGTCACAGCGTCCGCTTATCTTAACAGGCTTGCAGAGGATGGTTTACTTACAAAGAAGAAACTTGGAGTTGGAAATTATTATGTCAACGAGCCTCTTGTTAAACTTTTTTCAAGATGACGAGTTGCAACCACCGCATCCCTTATCAATAAAAGAAAAAGCCGACATTTCTGCCGGCTTGTCCAGTGAAGCTCCCCCTGCTAGACTTGAACTAGCGACCCTCTGATTAACAGTCATAACAATATACTATTTTGTTTCTAACGGTTATTACCTGTTTGTTAATTAAGTAATTCAAGAACAATCACATACAAATTTTCATTTAATATTTGATATTTCTTTTTTTCGAGATATTAAGGCCATTTGTTATGCAAAATGTTATGCAAATTATTACCTTTGTCGTGTATCCATTTGATAAAATATTGTATGAAAAGTAAACCTAAATCTGATATCACTACCGCTATTTACCT
>Ga0265593_1000154_pt1 | contig 47012 bp, 43 predicted proteins | sample saktaG_8_FD_190136 | JGI IMG/M metagenome (GOLD analysis project Ga0265593, IMG submission 190136) | Saline water microbial communities from Sakinaw Lake, British Columbia, Canada - sak_2011_5_24_36m | ecosystem: Environmental > Aquatic > Non-marine Saline and Alkaline > Saline ... | reverse complement strand
ACAGTCTGACCAGAGCAATTCAGGTCAATGGGATCGGGGGTATCTGTTTTTTTAAAGGCAGCCCTTTTCATCAGGCCGTACTGACCAATCAATGGCAAAAGAACGCAAAAATACCACTGCTTATCTCAACAGATGCCGAATGGGGACTTGGAATGAGGCTTGACAGCGCCTTTTCTTACCCCCGCCAAATGGCCTTGGGAGCACTTCAGGATGATTCCCTGGTGTATCAAATGGGGACCCAGGTGGCGGAAGCCTGTAAAAGAATGGGGATCCAGCTTAATTTTGCACCGGTGGTGGATGTTAATAACAATCCCAATAACCCGGTCATCAATTTTCGTTCTTTCGGGGAGGATCCGGAAAAAGTAGCCATCAAAGGTTCCATGTACATGAAGGGCATGCAGGACCATGGAATCATTGCCATAGCCAAACATTTTCCTGGACATGGAGATACGGAATCCGACTCGCATTATGACCTTCCCCGGATAGGTCATTCGCAGGCCCATCTGGATTCAGTCGAACTTTATCCTTTCCGGGTTTTGATAAAAGACGGGGTCGGAGGAATTATGATCGCCCATTTATTCCTTCCTTCCCTTGATTCCTCCAGGAATACTCCGTCAACACTTTCGTATCCCATCGTAACAGATCTGCTTAAAAACCGTATGGGTTTCCATGGGTTAATCATTACAGATGCACTCGACATGAAAGGAGTTACGAAGTTTTTCAAACCGGGCGAAATTGAAGTCAAAGCCCTGAAAGCAGGCAACGATATCCTCTTGCTTCCCCAGGATGTCCCCATTGCAATAAAAGGAATAAGGCAGGCCATGGATAGCGGATACCTTGAAAAAGAAATCCTTGATCAGAAATGCAAAAAAATTCTTCATCTGAAACATTCGCTTCATATCTGGAATCAGCCCCTCTTGGAAATAAAAGGTATTACACATGATTTAAACCCGCCCGAGGCCGAAGTACTGACCTGCCGTATCTTCCAGAACGCCATGACCATCGTGAAAAACGAAATGCAACTGCTGCCAATAACCTTGCTCGACCACCGGAAAATTGCTTCCCTTTCAATTTCAGATACCGGCATCAATTCCTTTCAGAATATGTTATCCCGTTATGCGAGCGTCGATCCTTATGTCATTCCGAGGGTATTTTCTGAACAAATAACGGATAGTCTGATCAGGGTTTTATCAGATTATGATGTTTTAATCCTAAGTCTTCAAAGGATCGGAGGCGCTCCCAGAGACAGTTTTGGACTCACAAAAAAAACTTATCGTCTTCTCGACACACTCAGCCGGCGGAACCGCTGCATACTGACCATTTTTGGAAACCCTTATGCCCTTGGAATGATCCCCTCACTAAAGAACTTTGAATGTATCATAGTCACATATCAGGACAATATACACACACAAAAACTGGCGGCTGAATTGATTTTTGGCGGTTTTTCAAGCCAGGGAAAATTACCGGTTTCCTCCGGAGGATACCAGGCCGGGAGCGGAGAAAAAACCGATAAAACCAGATTCGAATTTGTGCTTCCTGAAGATATAGGGATACCATCCGCCTCCCTTGTCATTCTTGATTCAATTGCCATTGATGGAATCATGAACAGGGCCTATCCGGGTTGTGAAATTCTGTTGGCAAAAGACGGTAAAATATTCTATGAGAAAAGTTTCGGGACCCCAAGATATGAAGACACAACCAGGGTCAGAACGGATCAGCTTTACGACCTGGCTTCCATTACCAAAGTTGCGGCCACCACCCTGGCCATCATGAAGCTCTTTGATGAAGGAAAAATACATCTTGATGACAGCATGGGGAAATACCTGCCCTTGCTTAAAGGTTCGGATAAAGCGGGATTGAAACTCAGGGATGTCATGACCCATCAGGCAGGATTACAGGCCTGGATCCCGTTTTATAAAAAAACTTTGCAAACCCATGCTGATTATCCTCCTGACAGCATCTACCAGGCCATCATACATTCTCCCCTGAAGCCGGGCCATGAATATAAATACAGTGACCTTGGTTTTTATTTATTGAAACTGATGGTGGAAAGAATCAGCGGGAAACCGTTCGACCATTACATGGCAACCAATTTTTATCATCCGCTTGGTTTGCAGACCATGGGATTTAATCCCCGTACCCGCTTTCCGCTTACACGAATCATTCCGACAGAATATGACACCCTGTTCCGTAAAAAACTGGTATGGGGTGATGTGCATGATCCGGGAGCCGCCATGCTCAATGGTATTTCGGGACATGCCGGCTTGTTTTCCGATGCCTATGATCTGGCCATTATCATGCAGATGCTTCTCCAGGAAGGCAGTTATGGAGGCAAACAGTATCTGAAGCCTTCCACGGTAAAGGAATTTACAAAGGTTCAATTCCCCCAGAAAGGAAACCGCAGGGGTCTGGGTTTTGATAAGCCCCTTCACCATTATGACCCGAACGGACCGGTTTGCAAAAGCGCATCCGAGGCAAGTTTCGGACATTCCGGCTTTACAGGGACTTATGCATGGGCTGACCCTGAAAACAACCTGGTCTACATTTTTCTTTCCAACCGGGTCTATCCCAGCGCTTCCAACCAAAAACTTGCTTCCATGAATATCAGAACCAATATTCACCAGGCGGTTTATGACCTGCTGGAAAAATATCAGATCAAATAATTACCTTTGCACCGGAATTGGAAAATCTTAATAAGAAAATAATTCTTCGACATGAATTCAACCCTTAAGTCAATATTCATTTGGTTTTTTGCAATTATCTTCACCGCTTCCATCGCAATTTATCAGCGGGTAACCGGTCCTACATACCCCATCAGGGGCAAGGTGGAAGTGAACAGTCAAAAAATAAAATTCCGTCTGATCCGTACCTATGATGGCACTGACGACGCACCCGTTAAAGTTGTGGTGACAGATACTTCCATCAAAGGCGAAATCACTTACCGCCGGTTTAAAAGTTACGACAACTGGATCACCAATCCTATGTTACGCAGCGGAGATACCCTGATCGGGACCCTCCCCCATCAGGCCACCGCCGGAAAAATTATGTATCAGGTCACTTTACTGAATGGAGATAAACGTTTTCTGTTAAATGAAAATCCTGCAATACTCAGATATAAGGGCTTTGTTCCCGGGTACATCCTTTATCCGCATATCCTTTTCATATTCCTGGCCATGCTGTTTTCAACCCTGACCGGACTTATGGCTGTTTTTAAAAAGAAAAACACTTATATTTATTCTTGGATCACTTTAACAACCCTCGCCCTTGGGGGGATGATCCTCGGACCTATCGTGCAGAAATTTTCATTCGGAGCTTATTGGACCGGTTGGCCCTTCGGACATGACCTCACGGATAATAAATCATTGGTTGCTTTTATTTTCTGGGCAATCGCTCTGTTTATCCTGCATAAAAACCGGCAGAACCGGATCTGGCCCATTGTTGCCTCAGTTGTTCTTCTGATTATTTTCCTGATACCACATAGTGTATTGGGCTCTGAAATCGATTTTACAAAAGAGCAGAAAAGTGAAGCGATAACAAAATAAATGGCTGGTTAACAGGAGGATAAAATTTACCGGATATGATTGTTACCTATATTCTGATTTTTGTGACTGTAGTGGTTTCTGTCATTGCCCTTGGCAATGAAGAGATGATCATGAAACTCAGGTTCAATGCTTATGATGTAAAACACAGTAACCAATGGTACCGGTTTTTTACCTACGGATTTGTGCATGGAGGATATGTTCACCTGTTTATCAACATGCTTGTATTGTATTCTTTCGGAGAAATCGTGGAAATATATTTTAAAGGTTATTTCCCGGGAAAAGCAAGTTTTTACTACCTTTTACTTTATACGGGAGGATTGCTTCTTTCGATCATACCGGCCTATGGGAAGCATAAGAATGACGTGTTCTACAATGCAGTCGGAGCTTCAGGAGCTGTTTCTGCCGTTATTTTTTCAAGTATTATTTTATTTCCAACCGGAAAAATCTTCCTGTTTTTTCTTCCCATACCCATTCCTGCTCCCATCTTCGGGATCCTGTATATCGCTTATGAAATCTACATGGGGAAACGAGGGAAAGACAACATTGGACATGACGCCCACCTATGGGGCGCCATTTTCGGTTTGGTTTTCACCATTGCCCTAAAACCCGACATTGCAATGGAATTCCTTCGTCAGCTGGGTCTGATGTTCTGATGCTTCAGGTTTATTCTTGCATCCACCACCACGACCGATTCCTTTTTCCCCAGTAAGGGATTCAGGTCGAGTTCAGTAATTTCAGGTGCAAAATGCAATAATGCCGACAAGCGTACCATCACATCTGCATATTTATCTTCATCTACCCCTTCCTGTCCCCTGATCCCCTGAATGATTTTGTAACTTTTCAGGTTTCTGATCATTGAAAGGGCTTCTTTCTTCCTCAAGGGAGCTATGCCAGCGGAGACATCTTTCAATACCTCTATAAAAATCCCACCCATCCCGCAAAGGATCAGATGTCCGAACCCTGATTCAAATTTGGCTCCGATAAATAGTTCTATACCTGAAAGCATGGGTTGAATTAAAATTGCATTGGTAGCCTTGATCCTCATCATCCTTTCAAATTCCCGTGAAAGACTTTCTTCATCTTTCACATTGAGCACAACCCCGCCCACATCTGATTTATGAACAGGTCCGACAACCTTCATAACCACCGGAAATCCCAGGTAAGCGGCTGCCGTTTTAGCTTCTTCCAGCGTTCTGACCACGGCCTCCCCGGCTCTCGCAATGCCACACGCATCAAGCAAACCCTGTATTCCCGAAGGGGAAAGGTAGCCATCCGGTGCCTGATCAATGATGGAGCGGATCATTTCATGATCCACCTCAGGAAGTTCAATTTCCAATGGTGCTGGTTCCGGTGAATGATATACCCGGGAGACTGCATTCCCAAAAACCACTTCGTCGGGAAAAAAAATACGGCCGCCAGATGTAAATTCAGCGATCTCCTCACTGGCTGTCAAAACCGAGGGTAAAATCGGATAGATGGGTTTTACCGAGTTACGGATTTTCTCGCCAAGCAATCTGTAAACATCAAAAACGGGCGTTAATCCAGGCGTCCCGAATATAACTGCCATTCCGTCGATACCGGAAAAATCGGTATTGGCAAAATCGATGATCTTTTCCAATTGTTCAGCCGTTCCGGTTGCAAGGAAATCGATGGGATTGGCAACAGAAGAACCCGGATAAAGTTGTGCCAGTAATTCCTTGGATGCCTCTCCTTCTATATGGGGAACCGACAGACCTCCGTGTGACAAAGCATCGGTCAGCATCACTGCAGGGCCTCCGGCATGGGTGATGATGGCCATACTTTTTCCTTTCAGTTCAGGAAACATGAATACAGAGGCAATGCTTATCAAATCTTCTCTGCCGTAACATCTTACGATTCCGGCTTTTCGGAAAAGGGAATCAACTGCCACATCCGGACTGGCCAACGCACCCGTATGCGAGGAGGCTGCCCGGCTTCCTGCTTCTGAAGACCCGGCTTTAACAGCAGCGATTTTACAACCTTTACGTATGAGAGAAGAAGCATGCTTAAGGAGAAGATCCGGCTTGGAAATATTTTCAATATAAAGTAATTTCACCCGGGAACTTAACAAAGGATCAAATGTTTCGTCCATATAGGCAAGGATCTCCTCAACGCCCATCTGCGCGCTGTTTCCAACCGAGAAAACACGGGCAAAGGTCAGGCCGTTGGGAATTCCGGCTTCCATGATAAAACAGGCGGTAGCACCTGAACCTGAAATAAAATCGCATCCCTTTGGATCAAGTTTCGGTATGGGTTTTGTAAAAACACCCGCGTAATCAGGCGTCAGAACGCCAATACAATTCGGCCCAATCAGCGCTCCGTTCACCTTATCGATCATATCAACCACTTTCTGTTCGAGCAATTTTCCCTCTGCGCTCTCTTCACTAAACCCGGCGGATAAAATGATGAATGCCCGTGTATTCTTCCGGCCTGCAAGCAGTTCTACGGCTTCCGGAATGTACCTGGCAGAAATCGCAAGGATGGCCAGGTCTACGTCCGGAAGCAGGGCCGGATCCTGGTAACTTTTAATTCCCTGAACAATCGTTTCCTTCAGATTGGTTACATATAATTGTCCTTTGAATCCGCCTTCAAGGAGATTGCGAAGCACGGCGCCTCCTGGCTTTTGGACATCATTGGAACCTCCAATAACCACAATGCTTCCGGGCCTGAGTAGTTGGTCGTTGATCATACAAGAATTTTTCTGCTAAAATATCAAATATTCCCGAGGAGGAAAACAGGAACCATCACAGAAACCGGATAAAAGGAACAAAGGCAGCTGTTTTGGCTTTGTATTCCTCCCAGCCCGGTCTGCTTTCGAATTTCTTTTCAAGCATGGGCACACCGGAAACAAAACGGAGTAAAAGGGTAAGAACAATCGGACTGATCAGGGTCATCCACCCTCCCTGTACACTCAGAGCATATAAAGCAAGTCCCCACCAGACCAGAGATTCCCCGAAATAATTCGGGTGACGAGAATATTTCCATAAGCCGGTGGTCATTAACATCCCTTTATTCGCCGGATCTTTTTTAAATGAGATCAACTCCTGATCCCCGAGGGTCTCAATAAGAAATCCGCATCCAAAAACCACCAGTCCCAGGCTGTCCCACACACCAAGGGGTTCTGATGAGTAAAAATTAATGAAATAAACAGGAGCAGCGATCACCAGCATTAATATTCCCTGAAGGATAAAAATCTGGAAATAACTGCGGAGGATAAAAAACTTCCATGTATTCCTCCAATGCTTATACCGAAAGTCTTCCGGGTTCCCTTTGTTGCGGAGATAGATGTGTACTGAAAGGCGCATGGCCCATAGAATCACCAGTAAGGTGACGATGATTTTACGGAAATCCGTTACCGGATTTTGAAAAAGAGAATATAAAGTCAGGATTATAAAGCCAGGTCCCCAGAAAATGTCAACAATGGAATTATTTTTTTTTACCAGTGCGAATATAAAAACAGCCGTCATGTATAGCAAAACAATCAAGCCGGATTCCACTAATATTTCACGATTCACCATCTTGTCATTCCATCATCAATGAAATACACGCCACACCAGGACCGGTATTTGCGACAAGCGCCGGAGAGGCATGATCAATGAAAACCGGTCTTTTCCCGGTGAGTTTCATCATCTCTGAAACATAATAATCAACCATTTTCTGGTTGTTGGCATGCGTAATGGCATATTCCCATACTGGTTTCTGAGCGATTGCTTTTTCGATGGAACGGATTAATTTCTGAGCGCTGGCTTTTTCAGTAAAAGATTTTCCGCTCAGCTCGGTTTTCCCTTCCTCATTTAAAACAATAACGGGTTTAAGATCAAGCGCCGAGGCAATAAAACCCTTGAATGGGGAAACGCGCCCTGAACGAACAATGTATTTAAGGGTAGGTACGCTTACAAAAATCTTAGCATTACTGATCCATTGATCCATGGATGCCGCAATTTCATCGTGGCTGGCGCCCTCCTCCAGCGCCTTCGCCGCTCTCAGGACAATCAATCCCAGTCCGCCGGTAAGGTTTTTTGAGTTAAACACATCTATCCTTTTTTCCGTACGCGCTGCAACTTCGCGGGAAGCAATCTCAGAATTAGAATAGGTGCCACTCATCCCCTGGGAAATATGAATCCCAAAGATGGAGTTGTAATGCGTGGCCAGGTACTCATATTTATTCTGAAAATCTTTGGAGGCCGGTTGGGCAGAAGAAGGATTGATTACAGATTTTTCCAACAGGGAATAAAACTGCTGCGGCTGTATGGTCAAGCGGTCAAGATAATAACTATCTCCAAAATGAACACTCAGAGGAACCACATGGATCTGATACTGATCAAGGATTGACTTGGGTAAATCACAGGTGGAATCCGTCATAATGGCTATGTTTGATTTACGGTTGAGCAAAATGTCATTCTGCATCACCATATCATCCACTTTCTGGTAGGTGATGTTTCCGAACCGCTGTAGCTGGGAAAAAACTTCGGCAGGAAAATCCGTATGAATATGCACCCGCATCTTGCTCGGGGAACCCGCCACTACCAGGGAATCACCACAATGCCCTATAAAATTTACAATGCCCGATTTCTCCAGATTTGTTCCGGAAATCAGCGCTTCCGTACAAAACCGGAAACTGATTTCATCATGAGGCATGACCACTTTCTCGGTTGACACCTCAGCAGTCTGCACCAGGTCAATCAGTTTCTGGTCGGCTCCTTTGGTAAAAAAATCAACCAGGCCTTCCAGAAAAAACACAAAACCCTTTGCTCCGGCATCCACCACATGCGCCCGGGCCAGTACTTCCAACTTATTTGTGGTCTGAGCAAGCGATTCCAAAGCCTTATTATAAGCCTGGATTAAAAGTTTAATAAAGTCATCGACGCGGTCTTTGAAAGCATACATATAGTCTGCCCAGTCTTTAATAACAGTCAGAATGGTTCCTTCCACCGGGTTGGCGATCGCTTCGTAGGCGTAATTCACAGCACGTTTCATGCTCCCCGTAAAAGCCTCAATATCCAGCGATTGTTCCGTTTTGATCTCATTGCTGAAACCATAAAGAAACTGGGCAAAAATAATTCCCGAATTACCCCTGGCTCCGGTAAGGGCAGCATCAGCAAGGGCAGTAGCAGTTTGTTTTGGATTATCGGTAGGGATAAAAGCATCCATGATGGAGCGCATGGTCGACGCGAGGTTTGTCCCGGTATCAGCATCAGCCACCGGAAAAACATTGATTTTATTCAGCAGTTTCTGATGTTCGAAAATCCGTTGAGCCCCCGCCAGAAATGAATAATAGAGTTGTTTTCCATCAAGCTCCTTTATTTTTTGCACAGGATCTTTCAATGCTTATGAGTTTAAAAACATGTAAAGATATGAAAAAAAAAACATACGTTATTTTAACCGGATGCATTCCTTCAGCCAATCCTTGGCAATGATCTCATTCATAGTGTCTTTCGGCCTGTCATATTGGTTCTTATTTCCGCATTGGTACATTTCAAGCAGGGGGTCCTTATCCAGAATATTCTTCCAAAGTTCAGTTGAACCCGGGCTTGTTTCAAGTTTGCCATAAGCCTCGTAAGTGTAACTCAAAAATGCCACATCCGGGCCTATGCCCCGGTTGTCGAGTAAAAATCCGCCCACCAGGGAATCCGGATATGCAAGATGTCCCTTATAATAAATATCCCTGATACCGGGAAAGGACGTAATATGGCTTCTATCTTTTGAAAGTATCACCGGAACAAGGTGGTAATAATCCGCCTTCGTTTTATAAATAATGCAGGGTGGGCCAGGCAGGGACTGCCCTTTTACGGCAGGCTCAGACGTTGCGGAAGATTTGGAAGGCACCGAAGATCTTCCGCAGCCGAAAAAAAGAAATCCTGAAGTGAAAACAATAAAAAAAGTGAAAATCCGCTTTAACATGGCATGAATTTTGATAAATCCCGGACACAAAATTAAAACAGAATTCCAGATAATTTCATAATTTTGCACGAAGTTCACTGATTGTTTCAAATAATAATTAACCCATTATGCAAAAAGTAATTTTATCCTTCATTCTGATGGTTTTTGCTTATTTCAGTGTGAATGCCCAGGATGCCGGACAAGTTGTCAACCCCAATGCACCGGAAATCTCTTTTGAGAAAACTTCCCACGATTACGGAACTGTAGTTCAGGGAAGCGATGGCACTTGCGAGTTTAAGTTTACGAACACGGGTAAAGAACCCCTGATCCTTTCCAAGCCTCAGTCATCTTGCGGTTGTACCGTTCCAACCTGGCCCCAGGAACCCATTCTGCCTGGGAAAAGCGAGGTTATAAAAGTCACTTACAACACCCAGAATATAGGACCTATCAATAAAAGCGTTACGGTTACCTCCAATGCGCAGACAAACCGCGTGGTGCTGACGATCAAAGGTAATGTTGTTGCCAAGCCGGCTACCACAATGCCTGAAAAAACAAACGATCAAAGCGCTACGCCTGTAAATAAATAAACCGTATGCCAGCCATTTCAAAACGCGGACAAATCGTTCCACCTTCTCCTATACGCAAACTCGTTCCTTTCTCAGATGAAGCAAAGAAGAAAGGGATTAAGGTGTATCACCTGAATATCGGACAACCTGATATTGAAACCCCTGAAAATGCCCTTGATAAAATCCGTCATCTCGACATGAAGGTGATAGAATACAGTCACTCTGCCGGAATGCCCTCCTACCGTAAGAAACTCGTGGAGTACTATAAACGAAATGGCATTGACATCAGTACGGAGGAGATGATCGTGACAACCGGTGGTTCGGAATCCATCCTGTTCGCCATGATCGCCTGCCTGGATCCGGGAGATGAAATCATCATCCCGGAGCCGTTTTATGCCAATTACAATGGATTCGCAGTAGCGGCAGGAGTGGTGGTAAAACCCATTGAATCTTTTATTGAAGATGGATTTGCCCTTCCCCCGATGAGCGCATTTGAACAAGCGATCACGCCGAAAACAAAAGCAATCATGGTTTGTAATCCCAACAATCCTACCGGTTACCTTTATTCAAGGGAAGAACTGGAACTGTTGCGGGATATTGTAAAAAAGCATGATCTGTACCTGTTTGCGGATGAAGTTTACAGGGAATTTTGTTATGACGGGAAACAGCATTACTCTGTGATGCAGTTAAAGGGCATCGAACAGAATGTGGTGCTCATGGACTCTATCTCCAAGAGATATAGCGCCTGTGGAGCCCGTGTAGGCGTTCTGATCTCCAGAAATAAGGAACTGATGAGCGCCGCCATGAAATTTGCACAGGCACGCTTGAGTCCTCCAACCTTTGGGCAGATCATCGGAGAAGCTGCCATTGACACGCCCGATCTCTACCTGGAAAATGTCCTGAAAGAATATGTGAAAAGAAGGGATGTGGTGGTCGATGCCATCAATAAAATGCCGGGATGTTTCTGCCCCAATCCGGGAGGAGCTTTTTACGCGGTGGCAAGACTTCCCATTGATGATTCAGATAAATTCTGTCAATGGTTGTTGCAGGACTTTAATTTTGAAGGTCAAACCGTGATGCTGGCTCCCAACACCGGATTTTATGCTACAAAAGGACGGGGTATCCATGAAGTTCGCATCAGTTACGTTCTGAATGTCGACGACCTGAAAGCCTCCATGAAATGTCTGGAAGAGGGGCTGAAAGCATATCCCGGCAGAAAGCAGTAAAACGCCTATTCCGGATACAACAGGTATTTTTTTCTGATTTTTTTAAACCTGGTAAGGTCATCCTGCCAGGTTTTTTTTATTTCTTCTTCTGATAATCCCTCAATGATCTGCTTCCTTAAACGGTCCGTTCCGGCGAGCAGGTCAAAATAGGAGGTAAAAAACTCCGTTTTATTTCCAAGTGAATGATAGGCCGAAATCAGCCAGAATAAATTCAGCTTTCCATCCGGTTCGGATGGAACATCATAAAGTCCCTGCAAATTCGTTCCATAGCATATCCGGTTCTCATAAGGGGGATGAAGGCTCATCCCCCTTATGCTTTCAGGAATAAAAATATAAGACCCGGTAAAAAGATCAGGATGGCCGAACATTTCGAAGGGATGTTCTGTCCCTCTTCCCACACTGATGACAGTTCCTTCAAAAAAGCATAAGGAAGGATACAGCAATATTGCATTCATACTGGTAAGATTTGGGGAAGGTCGTTCCAGCCGTTTTAAGCGTGACTGATGGGTATAATTTTCCAACGGAATGACCTTGAGATTGCAACGTACCCCATTTTTCAGCCAACCTTCTCCATTGATCATGCAGGCATATTCGCCGATGGTCATTCCATATACCACCGGAACCGGATGCAGTCCGACAAATGAAGAAAATGGCTTCTCAAGTACCGGTCCGTCAATGTAAAAACCATTCGGGTTGGGCCTGTCAAAAACAACCAAAGGGATATTGTTTTCAGCACAGGCTTCCATCACATAGCTCAGGGTGGAAATATAAGTATAGAACCTGACTCCGACATCCTGAAGGTCAAAAACCATCATGCTGATGTTGTTTAAATCCTCTTTTGCCGGCTTTCTCTTTTTTCCATAAAGGGAGATTACGGGTAATCCGGTAACTGAATCCCTGAGGTCATCCACAATCTGACCGGCATCAGCGGAAGTCCGGAACCCGTGTTCCGGGGAAAAGATCCGGCCGATGCGGAAACCGGAATTGACCAGTAAATCAACAACATTCATATTTCCTGCCAAGGAAGCGTTGTTGGCAACAATCCCGATGCTTTTACCTTTCAACCAAGGAGAATATTGATCCAAACGCTCTCCCCCGACTTTCACAGACTGTGGAAATACCCTTGCGCAGAACAGCAGGACAATGGCGGTGATGACCATCCATATTATTCCGGTTCTTATCTGAGCCCTTCCTTTCTTCATGCCTTTATCCTTCAATCCTGCATCCTAAAAAAAACTACTTTTGCAAAATAAATGAATTCTCTGGTTTGAACACTGAATTTTTTATCGCCAAAAGAATTATTTCCCGGACCAAAGGTAATTTTTCCCGGCCGGTGATCCGGATAGCCATTATTGCCATCGCGCTTGGTTTTACCGTGATGTTTGTTTCCGTGGCCATTCTTACCGGTTTCCAAAGGGAGATCCGGGAAAAAGTTATCGGTTTCGGAGGTCATATCCAGATTGCCCGCTTCACCGAAAATGCCACACTCGAACCTCAGCCTGTTGAAATCCATCAGGCTTTCCTTAAAACGCTCCGGGATGAACCCGGCATCCGGCATATCCAGGTCTATGGCATTAAAGCTGGGATTATCAAGACCCAAGATGATATACAGGGAGTGGTTTTTAAAGGGGTTGGCAAAGATTTTGACTGGTCTTTTTTTAAAAAAAGGATCGTGGAAGGAAAACCATTCACGGTTACAGATACCGGCCGTACCAGCAACATCCTCATTTCAGGAAAACTTTCCCGCCTGCTGAACCTTAAATTGCATGACGACCTGAGGATGTACTTTATTTCAGGGAATAACACCCTTGGACGAAAATTCAACATCTGCGGAATTTATGAAACAGGACTCGAAGAATTCGATAATATGTACCTGATCGGCGATATCCACCAGATCCAGAGACTGAATAATTGGACAGGAGATCAGGCAGGAGGTTTTGAAATCCTGATCAACGATTTTAAGGATATTGACCGTCTTGGAAAATTCGTTTATAAACAAACCGGATTCAGCCTGGATGCCTCCACCATCAAGCAACGTTATCCCCAGATCTTCGACTGGCTCGATCTTCAGGATATCAATGTGCTGATCATCCTGATCCTGATGATTTTGGTTTCGGCCATTACCATGATTTCCACCTTATTGATCCTGATTCTGGAACGTACCAATATGATCGGGATACTTAAATCACTGGGAATGACCAGTGCCGGAATCAGAAGAATCTTTCTCTTCAACGCGGTTTATATCATCGGGATCGGTTTGCTGGCGGGAAATATGCTCGGATTCGGGTTTTGCATTTTACAGAAACAATACGGACTGATCACCCTCCCCCAGGAATCTTATTATGTTTCAGTGGTTCCCATTTTTATGGGATTTTGGAATATTATACTCCTGAATGCTTCCACCATCCTGGTCTGTTATCTGATGCTGGTGATCCCCTCATTCATCGTGACCCGGATCAGTCCGGTCAAAGCCATCCGCTTCAGCTGATCAGTACAGCAAGCTAAGCACACGGTTCAGTTCTTCCAGTTTAAAGGGTTTTGTGATATACCCATTCATACCCGCACTGAAACATTTTTCTTCATCCTCTGATGAAGTATTGGCTGTAATGGCACATATGTAAACGGGTTCCCTGTTTTTAGCGGCTGATTCAATGGCACGGATTTCCCGGGTAGCCTCCAGACCATCCATTTCGGGCATGAAAATATCCATCAGTACAAGATCATAAACATTCCTCGAAAACATTTCCACCGCTATTTTGCCATTTTCCGCCAGATCGGTCCGGTGACCAATTTTTTCCAGGGTGACCAGCGCGACTTTCTGATTGATCAGGTTATCTTCAGCCAGTAGAATGTTCAATACTTTTTTCCTTGAAACCGGAGGCTCGGTTTCTCCTTCCTGCCCGAACCCGGAAATGCCTGTCTTTTCCATGGATACTGCTTCCAGAATACGGTTTTTCAGGCGACTTAAAGTATAGGGGCGTATCAGGCCGGCTTTAATTCCTGCTTCAGTCATTTCAGCGGATGAAACCGGCGCCAGCCGGGAAGAAGTAAGTAAAATTTCTGATTGCCGGATAAGCGGATCCTTTTTTACCAGGTCTGCAAATTGAAGGCCGTTTATCACACCCATGTTTTGTTCAACCACCAGAAGCTGGTATGGTCTTTTAATTTCTGCCTGATGACGGATCTGCAGGAGGGCTACATGCGGATCATGGCTTATCTCCACCTCACAATTCCAACGTTCAAAATAATTGCCCAGCAAACCGGCATGTAAAGGCTGGGGATCGATGATTAAAACCTTCAGTCCTTTGATAATGTCTTTCATTCCATCCGGCGCTTCGGAATCTTTATACCGGTCAAAATCAAGCAGGATTGAAAAAGTTGTTCCGCTTCCGGGAACACTGTCCACTTTGATCAGCCCATTCATACGGTCGATCAGATGTTTTGCAATGGCAAGTCCTAACCCTCCCCCGCTGTATTTTTTCGATTCGGGTGAATCCTGTTTTGAAAAAGATGAAAAAAGTTTTTTCATGCCCGCTTCAGAAATTCCGATCCCTGTATCGATGATATTGAAACGGACCCTTACCATTTCATCATCCCATTCCACAAATTCCGCTTCAACCCTGACTTCTCCCTTTTCCGTGAATTTGAGTGCGTTGTCTGTGAATATTTTCAGTACCTGCCGCAGCCGGACCGGATCCCCGACCGCCTCATTCGGAAGATATGGATCCAGGAAAGAAAGAATTTCAATGTTTTTTTCAATGGCTCTATCTGCAAGAGATGAGGCCACTTCTTCCACAACCTGATGGATACTGAAGGGCTTGTCATGGAACTCCACTTTCCCTGCCTCAATCTTGGAATATTCGAGAATGTCGTTCAATATCGACATCAGGTTGGTAGCTGATTTTGTAATCACATCGAGGTATTCACTCTGTTCCTGACTCAGTTTCGATTGCTTTAAAATCTGCGCCATACCGATCACTCCGGCCATGGGCGTATATATTTCATGCGACATGCTGGCTAAAAAAAGACTTTTTGAACGGTTGTCAGCATCTGATTTAAGCATGGCATCCTTTAAGTCCTTTTCATTATTTTTCCGTGCATCCATTTCGAAAAGGACGCCGGCGACCCGGATCGGATTTCCAAGGATATCGCGTTCGGAGATTTTTCCTTTGTCGAGAAACCATTTCCATTCTCCCGACTTGTTCTGTAGACGAAATTCCGCTTCGTACCAGGGGCAATCTCCCTTAAGGTGCAGATTCAGTTTTTCCATGGCCGAATCATAATCATCCGGATGGATCATTTTTGTAAGCTCCCCGAATGATTTAGGTAATTCTTTGGATTGATATCCCAGCAGACTTGCCCTGTTTTCAGTATAAAAAACCTTACCGGTTTTATAATCCCAATCCCAGCAGGCAATATTTCCTGCTTCGATCGACAGCTCCAGGCGATCATTGGCCTGTGAAAGCGTACGCTCAGCATCCCGAAGCTGGTCGTTTGATTCCTCATAAAGCTTCTGTATCTGTTCCCAACGGCGGGTAGCTTCTTTCAGGATCCGGTTTTCCTTTTCCAGTTCCTGTATTTTTCGTTGTAATTCTTCAGACATGGGACTTATTTTACTTTTATGTGAGGATAAATAAGGTCTAAGCCACATTTAAGATCCATTAAATAGTTCATGGCCTCAGGAATCATCTGTTCCGGGATCACGGAACCATGCTGGGGAAGAATTGCTTTGACAGGAAAGGCGCGGAGGCGGTCAATAAAACCCCGGGTGGCAATATTGCCCGCCATGTAATCAAGGTGAAAAAGGTTAAGTTTAAGTTTGTGCCGCGCAAAATCTTCAACCACCAGATGCCAATCCATATCAATGGCCGCCCAGATATCGCCTGAAAATAAATACCGGGAATATTCATCATAGCTCGCAAAGGCTCCCGGGAAATGAAGGAAAGGACTTTCAATAAAGCGTATTTTCCTTCCTGAACTGAAAGTGTACACCGGATCCTCGCTGATACTGATAAAAGTATAATTGGGCCTTCCGTAATTTGGAAGCAAGACATTGGCCCTCAAAGAAGTGATGACCTTCATGGAAGGATTGATATCCAGCCAGTCGGCCATGGAAGCAGCAACATCCGGATCCTGGTGACAGAGGATCATACCGGTCACGCTTTCAGGAGGAAGGATCTGGGCAACCCTGTTTTTAACGAAATCAAAAGACTGTCGTCCACCAGGATCCACGATCAGCGCTTCCTGATTATCTGCAACCAGGTATGCATTGCAGCGGAAGGCAGTATCTTCGGGTATTCCCAGCCAGTATATGGCATGGCCCTCATCCTGGAAAAGAAGGGTCGGGGTGTCAAATCGTTCCATGAACGTTTTTCCCAGTTCAGTCAGGTCGATGGTATTCATGGTTTTTCAGATTTATTATGTGTATGCAACCCGCATTCACGGTTTTGCGGCAATTCCCACCACCACCTCCCGGCACGGATGTCTTCACCCGGAAGGATAGCCCGTGTACAGGGCTGGCAGCCGATACTGGTAAAACCCTGGTCATGTAATGGGTTATAAGGTACATGATGGGCTTTGATGTATTTCAATACCGCTTCATCTGTCCAGGAAATCAAAGGGTTTACTTTCATGACCTGATGGGTTTCATCCCATTCCACAGGGTTTAAATCTGCCCTTGTATGTGATTGTGATCTGCGCAGCCCGTTGATCCAGATCTTCATACCGGCAAGCGCCCGCTCTAAGGGCTGAAGTTTACGGATTTCACAACAAAGCTTACGGTTTTCAACACTTTCATAAAAAAGGTTGATCCCTTTTTCCGCTACCATCTCCTCCACTTCTTTGGTACCAGGGAAATACAGATGGATGTCAATTTTATATTTTTTTTGTGTTAGGTCGATCAACTCATATGTTTCGGGAAAAAGCCGGCCCGTATCCAGGGTAAAAAAATGAACCTTCTGCGCAATCCTGGAAAGCATGTGGGTGATGACCTGGTCCTCCATCCCCAGGCTGGTAGCAAAAGAAACGCGGCCAGGATACTTCTGCGTAAAATATTCCAGTATTTCCTCAGCTTTTGCAAGACTGAATCTGACATTTAATTCTTCCAACAACTCCTTCATGCTTGTTACGCCATTATTAATCACGTGTGAAATTACGAAAAAAAAGTAATTTTGGAACAAATCCGTTTTAATGAATATTCATTTTATAGCGATCGGTGGCAGCGCCATGCATAACCTCGCCATTGCCTTAAATAAAAAGGGCTACCGGGTGAGTGGTTCAGATGATGAAATTTTTGAGCCTTCCCGCTCCCGCCTCATGAAATATGGGTTGCTGCCCTCTTCCGAAGGCTGGGATCCTGCCCGGATCACTTCCGGCCTCGACGCAGTAATCCTGGGCATGCACGCAAAGGCAGATAACCCTGAACTCCTGAGGGCAAAAGAAACCGGGGTAAAAATATATTCCTATCCGGAATTCCTTTTTGAACAATCCAGGGATAAAAAACGGGTTGTGATCGGAGGAAGTCATGGCAAAACAACCATCACGGCCATGATCCTGCATGTGTTGAAGGAGAAAGGCTTGGATTGCGATTTTATGGTCGGTGCACAACTGGAAGGATTTGAAGTGATGGTGAAACTTACGGAGGAAGCGCCGGTAATGATTTTCGAAGGAGATGAGTACCTCACTTCTCCCCTCGACCCGCGTCCGAAATTTCACCTTTACAAGCCGGATATTGCCTTGCTCAGCGGCATTGCCTGGGACCATATCAATGTATTCCCGACTTTCGGAAATTATCTGGAACAATTCATTATTTTCATCCGGCAGATCACTCCCGGGGGCGCCCTTATCTACTGTCAGGAAGATGAGGCATTAAAGAAAATATGTGAAGAAACAAGGAATGATTTGCAATTGCATCCGTATCACCTCCCACCCTATCTTATCAGGAACGGGCAAACGGTCGTGATGAATGAGGATCAGGAATATCCGCTTCAGATTTTCGGAAAACACAATTTACTGAATCTTAACGGGGCCAGGCTGGTATGCCGGGAATTAGGGATAAAGGCCTCAGATTTTTTTAAAGCCATCCAAACTTTTAAAGGAGCTTCAAAGCGACTCGAGCTGATCGTGAAAAATGAGCGCTGCCTGGTCTTTAAGGATTTTGCTCATGCCCCTTCCAAGGTAAAAGCCACGCTGCATGCGGTAAAAGAACAATTTCCGGGTAAAAAGACCATCGCCTGTCTTGAACTGCATACCTACAGCAGCTTAAGCCATGAATTTCTTAGCCATTACAGGGGAACCCTTGACGAAGCCGATGCTGCCATGGTCTATTTCAGTCCCCATGCGCTGGAACTTAAACGCCTTCCGCCCATCACTCCGGCAGAAATAAAAGAAGGTTTTGGTAATCTCCGGCTGGAGGTTTTCAACGATCCGGCTACACTCCTTGAGCGGCTGAAGAAAGAAAATTCATCGGACTGTGTTTTCCTGATGATGAGTTCTGGAAATTTCGACGGAATTGACCTGAAATGGCTTATCCGTTCATAGAAATAAGAAACTCTTCATTGGTATCGGTGAACTTCATTCTTTCTTTGAGAAATTCCATGGCCTCGAGCGGATTCATATCTGCCAGGTGGTTACGCAGAATCCATATCCTTTGCAACACATCCTTTTCAAGCAGCAGATCTTCACGCCGCGTGCTGGAGGCAACAATGTCGATGGCCGGATAAATACGTTTGTTCGACAATTTCCGGTCGAGCTGTAATTCCATGTTACCGGTACCCTTGAATTCTTCAAAGATCACTTCATCCATTTTTGATCCGGTCTCAATCAAAGCGGTAGCAATGATGGTAAGCGAACCTCCGTTTTCAATCTGACGGGCAGCGCCGAAGAAACGTTTGGGTTTCTGAAGGGCATTGGCTTCCACACCCCCTGAAAGCACTTTTCCTGAAGCAGGCGCCACCGTGTTGTATGCACGGGCAAGGCGTGTGATGGAATCGAGCAGAATCACCACATCATGTCCGCATTCAACCAGGCGTTTTGCCTTTTCCAGGATAATGTTGGAAATCCGGGCATGGCGTTCGGCCGGCTCATCAAAAGTGGAAGATATAACTTCAGCTTTAACGCTGCGCTGCATATCAGTGACTTCTTCCGGACGTTCATCGATAAGCAGTATCATCATGTATACATCGGGATGATTGGATGCAATGGCATTGGCAATCTCTTTTAGCAGGACCGTCTTACCCGTTTTAGGCTGGGCTACAATCAACCCTCTCTGACCAAAACCGATCGGGGCGAACATATCGATGATGCGTGTCGACATCGACTGATCCTTATGCCCTGTCAGCTTGAATTTCTTCATTGGGAAAAGGGGTGTAAGGAAATCGAAAGGAATACGGTCACGAACTTCATCCGGTCCCCGCCCGTTGATCAGTTCCACTTTAATAAGCGGGAAATATTTTTCTCCCTCTTTCGGAGGGCGGATGGTGCCTCTGACGGTATCTCCGGTCTTCAGGCCGAATAATTTGATTTGCGACTGAGAAACATATACATCATCGGGAGAATTCAGGTAGTTATAATCTGAAGAACGAAGGAAACCATAGCCATCGGTCATAATTTCAAGTACACCTTCGGTGGTAATGATGCCTTCAAATTCAAAGGAATACTCCTCACGCGGCCGCTCCTGAAACTTGCGGGGATATTCCCTGAATTTTTTCTCTCCGGCCGGGGCGGGAGAAGCAGTTTCGGTATGCGGAGCTGCAGGTATTATTTCCCGGGTCTCCCCGTTCGATGGAATAACAACGGTGGCTTCTTCCACATTCAAAGCAGAAGTTTCGTCAAAAGGTTTATCCTGGGTTTCCTGGAAAATAAAAGAATCATCGGTTGCTACCGGCTGATCAGGAATTTCAGCTTTTACAGGGAGCTCAGAAGCGGCTTTTACAGGAGGAGCAGTAAAAATTCTCGGTTCTTTCTTTTTCAGATCCACTTCTTTACGGGGACGTCCGCGAAAGGGTTTATGCTCTTTTTTCTTTTCCTGGTCGAGAAGTTCCGGGCTGGGATTCAATGCCTGGTAATCCAGTATTTTATAAATGATTTCCTGCTTTTCAAGGCGGTCAGCCTTGGGGATATTTAATTGACGGGCAATGTTCTTTATCTCTGACAGCTCCATGCTGTCGAGGGAAATTATATCATACATAAGGGTTGAAATTTAAATTCAAGGATTGAATGAAATAGAATTCTGGATGAGTAGTTTGTTAATTAAAATAAGGTCTTTGAAAAGTAAAAGAATGATTCGGGGGATTAAATCGAGGGCAAAGATAACACTTAAAACCCAATTGTCAACTTTTTTTTATAATTTCGCTTAAAATTAATCCTTCCCATATGTTGCAGCGCATTCAAACGGTTTATCTTGCATTGGCAGCCATTGCAGGGCTCCTTGTATTTTTCTTTCCCCTGGCCAGTTTTTACAATGAAATACAGGGAAACTATAAGTTTTTCGTTTGCACCATCCAGTCCATGGATCCGGAACCTGCCATTCATTTTGCAAAATGGATCACCATACCCCTGATCCTGCTCATGCTGCTCTCCATTATTTTTTCAGGCACCACCATCTTTCTGTATAAAAAGCGAAGCATTCAGATCCGGTTGATCGCTTTCAATGTGCTGATAAACATTGTTTTTATCGTACTGGTTTTTTTCTTTTATGTTACGAAGATAAAAAACCTGGCCCTGATTGAGCCTTCTTATGGGATCGGGATTGTTTTCCCGCTCGCATCCCTGGTTTTCCTGATCATGGCCAACCGTTCCATCCGGAAAGACGAAGCGCTGGTCAGATCGACCAACAGACTCAGATAAATTAGGAATTAGGAATTAGGAGTTAGGAGTTAACGCCTGGTTTCTGGGGATGTCAAGGACTTCAAGGTCTTTCATATTTCCGTTATCCATGATCAGCCTTACAGCCGTGATTGACCGGTGAAGCCCTGAGTTTCCTGCTGCTCCCGGATTGATATGCAACAGATTAAACTTCTTATCAAACATGACTTTCAGGATATGGGAATGACCGCAGACAAATAATCGGGGTTTTTCTTTTTCAATGAACTGACGGGCATGAATATCATATCGCCCGGGATAACCGCCGATATGGGTCATCAGTATTTTTACCTGTTCAAGCCGGAACAGATTGAACTGTGGATATTCCCTTCTCACCTCTTGCCCGTCGATATTGCCATGAACAGCTCTCAGGGGCTTGAAAGCAGATAAAGCCTGTGCCGTTTGCATATTTCCGATATCGCCGGCATGCCAGATTTCATCCACATCCCTGAAAAAGTTGATGACCCGGGGATGAAGATAGCCGTGGGTGTCGGAAAGAATGCCGATGTGTAACATGATGCAAAGTTACGAATAACGGATGACGGATAACGGATGTCGGAGCGTAGCGGAGATCCCGCTTTGGCGGGAACGGATGTCGGAGCGTAGTGGAGATCCCGCTTTGGCGGGAACGGATGTCGGGAAAAAATATTTGCATTTTTCTGTAAAATTTATTATACTTGTGGTTTGTTAATAGACCTTCAGTATGTTTAGGCTGGCTGGTTCTTTCTAAAGGTAATTTGAGCTAAATCCCGAACCCTTGTTCTAACCTTTCTCTGACCTTCCTCTCACCTTTTTCTGATTTTCCGCTAACTTTCCAAGCATATACCATGCATGCTCTATGATTATACCATGCATGCACTATGATTTTGGACTCCCCAACCCTCTGTCCTGTACGGATCTTATACGGAACTACACCCCCTCCCTGCGGGCAGGGAGGGGGCCGGGGGGGGTGGGTACTAAAATGCCAGAATTCCGAAAATCGGAATAAATTTTACGGTTTGTTTACCCTGAAAATTAAAAGTTATTATATTAAATTTGGAGACATAAATAAAAACAAATGAAAAGAGTGCTGTTTTCTGCGATCATGATCCTCCTCCTGATGTCATCAGGCTGCTTAAAAGCCCAGACTTTTCAGGACACACCTGTTCTTCCCTACCAGACAAATGCTTCGCCCCTGTTCGGAAAAGATATTGTCATCCACGACATGCCTGATCGTGACCAGCGAAACGTGGCCGTATGTTCTGCATTTAATGGATGGCTTTATGCTGCTTATTACTATACAACCGAACCAGGTGGTCACCCTGCTATTGTGATGATGAAGTCTGTTGATAAAGGAATTTCCTGGACTGTTCTTTGGGATTCTTCTTTGCCTGTTACAAATTCTAAATTCTCATCAATAAAGTTATTGACAACGGGTAATTCGATTGCAGATCTTAAACTATTCATGGCCACAATGTGTAAGAACGATTATTATATGGATATTGGCGAAGGAATGGTGATCCGGTATAATGGAGAAACAGGAGAATATGAGAATGGAATAATAGATAAAATGGATATTTATGACATTACAATTGCCTCTGATTTACAATACCCATCATCTACTTCCAACACGCTTGGAATTCTTTATTCCCAATATTCAAATACAGGAGATTCCATTATTTTTTGTTCTTCAAGCAATGGGGGATTGTCAATCGATAGCAGACATGCTATCGCCATTACCGGAAGCCATCCCCATAAAGTTTCACTTGCCTTTGGCAGGAGTCAGTCATGGAATAGTGGAAGATACTTTGCAGCATGGGAAGAAAAAGATGATTATGGTTCTGTCCCGGGTCGTATTTATACGGCTCACACTGATCCGAATTTTAATAGTTCTTTTACAGCCCCAGTTAACCTTGATGGGATAGATCCGGCAAATGCCAATTTATGCAGGAACCCGGTTATCGCTTGTCAATATAATAATGTGGATAATGATAGTTCGAACTTAACCGAAATCGTTTTATTTGACAAATTTGACGAATCCACTCAAAGAGATGAAGTCAAAGGGTATTATAATTTGCAGGCAACAAACCACACCAATTATAAAAAACTGAATATCCCCGATTTCCTTCTTAATGGCCTTCAGCCCGATATCTGTTTCAATCCTTTTGATTCGACATTCATGATGACCTATTTTGACTCAACCGAAAAAAAGCTTCCTTTTCTTGTCAATAACTATAATTTAAGAAATCCAAGCCAATGGAATGTAATTTCTTCGGGGTATAATGACAGCACAAATCTTACTTCTCCTTATCCTAAGGTTAATTTAGATTTTGAACAGCATAAAGGAATAAATGTTTGGTCATCTGATCAAATAACCGGTGACGGAATCGCCATGTTCGATGCCCAATATAGCACATGGACCGGGGTTTCGGAAAACAATACAACAGATGGTGCAAGGCTATTAAAAGCTTTTCCTAATCCATGCAGTACGGTTGTTACGATTTGTTTTGAACTGGGAAAGGCGGAGAAAGTATCGATTTCATTATACAATATGGTAGGACAACCAGAAGGGGTTATTACCGATCAGAATTATTCCTCTGGCAAACACTATGTCAACTGTAATGTAAGCAATCTGCCTCAGGGAAGTTATTATTATACTTTCAAGGCAGGTGCTTGTAATTCCGGTGGAAAAATAATAGTTATAAGAGAATAACAGTTTTGGGTGCCTAGGTTCAAATATCAATCTCTTTTTGATGATTGCACCTCTCAGGAAAATGATTTTATGATCTCGCTGTATGTAATTGATGACCACTTTTTAATCGGATCCGGTTTTAAAGAAGAATTTAATCCGGAAACCGACAGAATTGAAGTTTCCGGTTGTTCGGAAAATGTAAATGATGCCATTGAAAAAATAAAGCCATCTAAGATAAATATCATCGTTCTTGATTTATTCATAAAATTCATTGACCCTGTCACCAATATCAGACGCATACGCGCAAAATTTCCGACCATTCCCATTGTCATCCTCTCTTTTGAGAATTCCCTTGAATATCAGGTTAAGATGTTCAATGAAGGAGCCAGGGCTTTTCTTTCCAAAAACGATGATAAAGAAACCATGAAAGACATTTTTCGCCAGGTTGCCCTGGGAAAAGTCATAGTTCCTGATGAAGTACTGAAATCAAACGAATCAACTTTTCATAATATTCCTAAAACAGTATTAACTTCTGAGGAAAGGGAAATTATTGTGGATTTATCAGAAGGAAATACAATAAAGGCAATTGCAAATTCCCGTAAAAGAACATCATCAGCCATCGAAAAAGTCTTAAAGAAAATCCGCGAAAAATACAATGTAAGGACAAATTATGAATTGCTGGTTTTATTAACCAAAGCCAAGAAAATTTAAACTCTTAAACCCCGTTTTTCATCCTGTCACCGCCCGGATTCCCAGACTCGTTCCGTTAATCGGAAGATCATTTTCCTGAAATCTGAAGGCTATAATTCCTGATTATTTCTGTTGATAGATTTAAGCTATCATTTTAGTTTTATCCCCTCTATTCAAAACTAAAAAGGGAGGTCGCCTATGGACACATTTTATGCTCTTGGATGAGTCTGTTAAAAAGATTCATTTTTTTCCGTTTTATGATAATTATTAACTAAAACCTTATGATCATGAAAAAATGTTTATTGGTTTTCCTGCTTTCGCTGATTTGTACGGCCGGATTTCCTCAACGGTATGAAGTTGTAACCTCAGATCCATTAATTCCATTTAAACGTCATTATTCCTACTCCATTGAAAAAGGGCAAGTTAACGGTCAATCACGTCAATTTATGGCCGGAAATCAAACCGATTGGCTGGTAAACAGTAAAGCAATTAAAGGGAATGGTTCTTTATTTTTATCAGGCAGAGCGGTTGAATTAACCAATGAAACCGCCAATATCCTGTTGACCGACTTTGTGATTGCACCACAAAATGAAGATTCTCAATATGCTGCCGGTACGGGCATTTATTTCCCGTCAGGTCCTACCGGTATGGGCTATGTTTACCTGGGTATTTATGAAAGAGGGACAATGCAATTAAGCACCCTTGTTTACTTTGATCTGGTTTATCCCGGTGCAGATATAGGAAATACTGCAGGAACAAGGATCAAATATTCGGCCAGGGAAAATGCCTATTACATCAGCGGCATCATGGTCGATCGCACGTTTGTCGGAATGGACATTAATAATCTGGATTGTCATACCAAAGGATTCATACTGAAAGTCAGCCGGCCATATACTCAGGCCAATGTTTTGGTTTTTGATCCTGACCCACTACCTGATGAAAGACTTGCATGGATGTGTTCAGTGAATGATCTGGAGATAAATACTGATGAAACTTTAATCGCATTTACCGGCGTAAATACAAAAAAAGAATTTAACGGTTATTATCAGCCGATGGTCGGTATGATTGATATGAATCTCAATCTGCAATGGTGTAATGTTTATGAATTGACCGGTTTGCGTTATTCCGGTATTGATGTTGAATTTGGCCAGAATGACAAAAACCTGTTTGCCTTATTTAATTCAGAAGGGAGGCCTTTTGCAATAACTCAACTGGATATGAACGGATCTGTAATACAGCAACCGGAAGAGTATATATTTGACATGCCGTTATGTCCGGAAATGGGTTTGTCTGGCTTATTACCGGGTACCACCCGGGCGCATATTATGCATTATACCGAAAGCAACGGACTGATTGTGACAGGGAATTGTTATATCGAATCCGACACAAGAGAGCATTATCAAAGACTTTTCAGGTATGATATTGCAAATGCGGATGATCTATCGTCAGGATCCTTAAATGTTAACCCTTATTCCTGTGACATCGTTCCTTTGGGAAGTCAGCGTGTGCTCACAAGCTGGTGGTCGCCTGAAAACTCCGTATACAATGAAGGTAACCTGTATATTGTTGGCTCATACAACAATAATGACATCAACAATCCTTTATACGGCTATAATTACATCAATGTAAACGGGTTCAATACAGCGGATGCTCATTGTTTTGTACAGGGAAGTGCTTCATACAATATGCTTCATACAAAGGATCTTAAAAAATCAGCATATATGACCAAAACTTCTGCTTATAAATTGGGTAGTTTCGTTTATTCCTGGGTACCGGAAACAAATCCGGAATGCGGCAAATCGGGAGATGAAAAATCTGCAGCCGATATCATTGAAAATGATATGACCGGTTCCATCTGGAAATTTGTTGGAATTGATGAAGGTGGTATACATGCATTATTGAATGCTGAATCTCCCTGTAAATATCAGATCAGCGTATTTGATATCACAGGTAAAAAAGTATTCTCCGCCGGGTATGATGTTGAAGGACAGAAGATTGTTTACCTGAAATTCAATCCGGGGAATCAGCTGTACCTGATTAATATTAACAATGGTAGCAAGTTTGAAACATTAAAAGTGTCTGGCGTCAGATAATTTATTGCTTCCGTGATGAATGAGAAAAACCCTGTTGTCTGTTCAGCAGGGTTTTTAACTTTTATTGGAAAACAAAATTAAAATATCTATCTTTGTTGTATAAGAACTAACATTCCATGATCAATGTTTTCATCATCGACGACCATCCTGCCGTTATTGAAGGCCTGGCTTTCATGCTGACGGATGAACTTTCGGGAATACAAGTTACAGGTTCAGCTGTCAACATGCGGCAGGTCACCGAATCCCTTCCCAATCTCGATATTCAGGTAATTATCCTCGACTTGTTTATCGGCAAAGATTCCCCCCTGGAAAATCTCAACCTGGTGAAAAATATCTGCCCCGATGCAGCGATTATGATCTATTCTGCAGAGGATTCCATCCAATGGAAATACAGGATGTTCAAAGCAGGAGTAAATGCCTACCTGTGCAAAAACGAAAATCCTGACAATATCATCCCTGTTATTCATGCAATCTCCAATGGTTCCATGTTTCAAACCACTGCCGACCTGGACAGTCTTCTGTCCTGGTCAAAAATGGAGATTGCTTCAGGCTTCACAGCAGGAGAGCTTGAGATCGGACAAAAAATTGCCAATGGCTTAAGTCTGAAAGAAATCGCAATCCAGGACGGCAGATCACGCTCGGCCATCGAAAAAGTACTGCACCGGTTGCGGTATAAAGCAAATGCCAATTCCAATCCCGACCTTATACGCATTCTGATCCAGCGAAAACTGATCCTGGCCTCCGATATTCAGTAAGCTGTTTCTGATTGTCAATTACAGCAATAACCTGCGTCCAGCATCTTTTGTTAAAATGAATTCGTTTTTGAATCTTACGCTTTTATCGGTACTTTTGTATCAAATCCATCCAGATGTCTGAGTTTCTTCTTCCGATCATCATCATCCTTGTGGTTGCGGGATTTGGTCTGCTCTTTCTGCTCATCCGTAAATTAGGCAGTCAAGGCCCCTCTCCTGAATTGGCAGGTTTTCAGCAGCAAATTACAGATTTAAACACCGGGATTACGAGAGCCGAAGAACGGAATAAATCGTTCCAGGAACAACTTTCATCGGCAAAGCTGGAATTGGAGGAAAAAGAAGCAAACATCCTTGATCTGAACAGGCAGATCTCCGCTAAGACGAGTGAATACAACGGGATGCTTGATAAACTGAAGGAACAGAAAGCGGAAGTGGAGCAGTTGCAGGAAAAATTCAGGATTGAATTCAAAAACCTGGCCAACGAGATTCTGGAGGAAAAAACCCAGAAATTCACGGAACAGAACAGAACCAAACTGGATGAAATCCTGAAGCCGCTTGGGGAAAAGATCCGAGAATTCGAAAAGAAAGTGGAAGAAACTTATGATAAGGAATCCAAACAAAGGTTTTCACTGGAAAAAGAAATCAAAAACCTGGCCGACCTGAACCAGCAGATCAGCGCCGATGCCAAAAACCTGACAACCGCCCTAAAGATGGACACCAAAAAGCAAGGGAACTGGGGAGAACTGGTGTTGGAAAAGGTGCTGGAAAGTTCAGGATTGGTAAGGGGACAGGAGTATGAACGCGAAATATCAACCCGCAGCGGACAGGGGGATGTTTACCGCCCTGATGTTATCGTGAACCTTCCCGACAATAAGCATATCATCATCGATTCAAAAGTTTCCCTGCTTGCCTACAACGATTTTATTGCTGCAGAGTCCATGGAAGAAAAGGAAAAACAGATGAAGCTTCACCTTTTCTCCATCCGCAACCATGTAAAAATGTTAAGCGAAAAAAGTTATCAGAACCTTGAAGCCTTTGATACACCCGATTATGTTTTACTCTTTATCCCCATCGAATCCTCTTTCAGCCTTGCCATACAGTCTGATGCCGAACTATTTACCTATGCCTGGGACCGGAATGTGGTGATCGTGAGCCCGACCACCCTGCTGGCCACCCTGAAAACGGTAGCCTCCATCTGGAAACATGAAAAGCAAACCCAGAATGCCATCGAAATTGCCCGTCAGGGAGGCTTGCTCTATGATAAATTTGTTTCATTCCTTGCTGATCTCGATAAGTTGGGAAACCAGATTGACACCGTTCAAAGAACCTATGATGATGCCCACCGCAAACTGTCTTCCGGAAGCGGAAACCTGATCGGTAAAGTTGAAAAGCTAAAGGAACTCGGTGCCAAAGCCTCCAAAGAAATTCCGAAATCCCTGCTCGATAAATCTGATGAACCCGAATCTTAATCACGAATGCAAGAATGCAAGAATGCAAGAATGCAAGAATGCAAGAACGCAAGAATGAACAAATAACAAGTAACAAGTGACAAATGACGAATGAAAAAAGAAACCTACATATACGGCATCAGGCCTGCGATTGAAGCAATCAAAGCAGGAAAGGAAATCGAAAAAATCTTTCTTCAGAACGGTCTCAAGGGAGAAGGTTTCAGGGAACTATTCGGATTAATTAAAGAACTTGAGCTCCCTTTCCAGTTCGTGCCCCTTGAAAAACTGAACCGCCTGAGCCATCAGAACCACCAGGGAGTGATCACCTACCTTTCGGAAATTCCTTACCAGAAACTGGAAGACCTGGTGCCCCTGGTTTATGAGCAGGGACGAATGCCTTTTTTCCTCATCCTCGACCGCATCACCGATGTGCGTAATATGGGAGCCATCGCACGTACAGCCGAATGCGCCGGAGTTGACGGACTGCTGATTCCGGCCCGGGGCTCTGCCATGATCAATTCGGACGCCATCAAAACTTCTGCCGGGGCTTTGTACAAACTTCCGGTCATCCGGAGCGAAAACCTCAAAGAGTCGATCCGTTTCCTTAGAAACAGCGGACTTTCCATCCTTGCTGCCACCGAGAAAGCAGAGAATGGATATATCAAGGCCGATTTTAACCGCCCCCTGGCCCTCATCATGGGTTCTGAAGGAGAAGGAATTTCAGAGGAATACATGAAACTCTGTGATGAGACCCTGCGCATACCGGTATTCGGCGAAATTGAATCTTTAAATGTTTCCGTAGCTTGCGGGATACTGCTGTATGAAGCCCTGAGGCAAAGAAACCTGTTGCCATGAACCAGCGACTTTTTATTTTAAAAATACAGGGAACCAAAAAAATTCCGGATTATATCCAGATCCGCGACGAAGAATTTACCCTGATCGCTTATTTTAAGGTCAGTAACCCTAAGACTGCACTTTCCCGTTGTAACCTTCTCCACAAAACGGAGCATATCTTGAAGATTGCCCGGGAATTGCCTTATGGGAAAATGAAAGAACTGGAACTTTGACCGGCATTATTTCAGAATACGTAATTTTGTAAGGATCCAATACACATAAATATGGCTGGAGAACGCATCATAGAACTCGATAAAGTATCGGTGTACCAAAATGAAAACCTGATCCTGGCTAATGTCACCCTGAGTGTGAGCACCGGAGAATTTGTATATCTGATCGGAAAAACCGGAAGCGGAAAAAGCAGTCTGCTGAAAACCATTTATGCCGAATTACCGGTCAGGATCGGAACAGCCAGGGTAACCGCTTATGATCTGCGAAGGCTGCGTATTCATGAAGTGCCCTTCCTGCGCAGAAAACTGGGAATCATTTTCCAGGATTTTCAGCTGCTGATGGACCGGTCGGTCAATGACAACCTGCTTTTTGTGATGCATGCCACAGGCTGGAAAGATAAACGACAGATGCAGAAACGTTTGCTTGAAGTGCTTGCCAAAGTCAATCTCGGGAACAAGGGACCCAAAATGCCCCATCAATTGTCGGGGGGTGAACAACAGCGGGTTGCCATAGCACGTGCTTTGGTCAATGACCCTGAAGTGATTCTGGCCGACGAACCGACCGGGAACCTGGATCCTGAAAGTTCGGAAGGAATCATCAGCCTTTTAATGGACATTTCAAAAACAGGCCGGGCCGTAGTAATGGCAACGCATAATTACACGTTTTTCGATAAATACCCGGCCCGGACTTTGATCTGTGAAAAAGGGAAAGTCGTTCCGGTGACTAATCTCCCAGAGTAGCCACCATTACTGCTTTGATGGTATGAAGGCGGTTTTCCGCTTCATCAAAAACAATGGAGGCCGGAGATTCAAATACCTCTTCCGTCACCTCCAGACCATTCAAACCATATTTCTTAAAAATATCCTGTCCCACCTCGGTATCCTTATTGTGAAATGCAGGCAAACAATGCATAAATTTCACTTTCGGATTACCTGTTTTCTTTACCATGGCTGAATTTACCTGATAAGGAAGCATTTCCCTGATACGTTCATCCCAGAGTTCCTTGGCTTCACCCATGGAAAGCCAGACATCGGTATACAAGAAATCAACGCCTTTTACCCCTTCGCTCACATTTTCGGTAAGGGTGATTTTAGCGCCGGTTTCCTTTGCGATCATCTTACAAGCATTTACCAGATCTTTTTCAGGCCAGTATTTCCTGGGCGCACAAGCGCGGAAATCCATTCCCATTTTTGCAGCGCCAACCATCAGGGAGTTGCCCATGTTATTACGGGCATCCCCGCAATATGTGAAAGAAATCTGATGCAGGGGTTTATCAGAATGTTCCATCATGGTCATAAAATCAGCCAGAATCTGTGTCGGGTGGAATTCATTGGTGAGGCCGTTCCAAACCGGAACACCGGCGTATTTACCCAGTTCCTCCACAATGGCTTGTCCGAAACCACGGTATTCAATCCCGTCATACATACGACCCAATACCCGGGCAGTGTCTTTCATGGTTTCTTTTTTACCGATATGAGAACCCTCCGGACCGAGATAAGTAATGCATGCACCCTGATCAAAAGCGGCAGCCTCAAATGCACAGCGCGTGCGGGTCGATGCTTTCTCGAAAATGAGGGCAATGTTCTTACCCTTAAGCCCGGCCTGTTCCGTACCTGCATACTTTGCCTTTTTAAGGTCGATGGCAAGATTCAATAAAAATTTAATTTCCTGTGGCGTAAAATCCAGCAGTTTCAGAAAATTCCTGTTTCTAAGGTTAAATGACATAAAAAAGATTTTAGATTTACGATCGGCAATTTATAATTGATTTTAACCATCAATTTCAGGGCAAAAGTAGAAAAAATTGGTAAACGGTCAAGCTTCCCGGTGGTTTAAAACTTCAGACCCGTGGTAAAAGTCAGGGTTTGCTGGGAGTCATCCTGTCCGTAATATATCATATTGTCCTTGTTCCCCACAAGGTAACGATACTCCGCTCTGAAATAGGCTCCGTCAATGGGTTTGAACTCAACACCTCCGGTTGCGCCCCAAGTTTTCAGCCCTGATTTCTTTAAATCATTGTTGATATAGGTTGACGACAGCATCGCATCCGGATCTACGAAAAACTCTCCCCTGATACAGGCAGAAAGCATGGGGATGATCCTGAACCTGGATTGAATGAATCCGGAATACAAATTGATCATACCGGTTCCTGTTTGATTCAAACGGGTGGAATTCCCCTGAAATGCATAATCAAACTGAGCAGTCAGATCCAACCATTTTACCGGAAGATAATTAACAATAAAATTGTTATAAAGCTGCAATTTATTTTTCTTATCTCCCTTTAGCGCCTGGTTCCCAAACAGAAAACTGTAAGTCGCATTTACTTTCTGAATGGGGGTGTAAATCAGGGAACCCGCGAGGGAAATACTCGTATTCTTGCCATAGGCAAGTGAATAAGGGTTACAAACCCATAAAGCAGCTGAAAGTTTATCCGACAAAGAATAGGATAATTTGACACCAAGAAAACTTCCCGGTTCATAATACCCACCAACCGAAACCGTGCTGAGTTCGTTAAAAACAGGCCAAGATGATTCCACACCGATGGGATCCAGCATATAGCCAAAATCAACCCATAAGGTTTTATAAATTTTAAAGCCGAAATTCGCCTGCCGCAAATATTTAATAAATTGTTCATTGGTCTTGGTCAGCAACATGGGTGCATCTCCGTATTGAATGGCCAGATAACCCCTGGCTTTTTCCGAATTATACCGGATCCACATACTGGCCACATTCATACGGATCTCATTGACAAACGGACAGTTGCTGGAAAATGGAATAATATTCGCCGTATCCTTCCCCCCGATAGGTTTCACATAATAGGCATCGATATAAAAACCAATATGAAAATTTTTAAATACGGATATCACCTTGTCCCGGATAGGCTTGGGAAGAGAATCTTCCTGGGCAAAGGCATGACTGAAGCATGTGTTAAAAAGACAAAAAACAAAAACCATGTATAACACCCTGATAGTTTTCATATCCTACAGTTTTAACTGTTTTACATAAAAACAGAAAAGAATGTTACATTGTACCTGAAAAGTTTTATTCCGGGAGAACGCCGGAAAGGAATACATCCCTTCCGGAAGGTCGCTGAAAAGCCACCAGGCCAAAAGCCGGAAGCATGGCGAAGAAATGCTCCATCAGGCGGGCCTGGAAACTTTCAAATTCTTCCCAGTTCGGCGGCATATAAAATGCATAAATTTCCAGAGGAAGCCCATTTTCAGTAGGCTGAAGGGTGCGTACCATCAGGGTGGTATCCTGGTTAAGGTTTTGTATTCGTTGAAGATAATCCAGCAGATAAATCCTGAAGAGACCGAGGTTGGTTTCATTTTCCCCTTTTTTCATCAGCTCGTCAACCTTGACACCTTTTTCCCTTAAGGCGTTGAGCATATTCTGGTCATAAAACCGGATGGAAGCAATATCGAGGAGCATGGATCGCTTCATCCTTCTGCCTCCTGCATCTCCCATATTTCTCCAATTCTGGAAAGAATCAGAAATCAAAGCGTAGGTAGGAATACTGCTGACGGAATTATCGAAATTTCTCACTTTGACGGTCACCAGGGAAATATCAATGACGGTTCCATCTGTAAAATACTTTGGCATGGTGATCCAGTCGCCGATATTCAGCATCCGGTTGCTGGAAAGCTGTACCCCGGCTACAAACCCCAGAATGCTGTCTTTAAAAATCAGCATGAGTACCGCCGACATGGCGCCTAAGCCTGCCAGCAATGTTATGGGAGATTGACCGATTAAAACCGAAATCATTGCAATTCCCCCAAAAACATAGGTAATGATCTTCCCGATTTGCACATAACCTTTTATGGGTTTTGAATCTGAAAGATCAAAATCCCCGTAAATATGATAAACCGCATTCAGGAAGGAAATGATCACGAGTAAAATAATAAAGGTCATATAGAGATGAAGCCCCAATTCAATGAATCTAATGGCTTCGGGATATTTTGAAATGCTTGGAGCCAGTGAAACCTTCAGCACCAGTGCAGGTAATAACATGACCAGCCTTGTAAAAACTTTCTGTTCATATAAATGGTCATCCCATTTGCTGGATGACTGCTTGACAACCCGCTTTAAAAACCGGTTAATGATCAGCTTCGCAACGTAATAGACCACAATGGAAGAAACCAGAATAATGATCAGGGTTGAAAAATCGGCCAGATAACCGGAAAAAGTGTCTGAAAACCCCCAGTCCATCAGGGTCGATTTGAAGCCTTTGCTCAGGGTTCGGGCGGTCAGTTCATGCATGGTATTTCATTTTACATTTTACAATCATTGCGATCCGCTTCACGGAACAATCACATTCAGCGACAAAGGATTGATCTTCATAGTAAACGCTTTCCCAATTTTTTTCGGATCTCCGTCCAGATGAATCCCTTTGCCTTTATTTCGTTTTAACTGAACTTCTTTTGCCCGGATAATTTCCACATAGGAAGTTTGATCAAAACGTTTCAGAAATAGCAGGGGAGCCAGGAAAATTGTTTTCCAGTAAGGGACTTTCCTCACGATACAAACATCAATAAATCCGTCATCAATACTTGCTTTGGAATTAATGGAAGTATTGTTTCCAAACTGGCTTGAATTTGCAAAACTCACAAGTAATGCCCTGCGAATAATCGTTTCCCCATCAATGATCAGGGTGTATTTCCTGGGTTTATAATTTTTATAGGAGCCGGTTGTTATTTTAAAATAATTCGCAAAACCCCTTTTTCCTGATTCGGCGAATTTTTTAGCCACGCTTGCATCAAATCCAACGCCTGCAACATTTACAAAAATATGACCGTTAATCGTGGCAGTATCGATTTTTTGGGTATGCCCCCTGTTGACAATCTCAAGTGCCCGTTTCAGATTCATCGGAATTTCCAGATGACGTGAAAGACCGTTCCCTGAGCCGGTGGGAATGATCCCGAGAGCGGTATCGCTGCCAACCAATCCGGCTGCGGTTTCATTTACTGTTCCGTCTCCGCCCACTGCAACCACAAAGTCAAGCCCCTCCTCAGCCCCTCTCCGGCTGATTTCCGTGGCATGCCCCGGTCGCTCGGTATATACAATCTGATAATCGTACTTTTCTTTATCAAGCCGTGAATCGATAAGCTCCCTCATCGACTTTTGCTTCCCCACCCCGGAAACAGGATTCACAATGAAAAGAATCCGTTTTTTTACCATCCTGAATTATAAATCTTCATTGGTCAATTAAAAATTTGTCACCTTTCAACACTTAATCTGTTCTCAATAAGTCTGTTATTGTATTGTTGAATATAAGCTTTTAAAAACTGCTCCATTTTTTCTTTTTCCTGCGGCTCCGTTTTCAAAACATTGATTTTTTGAAGCGGATCGGCTTTGAGTCCGAATAACCGGGTCGAAGTATTGCCATCAAATTCAAGATAATGTTCATCTTTTATCAGGCCGTAAATACCGCTGATAAAATGAACTGAAAAATGAGTGGCCGATGAATCAAGGAGATCGTTGCCAAAAGCCAGAAAGTCCTTGTCATAGCCAAGATAATTCAATACCGTTGGCAGGACATCGGTTTGCTGAGCGATCAAACCCGATTTTCCCTTCAGCTCAGAGTCGGGCATGAAGAACAGCAAAGGAATGGCATACTGCCCAACACTCGACTGGTAATAAGGATCATATCCTTCGGAAGTATGATCGGCGGTAACAATGAACAAGGTGTTGTGATACCAGGACATATGTTTGATGGTGTGAAAAAAATGAGCAAGTGAAAGGTCTGTATACATAATGCTTTGCTGTATGGGAAGTTTCCCTTTCCGAAGCACATTGGCGTATTTTCCCGGTACGTAATACGGATGATGGGATGAAAGTGAAAACAGGGCTGCAACAAAAGGCTGGTTAAGGTCATTCAGCTTTTGGGCTGCGAACTGCATAAACTCCTCATCACGTATTCCCCATTTCCCATCGTAATCCCTTTCATTTCCATACTCCGTCCTGCCAAAATAATGGTCGAAACCTACCATTTTAGTATAAGCGTCAAATCCCATGGTGCCATTGGTCCCTCCATGAAAGAAAGCGGAAGCATAACCTTTGGGTTTCAGCAATCCGGCAATGCTGCTGAATTTTCCGGCCGCATAGTTCGATTGAATAAAAGATTCGTCCATCAGGGAAGGAATTCCGGAAAGAATGGAAGGAATGCCCTGGATAGAAGTTTTCCCGTTTGCATAGGCGTCGAAATAATAACCCTGGCGGATCAATGAATCCAGGAATGGTGTAAATCCCTGGTAATGCCCGTTTTCAAGTGAATGATTCAAAATGCCGATATGCTCCCTGGAAAAACTTTCCAGGATCAGGATCATCACATTGAACTTCCTGAACCCCTTGGTTTGTCCCTTATGAACCGGCGTATATATTTTTGCGAGGTCTTTCTCCTTTTTAATATAAGAAACGGGTTTTAAGATCTCATGCGTGAAAGTTTTAGCCAGGGCAAAAGGGGTATTCAGCAGCAAAGGAACATTTTTTGCAGCGGTGAATTTTCCTGCCGTAACCAGACTGATCGGTCGAAGCTGAAGCCCCCCCCGTATCCCGATCACAGTAATCCCAACCGTTAAAAAAAATAAAATTGAATGAATCAGATAAAACTGAAATCCGCCCTGCTTCGATTTATTGGCGGATGCCTGGGGTGAAATCCGGGTAGCCAGAAAAACCAGAATGCCTGCAAATGCGATCCACGCAAGGGGAATATACCAGAAATCAATAAAAAACTGAGGAATAAGCTTATTGAAATCACCTCCCACACCTAAATACTGGAAAATATCAGCTGTTGTGCGTTTGAGGGTAAAACGGAAATAGATCGTATCTACAAAGTTTGCCATCAGGGCAACGATACTGACAAAATAGAACCAGGCATTGGCAAACCCCTGAAAAATCCTGTTGTATCTGAACCTGAAAGGGATGGAATTCATCAGGATGAATGGAAGATTGAAAATCAATACTGCCGACACATCGAAACGGATCCCAACCAGAAAGATTTTCAGCAATTCATTCAAAGAAAGACTCGAAAAATAACCCAGGTTAAACAAATAGAAAAGAATCCGGGAGAAGAACATCAGCAGTATAACCAAAGTGATTTTCAGAAGCATTACGAGATAAATATTCCCCTGAAACCATTTAGAGCCTTTCGTAGTTTTTTTCCGGGTAGCGCGAACTTTCTTTTTCCTTGCCATGGGGTTGTATGTCTTATGGCAAAGATAATAATTCCCACCTTTTTCCTATATTTGAAGCCTCTTTTTATCATAAACTTTTTCCATCATGGGACAATCTGCATCTGCGGGTAACAAAGGCAAGGGCGTGCGCTCTGACTGTTTCGTCACCCTTGAACTCAATGAACAAGGGGGCATTCAGCTTCAAATTGAATCCAAAGTAGCTGTCATGTACGGCGATGATATACGGAATGAGGTTCTTTCCATCCTTGATTTTTTCGGCATTCAGAATGCCAGCTTAAAAATTGAGGACGCCGGAGCGCTTTCACTTGTCATTGCAGCCCGGCTGGAAGCATGCATTAAGAAGCTGATTCAAAATGAAAATAATTTTCTTCCCCGGATGCTGGCCGGGAACCGGTATTCAACTGACAAGGACCGGAATCGTTTTTCGAGGCTTTATCTTCCCGGAAATTCCCCCAGCCTCATGATCAACGCGGGGATTCATAAACCCGATGGCATTATTCTTGACCTTGAGGATGCCGTAGCTCCCGAGAAAAAAGATGAAGCCCGCTTCCTCGTGCGCAACGCCCTTTACGGCATCGACTTTTACGGGGCTGAGCGCATGGTGAGGATCAACCAGGGGGAACGCGGTCTTGAAGACTTGAATTATATCATCCCCTATCACGTAAACCTGATCCTGTTGCCCAAATGTGAAAAGCCTGAACAGGTTCATGCGGTAAATGAAAAAATTGACAAAATTTTGCTTCAAACAGGATCCCGGCACCCGGTTTGGATCATGCCCATTATCGAAAGTGCCCTGGGCGTTCTCAATGCATATTCCATAGCCGTTTCAGCCGAAAATGTTGTTGCACTGGCCATCGGACTGGAAGATTATACCGCCGACCTGGGTACGCGTAGAACAGTTGAAGGGACCGAATCATTTTTTGCCCGGAGCATGATTGTCAACGCTGCCCGTGCTGCTGGCATCCAACCCATTGATTCTGTTTTCTCAGATGTTGGCGATATGGAAGGTCTGCGTCAAAATGTGCTCAGGTCAAAAGCCCTGGGATTCGACGGGATGGGCTGCATACATCCCCGGCAGATTAAAATAATCCATGAAACATTTGCACCCGCTTCGGAAGAAATAGAAAAAGCCAAAAAGATTGTCTTTGCTTTTCACAAAGCTACGGAACAGGGACTCGGTGTGGTGGCCCTCGGCACAAAAATGATCGATCCGCCTGTGGTAAAAAGAGCCCTGAACACCATCCACCTTGCCATTAAAATGAATAAACTCGCTGAAAACTGGAGGGAATCGTATGAACAAATATGATAAACTTGTAACCAATGCAGCCGGACGTATCGTTCCATCCATAATCAATGGACAGCCGGCCATCCCCTATAAAGGAATCGGCAAACATAAACCGGAAGGTTTCCGGGCCGCACCTAAACTGGTTTCTTGCGCCGACTATCCATCCGATGGCAATAAAGTGATCGCCGGACTTAAAGAAGCCTTGGTGAAAGCCGGGTTGCGCGACGGGATCACCATTTCCACCCATCATCATTTCCGTAACGGAGACCTGGTGGCTACTCAGATTTTCGACATTGCCCACGAATTGGGAATCAAAGACCTGATGTGGTATCCTTCCGCCTCCTTTCCCTGTCATGAACCCATGACAAAATATTTGGAAGATGGTACCATCCATCATATCGAAGGCAGTATGAACGGTGCCCTCGGAAGGTTTACTTCTGAAGGAAAGATGAAAGGGCTCGGGGTACTTCGCTCTCATGGCGGACGCTACCAGGCAGTGCAGGATGGAGAAGTACATATTGATCTCGCAGTAATTGCTGCGCCGACTTCCGATCCTTTCGGAAATGCCAATGGCGTGGATGGTCCAACTGCATGCGGCCCGCTTGGTTTTGCACTGGCCGATTCCCAGTACGCCGACCGGGTCATTGTCGTGACCGATAACCTGGTAAAATTTCCCTGCCTCCCCTGGCAAATCAATGGAAATTATGTTGATTTTGTGGTCGTGATGGATAAAATCGGAATCCCCGAAAAAATAGTCAGTGGGACCACTGAAATCACCAAAAGTCCCGACCGCCTGCTGCTGGCAGAATGGTCGGCAAAATTTTGCGATGAAGCCGGATTGATCTATGACGGGTTTTCATTCCAGGCCGGGGCTGGGGGAACCGCTTTATCCATCGGTATATATTTTTCTGAAATTCTTCGGGAACGTGGATGGAAAGCCAGGTTTGCAAGAGGAGGCAGCAATAAATACCTGGTTAAAATGCTGGAAGAAGGACTGGTTGAATATATTCTCGACGGACAAACCTTCGACCTCGAAGGGGTGAGATCCATGCGTGATAATCCGCATCATACCTGGACAAGTCCCTTTACAAGTTATAACTACCACGGGAAAGGAAATTTTTCTTCCCTGGTGGATATTGTAATTCTTGGAGCAACTGAAGTGGATGTGAATTTTAATGCCAATGTAGTCACCCATTCGGATGGATATTTGCTTCACGGTATCGGAGGATGGCAAAACACCCTTTTCGGAAAATGCGTCATTCTTCCCGTTCCTCTTTTCCGCGACCGTATGCCGGTGATCCGGGATGAAGTAACAACCCTTTGCGGACCTGGAGAACTGATCGATGTGATCGTAACCGAAAGAGGTATCGCCATCAACCCCCTCAGAACCGACCTGATAGAGAAAATGAAAAACTCATCCCTGCCTATTAAAACCATCGGAGAACTTAAGGACGAAGCCGAAAAAATTTGCGGAGTCCCTGCCAGGCCAAAATTTACCGATGAAGTGGTGGCGGTTGTGAAATGGGTAGATGGAACTATCCTTGATTCGATAAGAAGGGTTCAAGTCTAGGTTTTGTACATTTTTTCTTAACCACAATGTTCACAATGATATTCACAAAGAACACAAAGTAATGGTTTTTCTGTGTTTGATCCGTTATTTGTGACCTTTGTGCGTCCTTTGTGGTTACTTCTTTAATCAAGCTTGCCATTTATAACTCTTTTCACCCCTTGTTTTAAAAGGATCACATTAAAATTGATAAGTAATCCAAGTTTATATTTTCCTAATTTCATATACGTTAAAATTTGAGCCATATGAACATCATTTAAAGTTTCGACACTTTTAATTTCAATAACAACTAATCCTTCGATTAACAAATCAATCCGATAACCGAATTCAAGCTTAATATTTTCAAAAATCAATGGCATTGGCTTTTCTTTTTCCACTTTTAAACCAAACTGTTTGAGTTTAAAAGCCAGACATCCTTAATAAGCACTTTCAAGTAATCCAGGACCTAATGCTTTATGAACCTGAATAGCGGAACCAAGAGCTATATGGGCGATTTCATTTTCTGTCATTTTTTTCTCTCTTAATCCATTATGTCCGCAAAAAGTAATATGTTTGTTAATAACTTACCATTTATCAGCTGTCACTTGTTGTCCTTCATAAATGTCGCGCTCAATCCATCAAATACTGCTGAAATACTGGGGTTATTCATCCTTCAGACCCCTTCAGGAAGAGATCATTCAATCCGTCCTGGATGGGAAGGATACCCTTGCGCTCCTGCCAACCGGAGGAGGAAAATCAATTTGCTTCCAGGTTCCTGCCCTTGCCCTGGAAGGGTTGTGTCTGGTGGTCACACCCCTGATCGCCCTGATGAAAGACCAGGTTGATAACCTGAGAAAGAAAGGAATTCCGGCCGCAGCCCTATATTCCGGCATGCATCCGGGAGAAATTGACCGCATCATCAGTAATTGCCAGTTCGGAGATATAAAGTTGCTTTATGTTTCCCCTGAAAGGCTTGTAACCGATAGGATGCGTGAAGCCCTGGGCAAAATGAAGATCACCCTGCTCGCGGTGGATGAAGCGCATTGTATTTCACAATGGGGTTATGATTTTCGCCCCCCCTATCTGCGCATTTCCGAACTTCGCGATCTTTTGCCGCAGGTACCGGTTCTTGCCCTGACAGCCACCGCCACACAAAAAGTGGTGAAGGATATTCAAAAGAAACTCTGGTTCGCCCGGGAAAATGTTTTCAATAAAACCTTCGAACGTAAAAACCTCACCTATATGGTCATCAAGGAAGAGGATAAACAAAGGCGTTTACTGAAGATCATTCAGAAAGTGAGGGGCGTGGGCATCATTTATGTTCGAAACCGAAGGCATACCAAGGAAATTGCAGAATTTCTGATCCGGAATAAAGTTCCTGCAGGATGCTATCATGCCGGACTTGATCAGAAAACAAGAGAACAGAGGCAGAACGAGTGGATCCAGGAAGAAAAGCGCATCATGGTCGCCACCAATGCTTTCGGAATGGGAATTGATAAACCCAATGTGCGCCTGGTCGTTCATCTCGACCTTCCCGACAGCATGGAAGCTTATTTTCAGGAAGCAGGTCGTGGAGGAAGGGATGAAAAGCAGGCTTATGCCGTACTGCTCTATGAAAATGCCGATGTTCTGGATGCGAGGCATAATCTCAGTATTTCCTTTCCTGATCCAAAAACGATCCGAAATGTTTACCAGTCACTTGGTAATTATTTTCAAATCCCTGTCGGGGGAGGAAAAGACCTTCAACCGGAGTTTGATATCACCGCTTTCTCGGATCAGTACAAGTTTTCTACGGTCATTGTTTTTAATGCCCTGAGATTTCTCGAAAAGGAAGGTTACCTGATGCTTACCGATGCATTGTATCAGCCTTCCAGAATTTTTATCAGGGCTGATAAAGAAAGCCTGTACCGTTTTCAGGTTGAGAACGAATTTTACGATCACTTCCTGAAAACAATTTTAAGGTCCTATAGCGGCATTTTCAGTGATTATGTCCGCATCCATGAAGCTGAACTGGCAAGGCGTATGAATCTGAAAAAGGAGGATGTTTGCATGCATTTAAAGCGGCTTGAGAAACTGCGCATCCTTGATTATGCGCCGCAGTCAGACCGGCCAAGGATCATCTTCCTGACTGAACGCCTGGATATTAAAGACATCCATATATCCCAGGAGCATTACAACGATCGTCTCAGGGATGCGGAAGCCCGGATGGAAACCATGATCCGTTATGCCGAATCGAAGGTGAAATGCCGTAGTCAGTCCCTGCTTTCCTATTTCGGGGAATGCAGGGTAAAGCGCTGCGGGAAATGCGATGTTTGTATCGAACGAAATAAAATCAGTCTGAACGAATTCGAATTTGATAACTTTGTGAATCAGGTCAAGCCTTTGCTGAAAGCCTCCAGCCTTACACTTGAGGAGATTGTGGAAGCACTGCCTTCCATTCAGGAAAGCAAGGTCATCCGTGCAGTTCAATGGCTTGCCGACAATGAAAAAATAAAGATGGACGCTGAAAGAAAATATAGTTGGAATTAAAAAACGATACCCTGTTAAGAACCGCTTCAAAATAAAATCAAAAATCACACAGGATGATGTCTTCCTCCCCTCCCTCCATAATTTATGATGATCTTCCGTTCTGGTCAGCTCCTTTTGGAATGGCCCTCCTGGATACCCTGCGAATGGAAAAGGATATGAACGTGCTCGACATCGGATCAGGCAGCGGCTTTCCCATGCTTGAACTGGCCGGCCGTCTTGGTGGATCTTCCGTTGTTTACGGGATAGATCCTTCTGAAGATTCCATCGCCATGATCATGGCAAAAAAAGAACTGAAAAGCATCCCCAACGCAAGGATAATCAAAGGATTTGCTGAAGAAATCCCGTTTCCGGATGCCTACTTTAACCTTATCATTTCCAACAACGGCTTAAACAATGTTTCAAACCAGGATCAAGTCCTTGCAGAATGCAAAAGGGTCAGTGAGCCAAAGGCTCAAATGGTCCTTACGATGAACCTTCCTGAAACCATGATTGAATTTTACCGCGTTTTCGAAAACGCCCTGAAAGAATTTAACCTGAGCAATGAATTGATAAAATTGAAATCACATATTTTTGAGAAGCGTAAACCTGCCGGCTTTTTAACCGCGCTTATTGAATCATCCGGATTTGATATCCTTTCGGTGAAAACCCATGAGTTTAAACTCAGATATACGGACGGAACAGCTTTCCTGAATCATTTTTTTATCCGAAAAGCATTTATGGATCCATGGAAGTCAGTGCTTCCGGAATCCCAGATACAGGTTGTTTTCAAACAGATAGAAGAAAACCTGAATCTGATTGCAGCTCAAAACGGGGAACTGAGTATGTCGGTACCTTTCGTGTGTATTGATTGCGAACGATCAACCTAAAATATATAAAACAATGTACAGCCTGATCCTGATTATCGCCTTGTCAATTGCCCATGTCCAGGATAAACCAGTCAACAAGGACTGCATGTGTAAAGAGCATAAACTTTACGGGAAGATCAAGATTGTGAATGATTTTCCTGATTTAACGGTGAAAATTGTTGAGAATTTCCCCGATTTGAATGTCCAGATCGTTGACAACTTCCCGGATAAATGCGGTAAATGGAAATTTGTAAGCGACTTCCCCGACCTGAAAATCAAATTCGTTGAAAATTTCCCGGATCTGAAGATAAAATTCGTAGACAATTTCCCCGGAATGCCGTAAAGGGCAAATAATAATGCACGTATAAACCGAATATTGCAATGCTTCTCCCTGCCGCATTTTACCTTCGCCCCGATGTTGTTCAGATTGCCCGCGACTTGCTTGGCAAACACCTGGTCACGTGTATGAACGGTGAAATCACTTCAGGAATTATTTGTGAAACCGAAGCTTATGCCGGCATTACCGATAAAGCTTCGCATGCCTATCAAGGACGCAGAACCCTTCGGACGGAGATCATGTACCATAAGGGTGGAACGGCTTATGTTTACCTGTGTTATGGCGTTCATTCCCTCTTTAATGTGGTCACAAATCAAAAGGAAATTCCCCATGCCGTCCTGATCCGTAGCGTAATTCCTGAAAAGGGGAAGAAGATCATGCTGGCACGTACCCGAAAGGACCGTATTACAAAAGATTTCGGCGCAGGCCCTGGAAAAGTTTCCAAAATCCTGGGCATCCATTATTCGCATACCGGACTTGATCTTACCACAAAGAATGGAAATTCCACTGCGGCAATCTGGATTGAAAACCATGGGATTCAGATCCAGACAGGCGACATCCGTTCAGGTCCGCGCATCGGAGTAGACTACGCGGGTGAAGATGCCCTGCTCCCTTACCGGTTCAGGTTTTTACATGCCGGTGGGTAAACCTGCACTTTGCGTATTGTCCGTGTTATACCTGTTTTTACAAACGATCTTTCGCTTTCAATCGCATTCAACTGAGGTATCGTCACAGATATAGCGAAAAGGGATCGGTAAAAATTCAGGAAGGCATGGATTCAAATTATTGTTTTTGTCAGGTTTTTTATCTCGCAGGTTTTGGAATTCAGAAAATATTTCATAATTTTGAGAGATCATCTTGTATTTCTAAAGAAAAATAATCAAAAACAGCATAAAGCGGTTGCCGAAAAGCTTGAATAGAGTAGGCGCAAATTAAATCTAATGATTATGAAAAAGTTTTTTATTACGTTGATTTGCTTATTTTTTCTGGGTGGTTTTTCTGCCTTTTCTCAAGTCACGGTTGACAATGTTGACATTAATAAATTAGACATCAAATTTTGCGAACTTGTTGCAAAATCTGCACTGTTCAGCATGAAAGTTGTGGTTGTGATCGACTTTGGTCAGGATTTTTCCTGGAAAGTACAAACCATAAAAGGAACTGATGGAAAAGACATGAAATTTAACAGTGTGATTGCCGCTTTAAATTTCATGTATTTAAACGGCTGGGACTACGCCAATAATTTTGTGGTTTCCGATAAAGACGGGAGTGTTTATCATTATCTGTTGAAGAAAAAAGACTAGTAAAAAGATATCTGCCTGACCGGTCAGGCAGATCGATCAAGGGCGATGTTCAACTTAAAGTAAATAAGCTTAATTACTTTCAAGACGGGCATCGTTCTTTTTTATATCCGTCAATGTACCTTATAATAATTGAAAAATTCAGCTTTCCATGATAAAAATCTATTTTGCGGGTTCGATCAGCGGAGGAAGGAATGATCTTGAATTATACAAGCAAATTATAAGGTATTTACAGCTTTCCTGTGAAGTTTTAACCGAACATATCGGTGATGACAACATCACTTCATCGGGGGAAACGGGTTGGACGGATCGGGAAATATACGACAGGGACCTTGCCTGGCTTTCAGATGCCGATATGGTTGTGGCAGAGGTCTCCACTCCAAGTCTGGGTGTGGGTTATGAAATTGCAAAAGCGATTGAATTAAAGAAAAAAGTGCTTTGTTTATACCGTGGTCAGGAAGGCAGAAGACTGTCGGCCATGATTTCTGGTTGCCGGGATGTCATAGTTAAGGAATATCAATCTTCGGATGATATCTGGAAAATTCTGGATTTATTTTTAAGCGAACAGGTGTGAACAAAAAAAAGAAGCCGCCCTTTCGGAGCAGCCTCTTTTTGTGTAGAAATGGGAAAAGGTAATTATTTAACTTTCTTCCCAAGTTCAGCACCAGCTTTGAATTTTACAACTTTCTTGGCGGGAATCTTGATTTCCTTACCATTCTGAGGGTTGCGACCCTTACGGGCTGCTCTCTTGGAAACGGAGAAAGAACCAAAACCAACTAAGGCAACTCTTTCGCCTTTGCCCAGAGCCTTGGTGGTAGCAACAATAACTGCTTCCAGAGCTCTTTTGGCTTCTGCTTTGGTCATTTTTGCATCATTCGCAACTGCTTCAATTAATTGAGCCTTGTTCATTTTTGATTTAATTTAAGTTAATACTTCTGTTAAGAACCCTGCAAATATAAGCGATCTATTAAATTTGTCAAGTGATTTTTGCTGAAAACCATTGAAAATGTTGATAAATCGAAGATTTTGTTAATAAAGTTATGCTAAAAGCGTTAAATAACAAGGGTTTCAGTCAAACAAATGACCTGCCCCCCTCAGAAAATCCGCTGTATACATGGTTTTTCTTCCTGACAACTGAAGTGCTATAACGTGAATATATCCGTTTTTAACAGCGACTTTAATAAAGGTTTGCCCGTCTGAAAGAAAAGTCCCCGGTTCATGAATACTCTCACCTTTTTCAGGGATGCTGCGGTAAATTTTCAGAACCTGCAAGGATCCATCCTGAACCCTGAATTCAGTGAAAGCGCCCGGCACAGGACTTAATCCCCTGATCAGGTTATGAACCTTCATAACATCCTGGTTCCAGTTAATCCTGCAATCTTCCCTGAAAATTTTTGGCGCTGCCTTCAGCGGTATCTGATCCGGCAACAGGGCTTCCTGGGAAACTTCATGCAGACTTCTGTTAATAATTCCTTCCAGCGTTTTAAGTACAAGATCAGCTCCGGTTTGCATCAGGCGATCATGGAGTTCGCCCGCTGTTTCGAGGGGTCCCACCGGTTCTTTTTTTAACAATAAAATTTTTCCCTCATCAATTTTCTCATTCAGCATAAAAGTCGTTAGTCCACTCACTTCCTCCCCATTCATCAGCGCATGATTGATAGGCGCTGCGCCTCTGTATTGGGGAAGGAGAGAAGCATGCAGATTAAAAGTCCCCAGAGGTGGAAGCGACCAAATATTCCTGGGTAGCATACGAAATGCAATGATGATCTGAAGATCCGGAGTATAACTTGAGAGTTGAGCAAAAAAAACCGGATCTTTGAAAGAAACGGGCTGTAACACCGTAAGCCCCATTTTCTGAGCTGAAATTTTAACCGGAGAGAATTTTTCTTTTAATCCCCTCCCGGCCGGTTTATCGGGAGCAGTCACAACCGCAACCACCTGATAATTGCTCTGAACCAGCCTTTCAAGAGATGGTACGGCGAAATCAGGTGTGCCGAAGAATATAATACGGGGATTTTTCTTCATAAAAAAAGCCTGAAAAATCAGGCTCTAAATTTACAATTTACAATTGAGTATTTATCTGAAAACGCTAAGTAAGTCCAAACTTTTCTGTCGAAACTTAGCAATTCAGCTATTTTTTCAGAAGGCCCTCTGTGTATGAAATGTATTT
>Ga0265593_1000153_pt1 | contig 47079 bp, 47 predicted proteins | sample saktaG_8_FD_190136 | JGI IMG/M metagenome (GOLD analysis project Ga0265593, IMG submission 190136) | Saline water microbial communities from Sakinaw Lake, British Columbia, Canada - sak_2011_5_24_36m | ecosystem: Environmental > Aquatic > Non-marine Saline and Alkaline > Saline ... | reverse complement strand
TTTCGCCAGAAGGAACAGTGCCAGCAAGTGCATTTTATACTGGATTTTCACTGAAAACAACGCATTAAGATTATTAACAAATATTAGAAAATATCAGCGTTTTGGATACTATGACGCAACCGTCACGATGAGTGCTGAACAACTTAATTCTCTTGGATTAACTACTATTTTTGGTGACGGTGAATCGGTTTTAAATATCACGCATTCAGGCACAGACCCCGTTACCGTCAATTTATCGGGCGTAACGTTTGAACAATTCCGCACGCTTAACATTTTTAGTGGCGTGACGGTTATCGTTGATCAAGCTGATGTTGATAGCCTGCACTCTATTTCGGGCGAAGGCACGATTAAAGCCGCAACCACCGCGCTGAATTTAGCAGGCAAACAAATTAACGTGGTTGTGCAAGATAAAGATGGCAATGTTGATGCAACACATGGCGGTGGTCTTTATGTTGAAGGTAAATTGCTGGTCGGTTCGGAATCTGCTGATGTTTTAACAGGTGCAGAAAAATCAGACCGTTTAGAAGGTGGTGCAGGAAATGACACGCTAATTGGTGCAGATGGCAACGACGTGTTACGCGGCGGGGCTGGTGTTGACAGCATGGACGGCGGTGCAGGAAATGATACATTTGTTGTGGTTGGTGATATTTCTGGTGGCGGCAAAGTCGATTCTATTGCTGATACAGCAGCGTTGGGTTTTCCATTATCAACATTGAACGGCAGAAATCTCAATGAAGATGAAGACGGCGCAATTGAAACCATACGCGGTGGAGACGGTGACGATACGCTTTACGTTTATGGCTCGGCGGATTTGTCTAAGTACGATATTACAGGCATTGAACACATTGAAATTCGTTCTAATGTGACGTTTAGTCAAGCGTTGTTGAGCGGCAATGTGGTTAAAACTTTAAACGGTGATGGATCTAGCATTATCAATATCGATGGCGGTACAGCAAGTGACCCGCTTGTTCTTGATTTGAGCGTATTGGACAGTATTCAACTGGGACAAATTGGACAAATCAATCTCGGCGAAAACGTTGTTTTAAAAATTGCGTCACTTGACCAACTTGGTGGAGCGCACATTTTAACGGGAAACGGCAAGATTGAATCGACTACTGATACAGCTTTGGTACTTCCTTCGACTTACACTTTAACGTCTGGCTTAACGGTTACGAATGTTGATAAAACCAGTGCTGAAGTTTTGGAAAGTGTAGTAATTGGTCAAAGAGGTTCGCTTATCGAAGGTGGCTCTGGCAATGATTATTTAATTGGCACTGAAAACGACGACAGCTTTGATGGCGGTGATGGCAACGATGTCTTTAGTGGCAAAGCAGGTGACGATACTTTCATTATCAGTGGCACAGGTAAAAAAATTATTCTCGATGATGCCGACACCACAAACAGCGATACCTTAGATTTATCTATGGCGAGTGTGGCGGCAATTATCAATCTCAACGATGGCGGGACGATTGGCACAACGACCACAGTGCAAATCGGCGCGGGGAATTCTTCGGGAGCGTCCACGCAAGATGCAACCAAATTTAATTTGATGTTGGTTATTGACGTGTCAGGAAGTATGGGTACTGGCACCGATACAGGTACTCGAATGTCTGACGCAATAAAAGCTGCCAACGATTTGATTGCTGCCTACGATAAGCAAGGCGATGTCGCGGTTCGTATCGTCGCTTTTTCAAGTGATGCTTGGTCTGATTTCAGTGGCATTGATGCCTGGATGGATGCGTCGAAAGCATCGGAAATAATTAAAAGTTTTTACGACACCAATGGAACAAACTATGACGCGGCAACCAATAAGTTAATGTCTGCATTTGACACAGGAAAAAACACAACCTATTTTGATAACGGTGAAGATGTATCGTATTTTCTCTCAGATGGTGAAGGCGGCGGTATTAGTCAATCGAGTTGGGAAAATTTCTTAATTAGCAATCAGATTACTTCACACGCAATTGGTTTTGGCGGTCTTACACAACCTACCGATTCGCTTAATGCAATTGCTTTTGACGGCAAAAAAGTAAAATCAACAACTGATGATCATTCGGTTGGTGATATTAACGCCACTATCACCGTTGATACTAGCAATTTATCTTCGGATTTAGTTGCAACAGCAAAACTCGATTTTATCGAAGACCTTATCGGCACAGATTTTGACGACAAACTCACGGGCAATGGCTTAGATAATTATCTTGATGGAGGATGGGACGGCAACGACACGCTCACGGGTTTGGAAGGTGATGATATTTTGGTTGGTGATTGGGGCAATGATACTGCCGTTTATCGAGGAAATATGGCGGATTACACCATTGAAGAATACGCAGACGAAGATGCGTGGGAAATCTTTTGGGTAGTCACCGACAACAACACAGCCGATGGTGATGATGGTATGGATTTTCTGTATTCGATTGAATTTTTACAGTTCGCCGATGTCGCCAAACACGAATTGCCTGTCACCGATTTGTTTTCAATTTTTGGAGCATAAAAATGTTTAAATTATTCAGTTTAATGATTTTGCTAGCCTTTGCCACAGCAGTAAATTCAGCGACTAAAACTATTCAGTTAGATACTCCAACAGAACTAAAAATGTCTCCATTTTCGCCTTACACTTTCACATGGAATCCAGTGAAAGATGCTACGAGTTATCGCATCATTATCAGTAAAGTAAATAGTAACGGAGAATATTTTTTGGGCTTTAATCCTAACAAGATGACATGCGATGCTACCTGTGTAACGTTTAAGATTAAAACTACTACAGGTTCATATAACCCTCCACAAACAGCAGTTAATTTTATTGCTTCACAGGGCGTTTTTGGGCTGGGAATAACAATAAGGGCAGGCAATAACAAACCTATCAATAAAGAATCAGCTTGGTTTGATTTCCATCCTCAGTCTCATATTGCAAATACACCTTTTGTAAATAGTTCTAACGATGATACCTTGATGTTAAATATAGAAAGTTCTTTTGTAAGTGCATTAGGATCAAAAACTAACGATGATTCACTTTACACAGGTCTTGCTCTTATAATGAAAAGCATGACGAAAGTAGCACCTAAAGCGGCTGAAACGCTCCTGAAACCAACATCTATAAATGCAATTTCTAGGGAAATTATCAACTCAAACTTGTTAGTAAAAATGGTGAAAGATAAAAAAAGCCTATATACGTCACTACCAACATTTTTAGCTGATGTTGTTGTAGATGCAGCTACGAATTTTTTAAAAAATAACTACCCTGACAAAACAGAAGGTCAAGTTATGGCTTGGGAAATAAAAGCTAGTTATTTAGCTTCAAAATCAGCAATTATTGGAGCAACCAATCCATTTGCTGGTGGTGTGGAATTTGTCGTGGGAGGGACTCAATTAAATATTGAGATATGGGGGCGAGTAGGTGAGGCGATTGGAGATGCCTGGTCTGAAAAAGTAAAACAAAGTAGAGCAGAGGCATATGTTGATATTATGGATCAGACAACAAAATTCATGAAACGATATTCCTCTGGAAACCAAGCAGTAAAAAATGAAACATTAGGTTGGTTAACAGAGGTTTTTGACTCAATACGTCCGAGTCTACATCCCAATACACCAGAGCCGTTTTTTGAATATGAATTGAATGCCATGGAAACTTTATCAAAGTCTACTATTTTAAATTTTAATCAAGCAAAGTTTAAACTTTACAAGTCGCTCTTATTAAAAGACAGTGCTAAAGCGCGTACATTTTTGAATGATTATTTTACGGATGATGAACGTTCTGCACTTCTTGAATTGGTTTCTTAAAATATATCCCTTGACCAACAGCCGCCAGCACTTCAAAAAAGCTGGCGGTTTGTTTTTTTGATTTTCATTAAACAAAGCCCCGCCTTGAAAAGTGGGGCTTTGTTTTTTTGTGGTTATAATTTGCCTGTGCATTTGGTGAGTTGTTTTTTTAATTTTTAGGAGTTTTTATGTCGATTATGATTGCAGTTGACGATAGGTTAATCAATGAAGCCTTGGCGATTGGGCATTTTGAAACAAAAGAAGATATTGTTGTTACTGCGTTGCGAGAATTTATCAATCGTCACAAACAACAAAAAATAACAGCATTGTTCGGAATGTTAGACCCTGATGCAGATTATGACTACAAAGTAGGACGTAAACCTTGAAAGTGTTAGTCGATACTTGTATTTGGTCGTATGCCTTGCGCTCGAAACATCAAGGTTTTTCAGCTTATGTTGAGCAATTAAATGATTTGATTTCGGCACAGCGCGTTTTAATTATTGGCGCAATTAAGCAAGAATTACTGTCAGGGTACAGTGATGTGAATAAATTTGAAGTGTTAAACGAGCATTTGAGTTATTTTGAAAATGAAGTTTTGATTGATGCGGATTATATTGAAGCGGCGCGTTTTTCAAACCGTTGTCGTCAAAAAGGCATTCAAGGCTCACACATTGATTTGTTGATTTGTGCGGTAGCAGTTCGTTTAAATGCTGAGATATTTACAACAGATAAAGATTTTGATTTTTATGCCCAGCATTTGCCCATTAAATTACATAAATTGATGAGCCATTAACCTCCAGCATTTCAAAAAATCTGGCGATTTGGTTTTTTGATTTTTTAAGCATATTTTTTTAAATTTTTAAGAGGAAATTCTCCATGTCATCAACAACCGCTATTCTCGCTGAAGAAAACGTTACCCTAGAAAATCTCGCCGACCTTTTCAAAAGAGCTTTTTTAAAAGCCACTATCGATGAGGATGGTGATTTGATAGTAGAAATCGGAAAAATGACTGCAATTGTGAGGTTGCGTCATAGTATCCAAAACGCTGATATTTTCTAATATTTGTTAATAATCTTAATGCGTTGTTTTCAGTGAAAATCCAGTATAAAATGCACTTGCTGGCACTGTTCCTTCTGGCGAAAACCAAGCCCTTTGCCAGCAAACAAAGAGCGGAGCGGTTTTATAGCTTCGCATTGGTAGATACACCCGCTCATAACACTATTATGGGATGCAGTTAACGAAAGTTAAGAAAAAAGTATCGGCTAATCGAGAAGAAAAAACTGATCAAATTTTTTACTTATTTTCGCTTTAAAGACGATGCCCCAAAAGAGCAAAAATACATGTTCGTCAATGACGTGAATGACGAGGTTATGTTCACTCGTTTTTCAATTACATCCAAAGGAGAGGATAGATTTTTTGCAGATTACCACCTGCCTTACGAAAATGGCGTACTGGAATATCAAATCATTGCTGCATTACGTTTGTTTGAAGCAACCACAATCGGTTCGATTCAAGTAATCGATACTTTTGATGTTGTGCGATGATTTGCAAAATCCAATGCAAAACCAAATCGGCTACTACTCTTTAGGCAAAGCAGGGCGACCGAATGAAGACAGATTTCGGCTACTTGGAGGCGGTTTTTTGCCACAAGACCAGAAATACACAGGCTTTCAAGATAGCGGACGTGGTGAAATCTACGCGGTGATGGATGGTGTTAGTTCTGCACCAAAGGGAATGAAAGCCGCGCAACATATCGCTGACGAGTTGATGGATTTTTACACAACGGATATTCCCGCGACTATTTCAGGACTTAAAAATTTAGTAACACAAATCAACCAGTCGATTGTGGATTGGGGAATCACAGATGACCAACACGCAGTTGGAGCTTCAACTTTAACGCTGGCATGGCTTTTCAATCAACAGTTGCATATTTTTCATGTCGGTGATTCGACGGGCTTTTTAATGAACTCGTCAGGCTTTATGAAAGTCACGCAACCCCATGAAAATGATTACGGGCTTTTCCGTTTTATGGGGCAGCGTTACGACTTTTGTTTAGACATTAAAAGTTACCCGTTAAACAGTGACGATACAATTTGTCTGGTCACAGACGGTATAACGAAAAAACTTAAAAATCCTGAAATACAGAAAATTTTAGAAGATTACGCGGGCGAACCCGATTTAGCAGCAAGAAAATTGGTTGAAACGGCAAAACAACGAAAAGTTCAAGATGATATTACGGCAATTGTGATTGAGGTTGCCATATAGTATCCAAAACGCTGATATTTTCTAACATTTGTTAATAATCTCAATGCGTTGTTTTCAGTGAAAATCAAGTATAAAATGCACTTGCTGGCACTGTTCCTTCTGGCGAAAACCAAGCCCTTTGCCAGCAAACAAAGAGCGGAGCGGTTTTATAGCTTCGCATTGGTAGATACACCCGCTCATAACACTGTTATGGGATGCAGTTAACGAAAGTTAAGAAAAAAGTATCGGTACTGAAGAATGACGAATGAATTACAAGCCCACGAAGCGCGTTTAGATTCGATTAAAGAATGCGTGTGGCGACAATAATTATTTAAAATTTATACCGGAATACAAAAAGCCGTTTGTTGCGAATTGAAATTCACAACAAACGGCTTTTCCATATTAAAAATAGTTAATGAGTTATAACCGTTATTGTTGAGGAGCTGCATTCTGTATCCCAAAAAAACATTTTATACCTTTTTGTTATACATTTTTCTACAGCCAAAGTATCAGAGCCATTTGACGAAACATTTGTTACAAATCTTCCTACTGTACAGCCATTTAGCGTAAATAACATTGAAAACAAAAGAAAATACTTAACTAAGCCTGACATACTTTTTACTTCACTGTTGTCGGTGATGCAATTGTTATCGTTGTTTCACCGCATTCAGTATTCTAATAAAAATCACCCCAGTTTTTTGTTGTGCATTTTTCAATAGCTAACTTATTTAGACCACTTGATGAAACATTTGTTACATACCTACCAACTGTACAGCCACTTAAAACTAAACTCATTGAAAATAAAAAAAGGTACTTCATGCTTTTAACCTCATCACTTATTAAAAATAATTTATTAAGAGTCGATTATAAACGCGCCGTCAACCTGCTACAATCAAGCCAAACTGTTGTTTTCCATAGTCTGAGTGGGTATTTATGAAAATGTGCGACAAAATTAAATTTATGCGACAAGCGAAAGAATTATCACAAGAACAAATGGCAGAAAAACTCGGTTTATCGCTTAACGGCTATGCCAACATTGAACGTGGCGAAACCGATGTTGCCGCATCGAGAATTAAACAAATCGCAGAAGCATTAGATTCAGACTTTATGGAATTGGTGAGTTTTGGCGAACGGAATGTTGTGTTTTTAACGGGCAGTGGAAACTACAATTTTAGTCATATTTCACACGATACAACCACTTCAAATGAACTCGAAAAAGCCCAGCTTATTATTGAAGCGCAACGTTCAGAAATCGCGCATCTCAAAGAAATTATAGAATTGATGAAAGCATTAAATCCACGTCAATCAACGTAAAATACGCCCCGCGCCTATTATTACGCAGTCGTTTTCGCTAAAATTCAAAGACTTTTTACCTTTCATCTTAAAACCTCATGACAAACATTCATTCAGACAAAATTTTAATTCTCGATTTCGGCTCACAATACACGCAGTTAATCGCTCGCCGCATTCGTGAAATCGGTGTGTATTGCGAAATTTATTCATGCGAATGCACCGACGCAGAAATTCAAAATTTCGCACCCAACGGCATCATTTTATCGGGCGGCCCTGAAAGCGTCACCGAAGGCAATACGCCGCGTGCGCCGCAAAGTGTTTTTGATTTAGGCGTTCCTGTTTTGGGCATTTGCTACGGCATGCAAACCATGACCGAACAACTTGGTGGCAAAGTCGAAACGTCCGACCACCGCGAATTCGGTTACGCACAAATTCGAGCGCGTGGACATTCCAAATTACTTAACGGCATCGAAGACCATTTATCAGAAGAAGGTTTTGGCTTGCTTGATGTGTGGATGAGCCACGGCGACCGCGTGGTGGATTTGCCCGAAGGTTTCAAACTCATTGCGAGTTCCGAAGGCGCACCGATTGCGGGAATGGCGAACGAAGACAAAGATTTTTACGCGCTGCAATTTCACCCCGAAGTTACACACACGAAACAAGGCGGACGGATTTTGTCGCGATTTATATTGGAAATTTGCGGCTGCCAAGCGTTATGGAATTCCAACAATATCATCGAAGACAGCATCAAAGCTGTGCGCGAAAAAGTCGGCACCGATGACGTGATTTTAGGACTTTCTGGCGGCGTAGATTCGTCGGTTGTCGCGGCGTTATTGCACAAAGCGATTGGCGACCAATTGACCTGCGTTTTTGTCGATACGGGTTTATTGCGTTTAAACGAAGGCGACCAAGTCATGGCAATTTTCGCGCAACATTTGGGTGTGAAAGTCATTCGCGTCAATGCCGAAGAACGTTATTTAACAGCCTTAGCGGGCGTAAATGACCCAGAGAAAAAACGTAAAATTATCGGCAATTTGTTTATTGAAATTTTCGACGACGAAGCGTCAAAATTAGACAACGCAAAATGGCTCGCGCAAGGCACGATTTATCCTGACGTAATCGAATCAGCAGGCGCAAAAAGCGGCAAAGCGCATTTAATTAAATCGCATCACAACGTCGGCGGATTGCCTGAAAATATGACCTTGAAATTGGTCGAACCGTTGCGCGAGTTGTTCAAAGATGAAGTCCGCAAATTAGGCGTGGAACTGGGTTTGCCTGCGGATATGGTTTATCGTCACCCGTTTCCAGGGCCAGGTTTGGGTGTGCGAATTTTAGGCGAAGTGAAAAAAGAATTTGCCGATTTATTGCGTCAAGCCGATGCGATTTTCATCGAAGAACTTTATAAAAATGATTTGTACGACAAAGTTAGCCAAGCGTTCGCGGTGTTTTTACCGGTGAAATCCGTTGGCGTAATGGGCGACGGGCGACGTTACGATTATGTGATTGCGATTCGTGCCGTGGAAACCATTGATTTTATGACGGCACGCTGGGCGCATTTGCCGTACGAATTTTTAGATTTAATTTCACGCCGCATTATTAACGAAGTCGCCGGAATTTCGCGTGTGACTTACGATATTTCTGGCAAACCACCCGCCACGATTGAATGGGAATAATCGGCTCATGATGCTTTCTGAATTTTCGTTAATCGACCAATTTTTCAAAAAAACTGCGCCACAAAATGCCGAAACTCGTTTAGGAATTGGCGACGATTGTGCTTTGTTGTCGATTCCGAACGGTTATGAATTGGCAATCACGACCGACACGATGGTTGAAAAGGTGCATTTTTTCGCCGACGCAAATCCAGCGCAATTAGGGCATAAATTGTTGGCGGTGAATTTGAGCGATTTAGCCGCGATGAGCGCAAAACCGTTGGCGGTCACGCTCGCGTTGACGTTGCCGCGTGTCGATGAAGATTGGTTGAGCGAATTTTCGGAAGGATTTTTAACACTCGCGCAACGTTACCGCGTCGATTTAATCGGCGGCGACACCACGAAAGGCGCGTTGACTTTAACCGTTCAAGCAATGGGTTTAGTGCCGAACGGACAAGCGTTAAAACGTTCCACCGCGCGGGTTGGCGATTTAATTTACACGACGGGATTGTTGGGCGAAGCGGGTTTAGGGCTGAAAATCAAACAAGGTTACGATTGCCAATCTGAAAATGCGTTGATTCGTTTTCATGAACCGATGCCGCGCGTTGAAATTGGTTTGGCATTGCGCGGAATTGCGAGTGCGTGCATTGATATTTCGGACGGATTAGTTGGCGATTTGGGGCATATTTTGAAACAAAGCGGCGTGGGTGCGTGTGTCGATTTTGATAAATTGCCACTTTCTGACGACGTGAAACGCTACATTGAAAAAACGGGCGACGAATTCATGCCGCTAATTTCTGGCGACGATTACGAATTGTGTTTTACTGTGCCGCCACAATTTGTAAATCGTGTGCCTGAAAACTGCACCGCCATTGGCATTATCGAAAAAGAATCGGGTTTGCGTTTAAAAAAATCCGATCACATTCAAACATTCACAGCGAAAGGTTATGAACATTTTTCTTGAACATTACGGCAAAAATCAACTCACCCGCAAAACCATTCTGACTAATCCGATTTTGTTTTTAGCGTTCGGTTTTGGTTCGGGTTTAGTCAAAAAAGCTCCTGGAACGTGCGGCACATTGGCGGCGATTCCCGTTTATTTGTTGTTCGCGCAAACGCCGTTTTGGTTTTACAGCGTGTTGACGATTATAGTGTCGTGGGTCGGCATTAAAATTTGTGATGACGCGGCAAATTTGCTCGGCGAACATGATTTTAATGGCATCGTGTGGGACGAAATCGCGGGGTATTTGATTACGATGTGGTTTGTGCCGTTCAGTTGGCAAGCGGCGATTTTGGGTTTTGTGTTGTTTCGCTTTTTCGATATTTTGAAACCGTTCCCGATTAAATGGGTCGATAAACACGTTCACGGCGGCTTTGGAATTATGCTCGATGACGTGTTGGCGGGTTTGGCAGCGGGTGGATTGTTGCTGGTTTGTAAATCGATGGGAATTGTTTTTTAATTATGAGTAAACTTTATTTACGCGACAAAGACAAACAACGTTTGCTGAAATTGCTGGCGGATTATTTGCCAAATGTCACCGCGTGGGCTTATGGTTCGCGGGTTAAAGGAGAAGCGCATGAAGCCAGTGATTTAAATCTTGTGTTGCGTTCGGCAGATTTAAGTCGAATTCCAATCGATGCGTTAGAAGATTTTTTGCAAGCTCTCAACGATTCAAACATTCCGATTTTGGTTGAAGCACGCGATTGGGCGAGATTACCCGTTTCTTTTCATGAGGAAATTTTGAAGAATTATGTGGTGTTGGAATGAATGATGCTGATTTGTTATTTTTAAACAGGTTTTAACAGGATGAAAAAATGAAGGGCTGGGTTTATATCATTACAACAAGGTCGATGCCAGATTTGGTGAAAGTAGGTTTTTCGACAAAAGACCCCGAATCGCGAGCGGCAGAATTAAACAACACAGGAAATCCTTATCCGTATGAAGTCGCCTACGATATTTTAATAAACGAACCGAGAAACATCGAACAAATTGCACATCAATTGCTCAAAAATCAAAATTTTCATGAAAGCAAAGAATGGTTTAATTGCTCTATTCAAATTGCAATTGAAGCAATTAGAAAAGCAGCGAATGATGAAATTATCTTAGAAAATATCTACGTTGAATTGGCAGGTGATTGGCTCGACGAATTGATTGCGTGGGCTGGTAAACACGATATTTCAGAAGATGAAATACCGCGTGATAGATTGGCTATTTTATCAATAACAGCGTTAGATTTATCTAATAATCAGTTCACGGAATTGCCAGAATTTATTGGTAACTTATCTGAATTAGATTGGCTGAGTTTATCCAATAATCAATTAACAGAATTACCAGATTCTATTGGAAATTTAACCAATTTGACCGACTTAAGGTTATCTAACAATCAATTAACAAAATTACCAGATTCTATTGGCAATTTAACTAGGTTAAACGTGCTGATTTTATCTAAAAATCAATTGAGTGAATTACCCGAATTTATTGGTAACTTAACTAATCTGACTGCGTTATGGATTGATAACAATCAACTAACTGAGATTCCAGAATTTATTGGTAATTTAACTAAGTTAGATATGCTGAGTTTAGATAATAATCAATTAACCGAGTTACCTGAATCTATTGGTAATTTAACTAATCTGCCCAAGTTTTATTTGTCTGAAAATGAATTGACTGAGCTACCAGAACTTATTGGTAACTTAACTAATCTGACCGACTTAAGGTTATCTAACAATCAATTAACAGCATTACCAGAATCTATTGGTAATTTAACTAAGTTAGATGTGCTGTGTTTAGATAAAAATCAATTAACTGAATTACCCGATTCTATTGGCAATTTAATTGAATTAACTGCGTTGGGTTTGAACGACAACCAACTGAGTGAATTGCCCGAATCTATAGGCAATTTAACTAAATTGTCTTGGTTGAATTTGAACGACAACCAACTGAGTGAATTGCCCGAATCTATTGGTAATTTGACCAATTTGACCACCTTAGATTTGCAGTACAATCAATTGACTGAGTTACCCGAATCTATTGGTAATTTAACTAAATTAACTTGGTTAGGTTTGGTAACCAACCAACTGAGTGAACTACCCCAATCTATTGGTAATTTAATTGAATTAACTTCGTTGTATTTGGATGAAAATAAACTGAGTGAATTACCCCAATCTATTGGTAATTTAACTAACTTAACAGGGTTGAATTTGAGCGAGAACCAATTGAGTGAATTGCCTGAATCTATTGGTAATTTAACTAACTTAACAGGGTTGAATTTGTACCGCAACCAACTAAGTGAATTACCCGAATCCATTGGTAATTTAATTGAATTAACTTCATTGACTTTTATGAACAATCTACTGGTTGAATTACCCAAATCTATTGGTAATTTAATTGAATTAACTTCGTTAAATTTGCATGGTAACCAACTGAGTGAATTACCCGAATTTATTGGTGATTTAACTAAATTGTCTTGGTTGAGTTTGAGCGACAACCAACTGAGAGAATTACCCGAATCTATTGGCAAACTGACGAATTTGAAGGTGTTGCGTTTGTTGGATAATCCAATTAAATCTCTGCCACCAGAATTAAGTCACCTCAACAGCATCACTGCATTCAACTAACTCAAAAAGAAATCAAAATGAACATTAAAGCGCGTCGGCAGACCGCTGGCTGAAACAACGAAAGCCCGCATTACTATTCGCGTCGATAAAGATACATTAAACATTTTTAAATCGCGTGCTGAAATGGTGGGCGGTAATTATCAAACCTTAATGAATGAAGCCTTGAAAAAATACGCACAACAGGAATTAACAAAATGAATTTATCCGCTCAAGAAATCACCGCCGAGCTTTTTACTTTGCCAGAACAAGAGCAACAAGAGGTTTTTGATTTTATTGAATTTTTAAAAGCTAAGTCCGCACGTCGGCAAGCTAAACGTTTTTTAGAAAATCCAGCAACTCAACAAACTGAAGGTGAGAAAATTTTGGCAATTTTAGAAAGGGTGGGACTTTTAGGTTGCATGGAAGGTGGCGATGAAAATTTATCAGAAAATTATAAAGCGCATTTGTGGGGCAATGAATGATTATTGCCGATACAGGTTTTTGGGTGGCGTTATTTAATCCACGAGATACGCATCATCAAAAAGTTCGCGCTTATGCACTGACGATTAACGAACCGTTAATTACCACGTTGCCTGTTGTGACGGAAGTTTGTTATTTATTGCAAAAACGCTGTAATCCGCTTAAATCGGTTTCTTTTTTAAACGGGCAACGTGCAGGTTTATTCAGTTTATTTCCCATCAGCGAATCGCATTTGCCACGCATAGCAAAATTTATGACCCAATACGCTGATTTACCAATGGATTTAGCGGATGCTTCGCTGGTGTTATTAGCCGAAGAATTAGGACATGGGCGTATTTTATCTACTGACAGACGCGATTTTCATACTTACCGCTGGAAAAATCACCAACCTTTTACCAATTTGTTGGAACAGGAATTAACAAAATGAACATTCAAAACTATATGCAAACGTTAGGACAACAAGCCAAAGCAGCGGCACGCATCCTAAGTCACACCGACACAAATTTAAAAAATCGGGCGTTGATTGCGATTGCGAACGCGCTCCAAGAAAGCAAAGCCAATTTGATGACCGAAAACCAAAAAGATTTGGTCGCGGGTAAAGAAAATGGTTTGGACGATGCGGCGTTGGATAGATTGACGCTCTCGCCAAAAGGCATTCAAGCCATGATTGACGGGCTGATTCAAGTTGCGTCGTTGCCCGACCCGATTGGTGAAATTACCGATTTAAGTTATCGTCCAAGCGGCATTCAAGTCGGACAAATGCGCGTGCCGTTGGGCGTGATTGGGATTATTTACGAATCGCGCCCGAATGTGACGATTGATGCGGCGGCGTTGTGTTTGAAATCGGGAAATGCGTGTATTTTGCGCGGCGGTTCGGAAGCAATTCATTCAAATCGTGCGATTGCGGCGTGTGTCACTCAAGGTTTGATTGAAGCAGAATTGCCACCGACAGCGGTGCAAATTGTCGAAACCACCGACCGCGCGGCAGTGGGCGAATTGATTACGATGAACGAATTTGTCGATGTGATTGTGCCACGCGGCGGCAAAAGTCTTATCGAACGCATCAGCAAAGAAGCCACGATTCCCGTCATCAAACATTTGGACGGCATTTGCCACGTTTATATCGACGACAAAGCCGATTTCAACAAAGCAATTCGCGTGGCGGTGAATTCTAAAACGCACCGTTACGGCGTGTGCAACGCAATGGAAACACTGTTGATTGCTGAAAATATCGCGGCGCAAATTTTACCGTTGCTCGCCGAACAATTTCACTCGAAAGGCGTGGAATTACGCGGTTGTGCGAAAACGTGTTCATTACTAAAAAACTGCATTCGCGCCACGGAAGAAGATTGGCAAACGGAATATCTCGCGCCGATTTTGTCGATAAAAATCGTGAGCGGCATCGATGAAGCCATGAATCATATTCATCAATACAGCTCGCAACACACCGAATCCATTGTCACGGAAGATTACACGTTGGCGCGACGGTTTTTGCGCGAAGTCGATTCCAGCTCTGTGATGGTGAATGCGTCAACCCGTTTTGCCGATGGGTTTGAATACGGTTTAGGTGCAGAAATCGGCATCAGTACCGACAAATTACACGCTCGCGGCCCAGTCGGTTTGAAAGGCTTAACGTCGTTGAAATATATCGTGTTGGGCGACGGGCATATTCGGGCGTAATTTGCACCCGCTAAAAATATCGACTGAAAAAATAAAGCTGACATGTTAAATTTGAAGCGTGGAGGCAACGCGGACAAACCGTGTTGCTTGAAGCCTTTGGAGCGGGATTTACTTGGGGAAGTGCGTTGGTTCGGTATTAGTCAGTTGTTAAATTTTTTGGAATTCACACAATGAAAAAAGCTGGAATCTTACTAATTGCACTAAGCCTTTTAATCGTGTTTTTAGCGTTCAATATGGATGTCGTTGTTGGAACAAGTTACAACATTGGCTTATTAAACGAACGTCAAAACATTGTTTATTTGTCAGGAGTTTTGTTTCTATCAGGCGTTATGTTTTTTGGATTTGGCTTTGTTGCCAAAGAAGAAGCTAAGAACATCAAAGCTTTTGCATTGTGGACGTTTTTAACGCCAATCGTATTGCTAATAGGAATGAAAGTAGTTACTGATATTCAAGAAGCAAATCGACAAACAAAAATTCGATTACAGATTGCTAAAGAACAAGAAGAAATTCACTTACAGATTGCAACTGCACAAGCTAAAATTCCAATTGATAATAAAGATGGAACAGTTACGTTTAAAGCGAATGGTTTGATGTGGCAAAGATGTTCGGTTGGGCAAACTTGGACTGGGGAAACGTGTAGTGGTGACGCTATGAAAATGACTTGGGATGATGCTATGAAATTAACTAGCAATTTTGCGGCGCATAATGATTGGCGGCTGCCGACGAAATATGAACTGATGCAATTGGTTTTCTGCTCGGACGGTAAATCTGATACTGATGGAAGTTGTACAAATTACATGACGGTTACCCGTCCAACTATTAACACAACCTATTTTCCTAACACGCCAAGTGATTGGTTTTGGTCTTCTTCGCCTGTTGCTGACGGTAGTAGCTCGGCGTGGCTTGTCTTCTTTAGCAGCGGCAGTTTCGGGCTACAACTATAAGAACTATGGCGTTAATGTTCGGTTGGTGCGCGGATGACAGTGTTTTGAAATTTTGATTTTTTGGAGGTTTTTATGTTGTTAAACACGATTATAGAAAAAGATGACAACGGTTATTTTGCTCACATTCCGCAATTGAAAGGCTGTGTGTCACAAGGAAAAACTTACGAAGAAACGCTTTTAAATATCAAAGAAGCGGCTGAATTGTATCTTGAAAGTCTTGATAAAAATGAGCTGATTTTGTTTGAAAATCAATTTGTATCCATTGCGCCGATTGAAGTGAATTATTCCCGTGCCAATTTATCCTAAATTGACGGCAAAAGAAGCCGAAGCTCTGTTGTTGAAATGTGGTTTTGTGCTTGACCGTCAAAAAGGAAGCCATCGAATTTATCGAAAAATGACGCAACGGATGGTCATTCCTCATCATGTCGGTGAAGTTTTGCATCCGAAAATTGTTAAAGAACTTTTTGAATTGATAGGCATAGAGTAATTTATTGTCGCTATCATTACTGATTTAACTTTTCACCTTTTTTAAAATATTTAAACATGACAGAACAAACCTATAACTTAGCCTTCGTATTTCCTGGACAAGGCTCGCAATCAACAGGAATGCTCAACGATTTAGCGGCGACGTATCCCGAAATAAAACAAACGTTTGAACGGGCTTCGGAGGCGTTGCAAAAAGATTTGTGGGTGTTAATCACCGACGAAACGTTGGCAACGGAATTAAATCAAACCCACAATACGCAACCCGCGATGCTTGCAACAGGCGTTGCCGTTTCGAATGTGTGGACAAAACACAGCGCAGTTCGACCCGCGTGGATGGCGGGTCACAGTTTAGGCGAATACAGCGCGTTAGTTTGCGCGGGCGCATTAGACTTTGAAGACGCGATTAAACTGGTCGCCTTGCGCGGTGAATTGATGCAACAAGCTGTTCCCGAAGGCGTTGGCGCGATGGCAGCGATTCTAGGGTTGGACGACGAAATTGTGATTAAAGTTTGCGCTGAAGCCGCAGAAAATGAAGTCGTGTCGGCGGTGAATTTCAATTCGCAAGGTCAAGTCGTCATTGCAGGACATAAAGCCGCCGTTGAACGTGCCATGATTGGCGCAAAAACGGCTGGTGCAAAACGTGCGCTTTTATTGCCTGTGAGCGTGCCGTCACATTGCGCGTTAATGTTGCCAGCGGCTGAAAAATTAGCCGAGGCTCTCGAAAATCTGACGATTCACGCGCCCAATGCGACGCTAATTCACAACGTTGACGTGCTTTCGCATTCGTCACCTGAGTTAATTCGTCACGCGCTCAAAGAACAACTTTATAAACCTGTTCGTTGGGTCGATACGATTAAATTTATGGCAGACCAAGGCGTGACGCGCTTTGTGGAATGTGGCGCGGGGAAAGTGTTAATCGGTTTGAATAAACGTATCGCCAAAGATGCCGAACATTTCGCGCTTTACGATACAGAAACAATGAACAACGTAATGGAGAAATTCAATGACTAAACAAATCGCTTTAGTAACGGGCGCAAGTCGCGGAATCGGTCGCGCAATCGCAGAACGTTTAGCCGAAGACGGTTTTTTCGTTTTGGGAACGGCAACGTCTGAAAGCGGCGCGGCGGCAATTTCGGCTTATTTGGGCGAAAACGGCAAAGGCTTAACGCTCGATGTTTCAAATTCTGAATCGATTGAAACCGTCATGAAAGCTATTTCGGACGAATTCGGCACGCCACACGTTTTGGTCAATAACGCAGGAATTACCCGCGACAATTTATTGATGCGAATGAAAGACGACGAATGGAACGATATTATTTCGACCAATTTAACGTCCGTGTTCCGCATGAGCAAAGCGGTTTTACGCGGCATGATGAAAGCGAAAACAGGGCGAATTATCAACATTTCGTCGGTTGTCGGTTCAACTGGCAACGCGGGACAAGCCAATTACGCCGCCGCGAAAGCAGGCATGATTGGTTTCACGAAATCGATGGCAAAAGAAGTGGGTTCGCGCAACATCACGGTGAATTCCGTCGCGCCAGGTTTTATCGATACCGACATGACCAAAGAACTCAGCGACGACATTAAAAACCACTTATTAGCGGTGATTCCGTTGGCACGTTTAGGCGATGCAAAAGAAATTGCCCACGCTGTGAGCTTTTTGGCATCTGACGGTTCTGCTTACATTACGGGTGAAACGCTTCATGTGAACGGCGGGATGTTCATGCCGTAAATGTGTGACTTTGCGGCATAATGCCGTATAATTTGCGGCGGTATAGCTTAGAAAATTTTCACTTTGCAGTACCGAATAACAATAACAAGACGTTAAATCATCGGGCGAAAACCAAGCCGGTCTTGTCACTCTTCACTTCTACATGAAAACATTTTGATTGTAGAAGCGCGTATGTTTTTACGCGCCTTGGTAGATAAACCCGACTACGTTGTAGTCGCAGTTAGCAACGCTTAACTTTATGTTAGGTTTTATTAAGTAAAAATTATCGGAATAAATTATGAGTAACATTGAAGAACGAGTTAAAAAAATTGTTTCTGAACAATTAGGCGTTAAAGACGAAATCGCGACCGACGCATCATTTGTTGATGATTTAGGCGCAGATTCATTGGATACCGTTGAACTCGTTATGGCTTTAGAAGAAGAATTCGAGTGCGAAATTCCAGACGAAGAAGCTGAAAAAATCACCACTGTTCAACAAGCGATTGATTACGTTACGTCTCACGCTTAATTTTAAAGTGCGTGTGGATGAACGCTCGTTCATCCACCACGGCACGCATCAAATTCCCCATTCTTTTCCCTCTTTATTTTTCTACGGTACACAACATTGAAACGTCGAGTCGTCATCACAGGATTAGGCGCGGTTACGCCTTTAGCTAACACGGTTGCAGGTACTTGGGCTGGTATTGTCAACGGTAAAAGTGGCATCAGCGCAATTGATTCGTTTGATATTTCCCCTTTTGCGACCACGTTTGGTGGCGTAATTCGCAATTTTGACATCAGCCAATACATCGCCGAAAAAGACGCAAAACGCATGGACGGTTTTGTCCATTACGGTATCGCTGCGGGTTGTCAGGCATTTGAAGATTCAGGTTTAGTCGTCACCGAAGAAAACGCCGAACGCATTGGCGTGGCAATTGGTTCAGGCATCGGGGGCATTACCGGCATCGAAGATTGTTACGCAACCTATGATAAATCGGGCCCGCGTCGCATTTCGCCATTTTTCGTGCCTGGTAATATCATCAATATGATTTCGGGTAATTTATCGATTAAATACGGTTTGAAAGGGCCGAATTTTGCGATTGTCACCGCCTGTGCAACGGGAACACATAACATTGGCGACGCAGCGCGGTTAATTAAATATGGTGATGCCGATGTCATGATTGCAGGCGGTGCTGAACGTTGCACCACGTCACCGACCGCAATGGGTGGTTTCGCATCGGCAAAAGCCCTGTCACGTCGCAACGACGCGCCACAACAAGCCAGTCGCCCGTGGGATAAAGACCGCGACGGTTTTGTATTAAGTGACGGTGCAGGTGTTGTCGTTTTGGAAGAACTTGAACACGCGAAAGCACGCGGCGCGAAAATTTACGCTGAATTAGTGGGTTACGGCATGAGCGGCGACGCTTATCACATTACGACACCGTCAGCAGGCGGAGAAGGCGCGGCACGTTGTATGCGAAATGCGTTGCGCGACGCGGGTTTGAATGTTTCTGACATGGATTACATCAACGCCCACGGCACATCAACGCCAGCGGGTGATTTAGGCGAAACACAAGCCATGAAAGCGGCTTTAGGTGAACACGCTTACAAAGTCGCCATCAGTTCGACCAAATCAATGATTGGTCACATGTTAGGCGCGGCGGGTGGTATTGAAGCTGTTTTAACGGCGTTGAGTATTCAAAATCAAATCGCACCACCAACCATAAATTTAGAAAACCAAGACCCCGAATGTGATTTAGATTATGTGCCAAACACGGCGCGAGATATGAAAATCGACGTGGCAATGTCCAATTCGTTTGGATTCGGCGGCACAAACGGAACGTTGATTTTCAAACGTTACCAATAAAAAATCCCACTCAAACCACGATTTTAAAAATGCTCGTCAATGGTGAACAGCGCGACACTGTGGCGATTATGGATCGTGGTTTTCAATACGGCGACGGCTTATTTGAAACTATCGAAATTCGCCAAAACACGCCAATTTTTCTTGAGCAACATCTTCAACGTTTGAACACCGATTCTCAGCGGCTTTATTTGCCAAAACTGGATTTGAATTTGCTGCGTTTTGAAATTCACCAGCTTTGCCAAAATGCGGGCAATGCCGTCTTGAAAATCATCATCACGCGCGGTTCGGGCGGGCGCGGTTATCGTCAACCCGATGTCATTCAACCCACGCGGATTCTGAGTTTGCATCCCTTTCCCGATTATCCAAAAAGTTATTATTCCGACGGCATTGTGGCGCGAATCTGTAAAACGCGATTGGGTTTAAATCCAACGCTCGCAGGCATGAAACATTTAAATCGTTTGGAACAGGTTTTAGCGCGTGCAGAATGGAACGATTCGGCGATTCAAGAAGGCATTATGCTTGATTTCAACGGGCGTGTAATTGAAGGCACCATGACGAATCTTTTTTACGTTAAAAATGGCGAATTATTTACTGCGACGCTGAATCTGTGTGGCATTTCGGGCATTATTCGCGCGTGGATTTTTGAACAAATGCCCGTGATTGAACGTGATTTTTTTATCGATGATTTGCTCAACGCGGATGAAGTTTTTGTGTGTAATTCGGTGATTGGCATTTGGGGGGTTGCAGAAATTCGTAGGGGTTCACTGCGTGAACCCGCAGAGCAGCAATTTCCCATTGATAAAAATTTCGTTATGCGGGTTCACGCAGTGAACCCCTACGTTCGTCAGGCTGGCAGAGTCACCCAAAAATTACAACTCGCGCTAGAAAATGAAAAACAAAAACAGGTCGCTTATGCCGTTTAATAAAATCATCATTTATGCGTTGATTGGCTTGAGTTATTTTGGCGGCTGGTTGTGGATGGATTACGAAAGTGCCATCAGCAATCCCGTAGTAATTGAAAAATTCGTGACGATTGATATTGAAAAAGGCGATTCACTTAAACAAATCACCAACAAACTGGTCGCGCAAAATGTGAAAATCAAGCCGTTTTGGTTCAAATTTTTGGCGAAAATAAATGGCGAAAATAAAAAAATAAAATCGGGCGAATACGAACTCGCCAAAGGGCTGACGGCGAAAGATATTTTAGCGTTATTTGTGCAGGGAAAAGTGAAACGGCACGCCATCACGTTCCCCGAAGGGTGGAATTTTAAAGCGATTCGTCAACAATTGGATGCAAATCCGTACATTGAACACACGTTGAAAAGTGTCCAAATTAACGACATCGTGAAACAACTGGGTATTTCGCAAAATCATCCCGAAGGATTGTTTTTTCCAGACACTTATTTTTTTGAAAAACACACGACGGATGTGGCGATTTTAAAACGTGCTTACACGAAAATGCAGATTATTTTGGCGCAAGAATGGCAGGGCAGGGCAGCGAATTTGCCCATTACTACGCCCTATCAAGCAATATGTTTGGCTTCGATTATTGAAAAAGAAACCGCTGCGCCATTTGAACGCGCCCAAATTTCGGGTGTTTTTAGTCGTCGTTTACAACAGAATATGATGTTGCAAACTGATCCGACGGTGATTTATGGCATGGGTGAAACCTATCAAGGCAACATTAAAACAGCTGATTTGAAAAATCCAACGCCTTATAATACTTACACTTTCAAAGGATTACCGCCCACGCCGATTGCCATGGCGGGACGTGAAGCTATTCACGCCGCGTTGCATCCTGACGCAAGCGAAGCGTTATTTTTCGTGGCGAAAGGCGACGGCACACACTTTTTTTCTGCGAATTTAGACGCGCACAATGCCGCTGTCGAAACCTATCAACGTCACAAAAATGAGGCAAAAAATGACCGATAAAAAACTTCTTCAACATTTGAACGGCGTGACGTTGGAAACGATACTCAACGAATTGGTGGCGTATTATGGCTGGCGTGAATTGAGCGATTTGGTCGAAATTCGCTGTTTTTATAATAATCCCAGTATTAAATCCAGTTTAACTTTTTTACGAAAAACACCGTGGGCGCGAGCAGAAGTTGAAATGTTATATTGCGCGTTAAAAGAACCCGATTAAAACGAGAACGAAATGAGCAGAGGAAAATTTATTACGTTTGAAGGCGGCGAAGGCGTGGGGAAAACGACCAACGTGGCATTTGTCGAACACTATTTGCAAGCCCGAAAAATTTCGCTCGTTGTTACCCGTGAACCAGGCGGAACGCCGTTAGCGGAAAAATTACGCACCTTATTACTCAGCAAAAAAAGTGAAGCCATTGCCGAAGAAGCCGAATTATTATTGATGTTCGCTGCCAGGGCGCAACACATCAAACACGTTATCGAGCCAGCTTTGGCGCGAGGCGATTGGGTAATTTGTGACCGATTTACGGACGCAACCTATGCGTACCAAGGCGGCGGACGCAATATGAAAATCAGCACCATTGAAGGATTGGAAAATTTGGTTCAAGGAAATTTGCGCCCCGATTTAACGTTGTTGCTCGATGCACCCGTGAAAATCGGCATGGAACGCGCGGGGAAACGCGGCGCGTTTGATCGGTTTGAATCGGAAACCGTGCAATTTTTTGAAGACGTGCGCCGCGCGTATTTGTTGCAAGCCGAACTCCATCCGCAACGTATTAAATTGATTAAAGCGAATCAGTCGCTCGCCGATGTTCAACAAACGATTATTCACGTTTTGAGTCCGTTGTTGCGATGAAATTATATCCTTGGCAACAAAATGATTGGCAGCAATTACAAAACTATGTGGCTCAACAGCGCGTGCCGCAAGCCTTACTCATCAATGGCGCGTTAGGCATTGGCAAACAACATTTAGCCGAGCAATTCGCGCACGCCTTATTGTGTGAACGCCCAAAATCGGACGGTTTAAGCTGTGACGAATGCGGCAGTTGTTTGTTGGTGAAAGCCCAAACGCATCCTGATTTTATGGACGTGCAACCTGAAGAAGTTGGCAAAAACATTACCATCGCGCAAATTCGCGCGTTAATGGAAAAGCTGACTTTAAAACCGCAATTTGAGCGTTATCGGGTGATTCTGATTCACCCCGCCGATGCGTTAAATAATGCGGCGGCGAATGCGTTTTTAAAGTTTTTAGAAGAGCCGACGGAACGCACCGTGTTGATTTTAGTGACGCATCGGCTGAATAAATTACCTGCGACGATTAAAAGTCGCTGCCAAAAATTTACCGTCGTGATGCCCGATAAAAGTTTGGTTTTGCCGTGGCTTTTGCAACAAACTAATAATGCGGAAATCGTGTTAAATTTGGCTCAAGGTGCGCCGTTACTCGCACAAAAATACGCCACCGATGAACACACGCAACAACGCCTCGATTGTTTTGCCGCGTGGCTTTCGATTGCTAAACAACAAAGTCATCCCGTTATTGTAGCGGAACAATGGTTAAAATTACCGGAAGCCACGTTATTATTTTGGCTGAGTTCGTGGGTGATTGATTTAATGCGTTATCGCTATCAAACTGCGCCCAAAAATCTGTATCATGCCGATTTGAACGTGGCATTAAGTGAACTTGCGCCGCGTTTGAATCCCATAAAATTGATTGAATTTTATGATTTATTGTTACTAAGTCGGCGACGACTTGAAACCCCCATCAACAAACAAGTGTTGTGGGAAGAAATTTTAATCGCATGGGCAATGCTTAATCGGAGTGGGTGATGACTGAAAAACAAAGTGAAAAACAAAATCAAAGTGTGTTGTCGTTTTCGCTCAAGGATAAAAATGCGTTGTATATGTCGTATATGCCGTTTGTCGAAAATGGTGGCATTTTTATTCCAACTCCGCGTGAATATGACATCGGGCAGGAATTATTTATCTTGTTAAATCTTATGGCGGAAACCGAGCGTTTTCCTATTAACGGTAAAGTGGTTTGGAAAACACCGCCTGGTTCAGTGGGTTATCGTTCGACGGGCATTGGTATTCAATTTGGTGAACAAGATTTTGCGGTCAAAAACAAAATTGAAACGTATTTAGCGGGCGCGTTAGAATCTGAGCGTCCAACTTACACGATGTAAAAAAGGAAAATTATGCTTATTGATTCACACTGTCACCTCGACCGCCTCGACTTAACGCCGTATCAAAATGATTTTGCCTGTTTGATGCAACACATTCGCGACCAACAGATTGAGCATTTGTTGTGCATTGCGATTGATTTAGAAGCCTATCCGGCGATGCGCGAATTGGTGGCGGATTACGCGGATATTTCTGTGACGGTGGGCGTGCATCCTAACGAAGATGAAGGACAAAATCCCACGGTTGCGGAATTAGTCGCATTGGGACAAGATGAAAAAGTGATTGGGTTGGGTGAAACGGGTTTAGATTATTTTCGTACCGAAGGCGATTACACGCGGCAACACGACAGTTTTAGAAATCACATTCGCGCGGCAAAAATTTTAAATAAACCGTTGATTGTTCACACCCGCGAGGCGAAAGCCGACACGTTGCGAATTTTGCGCGAAGAAAACGCGGGTGAAATCGGCGGCATTATTCATTGTTTCACCGAAGATTGGGAATTCGCTAAACAAGCGTTGGATTTGAATTTTTACATTTCCTTTTCGGGCATCGTGACGTTTAACAGCGCGACTTCGGTTCACGATGTCGCCAAAAAAGTGCCGAGCGAACGCTTTTTAATCGAAACGGATTCGCCGTATTTGTCGCCCGTTCCGCATCGGGGCAGACCGAATTATCCGCAATATGTGCAGCACGTCGCGCAACGAGTCGCCGATTTGCGCGGCGTTTCGCTTCATTCGGTTGCCGATATTTCAACCCGCAATTTTTACACGTTTTTTAAAAAATCATGATTACGATACGTTATTTTGGCAGTCTAAAAGAAACGCTCGGGCGTTCAAATGAAGCGTTGTCGGTGGTCGAATCGTTGACGGTTTTAGACGTTTGGCATTTTTTAAACGGCGATTTGCCGTTGGCTGAAAATATGCTGACGGCGGTGAATATGGATTATGTGGCGCGTTCGCATATTGTCAACATCGGCGACGAAGTGGCATTTTTCCCACCGGTAACGGGCGGCTAAAAGTGACGATAAAAATTTGTGATGTTGCCTTTGAGCCGTTTGCCGAAATTCAAACGTTTCAAAATACGTTGGCGTTGAACGGAAAATTTGGCGCGACCAGTATTTTCATTGGTACCATGCGCGATTTCAACGACGGTGACGACGTGCAAGCGATGACGCTGGAACACTACGACGGCATGACGCAAAAACAATTGGCGAAAATGGTCACGACCGCAAACGCGACATGGCAAATTTTGGATTGTTTGATTGTACATCGTGTCGGCGAGATTTTGCCAAATGAACCGATTGTTTTGGTGGCAGTTTGGTCAGTACATCGCGGCGAAGCGTTTGAAGCGTGCCGCTATTTGATGGAAGAATTAAAAGCGAATGCACCGTTTTGGAAATTAGAACAGCTGGCAACAAATGAAAAGCGGTGGGTGTCGAAAATTTAAACGGAGTACAAAATGTGTAAACCATCAGACAATAAAGCATTACAACTACTAAATCATATCGTTGCCATGGCAGGCATGAAAATTCTGACGGTGCTTTTAGAAGAAACGGGCGAGATTAAATTTGATATTGATGACGACGGCAATGTGGGTTATGACCCGATGCACAAACATTTGTTTCTTGCCGAACTGAATAGCGGTTTTTCTAACGGTGGCGTTGTTATTATTCGCCAATTTACGCCATTAAAAACAGAAATCATTAACGCGAAAAATAAAAAAATGTGGGTGCCAATTAAAAATGTCTACGGGTTGATTTTGCGCGACCATCAATGGATTGCGGTATCGAAAAAAGAATTACGCGAAAGTTTCAGCATCGATGCTCAAACCGGTAAACCGTTAAAACGAGAACCTGATGTGGCGTATCAAGATATTCCGGCTTATTTTTTTGAATCAGTGTGAAGTCCTTGATTTGCCTGATGTTGACAATTTCTGCTGACGATATTCCGTATTAAAAATGGCGATTTGTGTTACGCGACAAATTGTCGCGCGACAATTTGCCACATTTTCAACTTCGGAATTTGTGATTAAAATAGCGTCACTCTTCAAAGCTCCTCTAGGCGATAGAGTCTTAATATCCATCTCTTTTTTAGTGCCGCCTCAAAGTTTCGTTGCGGCATTTTTTTACCCTGCGTTTTATTATTCAAAACGGCTGCGATTAAATGTGAAAGAGATTCTGTGAAATATCTTCATTTTGAATTGGTATAAACGATGACTCAATATAACGATCAAGTTTTTATAAACCGCCTAAACCAACATCCACAACTCCGTGAACGAGTAGAAACACTGCTCAACGTGGTTGAGAATACCTCTGGTAACACCACAAAATCGGCTGATTCCAAAAAACAGGCAATTGAAGAATTGCGAAAAATGGGTAATAATGCCTTGCATTACGACGACGGTAAAATAGGTCTGGTGGCATACCATCTTCGGTAAGTGAGCAACGCAATGTCATTCTGACAAAAAATTTAGATTATTAGCCTTTCAGCGGGAATTAACACCGTGTTGTTCAATGAATGTAGAGAGTGCGGTGAAAGGTGGTTAAACCTTCCACCGTTGCTGCAATCGACAACTATTTTTGTTCAGTGTTATAACGTGCCATGCTATCCATAATTTCTTTTTTTGCTTCGTCGATACCAAACCAACCCTCGATTACAACCCATTTTCCGTCTTCTAAATCTTTATAATGCTGGAAAAAATGCGCGATTTTTACCAGCGTGATTTCTGGAATATCCTCGTAACTGAGAACTTTTTTATAAAATGGCGTGAGTTTATCGACGGGAACTGCTAATACTTTCGCATCTTCGCCCGATTCGTCTGTCATTTTCAATACACCAATCGGGCGGCATCGCACCACACACCCACTCAATAATGGCGCGGGAGCAATGACCAAAACGTCTACAGGATCGCCATCGTCAGAAAGCGTTTGCGGCACATAACCGTAATTCGTCGGATATTGCATCGCTGTTCCCATAAAACGATCAACCGTCAAAATCCCCGTCTCTTTATCCACTTCATATTTAACGGGATCGCTGTACGCGGGAATTTCAATGATAACGTTAATATCGTGGGGTAAATCGTTGCCGGATGGCACACGTCTTAATGACATAATGATTCCTATTTTTTTAGGGTTAAAATTCTTGAATTCGGGCATTATAGCAGACTTATCTTAGGCTTTTTAACGAGGAAATGAATGCAAGGTCAATTAGAAAAAATGGCGGCGGTTCACGATACGCCAATCCGTTATGAATTAGTTTTAAATTACCAGCGTGTGCCACTGAATCCGTTGCTGGGTCAAACGGTGTCATTGCAACACACGGGGCAATTGCATTGTTTGCATTGCAATATGCCAATGCGAAAAAGTTTTAACCAAGGATATTGTTATCCGTGTTTTTCGCGGCTCGCACAATGTGATATGTGTATGATGAAACCCGAAATATGCCATCATGCCGCCGGAACGTGTCGCGATTCGGTGTGGGCGGAAACCTTTTGTTTTCAGTCACACATCGTTTATTTGGCAAATACTAGCGGTTTAAAAGTAGGTATTACGCGCCACACGCAAATTCCCACACGCTGGATTGATCAAGGCGCAATTCAAGCGTTACCGATTTTTAAAGTCTCGTCGCGGCGGCTTTCGGGGCAAATCGAAACGCTACTCGCCCAACACGTCAACGATAAAACGCAATGGCAACGCATGTTAAAAAATCAAATCGAACCGCTGAATTTAATCGCCGAACGTGATAAATTACTAACAATATGTACGAATGAATTAAACGAATTAGAACATTTAAATCATGGCGCGATGGCATTTTTAGCCGATGAAAAAGTGGTTGATTTACATTATCCGATTGAAATGGCACCGTCAAAAGTGACCGCGTTAAATTTTGATAAAACACCGCATATTTCGGGTGTTTTGCAGGGAATTAAAGGACAGTATTTAATTTTTGATAAAGGTGTGTTGAATGTGCGTAAATTCGCAGGTTATGAGATTAAGTTGGTTTGAAGTTTTTTTGTCCAAAATGGAACGTTTATGAACGCTACAAAAGAAATTTGCAATATCGCCGATTCGTCTGCGTTGCTTAAATCCTTACAGGAATTTGAATTAACGAACATCTTAACGATGTTGGGCGGCAATGAAGAAAAATTAGTTCATCTGTTGAAAAAATTTAGCGAAAAATACGCGGAAGACGGACTTTTAATTCGAGAGCTGATTTCTGCTGATAACTTCACACAAGCACAAGAATATTTGCACGCATTGAGAGGAACTGCCGGTAATTTGGGCATCTCGTTATTGCATCGCGTTTCCGATGAATTAGAAGATGAATTGAAAAATAGGCAATATACCCCGCAAACGTTAGAAAATTTTGACCGTGTGCTTAAAGACACCATGACCACCATTGCGCGTTTGCCCGATTTGCCCGTCCATAAAAAAATACTGAATGGACACGAATTTTCCACGTTCCAAAAAATTGTGGAAAATTTGAATAATTTATTGGCAAACGACCGTTTTGTTGATGATGACTTACTCGCGGAATTGAAATTGTATTTATACGACCATCAACACCCCGCTTATGCCGACATAGTAGAAAAAATTCAGGATACCGAATATCCGCAAGCGCGACAGCTTTTAAAAAACCTTCTCGGCTATGCGACCACGAAAACGTCCGAACCCGACACAGCGGCGACTACGATTTTAATCGTTGACGATAATCGAATAACTCAAGAAGCCTTTGTGTCGTTTTTGAAACGGCATTATTCCGTCAAAGTGGCGAGTTCAGGGTCACGCGCGTTACAAATCGCTAAATCCAGCCCTTATATCGGTTTGATTTTGCTTGATGTAATCATGCCCGATATGAACGGCTACGAAGTGTGCCGTCAATTAAAAAATGAGGCGACGACCAGTGAGATTCCCGTTATTTTTGTTACGGTGGGGACGAATTTTCATTCTGAAGAGCGCGGTCTTAAATTAGGCGCGATTGATTATCTTAAAAAACCTATCGACCCAATTACGACCTTGTTAAGAATCAAAAATCACTTGGTTATCGTGGCGAAGAATAAGGCAGCCCATCAAGAACTGGCTTTTCAAAATGCTGAAAAGGAACGCCGCGCCGCTGAATTGATGGTTGCTCACAATCAAAATGACGAGTTGAATCACCAAGTCAATCAGATGCAAAAATTGGAAAGCATTGGACAACTGACTTCGGGTATTGCTCACGATTTTAATAACATTTTGGCGTGTATGTTAGGTTATAACGAAATGAATCTTATCCTAACGGAAGACATCGTCGATGAAACCTTACGAGTTCAAATTGAAAAAAATATCGAGCAACTAGATTTTGCTGGTCAAAGGGCGGTGGTACTCATTCAAAAAATGATGAATTATTGTCGCGAAAAGTCACCCCCAAAAAAAATAAACGTACAGCCCACGCTTGACGTGATTGACGAAGTGGTGACGATGTTACGTCCCGCGCTAACGAGTCGCATCAAACTTGAATTGGCGTTAAATTGCACCGAAAACATCGAAATTGATGCGATTGACTTGCATCAAATCCTAACCAATTTAGCGGTGAATGCGCGAGATGCGATGAAAAATTCGAGCGGCATAATTAACCTTTCACTAAATACGATGACGCTGTCGTCGCGGTGCTGTACGGCGTGTGCTAAAAGACTTGAAGGCGATTTTATTGAATTGAGCATGTCCGATAACGGTACTGGAATTGATCCGAAAATTGTTCATCGAATTTTCACGCCTTTTTTCACCACAAAAGAATTGGGCAAAGGAACGGGTTTAGGTTTATCAACGGTGAGTAGCATCGTGCATCATGCCGAAGGTCATATTTTGATTGATTCCAAACAAAGTCAGCCGAATCAAGGCACGACGTTCCGATTGTTATTTCCAATAATTTAAAGACTCAACCGCACACCAATCCAACCAGCGCGTGGCGCGGCAGGCGAAACAAAACGTCCATCATTATAATCTGCGCCTAACACGTCGCTCGCCTGACCATAAACGCCAAACGTGTTGTAATTGGTATCAAACAAATTATTCACTTTGCCGAACAGCGTGAAATTTTTAGTGAATTTATATTCTGCGGTGCCGTTGAAAACCCAATAACCAGAAAGTGGTGCAGTCATATTGCTTTCATCGCCACGGAAAACTTGATTGCCGCTGTACATTCCATTGATTCCCAACGATGCTTTTTTCCACAAATCCACGCTCAACGCCGCTTTGAAAATATGCGCGGGAATGCTCGAAATTTTGTCACCTTTTTGAACCGCCACAATTTCATCCGCGTTTAATGGATTTTGAATGTTAAAACCATCCAGATATTGCGCGTTTAAATAAGTATAGTGAGCGTCGATGTGCCAATCGTCAATCGCACTAAAAAGGCTTTCTTTGTTAATCGACGTTCCCGCTTCGATGCCGTAACGCTGCGTTTGTCCGACGTTACTGAAATAACCTTGGCTGGCGATATTTCCCGCACGATGAAAAATAATATCGTTGTTATTTGTGGCGTGAAAAAAGCCTAAATTCCAATCCCATTTGCCATTAACGAGTTCATTTAATTTGCCACGAAAACCACCTTCCCACGTTTTAGCAACCACTTGTTGCAACGGCGGATCAGATAAAAATGAATTCGGTAATTTACAAGGAGCTTCGGGGTCGGCACAGCTCAATTCCATTGGCGTTGGCGCACGCGCCGATTCAGCATAATTCCCATAAACATTCACATTGTTTAAAAGCTGATACGTTAAACCCGCTGACGGATTTAAACGTTCAAAAGCGTGATGTCCGTTTAAATTTTTCTCTGGGTCATTGATATATTTGTCTTGCATATCAACGGTAATGTGGTTGTATCGTCCTGCAATCGTCGCGGCAAGTTTGTCAGTAATTGAAAAGGTATCGGTCAAAAATACGCCAACCGTTTCAGTTCCTGCTTTTAAACGCACTTTCGATTCATCGACATAAACGCCACTTCCAACAGTTCCACGACTTTCGGTTAATGAACCGAGTTCCGTATTGGCGGAAAAATTGATTTCAGACACATCGTAAGTCGTGCCAACCGTTAAATTATTTTCATGTTTGAATAAATCGCCCGTGAACGCGGTTTGCAATGTGCCGCCTTTGCTCCGCATTTGGGTTGCGCTGGTGTTGCGTGTCGCGCCATCCACCGAATCATCAAACGAAATTAAATCGCCGTTGGTATTTATCACGGGTGTTTCGTCACCACACAATAAACCCGAACCATCGGCGCATTCGCCATAATCACTGTTGTCGCCGTTAAAGGTTTTCATGCGATTTTGTCGAAAATAAGTGTTGCCGCTGACTTCAATTTTGTCCGTCACGTCATAACTGCCCGCCAATTCCGAGAAAAACATCCGCGTAATCGTTTGGTCTGGATGTGTGAAAACGGCTTTTCGATTTTGTGCCAAAAGTTGAATCGGTGTAGGACCGTTGCCGCGCATATCGTTATCGTTCGCGCCCAGCGTTAAATCAAGCGAGCCTTTATCACCGCGCCAACTGAGCGTTCCAAAAGCCCTATCCGCTTTGGTCGGTGAAAAATCGCGCCAGCCTTCTTCTTCAAAATGATTGATGTCAACGAAATAACCCCAAGTGCTGTTATTCCAGCCACTGGTTAATTCTTCCGAATGTCGTCCAAATGAACCGCCATAAACTTCAACTTGATGTTTCGGCGATGAAAAACCTGTTTTCGTTTTAATCGCAATCGCGCCACCCAGCGAATTCAAACCATAAACAGGATTCGACGAATACATTGCCATTGAATCAATCGCGCCTTGGGGAATTAAATCCCAATTCACCGTGTCGCCAAACGGTTCATTGAAACGCACGCCATTCACATAAGTTGAAAGCCCTTGCGGCAAACCCATCAACGGCGAAGCCACAAAACCACGATAATGAATGTCAGGTTGCAACGGATTATTTTGCGCTTCATTGACGTGAACGCTGCCCAAATAACGATTGATATATTCCGAAAGTGAAATGGTTTGGGCTTTGTCGAGTTGGTCGCCCGAAACTGTTTGCACAGGCGTTGGTAATTTATCGGCATCAATACTGCCGCCAAGTGGTGAAATACCCACTACATTCATAATGCCTAAATCTTGGGGTTTGTCTTCGGCGAAAACTGATTGCGAAACGGCTAGCGTAAAAACGGTATAAATAATTTTTTTCATAAAAATTCTCTAAAGAAAAAAACCACGATGCTTTTCAACATCGTGGCAAAGAAGGTACAACTAATGAGAACCCAATTCTCAAAAAACTACACAACAATAAAATCACTCGCGGCTATCGCAGAAACGCCTGTTAAAACCACAAAATCAACATGATGACTGCTATCTGCGTTATAAGATAACGTATGTGTTTTTGCATCAAACGATAAGAATTTTTTGAAATCGTCTACGGAAAGATTTGTTTTGCCAGCAAAAGCCGCAAACATATCGATATTCAAAACAATTTTATCCGTGCCACTTTTAAAATCAGTAATCGTATCAATTCCAGTCAAATCAGAAGCCACGTCTTGATAAGTTTGAATCGTGATTGCGTCGCCCGTAATCGTTTGCGTATGAGTTTTGCCGAAAACAAATTTATCTGCACCTACGCCACCTGTTAAAACATCATTTCCACCATTACCAATAAACGTGTCGGCTTTAGTTGTTCCAATAAATTTATTCGCATTGCCATTACCTTCAAATGAAAGTCCATTCGCTTTGATTGCACTGGCATCGACGATAACGTTATCAGCGGTTTGACCCGTGCGTAAATCTTTGCCCGTAATCGAACCACTAGCATTGAGGTAATAATGATTGTTTAACAACTGCAACGCACCATCTTCTACGTTTAATTTTCCAACCGTTGCACCAACTTGCACAATTTCCATGCTTTTGAAATTTTTGTCTGTCAGTGTGACGGTTGTTGATGTTGCCGAGCCGCCTGTAATTCGTAATGTGTCTGTGCCTTCACCACCAATAATTACGTCACCAGCAATCCATTCAGGATTTCCATCATCGGCTTTACCCGCCGCGCCCAATACACCACCAAAATTGGTAATTAAAAATGTATCATCTCCTGTTCCGCCGTCTAATGAATCAGCACCTTGATGACCAATTAACAAATCATTACCTGCACCGCCAAAATAAGTGTCATTGCCTAAACGCAAAGTTGCATTATCAACACCATTGCTACCTTTGCCGTAATCAGCATTGTTTGAACCATCGGCACGCGCATAACTGTCTGTGTTACTTTCTTTGGAAAAATCATCGTAATGTAAAACATCATGAAACAAATCGCCTGTTGATGCGTCGTCTAACTGAAAATCGCCCATGTTGTAAGTAATTGGTTCTGCACCGATAACAGTTGCTGCAGGCGTAAAAGTGAAGTCTTCATAATCGACAATGACTTTTACAGTTTCAGTTTTACCGCTAGCCACGCCATAAAAATGCAAACCTGAATTGAAGCCATTAACATTATCCAACGACCCCATCGCATCATCTAATTGTCCGCTGGTGAATGTCGCTGTTACGCCATCTGCTAAATCAATACGTTCAATCTGTGAAAACGTTAAAGCAGAGAAAATTCCCGTTTTATTAAATTTAATCGTGTCTGTGGCATTCGGTGTGTCTAATGTTGTTTTGACAGTTGAAAGCGATGTGCCAGTAAAATAAAACGGTTTAACTACTGCATCTGTACCAACAGAATTTGTACCACCCTCAATAATGAAATTACGAATTGAAGAGTTGTTAATCGTGAATGTATCGCTGTCAGCACCAGCACTGATTTTTTTAGGTAAGCCAGTTAGTTCGTAATTCATGTGTTCATAGCCTTCGATAATTTTTAGAATAATTATTGGGATATGGCTAAGTTAATCGGGTTGATTATTTGTAATGTCGTCGGTGGAGAACCAATGAAGTTAAAACGATTTAAAAATACGCCATATCCTTAAATTCATTTTAAAGTTGTAAGATTTGAAAGCCTATAGGACTTTTTCCTGATTTTTAAATTTACACGCTAATTTGATTAAATCATGTCGTTGAAAATGATTTTCGCTAGTTGTTTTGCAAATTCGACAGGAACAGCATTGCCAACCATTTTATAACCATCGGTAACATAACGATATTTGAAAACAAAATCATCTGGAAATGTTTGTATTTTAGCGCATTCACGAACCGTTAAACGCCGATACAAATTTTCTTGACCTCGTACAAAAATACGTTTGTCTTGTTCAATGAATTCCATTTTTGGAGCTTGAGGATGAATGGGTGCGTGTCGCCCGCCCGCTTGTATTGTAAAAGAAGGTTCGTCCCAACTGCGAACTCGGTTTCGTGACATATAAATACTTGAAAATCCCCCCGTCATATATTCATGATTTGGAAACGCTAAATTCGCATCACCATTCGTCATGTTTTTATCTAATGCAGGTTTTGATGAAGGCAAATTAGAAATCACATCTTTTAATACCAATTTTGGTGTAATTTTTTCAGGAGCTTGAAATGTTTTACCAAGATAATTTGCATAACCGACAATAATGACGCGCTTTCTATCTTGTGGCACACTAAAATCATTGGCATTTAACAAAAAATAAGAAACGTTATAATCAAGTGCGGTGAAATCAGCGAGTATTTTTTGGAAAGCAATTTGATGTTTAGGCAACAAAATTCCCGCTACGTTTTCTGCAAGAAAAAATTTTGGTTTTTTACTTTTTATAAGTCGAATGTAATCAAAAAATAATTGCCCGCGTTTGTCATCAATTCCACGTCCAGCACCCGCTTCACTCCAACTTTGACAAGGTGGCCCGCCGATAATGCCGACACAATCTGGAATTTCATCAGCCTTTATTTCAGTAATGGAACGTTTATCTAATGTGGTTTTTGGGTGATTATGTTCGTAAGTTTCCCAAATAGTTGAATCAAATTCATTTGCCCAAATCACATTAAATCCAGCTTGTTCAAAGCCTAAATCTAAACCACCCGCACCACTAAAAAAAGAAACAATGTTCATATTATCGTGCATAAGTCAGCAATTTAGCCTCTAGCAAATTAGCTGGATTATTTGGTGATTTGATTTTTATGTCAGTGATTGAAAATAAATTACTTTGCAAATTTTCGAGCCGCTCTTTGTCTTCGTCAGGAAAACGTTCATATTTTTCACTCAATACAATTGCATGAACCGTAAAATCATGTTCTGCCTCAATAGTTGCAACATAATTAAATACTTTGATTGGATTCTCTATGTGCCACATACCACGGACCCGCAAATCGGTAATGCCTAACGGATCAACCTTTTTAACTTTAGCCAATTCATTGGTTTCGATAAATTCTACATCTGGAATTTCTTGGATACCTTGTGAAATTTTATCGGCGATACGTTGATAAACTTCCCGTTCTGCCGCATAACAATCACCATAAATCAGCCATAATGCTTTCAATTTATCGGTATTTTTAGGTGAAACGCCTATCGCGTAAATAATGTCTTTCTCTATCCAGTCGCTACTTTCACAATTTCGGCACGCCTCAGTAATACGCGAATCATCACGATAAAGTTTATCTTTTGGATAGGAACTGTTTAGAGCAATTACCGAACTTAAACCTTCGATTTTTTTAACTTCAATCGCATCGCCATTTCTAATAATGGCATCAGGCGGATTATTTTGATTACCCAAATAAGAAAAAAACTCTCCGTGAATGACATCGTTTTTTTCGTTGATTGAATGACAAAATACATCTTTCACATAATGCTCTAACGCATCGCCCATTTTATTTGCGCGATTAGAGCCTTTGTAGTGCGACATCAAATCGACTATTGGATTTTCAATAATGTTGATTAGGGCAATGAGTAAATTTGTTTTTTTCATTTAAATTTTAAAAATACGAGAGTTTAAAATGGAAAACTTGTACGAATTCCGTTGTGTTTAATTAGCAGTTTAACAGGATTTATTTCGTCAAATTCAACAACAACGCAATATGTGCCAATTCTGCGCCCGAATTCACATTTAATTTGGTGCGAATGTTCGTGCCGTAATTCGCGGCAGTTTTATAACTTATACACAATTTTTCAGAAATATCGTGAGCGGTTAAACCTTTCGCCAATAACAAAAAAACGTCAAATTCGCGTGGTGAAAAGTCATCAATAATCGTTTGATAATCCATTGAATCTGGCGAATTTCCAGCGTCATCAATCAAATTCGGTTCAACGTAGATTTCACCGTTTGCAACTTTTTTAATCGCTGTGATTAATACGTCAGGGTGCGCGTGTTTGCAAATGTAACCTTTTGCGCCCGCATTCATGGCGCGTTGCACATACACTTTTTCATGATGCACGCTAAATACAATAATTTTTGCTTCTTCGTGTCGCAAAACCAAACGGCGCGTGGTTTCTAAACCACCGATTCCCGCCATTGATAAGTCCATGACAATTACGTTAGGTTTTAAATCTGCATAAAGTTGTAACGCTTGTTCACCGCGTTCTGCTTCCGCAATGACTTCGATATTTTCTTCAGTCGCAAGTAATAAACGAAAACCCGCCCGAACTATCGCGTGGTCATCGACGAGAATCACGGTTATTTTTTTTGAATTCATAAAGGAATTTTGGCGCGAATTGTCATGCCTTTTTGAGGTTGTGTTTCAATTGTAAATTCACCATTCAAACTACGCACACGCTCGCGCATACTCAACAAACCAAAACCATTTTTGATGGTTTGCGCGTCGCAACCTTGCCCATTATCGGTCATTTTCAACGCTAAAAAATCCTGTTCATCGAGCGTCAAAACAATCAAAACTTCCGTTGCGTTGGCGTGTCGCACGATATTGGTTAAACATTCTTGCACCATTCTAAAAATGTGAATGCTGACAGTTTCGGGCAAAAATTCGAGGTTATTATCACAATGAAACGTCATGAACGTGTGCGAATGGCGCGTTTGCCAATGTGAAATCAAATCGTCGAGAGCGGCTTTTAAACCCAATTCGGTCAAAATCAACGGATGCAATTGTTGCATCATCGAACGCACAACGCTCATTAAATGATCGCAAACATGAACAATTGCGTCGGTACTTTGTTTGATAATGGTATTTTGAGAATTTTCCACACGCGCAATCGTAACCGCCATCACTTTAATCGCGGTCAATGATTGTCCCAATTCGTCGTGTAATTCTTGCGCGAGATGTTGGCGTTCATCTTCTTGAATCGCCAAATTGTGCTGCGTCAAGGCGCGATTTTCATGTTGACTGGCGTTTAATTTTTCAATCAATTGATTGGTCGCGCGGGCAATTTGATTCATTTCATCGCTGGAAAAAGTCGGCAAACGAGTTTGATAATCGCCTAATTCAACTCGTTCTAATCCTTGCACAATGACCAAAATTGCTTTTAACACGCGATTAAAAACAACGTGAATCACCCAAAAAATAAGCGCAATTAACAAAAAAAACAGCCCAAAAAATGCCAAACTTTCTGCCCAAACTTCACTGATTTCGTTGAGCGGATTCGCTTCAATCGACACAATCAGTTGTTGTCCGTCGTTGGTTAAAAAAGCGCGTTCGATTTGAATCGGCGAACTCGTGACCAAATTCACAAACCAACGCGGCGGCGTTTCTAAAATTGGCGTGATTTGTATTGGCGGAACATTCAACACTTTTCCCGCCGAATCTTTGAGTTGAATGCGTAAATGGCGCGTTTCCTTTAACGCATTGAGTTGTGTCAACCATTCGGTGCGAAGATTGGATTGCGAAAGATGAAACGTAATCAATTGTTCCGCCAAATGAATCGACGATTGCATTTCTTGTTGAACGGCGCGTTTAGCTTGCCAAAGTGTGACGGTTCCGCCGATGATGAAAATACAACACGCTAAAAATAAAATGCGCGTGTTGATTTGATGGCGTAAGGTATTCGTTTTCATGAATCGAATTCACAACCAATGAATCGCCAACCAAATCGTTTGTTGCGCGTGACTTGTCCACGCGACACGGTGGCGCGTGTTAGCGGAAATTGACAAATAATCGCCCGCTTTTAACGTGCGCTGCTCGGTGTTTTCATATTCAATCACCGCTTCGCCTTGCAACACAATCACCCATTCGTTTTGCATTTGGTCAAGCCATTCATCGAATTCAGCAGCGTGTCCTTCCGACACAATCCGTTCAATCCGCACATTTTTGTTTTCCAACAACAGCGTGAAAAGTTCTTCGGGCAAATTGGCAGGAATGTCGTTAAAGATGTTGCTCATGAATTTTTCTCCGCTAAACGAGTTTGCCATTTCGCGGTAATCGCTTTGAGTTCTGCCAGGTCAAACGTGGTTAATTCGCGTGCAGCTAATAAACGTTCACCGGCAACCCAAACGTCGGAAACTTGGTGACGGCTGGCAGCGTAAACGATTTGTGAAATGGGACAATACAACGGCTGCGTTTCCAATTCGCTCAAATCAATGGCAATCACGTCCGCCGCTTTGCCAATTTCTAACGAACCGATTTTATCCGCCAAACCCAACGCTTTCGCGCCGTTAATCGTCGCCATCCGTAACGCGGTCATCGCGGGAATTGCGCTGGCATTTTGAGCAACGGCTTTTCCCAATAATGCCGCCGTTCGCATTTCGCCCAACATATCCAAATCGTTATTACTCGCCGCGCCATCCGTACCCAGCGCAACATTTACGCCCGCCGCCAAACATTTTGCGACGGGACAAAAGCCACTCGCTAATTTCAAATTTGATTCGGGGCAATGGACGATGTTTGCGCCCACGTCTGCGAGCAATTGAATTTCCTCATCGTTTAATTGCGTGGCATGAACCGCAATTAACGACGAATTTACCAATCCTAACTCGTGCAAACGCTGCATCGGACGCTGACCTTTTTCAGCCAACGCGGATTCCACTTCGTACGCGGTTTCGTGCAAATGAATGTGAACGGGCAATTTCAAATTGTGCGCTAATTCGTTAATGTGTTTAAGCGGTTCATCGGACACGGTATAAGGTGCGTGCGGCGCAAAAGGCGTGCTAATCAATTCCGCTGCGAGTAATTCGTGATGCAACGCCACGCCTTTTTCAATATATTCGCCGCTGTGTTGCGCCCAAACTGTGGGGAAATCAATCACGATTAAACCCAAACTGGCGCGAATGCCATGTTTAATCGCTTGTTGCGCGGCAATGTCAGGGAAAAAATACATGTCGTTAAAACAAGTCGTGCCGCCGCGCACCATTTCGGCAATCGCTAAATCCGTACCGTCACGGACAAATTCTTCACTCATCCATTTTTGTTCAATGGGCCAAATGTGATTTTGCAACCAATCCATCAGCGGCAAATCGTCCGCAATGCCGCGCATCAAGGTCATGGCGGCGTGCGTGTGTGCGTTCACAAAACCCGCCAACAGCGCGTGGTCGTTCAATTCCACTGTTTTATCGCTGTAATATTTTTGTTTAGCGGATTCAGTCGGCAACAAGTCCACGATTTTACCGCCGTGAATCGCCAAACTGTAATCATCATAAACCACGTTTTCGGGTTCAATCGGAATAACCCAACGGGCGTGAATTAAGGTATCAACGTTTTGCATAGAAATTTTTTTAGGTTAAAGTGCGAGTTAATTTTCAATTCAAAATAATACCATGACGCACTCACTTTTTTGGCACGATTACGAAACCACTGGCACCCATCCGCAAAAAGACAGACCGCTACAATTCGCGGGCGTGCGAACCGATTTAAATTTCAATGTGATTGACGAACCGATTTCCATCTTTTGTAAATTAAGTTTGGATGTTTTACCGCATCCCGAAGCCTGTTTGATTACCCACATTACGCCGCAATTTGCCGATGAAAAAGGCGTGAACGAAGCGGAATTTATGCGCCAAATTCACGCTCAACTCGTGCAGCCAGAAACGTGCAATTTGGGTTATAACTCGATTCGGTTTGACGATGAAATGACGCGCCACAGTTTGTATCGTAATTTTTACGACGCTTACGAACGTGAATGGCAACACGGGAATTCGCGTTGGGATTTGCTCGATGTATTTCGCGCCGCTCATGCGTTACGTCCCGCTGGTTTTAACTGGGTTTACGATGACGCGAACAAGCCGATTTTCAAATTAGATCAACTCACGGTCGCCAATCACATTCAACACGCCAACGCGCATGACGCGCTTGCGGATGTTTATGCCACGTTGTCGTTGGCGTATTTATTACGTCAGGCGCAACCGCGTTTGTTTCAATTTTTGTTTGAACATCGCACCAAAGCGCAAGCCTTGAAATTGTTAAATGTGGGCAACGGCGTTCCGGTTATTCATGTTTCGGGGATGTATCCAGCAGAAAAAAACTGTTTGGCAATCGTGTTGCCGTTGTGCGTCCATCCGACCAATGCGAATGAAATTATTGTTTATGATTTAAGTATTGATCCCGCGCCGTTGCTGACATTGTCCGCTGAAGAAATCAAACAACGGCTGTTTGTTGCCACCGCCGATTTGCCCGAAAATGTGGCGCGAATTCCGCTAAAAACGATTCATATTAACAAATGTCCCGTGCTTGCGCCGATGTCGGTGTTGCGATTTGAAGACGCACAACGTTTGGGCGTTGACGTTGAATTGTGTTTGAAAAATGGCGAAAAATTAACGCAGGTTTTGAAGCAAAAACCGCCGTTTTTTACTCAGAAAATAGCGGACGTTTTCAATAAACCTTACGACGATTCGCAAACGCCTGTGAATGTGGATTTAGCACTTTATAGCGGCGGATTTTTTTCTACGGTTGATAAAACAGCGATGACGCAAATTCGCCACGCCGCGCCCGACCAATTAGCGACATTGCCGTTTCATTACGAAGATGCGCGTTTGCCAGAAATGTTATTTCGGTATCGTGCGAGAAATTTTCCGAACACGTTGACGGGCGAAGAATGGCAAACGTGGCGCGGATTTTGTGTGGCTCAATTGCAGCAACCAGAACGCGGCGCGAACATTTTATTGAGTGATTATGTGCAGCGGATTCAGGCGTTACAAGGGCAGGGCGCAGATGCTACGATAACCAAAGCGTTGCTCGATTACGCACGCGCCAAAATTCAACAGTTAGAAATTAACGATGTTACGATTTAAAACAATGAGTATTTATGTCAGTTAAACGTATTGAACACATTGACGTGTGGCGATTTTTTGCCGTCGCGCTGGTCATTTTAGAACATTTTTTATTATTTAGCGGCGCAGGGGAACACTGGTCAAAAATCGTAACTTATTCATTGCAAATCGAGCGTTTTGGCGAATTGGGCGTGTTAATTTTTTTCAGCATTAGTGGCTTTGTGATTTGCTCGGCGTTGAATTCTGAAAAAAATGCCACCGGAAAAATTTGTTTAAGTGCGTTTTATACACGGCGATTTTTTCGGATTATTCCGCCATTGTGGCTATATTTAGCCTGTGCTTTTTTACTCAGTAAAATTAACGCGCCGCAAGTCATTACGTCGGCGGCGTTTTTGTGTAATTTTTCTTTTTTCCAGAATAATTGCCCGTGGCTGACGGGTCACACTTGGTCATTAGCGTACGAAGAACAGTTTTATTTGTTCTATCCGCTGTTATTTTTATGGGCGTGGCGCGGGGGTAAAAGTTCGCGGATTTTAATAGCGATGATTGGCTTGATACTCAGCGCGTTGACGTTGATTTATTTCAAGCAGATATTTTGGGCGGATTATTGTATTTATTTTTTGTTTTTGCTGACGGGGTGTTTTACTGCGTTATTGCCGTCATATTGGATGCAAAAATTACGCAATCTGCCTTTTTGGTTTTGGCTGGTCGCCGTGGTTTTATTGGTGAGTTTACTCTGTTTTTCGCCGAGCGACGTAGACGGACTTTTAAAAATGTTGTGTTATCCTGCGTTGATTCAGGTGATTGTTTTCGGTACGCCGACGCATTTTTCACCCATCAAAACTATTTTTGAGCAGCGCAGTTTGAGTTATCTTGGACGCATTTCTTACAGCGTGTATTTGTGGCAACAACTCGCTACCGCGTATTATGAAAATATGCCGTGGTGGCTAAATTTGGTGTATTTGGTTTTGGTCTTTATTTTCGCGGCGGTGTCGTTTCACTATTTTGAAATGCCGTGTCAACGTTTGGGAACGCGGTTTTCAAATCAGTTGAAAATCGCAAAATTGAATCGACTCGAACCAAAATAACGCTGTACTTGAATCGTGGCGGTCAATCTATTACAGTTTTTCCATTTTCAACTTTTCAAACTCAGGAATAAAAAATGACTCTTAAAAATGCGTTTTACGCTCAATCTGGTGGCGTAACCTCGGTGATTAACGCCAGCGCGTGCGGTTTGATTCAAACAGCGCGGTTACATTCCGACAAAATCGGCACGGTTTACGCGGGTTTAAATGGAATTATTGGCGCGTTAAAAGAAGAACTTATCGACACAAGTTTGGAAAGTGATGCCGATATTGCCGCGCTACGTTTTACGCCAGCGGGTGCGTTCGGTTCGTGCCGCTACAAATTGAAAAGTTTAGACGCAAACCGTGCCGAATATGAACGGCTGATTAACGTTTTCAAAGCGCACAACATTGGTTATTTTTTCTACAACGGCGGCGGCGATTCGCAAGATACCGCGCACAAAGTGTCGCAAATCGGCGAGCAAATGGGTTATCCGCTGACGTGCATAGGTATTCCCAAAACGGTCGATAACGATTTGCCGATTACGGATAATTGCGCGGGATTTGGTTCGGTGGCGAAATACGTTGCCGTTTCGATGCGCGAAGCGAGTTTTGATGTGGCTTCGATGTGTGCGACTTCGACGAAAGTATTTGTGATGGAAGTCATGGGGCGACACGCCGGTTGGATTGCGGCGGCAGGTGCGTTGGCGGCAGATGAAAATCACGACATTCCGCTGGTTATTTTGTTCCCCGAAGTGCAATTTGATTCACCGAAATTTTTGGCGGCGGTCGATGCAAACGTTAAACAATACGGTTATTGCTGCGTCGTGGTTTCGGAAGGCGTGAAAAATAGCGACGGGCAATTTCTCGCCGAGGCGGGTGGCAAAGATGCCTTTGGTCACGCGCAATTAGGCGGCGCAGCTCCGGTGATTGCGAATTTAATCAAAGAAAATTTGGGTTACAAATATCATTGGGCGGTGGCGGATTACCTGCAACGGGCAGCGCGTCACATTGCCTCAAAAACCGATGTTGAACAGGCTTACGCGGTCGGAAAAGCGGCAATTGAATTTGCGTTAGCAGGAAAAAATGCGGTGATGCCGACGATTATTCGCCTTGCGGACGCGCCTTATCAATGGGAAATCGGCAGTGTGGATTTAAAAGACGTGGCGAATGTCGAAAAAATGATGCCGCCTGAATTTATCAGCGCAGACGGTTTTGAAATTACGGCGGCGTGTCGTGCGTATTTGCAGCCGTTAATTGAAGGCGAAGATTATCCGCCGTACAAAAAGGGTTTGCCTGATTACGTCGTGTTGAAAAAATGTCTGGTGGCTAAAAAACTTCCCGAATTTAACGTTTAGAAAAAGTTTGTTTGTAGAAGTTACAAAAACACGTTTATTTTTAATGACAAAGCGAGAGCTTTGACAGTGTGGAATAACGAGGTTGCGTCATAGTATCCAAAACGCTGATATTTTCTAATATTTGTTAATAATATCAATGCGTTGTTTTCAGTGAAAATCCAGTATAAAATGCACTTGCTGGCACTGTTCCTTCTGGCGAAAACCAAGCCCTTTGCCAGCAAACAAAGAGCGGAGCGGTTTTATAGCTTCGCATTGGTAGATACACCCGCTCATAACACTATTATGGGATGCAGTTAACGAAAGTTAAGAAAAAAGTATCGGCGAATTATAGGAATATCCCTGATTCCGCTAATTTAACCGAAAGTGAAAACCGTAAAAAAAGACGACGTGTTGAATCACGTCGCCTTTTTCGCACTGTAAAAACGGATGAGTTATCTCATTTTTGACAGCAATTCCGATTAGACAATATCAGTAACGATAATTTCAGACAAATCAGTACCAACTAATTGAATGACATCGGTGTAGCCGGCACCGTCTTCGTCATGCACCAAGTAAGAAACACCACTGACCAAACCGATGTAATACAAATCCGTGCCATCTAACGCCGAATCAGCCGCCGATAACATAGTTGATAATGTATAGCCTGATGTACTGTCTTCGTAATAATTCCCCGTTGCTCCATCAACCACGCTAATGGTCGCAGAACCCGTCCCCGTCTCTGTTAGGTCAGTTTGATTACCTACCGCTGCAGCTGTAAATATAACCACCGCACCTGAAGCCGTTCCCGAAACGTAAGTAGAAGTCATGCTTCCCAAAACGATGTCCGTTGGTGCTCCGCCAGCCGATATACTTTCAAAAAGATCCGCTACTTCAGTTGCCACTAAACCACCACTTGGCGCGGTTACTGTAATGCCTTCTAAAATAACCGTTTGACCAGAAGTAAGCGCACTGAATGCTACCGAAGCTCTTTCAGTAACGGCTGTAACACCTTGCGTATCAACGCTAACGGACGCAATACCATTACCAGTATCACTCAAATCAGTTCTCGCACCCGTGGCACTCGCTGTGAAAATGACGGCATAAGATCCATCTTGTGCGCCTGAAGCATAAATCGAACTCATGCTACCCGAAACGATGTCCGTCGGACTTCCGCTTGCACTTATACTTTCAAAGCGGTCTGCCACTTCGGCCGCTGTCAAACCCCCACTTGGCGCGGTCACGGTAATGCCTTCTAAAATCACCGTTTGACCCGAAGTGAGCGCACTAAATGCTACCGAAGCCGATTCAGTAACGGCTGTAACACCTGTCGTTCCAACGACAACCGACGCAATACCATTACCGGTGTCGGTCAAACTGGTTTGAACACCCGTAGCAACCGCTGTAAAGATGACAGCAGCTCCAGATTGTGCGCCTGAGGTATAAGTTGCACTCATGCTGCCCGAAACAATATCTGTTGGACTTCCACTCGCAGATAAACTTTCAAAAAGATCCGCTACTTCCGTTGCTGTTAATCCACCACTCGGCGCGGTAATCGTCACGCCATCGATGACCATCGTTTGTCCAGAAGTTAATGCTGCAAATTGCACAGAAGCAGATTCAGCTACAGCCACTACATTTGCTGTCGGTGTTGCAACAGTTGCTATTGTGAGAGTAGCTGTACCAGCATCAACTACAGTTGCTGCTGGCGTAAAAGCCGTACCAGCGGAATTTGCAGTTAGAGTTAAAACACCGCTCACATTTGTAGCCGTTACGGTTTCACCAGTTCTGTTAGTAATTTCAGCCACTAAAAGATTAACAGTCGAAGTAATATCTGTAGTGGCTGTTACAGCCGCTGATGTACCGCCAATGCCAGTAACTTCAATCGTATCACCTGCATCAAATGATGACAGAGTAATTGTACTAATCTGAGCTTGAACTGTAGCACCATCTGTCACCGCGATAGCAGCCGAACCAGTTCCCGTTTCGGTTAAATCAGTTTGATTGCCAACACTTTGATAGGTAAATACAACCGTATCGGAAGACGCTGTACCGGTCGCCCAGTTCGCACTTAAACTTCCCGATGCAACATCCGTGGGCGTTGCACTTGCGGCATTACTGTCAAATATACCCGCGACAGTCGCTGCGGATAAACCAGCACCATTAGTCGGAGCAGTAACCGTAATACCATTGAAAGTAAGACTTTGTGCAGCCGTCATCGCTTCAAAAGTCACCGTCGCTATTTCAGCAACGCCCGTTACGCCTTCAGTCACTGTAACCGTTGCAGTTCCCGTCCCTGTATTGGCAACGTTGGAGGCATCGTTAGTACCTGCTGTTCCGTATGTGAAAACGACTGTGTCAGTCGATGCGGCTCCCGTAGAGTAAGTAGAACTCATCGTCCCAGATGCAACATTGGCGGGCGTTGCACTTGCTGTATTACTGTCAAATATACCCGCGACAGTCGCAGCAGATAATCCGGCACTACTCGCTGCGGGTACAGCAACCGTAATGCCATTGAAAGTAAGGCTGTTTCCAGCACTCATTGCTTCAAAAGTTGCTGTGGCTATTTCAATAACTCCCACGACTCCTTCAGTAATTGTAACCGTCGCAGTCCCCGTTCCTGTATTGGCTACGTTAGTGGTGTCGTTAGTAAAAGGCGTTCCGTATGTAAAAACGACTGTGTTTGTCGATGCGGTAGCTGTGGAGTAATCAGCACTCATTGTTCCCGTAGCAACATCTGTCGATGCAGCACTAATTGCATTACCATCATAAATACCCGCGACGGTTGCCGCAGACAATCCGGCACCATTAGTAGGAGCGGTCACAGTAATGCCGTTTAAAATCATGGTTTGCGCGGCGGTTAATGCACTAAAAGTTACGGTTGCCACTTCTACGGCTGCCGCGACACCGGCACTGCCACCTAATTCGATGGTATCTGTAGCGGTCGTAAAGTCAGCAATAATGTCAGTCACTGCACCTGCGGTGGTATCAATATCGGTGGTTGCAAAGGTCAATATGTCATTACCATCGCCACTCGTGATGGAATCAATACCCGCGCCGCCTGTGATGGAATCAATACCAGAGCCGGCCGTAATTGAATCATTACCCGAACCACCCGATAAACTATCGGCACCCGTGCTACCCGTGATTGAATCAGACGCGCCACCACCCGTAATCGTTGCTGCTGTGGTAGTTGTTAAGGTTTGTACTGACGTATTTGTTGTAGCGGGCGCACCGTTTATGGTTTCAACATTGGTGAAAGTTGCGGTGTTGCTCGAATCGGGCAGCGTAACCGTATCATTGCCGGCACCACTATCTACCGTTACAGCGGTTAATGGAGCGGCTACCAAAAAAGTAATCGCATCAACGCCCGAGCTACCGGTTATCGAAGCGGTTGCATCTAAAATGCTGACGGTGTTGCCCACGCCGTTTAAATAAATTACGTCTGTACCTGTAAGACCTGCAATCGTTGTTGCCGTGAGTATAGAAGTAAAAGTAAGCGTATCAATACCTGTTCCGCCCGTGACTGAAATGCCATCGGTATCTGAAATGGTAATGACATTTGCAGCGGCACTAGCACCTGTTACTGTGTCAGCCCCCGTACCACCTGTGATGGTTGCAGAGGTGACAGCTGATGATCCAAACGTGAATGTGTCAGCACTGGCACCACCACTAGCACTATCTCCTGTACCGAGATTAGCGAAAATATCCGCACCTGCACCACCAGTGAGGGTATCTGCTGCTGAACCACCCGTAATACTCACGGTACCATTTAACGATAGCGCAGTAGCTAAGTTCAACGCGGTTGCACTGCTG